>OCZT010007343.1_pt1 | contig 10822 bp, 11 predicted proteins | sample 1539031 | NCBI WGS metagenome assembly OCZT01 (sample SAMEA3539308, study PRJEB22396) | soil metagenome | biome: tundra; feature: field; material: soil | place: USA | collected 2010-05 | depth 0.15 m
CTTTACCTCAGCTCACCTCTTCCGTAAAGTTGCACTTCGTTTTGGAATCCGTGAATCTTAAAAAGAGACGCACCAAAGAGTTATCTCCAAAAGGATAAGGAAGTTTCAAGACTTCTTCTGCATCGCCAGCTTCTTCAGTCGCATTCCAATAAATTTGCGGGTCAATCCCATAGTCCCATTTATGCCGAGTAACAACATCCAATAACAAGTTACGATCCTCTTCTGCCCTTTGAATATGCGTCCAAACTCGATCTAGATGTCCCAGAGTCAAAAAGTGTTCTGCACATTGTACGGACCGCTCAATAGACCATGTAAGGTTTGCAAGTTTCCAATAATAGAGCGAAAAGGTTTGTACTTTTACTAAAAACTCTCCAGTTCGCTCTCCTTTATTGTTAGATTTAGAAAATAACTTTTCCGAAATTCCTGTTTGTGAGCTGGATAATTTCTGTAGTTTCTTGGAAAGTTTAGAGTATGCCTGAATAGCACAATCCAAAAACATTTCGTCATCTTTAGTGTCTTCGGTATCCCAAGCTCTAAAAGCTGAAATAGTAAAGGGTTCCGGATGCATTTTAGATTCTGAAAGTTTTCTCCATCTTGTTTCTTGACTTGATGCCCACTTTCCAGAACTTTGCATTATTTTAAGATACAGACTTAAAGTGGACAGTTGACGGACATTGCCCTTTAAAACTTATTTTTAAAGCTGGAAAACTTCGATTAATAAATTTTAGAATCGGGAGCAAAGACTTCAAAATTAGACAAGGGCCAAAGACGAACCCATGCGTTACCTAAAAACTGTTCTTTATTTTGAGTGCCAAAAATTCGTGAGTCAGTAGAATTGTTTCGATTATCTCCCATTACAAAATATTGATTAGCCCCCAGGATCGTTGGCGTTCCATTATTCCAACTGGTTTTCCATATCCACGTTTCATTAAGATAATCTTCGTGTAATTTTTTCCCGTTAATAAATACTTGGGCATTATTGATTTGAAGTTTGTCTCCGGGAATTGCAATAACACGTTTGATGTAGTCGCGCGGATCGCCGTTATTAGGTAAGAAAATAACAATATCGCCTCGATGAGGGGTACTTACTTTATAGCTCATTTTGGAAGCAATTAAGTAGTCACCATTATGAAGGTTAGGAAACATGCTCTCCCCATCAACCTGAACTGTTTGCAGGAAGATGTGAATAAACAGATAGAGTAAAAGAGCCGGGATAATAATTTCCGCCAGTTCTCTAACTAAAGATTTCTTTCGTTTGGTTTCTACTTTGTGTTTTTTATTCATTATTTATTTTATTTTCCGAAAGTTTTTTGTTAGCACTTTAGTTTCCAACATTTCGTTTCAACGAAGTTTTACGCGGCGAGGCATATCCCTACGGCCAGGAAGGTTTAAGGGTGTAGCCATATGCTCCGTCACTTCAAAACCACCACACTTTGGACAAGGCATTTCCACATTGGTCCAACGATGCTTACATTCCTCGTTTTCACAAATTCTCATTCCATGAGAGCCATCATGATGCAACCACCCTACAGGTCCGTTTTTATCAATTTTAAATTTAAGTTCTTCACCACACCATTCGCAACTCTCTCTCTCGGATCGAACCCATTCTAAAATACTCTCCTGAGTCATAGTCCAGGGCAGAAGTGGTTCAAGCTTAGAAATAACATCCCATTTAAAAGCTTGATGAAACGTTACAGCATAGCTCTCGTCTTCCCAATTATATTTAAGTCGAGCAAGCTTATCTGCGTAATATCCCTCTCCAAAAGCGTCTGCTAATAAAGACAAGGATAAATCAGCCGCCTGTTCGCCTCCACTGCCCCAGTTAAGCCCTTGTCTAGTATTGAGGGGTATACGTTCTAATTCTTCAGAAAACTCTCCAAGTGTCACCATTATAGAAACGCTACCATCAGGCAAGCGTTCTCCAGAATATATTTTTCCAATTTCTAAATCCGTCATCGTTTTAGATTATCCCACAATTCCTTTAAATTGACCATCAACTTCGTAATAGCTTTGAAGCAGGTATGGGTAGTTTAATCTCAGGAACATACCTTACTATTATTGATAGAGAATTAATGAAAAAACCAACTATTTTAATCGTAGACGATGACCTTAACCTTCAGAGATTAACCGCCGCCTTTCTAGAAGATATGAAATGCGAAATCGCAACAGCCAATAACGGAGTTGAAGCTCTAGAATTTGTCGCCGCTAATCCACCAGACTTGATCCTTATGGATGTTAATATGCCAGAAATGGATGGTTATGAAGCCTGTAAAAGAATTAAAGCGGACCCGCTAACTCAATTTATTCCAATTGTTATGGTTACCGCGTTAAGCGAATTAGATGACAGAGTTCAAGCCTTAGAGGTAGGAGCAGATGATTTTCTAACCAAACCTGTACAAAGCCCAGAACTTATAGCAAGGGTTACTTCACTATTAAAAATGAAGGCCAGTTTAGATCGACTGGAAGATAGTGAACAGGTCATTTTCATGCTAGCAAGAGCAGTTGAAGCCAAGGATCCTTATGGCGAGGCACATAGTGAGCGAGTTGCCAGAATGTCTCGCGAAGTGGGGGCGCAAATGGGACTTGATGAAGACGTCTTAGATGATCTTTATCGGGGAGCAATGCTTCACGATATTGGAAAAATTGGAGTTTCTGATGTTATTTTGATGAAACATGGTCCGCTTACTCCAGTCGAAGAACAAGAGTTACACCAACACCCTATAATTGGTGAAAAGATTATTCAACCACTACGTTCAGCTCACAATCTTCTATCAATAGTTCGTAACCATCACGAAAATTTTGACGGAAGTGGCTATCCCGATCGTCTCAAAGGAGAAGAAATCCCTCTATTAGCCAGAATTGTTTCAGTTTGCAACGCTTATGATGCCCTGGCTTCAAGAAAAGCTTTCAAATCTGGACAAACTCCATCTGAGGCATTAGCTCAACTAAAAGAAGAAGCCGGAACTAAGTGGGACCAAGAAATTGTAGATCGATTTGCCAATGGATATGCCTTCAAGAGAGCTTTCAGTGAAGATACCAGAAGTTATTCGTCCAGAGGATGGAGCGAACGCCTGAAAAAAAGGCAGGAGTAACGCTTCTTTACTGTTAGCGGTTTTTCAAAAGAAAATTTAAAACTATTGTCAAAACAATACTCAGCACTAATCCTGTCATCAATGGAGCATAGACTGTAACGTTCCCTTTAACGACCTTAATATCTCCAGGAAGTTTCCCTATTGGCAAACCGATCTGAATCAATATTCCGATAAGAAGGATTAGTCCTCCTAAGACTATCAGGATTTTTCCCACATCCATCTATTGATCATATAACTTTCTCTTTTGTATTGCCGATTGAATAAATACTCAAAAGGGAGTAAAATATGATTCCATGGAATATTCAATCTGTGGAGAGCTTTGTCTAAATACGTTTTTATAACAGGTGGAGTAGTAAGCAACCTCGGGAAAATGGTGTTTACTGCAAGTCTTGTTTCCTTACTGCAATCTAGAGGATTGAAAATATCAATAGTCAGACTTGACCCTTATTTAAATACAGACGCCAAGTTTTTAGACGGGGCTAAGGAAGTTTACTGTTTAGCAGATGGTACAGAGGTAGACGCTGACCTTGGTCATGTAGAAAGATTTACGCATCTTTTACTTTCATCCGCGAATACTTTCTCGACCGGCAAAATTTATTCGCAGGTCATCGCCAAGGAAAGAAAAGGAGAATATTTAGGGGCAACCGTACAAGTAGTTCCGCATATAACAAACGAAATAAAAGATCGCATAATGCGTGCCGGAGCAACCAGCAATGCCGATATTACCCTCGTCACATTAGGAGGTACAGTTGGGGACATCGAGTCATTACCTTTCTTAGAGGCCATACGGCAAATGAAAAATGATGTTGGAAAAGAAAACGTTTTTTATTTCCATTTAAGTTTAGTTCCTTGGATAAAGGTTAGCGAAGAACTAAAAACCAAGCCTACCCAGCATAGTGTTAGCACTCTAAGAGGACTCGGTATTTCTCCAGACGCTTTAGGACTTCGTTCGGAAAAACCTCTTAGTAAAGAACTCAAAGAAAAAGTCTCTTTATTTTGTGATGTCGAAAAAGGAGCCATAATTAGTCTGCCGGACGTAAGTTCCATTTATGAGATTCCAATAAATCTTCAGAATGCCAAAATTGACGAAACCATTTGCGAAGTCCTTTCATTGCCGTCCAAACCTTCCGATACTTCCGAGTGGAGTAATTTACTCCAGCGTTTAAGTATTCTAAAGCAAGAGGTCAAGATCGGCATCATAGCTAAAGATGGGCCTACCTCCGAATCTCACATAAGTCTCAAAGAAGCTTTACTACATGCAGGAATCGAGCTAGACACTAGAACAAATCTTCATTGGTTAACCGAAAGCACAGAGTTATCATCGGACTCAAAAGAAAATTTAGACGCAATGATTATGATTGGCGAATTAACCGATCACGGCCCCAAATCTATTCAGAGAATACGCCAATGTAGAGAAGAGAAAATACCTTATCTAGGTATAGACGGAGGTTTCCAAGCTGCAATAATTGAATTTGGCTATAGTTGCGTAGAGCTATCCGATTCCAATTCAACCCAGCTCGATCGAAATACTCCTCATCCAGTGATTGATCTCCCCATTGAAATGAAAGAAAACAATAATCATTCTAAAGATGGGCGTAATGGACTATTTCCCTGTAATACCTTAAGCCATACAAAAGCTCGTGAAATTTATCAAGAGAAAACTATTTACGAGCGTCATCGTCATCGTTATGAATTTAATAATACATATAGAGAAGATTTTGAAAAAGCCGGAATGATATTTTCAGGAGAATATCCTCCACAAAAATTAGTAGAAATTCTAGAACTTCCAGATCGTCCCTTTTTTATGGCAACTCAGTTTCATCCAGAATTTCAATCCTATCCCAATAAACCTCATCCCATCTTTATAGAATTTATAAAATCCGCTCTAGAACATAAGACCAGTGCATCGATTTCAACAAAGAGCAAGGTTTCTTCCAGAAGTTAAAATTCACAAACTTTCTCGGTTTATTTTTTAGTATTAGAAAAGCGAATATCCACTGACCACATCCAAACTTCAGTGAAAACCCCAAACACGTCTCCGGCATACCCCATCTGCTCTTTATTCTCTAGTTTTTTTCGAGGATCTATTTCAAGTTCTGGATAATTTTCTTCAGGAACCAGCATTGCGCGCAAATTATAGAACTTTTTAATAGCATCCTCTTTAGAAATGAAAACTTCTGGAATATCAGCAATTCGTCCAAAAGATTGTTGAACAATATATACGTTTTGTCCTGGATACAATTTCTCCCGAAGTTCAAAGCTGCATTCCCAAAAATGTAGCATTAATGAATTTTCTTTATTCAACGAAAGCGTCATACGACGATATTGACAATCACGTAACTCTTGAAAACTCATTCGAGGCACAAGTTCAGCCTTTGTGCTCACCAATTCATATCGTGCTAAGGCAGTTTCTAAATCTAAAAAGATTTCTGGAGTCAGAGGATCTCTTTTCCACGGGTGAATTACATAAATAAACTTATTTTCTTCTTCTGCCATTATCATTTATTGAACAAACTGGTTTAGAGTCAAGGATATCACATCACAAATTTGTCGTCCAAGGAGGTCAATCAGTCTAACTCAAAACCTTTTTTGTCTTTGGATGTTGTATCAATATGCTTCTGCCATTGCTGTTCAAAAGCCTTCGTTTCCAGAACTTCATCCCCAACAATGCTATATCCTTCTTTATCAACACATCCCTGAGGGCACGCATCAGATTCATCTACAGCAATCCAGGCTCCATTATCCTCTTCAAAAACAGCGCGCCATTTTTGCTGGCAATTAGAGCATTTTAGTTTAACTTTATTCGTCCTATTTAAAGAGTCAGAATCTAAAGGGTTGCTTTTCATAAAATCTCCTCTTCTTTATTATGCCACACTGAAAAGCCTCAATGTAAATCGCTTCACTACTCAGATTGCTCTTTTTGACAATCTCTTGCCATATATTGCCAAAAAGAGCAACATATGTTGTCATGCAAGGCAATATACCAGAAATGATTTTGGGACTCTGAAAAGAAAGCTTTGAGAACAGTTTTAAGTTTTTATCCCCTTGTTATCTTAAAAAAGATAAAATTGTTGTTTTTTATCCAAGCTAAGATAATAGGGGGATAAAACAGACAGGAATAGATTATTCTAATCCGTACTCCTCTTTTCGAGTAGGAGGCCATTCATTTGCTTTTATTCTTTTTTCGAACCATTGGTGCATCATTAATTCGTTTAGAGTATATTCGCCACGAGCCGATTTCCAAATGAATGAAGGAGTCTGCACTCGTAAAGATTCCATGGCTTTCTGGGCTTTTTGGGTTGAAACTTTAGAGCCTGTCTTTTCCGTATAAAACCGAAGAGACTCGGCGTCATAAGGACGAAAGCGGCCTTTTTGCTCACATAACCGCCACAGTATTGCTTGCTCTACAGGCTTTAGAGCAATATAGGCTGAAGTTATTTCTCTCTCTGACTGCTCTTGATGCTGCTTTGCTGCTACACAAATCTCTTTTTCAAATCCTGGATTGGGCAATTTTAATGGGTTAGTTTTTTCGATCAAGGCCGATACAAATAACTCAGGACGATGCCCAAAAAGTTCAAAGGCTTCCCACAGCTTTTCAGTATCAACGGGACCAAGGGAGGGAAGTTGGCTTTCAATTATGCTGGAAATGTGATCAATAAAGTCTCGGTCTAACAAAGGCATTAAGTGAATAGAAGAGCCGAAAAAAGGTGCCGCATTGTTATTCACTAACCGAAGGAGCTTATCTCGATCAGAGCCAGACATTACGAGCATAAGGTTTACTGTGTGGGGAGTATTTAGCTGGTCTCTTGCCGATTTTAAAGCCGCCATTGCTATCTCGCCTTCGGTTGTAGTGAGAGCATGCTGGGCCTCATCAATAATAAGAGCCACTCTTTTTTTAGATGATTGCAAAACTCCCCGTAAGGCGTCTGTTAAAGTAACTCCATCTGGCTTACCAATTTTAGTAGGATCTATTTTTACTCCCGCGACAGTTAGGCTTTCCAGTCCCGTAGCCTTTACTACTTTAGGAATTAACTGTAAATGCTTCGAAAGTTCGTTTCCGATGCTTTGGGAAATTAAGTCACTGGGATTCTGACCTTGATCGCTCCATAAATCAACATAAATAACTACAATGTCTCTTTCTTCAAGAGTTGGTTTTAGCTCGAACTGGAGAAAGGTCGATTTTCCCGTCCGACGGGGTGCGGCTAAAAAGAGTCCATTGCGGGCATTGCTAAAAATAATCTTTCCTTGTAAATTATCCGCCATATCTTGCGCCAACAAGGGTCGTGGGAAATAATAGTCATCCATACGAATTGTCTCCTTTGCTTTCTTTATGGTAATTATATACTATTTTATCCTTTATGGGGATAGAAGTCAAGAGTTTTATCCAAAAAGGATAAAAGTGGATAATTGGGCTTGCGCTTTTTTCAGAAAAGAAAGCTAAATGACTGGTTTAAGATTCAACAAAAATACATACAGCTTATTGCGGAATCTCTATTAGTTTACTAACGATCTTTTTCGGTCGTACAAGTACTCATCAAAATTGGGCAAGGATACCTCTGGATTTATCTATGCAGAGCGATGGCAAAGTGTATTTCCGAGCGTCTTAATTAGATATAATTATCTATAACATTGGCGTAGTCTTCGAGTAACACCGTAAAAAATGCACGCGAAAATAGAAGCCTTGGTTAAGTGTTGCCCAACGATATTATTTCGTTTGGCAAGCACGATGATAATAATTCTAATCTTTTATTTTGCACAATCTGGCGCCCGAGCTAAACTCGAACCCCTGGGATTTGTGTCCCACACAACGCTTTAGCCCCTTAAAGGGAACTCGTGGGAGTCTCCCGTCGCAAGGGCAGGAGGGATTTGTTAAGAGATCTAAATTATATATAAATGTGCCCTGTTCTCTAACAAGGAGATCAATGAGTAACGATATTAAGCGCAAAGCTTGTTTTTAAAAGTACTGCCAATATTATAAAAGATTATAGACATTATGTCAAACTGATGTACTGCTTAGTACCCTCCTATTGTAGGTACTAGTTCAACCTCACTAGGTTTTTGTTTTCCCAATCACTTGACATCTGTTGTCAAAAAAGTAACATATGTTGTCATGAACGGCAATATACTAGAAATGGTTTTAGGATTATCAAAAGTACGGCAAGATATTCTCTTGGAGTTTTTCAATAATCCGCAGAAATCCAGTCATGTAAGCGAAATCGCTAGGGAAACAAGACATACGATTCCTACAGTCAGTAGAGAATTATCTAAGTTGGAAAAAGCAAACATATTTACTTCAAAGATGGTAGGTAGAAGTAAGGTTTATTCTCTCTCTGATTCGCGAATTCTACCTCCCCTAAAACAACTTTTTTTTCAAACAAAAGGAATAGAGGGACTATTGAAAAATATTTTGAATAAACATTTAGATATCGAATTTGCATTTATATTCGGATCATATGCAAGCAACACAACCTCTCCAACAAGTGATATTGACTTATTGGTCGTTGGAGATATGGATAGTTCTATTCTCGACGGACAACTTCATGATTTATCAGACTTCCTAAAACGAGATATTCACCTCGTTTTACTTTCTTCAGCAGAGTTTAAGGAAAATAAGAAATCTGACATATTTCTCAAAAATGTTTTAGAAGGAAACACTATCTCACTCACTTCAAAGACGGAAAACTATGAATTGGAAATCTAAATTCGAGGAGTTTGTGGAGCAAGGAAAATTAGCTCGATTTGCCTTCTCATTAAACGAAGCTAAAGCAAGTCATTTTCAAACAAAAAGAAATTTAAATGCTATAGATTTTGCCATAAAGGACAACAATATGGCTTTGGCAACAACTCTTTTATGGAATGAGAGTGCTTTCCCTATCATGATGACCAAACTAAATCTTGCCGGTTATACCGTTCTGTCGGCAGAAGGACATCACCAAACTCAATACTTTACGGATGCACCGAAATAACATTATGTACAGGAGGAGTCTGGCTCCAGGCAAAACCCAAGTGGTCGAATACCGAACCTTAACTTCTAAAATGCTCCAAGATTTAGAAAACTACCTCAAATCTTTTGAAGATAAAACGCTTGTTTAGAACTTAGTTGCCGTTTTTAAATAAAGCAAGTACCCTCAAGTTCATGTTATAGTTTGCTCGGATTTAACCAAACTTTAGTTATAGAGGTATCAAGGGTGAACGTAACCGCTCCTAAAAGTATTAGTCTTTTTCAAGATGATTTACCTCCGAGTAAACCGAAACTTCAGGTTCTCTCCAAAGCTTCATACCTAACTTTTGAGGGTGCCCAGAAATTATTTGACGAAAATAATCTCCAACAACTCTCTAGTACTTTAGAGGGACAGCGATATCTTTTACTCAAGTCGATGGCCCGACCAGAATATTTAAAGCAGTTAGCATTGTTTCATCAACTAAACTCAGATGCCAAAACTAAAACATTATTGATGCAAGATATTTTTGAATCCAATAAAATAAGCAATGAGCAAATCGTTCACGAAATTCAGATAATCTATCAACGCGAGAGAGCTTCAAGATTGGTCGGCGAGGAAGCATTACTTGATGAATTGGCTCAAATCACATCATTGTCCTGGGGTGGTTTATATCAAAATACTTTAGAGCAAGCAATTCTAGACCTCTATGTGAAAAAGACTCGCTCTCTACAAAAACTGAAAAGTCAAATTGTTGGCGAAATGTATTCGCGTATGGAAGCCTTTGCAATTAGCTCTTGGTATAACCACCAAGCCGGAATCATTATTGAGGATCTTTTTAACGATCATCCTAATGTTCTACCTGCCGTAGGTAAAATGGACAAGATCGATTTCTTTATAAATGAAACTCCTTTTGATCTTAAAATAACTTATCTTCCTGAGAACTATATCAAACAAAAACGCAAAGCTTTAAATCTTCCAAGTGAACTAAGTGTTCTCAAAAAAAGCGCTCGGCAAAACTCTCTACCGTTACCACCACTACCAGACGCCGCTTTAATGGAATATTTATGGAAGAAGCTTAGCAGTGTCGGTACCCCAGAAGTAATTAATATTTTAGAAAAGATAAAGCAAGTCCGAGAACTCATTTTGAACGAGTGTTCGCAAAACCCAGAGGAACTTATTTGCTGGTTATACGAAAATCAGGGATTCAGACGCTTTGATTCTTCAAATAGAATTTATTTAGTCCTGTATAATCCAGATTGCTTTATGGAATCTTGGCGTATTAAAAGTCAAGTACAGATAGTAAAATCGGCTGTACATTCTTATCTTAATTCCGCAACTTCTAATCCTGGAAAGGATATTGAATTTGAATGGAATGGAGAGAAACATTCCTGTTTGGCAGATCTCATCATAGTAAAACATTCTCTTGCTCCATTAAATATCTCGCCAGATTGGCAACTATTTGCAGGTGAAGATTCCTCGCGCCAAGATTAGTTTTTATAAATCTTGAGGTTTACCAATTCCGGGAAAATCGTCAATTTCCTTTCCTGCGCAAGCTGCACGATACGCTTGGAAAGCTTCTGGATATTTCGGATGAAGCAATTCTTTACTACGTCCCTAGCAGAAGGCCCCCTACTTTAGTGGGGGATGAATGCGATTGCCAGAAGCACGTCTGAAAGTAACGAGATTTGTATTTATTTGAACTCGTAAATTTCAGTTTTATCTCCGTAGAAATGTTGTAACAGTTCAGGTAGTCAAGTGGACCCCGGCAACCAGGGATTACCGACGAAC
>OCZT010007344.1_pt1 | contig 10822 bp, 8 predicted proteins | sample 1539031 | NCBI WGS metagenome assembly OCZT01 (sample SAMEA3539308, study PRJEB22396) | soil metagenome | biome: tundra; feature: field; material: soil | place: USA | collected 2010-05 | depth 0.15 m
CGTGGAACCCTGCGGCGCGCAGCGTCTTCACGTCCTCGGACGAATGAATGCCGCTTTCGCTCACTTTGACGACTCCGGACGGGATTTTTTGGGCCAGCCACAGCGATGTTTCGAGTGTGACTTCGAAGGTGTGCAGATTCCGGTTGTTGACGCCGATGATTTCCGCGCCGGAACCGAGCGCGCGGTCGAGCTCCGGTTCATCGTGCACTTCCACCAGCGCGTCCATTTTGTAGTGCGCGGCCAGCTCGCGAAACCGGCGCATGCTCAGTTCGTCGAGCAGAGCCGCGATGAGGAGAATGGCGTCGGCTCCATGGGCGGCAGCCTCAATGACGTGAACTTCGTCGAGCGTGAAGTCTTTTCTCAAAACCGGCAGATCGACGGCGGATCGCGCGCAGACTAGATCGTCCATCGTGCCCTTGAAGAACTCGAAATCGGTCAGGACGCTGAGTGCCGCCGCGCCCCCCGATGCGTACAAGCGCGCGATGGCCGCGGGATTGAAATGCTCCTGTAAGACGCCCTTGCTGGGCGACGCTTTCTTGATCTCGGCGATAATCGCCGGTGCGGACGATGTTAAGGCCGCCCGAAAATTCCTGGCCTTCCCGCGTGTAGCGGCACTCCGCTCCAACTCCGCGCGCTGTTGCGCAGTTTCGCGCAGCTCGACGCGCTTATTCTTGACAATGCGAGCGAGGATGTCCGGAACAACGACAGCCATGTCGGGGAAACTTCATGGTAGCATCACCCGCACCCGAATCCCACTCGCCGGATCGATGGAGTGCGTGCAGGACCCGCCATGGAGGATCGCGATGCGCCGCGCACTATCGAGGCTTAAAGCGGTTCCTGGAGGCAGCGACGCGATCGAACGGTAGCCGGGAGCGGCGGTCGAAACCTCCAGTTCCACTCCCTTCTCCGCCGCGCTGGTGCGGATCCTCGACGGATGCGTTTCCGTCGCCAGTTGACGGAACAGGCCGAGAAGGTTTTCGACGAGCCCGCGTCCGAATCCGCGATCGAGGCGCACCAGAGGCAGACCGGGTGCGAAGTCGCATTCCACCGGCGGATCGAGCGACACAGGCCGGGCCGAGATGACATGCGTGACCAGTTCTTCGAGATCGATGGTTTCGGGCGCCGCGGCGCGTAGATCCGCGAGTCCGAGTCCGTTCGACAGAATCCAGTTCGACTGCTCGACCAACTGCTGAATACGAGTGAGCTGTTCGCGATGCTTGCCATCGTCCTCGGGAAGCACCATGGACAGATAGTAAGCGATGGATTCGATGGCGCCAAGCGGCTGCCGGATTTCGTGCGCGATGTTGCGCATTACGTTTTCCCGAGAAAGCTCGGATGCGGATTCCGTCATCAAGGCAGGAGTCATAGGAAGGTAACCGGATTGAAATAAACCGAACAAGTTATATCGCGGGCGAAGACCGGCGTCAAGCCCGGCGGGGGTAGATTACGTTAGTTTCGATCGCACGCGCTCGCTGAGCGCCTTGCCGTCGACGCGCTTGCCGGCCAGTTTGGCCTGCGCGGCCTTCATCACGACGCCCATTTGCTTGAGCGACGTGATGCCGGATTCGGTCATCGCCGCGGCGATGGCCGCCTCGACTTCCTCTTCGGTGGGCGCGGAGGGCATGTAGGTTTCGATCAGCTTCTGCTCGGCGTCCTCCCGGTCGGCAAGCTCCGGGCGGTTGCCCTTGCGGAACATCTCGGACGCTTCCTTGCGCTGCTTGATCAGAGTGTTGAGGATCTGCAACTCGGTCGCCGCGTCGAGCGGCTTCATCGAATCGACCTCGTGCTTCCTGAGCGCGGTCTTGATCATACGGAGCGCATCGAGGCGCGCTTCCTCCCGTCCCTTCATGGCGGCGATGATGTCTTTTTGTATCTGATCGAGCAGAGGCATGCAATTCCATATTAGAGGAGACAGAAGTCAGGAGTCAGAATCGGAACGATTGCGGAGTTTCGCGGCGAAGTAAAGTAAACATAGGCCTGTGACTACTCCGCAGACCGTTTCAAATACGACGAAGGGCGCCGGCATGTTTCCCGGATTGGCTGCGACATCCACGACCGCGAGAATGAGAGATGCCCAACCGACGACCACTAACATCCTGCGCTTACTCGTCCGCTTCACAGTCCCTCAATTCTAACCTACGCCGTTTCATTCTGACTCCTGACTTCTGACTCCTGTCTCCCGACTCCTTCTTGTTATCCTGAAATTTCACTCGCGCTCCATGCACATCAAGAAGACACGGCTGCTTACTCCCGGTCCGACGCCGATTTATCCGAAGGCGCTGCAGGCGATGCTGGGCGCGGACATGCACCACCGCACGCTGGAGTTTCGCAACGTCTTCCTGGCCGTGCTGGCCGACCTCAAACTGGTGATGGGCACCGCGTACGACGTGCTGGTGCTGGTCGCCTCCGGAACCGGGGCGATGGAGGCGTCGGTCACCAATTGTTTTTCCGCGGGCGACCGCGTCATCGTCTGCACTGCCGGAAAATTCGGCGAACGCTGGGTGGAGATGACGCGGGCGTTCGGGCTCGACGTTCTGATTCTCGAAGCTCCGTATGGAAAAGCCGTGCCGCCGGAGACGCTCCAGCAGGCGCTGGCGGCGAACCCGGGTGTGAAGGGCGTGTTCGTGCAGGCGTCTGAAACCTCCACCGGCGCGGTGCACGATGTTCGAGCGATGGGCGAGGCAGTCAAGAAGACGGACGCGATTTTCGTGGTCGACGCCATCACGGGTTTAGGGACGATGCCTCTCGATATCGACGCGTGGGGACTGGATATCGTCATCGGAGGCTCGCAGAAAGCGTTCATGGTGCCGCCCGGCGTGGCGTTTCTGTCGCTCAGTCCGAAGGCGTGGGCTCACGTCGATCGCGCGTTGCTGCCCCGCTACTACTTCAATCTGAAAAAAGAACGGAAAAATGCCGCCAACGGCGAATCGGCCTGGACCGCGTCCACCGCGCTGATCCTGGCGCTGAACGAGGCGCTCCAATACATCAAAAGCATTGGCATGGCGAAGCTGATCGACAATGCGGCCGAGCTTGCGCGCGCGACGCGCGAGGCGTGCCAGGCGCTGGGCCTCGAACTGTTCGCGCCGGAGAATCCGAGCGCGTCGGTCACCGCGGTGAAGGCGCCCGCGGGGCTCGATTCGGGCGTCATCGTGAAGGAATTCCGCCAGCGCTTCGGCTCTATTATCGCCAATGGACAAGGCGAGATGAAGGGCCGCATATTCCGGATAGCGCATCTCGGCTATTTCGATGTCGCGGACCTGTTCGCGGTGATCGCGGAACTGGAACTTATTCTTTATGCGAACGGCATCCCAGTGACGCTCGGCGCGGGCGTGGCCGCGGTTCAGAAGGTTTACGCCGAGATTGCCATAACCAGGAAGGAACTCCAGAACGTCTAACTATCACATGAATATTTTGATAGCCGAATCGTTGCCCGCGGCGGCGCTCGAACTGCTCACGCCTCAACCCGGGTGGAATGTGATTATTTCGACTCCGGAAGACTACCGGCAGCATCTGGCCGACGCCGATGCCCTGATCGTTCGCAACTCGGTTCCCATCGATCAGGCGCTGCTGGCCGCCGCGCCGCGCCTGAAGGTGGTCGGGAAAGCGGGCACTGGCGCGGAAAACATCGACATCGAGGCCGCCACCGCCGCGGGTGTGCTGGTGATGAATACGCCGGGCGGCAACGCGGTTTCGGTGGCGGAGCATACGCTCGGGCTGATGCTGGCCATGGCGCGGTCGATTCCTCAGGCCAACGCGTCCACCAAGCACGGAGACTGGGGCCGTGTGCGATACGTCGGCACGGAGCTGCGCGGCAAAACGCTCGGTATCGTCGGCTTGGGCAGCATTGGCCAGGAAGTGGTGCGGCGAGCGCGGGCGTTCGAAATGAAGATCGTCGCCAACGACCCGTATGTAAACTCGCAAAGCGCGGCCGATCTGGGCGCGACGCTGAAACCCTTGGGCGAGTTGTTCGCGCAAAGCGATTACATCACGCTGCATGTTGCACTGACGCTCGAAACGTACGCGCTCCTGAACGCGGCGGCGTTCGCGAAGATGAAAAAAGGCGTCCGCATCGTCAACTGCGCGCGCGGCGAACTGATCGATGGCGCGGCGCTGCGGAAAGCCATTGAATCGGGCAAAGTGGCCGGCGCGGCGCTGGACGTCTTCCAGACCGAGCCAGTCGATTCGAGCGAACCTCTGCTCAAACTGGACCAGGTCATCGCCACCCCGCACATCGGCGGCGACACCGAAGAGGCGCAGGAAACCGTGGGGGTGCGCATCGCCGAGCAGATCGTGCAGTATCTGCGGCAGGGCCTCGCGCTTCATGCGCTGAACGTTCCGTCGATGACCAGCGAGCAGTACCGTACGGTGGGTCCTTACGCGGCGCTGGCCGAACGGCTGGGGACGTTCGCCGCCTACGTGGCCAACGGAAATCCACGCATGGTGAGGCTGATTTATCACGGCAACATTGCTCATGGCAATAGCGCCGATCAGAATACGCACCTGATTCGCAACGCCGGCCTGGCGGGAGTGCTCAGCCGGTCGCTGCACCGGAAGGCGAACGTCGTCAATGCGCTGCAAATTGCCGCCGAACGCGGCCTGGGCTACGCGGAACGGCACGACAAGCGCATCGGCCACGCCGATTCCGTCAAACTGGAACTGGAAACAGATGAAGGGGTCACGCAGGTGGAGGGCGCTCTGGTGCTCGACCGCCCCCGCCTCCTCTCGGTCGACGGGATCCGCTGCGAGGCGCCCCTCACCGGCCATCTTATGTATCTGCGCAACGCCGACGTGCCCGGAGTAATCGGCTACGTCGGTTCCGTGACGGGACGCAACAGGATCAACATCGCGAATTTCTCCCTCGGCCGCCAGCATGCGCCGTCCGAGGAGGGGGGAGTGCTGGAAGCGATCGCCGTCGTCAAGACGGATGAACCGGTAAGCGAAGCGGTGCTCCAGCAGTTGCTCGAAAATAAGTCCATCACGGTTGCCCGTTCCGTGGAATTTCGCGATTAAATCGCGGTTTTCAGATACCCTTGTCGGCAACCGGACAGTCGGTGTTCGTCGGTGGGATTCGCGACGTTCTTATTGACCGTTTTTGGAATTCACTGTTACACTATTAGCAATTCGGAAAAATAAAAGCCTCCGCGCGGGGGTTGTTGTTGGGGAAAGGATCCGCACGGAGGCTTAGCTGCTTTGTTATATAGACGGACGCAGCCGCGCTTCGTTTTGTTCCTTAAGAATTATTTCAAGCCGGCCCGCTTTAAAAATTCCGTTGCCACATCAGCCGGTTTTTTATGATCCACTCCCACCTCTGCGTCCAGTTTGCGGATCGCTTCCTTCGTGAGCTTGCCCGATAGCTCCGCCAGCGCCGGCTGGATCTTCGGATCGTTGGCCAGCAGGTCCGCCCTCACCATCAGGCAGGTCTGGTAGAACCCAAACACCTTTTTGTCGTCGCGCAGTTCCTTCCATTCGTCGTGACGGTCCAGCATCCCGGCCGTCTTGTTTCCGGCGACCATCGTCAAGGCACCCTCCGCCAGGGCTGCGTAGAGCGATCCGGGGTCGGAAACCCGCGGCGCCGCGGCCATCGGCAATCGATACAGATTCAATGCCGCCAGACCGTCGCTGCGCTCGTTGAAATCGCGGGTGACGCCAAGTTTCCATCCCGATTTGACCCCCGCGGCATCGCTCAACGTCTCGATCTTTTCTTTCGCCGCCTCGTCCTTGTGAACGACGATCGCCCAGGAATTATCGATCCCCAACGGGTCCAGCACTTCCATCTGCGCAATGCGCCGCATCTCGTTGCGCACGCGCTCCAGCGTGCTTGCCGCGTCGGAGGACGGCGGCTCCTTCAGAATCGTGTTCTGAATCGTAGCCGTTTCTTCCGGATACATGCCGATCTGGCCGTTCGCCAGGGCCTGATACACCAGCGGTGTGTTGCCGAGGCTCAGGCTCCGCCCGATTTTCCGCTCCAGCCGGTGCTCCAGGTGCTGCGCCACTATTTCGCCCAGCAGCACCTGCTCGGCGGTGTCTTTCGATCCCACCACGATCGGTTTCTTCGACCCGCCGCAACTCGAAACAAGAACCGCAGCCAGCACCGGGCCCCATAAAAGCAACCATTTTCTGTTCATCAGCGATTTAGCATACCGCGATCCTCTGCTATTCTGTAGGACTAACTCTCTTCAGATGTCCTTTCAGCTTCATCCACTCAAAGAATTCCTGGTCAGGCCCGCTCTGCCTGCCTCTCTTCAGCGCATGTCCGAAATCGCGCTGAATCTTCACTGGAGCTGGAACCATGCGCTGCGCTCGCTGTTCCGCCGCCTCGACCCCGTCATTTGGAAGGCATCGAATCATAACCCGATTGTCATGCTGGGCCGGGTTTCGCAGGCCACCCTCGAACGCGCCGCTTCCGACCCTCGTTTTCTCGCCCTCTACCGCCGCGCCTGCGAAACGCACGACGCCTATCTCGCCGCCGCTCCCACCCAGCCGTCGAACATGATGGTGGCCTATTTTTCGATGGAGTACGGGCTGATCGACTGCATGCCGATTTACTCCGGCGGCCTGGGCGTCCTGTCGGGCGACCACCTGAAAGCGTCCAGCGACGCCAATCTGCCGCTTACCGGCGTCGGCCTGCTTTATCAGAACGGGTACTTTAGCCAATCCATCGATCCTGACGGCTGGCAGAAGGAACGCACGCCGGTCAACGACTTCTACGCGCTGCCGGTCACGCCGGTGACGCGCGCCGACGGCAGTGAAATGCTGGTCGGCGTGATGCTCGCCGGCACGCAGGTATTTCTTAAGGTGTGGCGCATCGACGTCGGCCGCGTGAAGCTCTACCTGCTCGATAGCAATATTCCGCAGAATCCGGATCCTGTGCATCGCGTCATCACCGCCCAGCTTTACGGCGGCGATCTGCACAACCGTATGCGCCAGGAAATCGCGCTCGGCATCGGCGGCTTGCGCGCGCTCGAAGAGCTGGGCATCCAGCCCTCCGTCTATCACATGAATGAAGGCCACTCCGCTTTCCTGGCCATTGAGCGTATTCGCCGCCTCATGACCGATCAGCAAATGAGCTTCGACGAGGCGCTCGAAGCGTCCCGCACTAATAACGTCTTCACCACCCACACTTCCGTGCCCGCCGGAATCGACCTGTTCAACTCCGGCATCATGTACGAATATTTCCAGGATTACTGCCGCGACTCCGGCATCACCTTCGAACAGCTTCTGTCGCTGGGGCGCAGCAATCCGGACGACGCGCAGGAATCCTTCTCCATGGCCATCGCTGCGTTCCGGACCTCGGCCTATCGCAACGCCGTCAGCCGCATCCATCGCCATGTCTCGCAGCAGATGTGGCAGGAGCTGTGGCCGAAGCTGCCGGTGTGGGAAGTCCCCATCACGTCGGTAACCAACGGCGTGCACCTGCCGACGTGGATCAATGGCGATCTGGCCGGCATTTACGACCAGGCGCTGGAGCCGGACTGGCGCGAAGGCCATTTCCAGGCGAAAAGCTGGGACGACGTCGACCAGATCCCCAATGCCGAACTTTGGGAAGCCCATCGCCGCCGGAAACGCCGCCTGATCGCCTTTGTCCGCGACCGCGCCGCCGCCAGCGCCGCCGAACGCAACGCCCCTGCATCCGAGATCAAGCGCCTCCAGGACGTGCTGGACCCCGAGGCGCTGACCATCGGCTTCGCCCGCCGCTTCGCCACCTATAAGCGCGCCACTCTGCTGTTCCGCGACCTGGGCCGCCTCAAGCGCATCCTCACCAATTCCCGCATGCCCGTGCAGATCGTGATTGCCGGCAAGGCCCATCCCCTGGATGTTCCGGGCAAAACGCTTATCCGCGAAATCGTTCAGTATTCCCAGGACCCCGACCTGGCCCGTCGCGTCGTGTTCGTGGAGGACTACGGCCTGCAAGTGGCCCGCGAGATGGTGCAGGGCGTCGATATATGGCTCAACAATCCCCGCCGCGGCGAGGAAGCCTGCGGCACCAGCGGCATGAAGGCCGGCATCAACGGCACGCTGAACCTCAGCATCCTCGACGGCTGGTTCGACGAAGCGGCCGAGGAATCCGGCGGCTGGATCATCGGCGACCGCGATCCCTATTCGGTTGACCGCGACGAGGCCCACGCGGCCGGGGTTTATTCCATTCTCGAAAACGAGATCGTGCCCATGTACTACGAAGGCCGCGAACAAGGCGTACCGGTGGAATGGATGCGGCGCGTCAAACAGTCGTTGCGGTCCGTAAGCGCGAATTTCAACTGCCAGCGGATGGTGCGCGAGTACGCCTCCCAGTTGTACGAACCGGCGCACGTCGGCTATGAGCGCATCCGCCGCGATCGTTTTGCCTCCGCCCGCGACCACGTCCGCTGGCACCGCGGGATCGTCGAAAAGTGGAACCAGGTGAGGTTTGTCGATTATGGGATCGGCGGCGAGAAAGTCTCCGCCGGATCCTCCGTGCCCATGCGCGCCAGCCTGGATCTGGCTGGTCTGACGCCGGGCGATGTGCGCGTGGAAGCCGTCGTCGGACGGGTCGGCGCGCATGGCGAGCTCGAGGATACGCAGGTGCTGACGCTGGCTCCCGTCGTTGCATCGGGTGCCCAACAGGAATCGGTATTTATGTTTGGGCGCGATTTTGCCCCCTTCAGCACCGGCCGTTTGGGTTATGCGTTGCGCGTCAGCCCGAATCATTGTGATGATCCGTTGAACCGGCCGTGCAACGCCCTGCTAAAATGGGCCGGCGAATCCTAAAGATTTGTGAATCGAGGGCCGATATCTCGTTTAGTGTAAGATTTCGCTGGATTCTTACTGAAATCCGTGGTACATAGTGGTACATAGTGGTTTAGGCATTTAAAGCGGGTTCTTAACGTCCCATATGGCCAGCCGGTTGGCCCGCTGCCTCCCAAACGAAAGAAACATTCCATCCCAGCAGTGTTGTATACCTTCTCATCAAAGGAGTGAGCCAATCCACCTTTTCTAAGGCGCATGTAAGTTATGGAAGGCGAACGTAAGTACCGTCAAAACGGCTATCAGGACTCCAATAGCCGCGATTTCTCCAAAGGCGAACGGCGCGACGAGCGCCCCAAGCCCCAGGGTCCACGCCCGCCCCTCGACGTCACCGGACCGCGGCTTCCGCGCATGGTGCAGTCGGTCACGGCGGCACGATGTTTCAATTGCTCCACCACGCTTCTTCCCGATATCGACTTCAAGGGCAAGTGCCCGAAGTGCGGCGCGGCTCTGCATTGCTGTAAGCAGTGCTCGTATTTTGAGCCCTCCACCCGCTTCCAGTGTTTGAAGCCGGTGCCGGTGCGGATCGCGATGAAGGATCAGGGCAACGAGTGTACGCTTTTCAAGCCGCGTTTCACCGTCGCGCGCGAAGCGGTGCATCCGCCGGCTTCGGGCGGCTACGGCTACTCGAACGGCAGCTCCGCGCCGGCGCCGAACGTCGCCGCTCCGCGCAATGCCAGCGACGCGCGCGCGGCCTTCGACAGCCTTTTTAAGAAGACTGAAGAATAAGCGCTAAGCACCCATAGAGGACGCTGTCGTCGCCCAGCCTCGCCGGCACGACGTCCAGCCTCGCGCGCGACCACTCGGTCACCTGCCGCCGCAGTTCCGCGCGTAACGGTACAAACAGCGCGTCGCCCGCTTTTGCGATCCCTCCGCCAATCACGATGCGCGCCGGATTCAGCATCATCACCGCCGCCTTCAGCCCCTGGGCCAGATCCACTACGTAGCGCTCCACAAACGCCCGATCCTGCATCAACGTTTTCGCCGTTTTGCCATAATCGCGCTCCAGCCACATCCCGCAGCACATCCGCTCGAAGCATCCGCGCGACCCGCACAGGCATTCCGGCCCGCCCGGCTTCAATGTGATGTGTCCCAGTTCGCCCGCGTAAGAATCCGCGCCCCGATAAACGGTCGAATCGTCCAGCACGATCCCTCCGCCGATGCCGGTCGAAAGCGTCATGTAGAACAGCGGACGCGCGCCGCGCCCCGCGCCGTAAATCGCCTCGCCCAGCGCGCCCACGTTGGCATCGTTATCCATCGTCACCGGCACGCCGAACGCTTTGTTGATTCTGTCAACCAGCGGAAAATCCCGCCACCCGCCGACGTGCGTGGAGAGCGCCACGCGCTGCGCCCGAAAGTCCACCGGTCCGCCAAATCCAATCCCGCACCGGTCGAATTTCCAGTCCGACGCAATCGACACAATCTGAGCCAGCATCCACTCCGGCCCTCCGTCGCGATCGGTAGCGCGCGATTCGCGCCGAGTCGTCTGGTCGTCTTCAAACAACGCGACCGAGAACTTTGTGCCTCCAATGTCAATCGCCAGCGTATTCATTTCGTCTTTGTGGGGCAGGGCCGTGCCCTGCCGCCGGCTCTCAAGCCGGCGCTCTTCCGGCCGCCAGCACTTCTTCCGGCGACGCCGTCCCCGTCCCCTTCTTCATGATCGTAATCGACGCCACCAGGTTCCCGAACCGCGCCGCCTCGAGTCCACTCCCCGTCACTGCCAGCGTCATCGCCGCCCCCGCCGAAAAACTGTCGCCCGCCCCGCAGATGTCCACCGGCTTTTCGACGGCCCTGCCCGCCACCATCGTCTCCCCGCGCTCATCGATGATGAGAGCCCCCTCGCCGCCCAGCGTGACAATCAGCAACCGCGAGTCCGTGTGCGCGCGCAGAGCGGGGAAGTCGACCCTCCCCAAAACCCTAATCGACGCCGCCTCCGCCTCATCCCGGTTCGGCTTTAAAATCACCCGGCGAAAATGTTCCGGCCGCACGCGCGAATCCACCCAGACCACTTTTTTCTCCGCAATCGGCGTCAGCGCCTCCC
>OCZT010007345.1_pt1 | contig 10820 bp, 16 predicted proteins | sample 1539031 | NCBI WGS metagenome assembly OCZT01 (sample SAMEA3539308, study PRJEB22396) | soil metagenome | biome: tundra; feature: field; material: soil | place: USA | collected 2010-05 | depth 0.15 m
ATTTTAGTCAAGAATAATATCCGATAATATCGGTAATATTAAATCTTAAGAATATTAAGCACTTAGTTGAACAACTAGGTTCCAACCTGGCGCGCTGCATATCAAATTGCCATAATACCCAATACGTATTTCGAGCGCATCAGCATTACCCACGCGTAATCCCTCTAACCCCTCCATACCGTAAGTGAGTATGTGTGGAACCTTGCCCAACGATCTTAGTTTAAGGGTATTCATTGTCAACACATAAGCAGTCTGTGGTGGACAAGAGCGATCAGCTAGTACTGTGATCTTTCCGTAAGCAGATTGGAACATGATACCGTCGAATGCTACTTCAACTTCATCGTGTTTAACTTGTACGTATTGAACCTTAGCACCGAGGGAGTTAACCAAAGCTGCATAAGACGCGAAGTCCATGATGCAAATGTCTGGTTTAGCGCCTTCTCTGTTAGCGAATGCTAGAGCGTTAGTCATTCCTTCTTCGATTGTGAATGATTGAGCATTATATCTCAATCCACCCAAGCGAGTAGGGTCAGCACTACGATTTACACCCCAGAAGTTATCTGTGGCACCTGGAGAAGTTGTTGGGAACCAAGCAGCTAAGCCTGATAGAGCCAAAAACGATCCAGTAGAAGTAGCACCAGCTGCTGGAAGATCGCCTTGTACAGTCAAGTACGCAGTTCCTGTTCCAATAGCCCAGTTACCAGAGAGTGATCCAGCTGAAGCAGTACCAGTGATGATACCATTAGCGCGATCAACACCAGTAATAGTTACGGTGTCGGCAGAAGGAGCTCCACCGTCAGTAGCAGAAGCTACGATAGTCATTCCCACTTCAAAAGCTACCACAGTCTGAGCATTAGCTAGAGTGATGGAAGTTCCACCAACAGTAGTACCAGATTGAGTAGAGGCTGCAGTAGAAGTACCACGAGTAGCAGTACCAGATCCGAATAACTCGAATGCGATATTGTTAGTGATATTTCTGAAACCGCCATCCATTTGAAGCTTAGCTGCATCTACAAACGCTCCTGCGTTTGATTTAGTCTGCTCCATCAATAAGTTAGTGATAGTAACTAGTTGATAATCTTGGATTACGTATACGAAGAATGACGCAAGTTGAGTCGGAGTTTGATTGCTCTGAGCACTTACGAAGCTATGTGACCGTCCTTGAGGTACGCCGTACTCTAATGGTACTGGGATATACTTACCGGCAAAACCGTCTGGACTTTCGTCTTTTGGTACTAGAGCCAAGAATGGATTCTCTTTGTATACGAGATCCTTCATGTACTCTTTATCGTCTTTATACAACTCTTTTAGAGCTGCAATTTGATTTGAACTATTAGCTGATATCATTTTGATGTCCTTATGTTGGAGATAACAGAGCGGGGTTTAATCCGATAATACTCTCAACTATTTTTGATTTAACTCACCCTTGAAAGCGAGTAGTGCTCTTTCTTTGGCCGTCATTGGCCGAGTACTACCTACTGCATTGGTGAGGGTTTTAATTTGATTTTGCCCTGCGGTTTGCTGTGTAGGGGCTTGTTTAGCGTTTTGCTGCGCTGCGGCTTTAGCTGCATTTGCTGCAGCGACTGCCTTAAGGCGCTCCTGGACTTTCTTAGTCTGGGATACCTTTAGTACTTCTTCGGTAAGATGGTCCTCGACGGCTTGAGCTGCTGCTTCCACTGTTAATAGTTCACCTGTTTCTTTAAACGTGCGCTCTATTAGTGTTACAACGTCATTTACAGAGTTTGTCGCCTGGGTCATTTCGTAGGAAGGATCAATCTTTACTAGATTGGTAACTTCTGTCCTAATTTGACTCACCGCTTGTCTGTATGATTCCGCTTGTTGCTCTTCGTAGGTCTTCCGAGAATTAGCCTGTTCTTCACGAACCTTCTGAAGGTCCTCGTTAATCTCTTGACGCATTTGTTGCATAGCCTGATATTCAGGGCTCTGGGCATTCATTGCCTGCTGAGAATACTGATCGTAAGTAATACCCATTTCTGACAGAATGCCAAAGGCATTTTGCTTCAATTTATCTTTAGAGATGTAATTAGAGAGGTCCTGGGTGGACTTAGAGGTCGTATCAGCTTCCCTAGCTGCTAGAGCGGCTTCTCGCGTTTTAAATGATTGCTCTTGAGCAATTACTTTAGCGCGGAGGGCCTTCTCTTTTCTAGCTAGTACTGCGTACTGAGAGGAGAGAGGTTCTTCTTTTGGGGCTGTTGTTACTTCTTCTGTGGTAGCGTCTGCTTCCACACTAATGTCAGGTTGTCTTAACTCTTGAGTGGGAGATCTGAGCGCTCCTTGCTCTTCAGGACTTACGTTATTTTGATTAACAGCTTGAATTTGTTGATTATTTGATCCCATTAATGCAGCAATCGCTCTTTGTTTAGCTGATTGTTGTGCTTGAGAATCGGATGTGGATTGGGGCGCAGGAGCGCTTTGAGGCGTGATTATCATATAGGGTCTTTCTCACCAGTGCAATTTACTGTGTTGGTGGGGATTTTTGGTTTAAAGTCGCTTCTAACATATCTGGGCGTAATCTAAAGAGGTAATGACTAAGATCTATGATCCTAGTAATATCCTCATCTCTAACCGTCGCCCAAAGTTCCGGATAGTAACGGTTCATAAATTCTTGAGCACTAGCACACTCTCTTTCAGATTGTGCGTCTTTCTGTAATTGTTCTTCTGTTGGCTCAGAAGTCATTACTGCATTCCACCATTAGGTACGAGTGGAGATTGAGGCATAGGAGCCGGAGCAGCCATAGGAGCTGGAGCGCCGCCTGGTGCAGCTCCCGGCTGTGGTGGTGGTGGATTAGCTGCTTGTCCTAGAGCTTGGATCTGTGTAAAGAAGTCTCTTATCATCTGACACTTCTCTTCTTCTAGTTTAGCAGCGGAATAAAGGTTATAATATTGAACAGTTAGGTCATTTGCTAGCTGTAAGTCCATGAATACGTCTGGAGGTGTGTACTTACCATCCTCTATGATTTCATCTAGTATCTGGAATATACGTTCTTCACTTGCGTTAGCTAGTTTTTCTACTTGCTCTAGATCTGGATAGTCTAATAGGCGGCGTCCTTCTTTAATAGAGATCATCCCAGATTGAATCATCTCTGTGATCTTAGCCATACGTCCGGCAGGGTCTCTAGGGAGAGAAGACATATTAAAGCATTGAATTACGAAGGAATCTTTAGTTAGAGCTGCTTCAGGGAAGTCAATCTCTTTAGTGCCGTTCTTATTAGGGTATACTGTTGCATATTCACCATCGCGCTCAGCTATATCTTTAGCTAAGTCGATCATTAGGTATGCAAGATCAATAAATATGTTGTCATACCGACGGCTAATACTAGCCATGCGGTCCGTAGAGATATCATCATAGGTCCTAATTGCTTCACCTGAGTCAAGGCCTGAGGGTTTTTGAGATGATGCGTCTAGTGCCGATACACCGCACTGTTGATAACCATAACCAATAAGGCGTTGGAGCTGTGCATAGAGCTCTGCAGGTACGCATGGAGCTACTTCATAGATTGGTTTAGTTCCGCGGTAGTTGATAATAGCACCAACATCATTATTGAAAGATGCTTTAGTGACTTTGGATCCTTCTTCCACAAATACGCGAGGTACACCGACGAGCTTAATAGCTTTAGAGATTGTAAATAGAAGAGAGTTTACTTCCATTTGAGTACCCATTAGCTGTTCTGCTAGTCCTTGAGCCCAGAAGCCTAATAAACGAGGTGAGTAGTGGATAAATACGAATGGGAAGCGGTCTTTATTAAATTCTTCGTCTAAGATGATGCCGCCTGAGCATGCGAGCGTTCTACGGCCGTCCTTAGCGTTTTTACCTGACCTTAGGTGCCACCCCTCAACTACTAATACGAGGTCAGAAACGGTCTTGGAGGCCTCAGAAGAGCTATCTACGTAAGCTTGCTCAGCGCGTTTGATCTCAGCTTTAAACTTAGGGCATAATTCCATTAGAACTGCGCGGTCAATTAGCTTTAGCTGATAGAGTTGGCGGGGCTCACCATAGATAGATTCGTTAGGATCTGTGAGGAGTTCTGTTAGTAGTACGCGCTCTAGAGATACGCGGTTATCTTCTGACTCATAAACCTTTAAACATCCTGTACCTTCTACGCAGGCGTCTCTTAGAGCTATTGCTGCCTTATCATAAGCCTTAGTTTGGTAAAATTCACCCATAGTAAAGTTATTAAGCTTTTTAGCCAAGGTACGTTCTTTATAATCGGAGTTATCAGTAAGGAATACAGGGGCTGGTCTTGATTGGGATATTTTAGATACCAGAGTGTCTGTTGCACTGGAGATAATATTAAATGTTGGGCGGTCGGCTGGGAGACCTTGAGTAGCATCCATCTTAGACATGTTTTGTCCGATGAAACTGAATAATGTGTGATTTCCGTAAAGTCTTGCATATACTGCTGCCTGCCTATATCTATAAGCTTGTGATTCTTTTAAGTAATTTACGGTTGAGAGAAGTTGATCGCAGAGATCTTGGTCGTTCTTTGCATTCCACCACGCAAATACATTTTTAACATCCTTTTTACTAGATGTCTTAGCTACTATAACTGAATGCACTTGAGCTGGTGTAACTTTCAATTAGCTATCCTCTTTCTCGCCGGAGAAGGGAGCTCCGCCTGGGGCTGCGGACCAAAAGAGCATCTCTTCAGGGCTTAAGGTATCTGATTCAAAAGAGCTGTTGTCCTCTTGTATAACTCTAGCTGTAGCTTTACGTGGCTTTTGTGGTAGGTCATCTGTTAGCGTGAATGAAAATTCAGGGCTAGTAAATGATTTGATACCAGCTTTACGGCAAGCGGCTGCTAATTTGATTAATTCTTTTGGCGAAGCCATTAGAGCGCCTTATTCTTAAGCTTACGGATAATAGTTGATATCATATCTCTGTCGTTCTCATCTTCATCGGATAAAGTATCTGAATGTTCATTAGAATCAAGAGGTTGAGCTGAGATCTGGCTATCATCATATAGCTCTTTTTGAGAGGCTTCTAGGTTCTGAGTGTCATCTTCGCCTGGACCTTCGATGTTATTCTCTTCTAGATCTACTTCTCCGCCTTCTGCTAGGTGTTTACGGTGAGCCATAATAGCATCTACCATAGACTCGTGCTCTACATCTCCACCTTTAGCAAAGTGTCCAGCCATATACTCCTCTTTAGGGAGTCTTTGATCGTCAGGTTTACGGATTGGATCCGGTCCGCCTGCCCATTGTTTACTCATGAAGTCTTCTTCTCTTAGCTTATGGTCATCTGGTTTAGCGGCAGGTTGTGCTGGCTCGCGGCTATAGATGTGTCCACCTTTAGCATAGCCTGTTGTAGGTAGTTCTTTTGGCTGTAGTTGTCCTGGAGTCGCTACTGCGGATCCTTGATGTCTCTTTTCTTGTTCGGATCCTGGCTTATCAGGACCTAGTCCTGAGATAGGGTCTTTTACTTCACCGCCATCTTTCATCTTCTTTTTAGCTTTGTTCTTACGTTGTACAGAGAATGCAATAGCTAAGGATTGCTTTTGTGGCTTTCCTGCTTCGTCTTCTGCTTTTACGTTCTTCTCAAATGCTTTTTTTGAACCTGATTTAATTAATGGCATATTATTCCTCTTCTCCTTGTTCTTCTTCGTTAGATTCGTCGGGTGGCTGAGACTCCATCAGCTCAAAAGCTGCTCTCATTGCTGATGCAGCTGCTTTAGGGTCTTTATTATGAATTGCGTCGATTAAATCACTAGCCGCCATCTCTAAACCTTCGTCATCATTGGATTCTTCCTCTTGACTTGGATTTTCATCAGGCTTCCGAGTCTCAATTATCATACCAGGTTGATTAATTTTATTTTTTAAGAAGGGTAAAGGCATTAGTGGTGGAGCTCCTAATATTGACATTTTGTATTAAATTATATCAAAAATTGATATAATTGATCGTTTTTATACAAAAATTGATATAATTATACAATATTGTATCAAAAACTGATATTGGGGAGTTAAAACTATCCCAGGTAAGCTGCTGCCCTATGTAATCGACTAGGATCGTCCTCGAATACTCCTAAACCATGATTACAGGCTTGGCATAATAATCCGCGAACTATACCAGTATTATGCGCGTGGTCTACCGCTAATTTTTTAGGTTTTCCGGTTCGGTAATCGCATACCGTTTCCTCTTTATAGCAAATCGCGCAGACATTATTCTGAAGCCTAAGAAGTCTAGTATACTCTTCTCCAGCTTCGGTAATAGTAAGATTAGGCCAGTAACTACGGCGAAGCCATGCGGCGTATATTCGCGCTTTGTTTTTATTCCGGTATATCTCCCCACGCGCTCTATAACGCGCTGTATTAGCTGAGTAATATTTTCGGTTCTCTATTTTAAAATATGCTTTACGGCATGACTTACACCAAGAATTGAAACCTGCTCCGGCTTTATGAAATTCAGTCGTTTCTTTTGTTTCTTTGCATTTACTACATGTTTTAATCATCCTGCCCCCAGCCTAAATTCTTTTGTCCTTCAAGTATTAAGGCCTGCTCTGTGAAGTGGTCCATTGCTGCATCAAACATGATATTCGGCTGCGCTTCTAACCATTCCTTTGATCCAGGAATAAGTTTTGGTATTGGTTCTTCATACCCCCACGCAGGCGACTCACGAAAACTATAAAGAACGGCGTCTATGATATCAGAGTGATATCGGTCTGATAGTTTAATGCGGTCTGGTGTACTCTTAGATCGGTCAATCTCCACTAGGTACGAATCCTTAACAAATTCAGAGTCGTACTTAGCTTTGAATCGTCCGGAGCGTAGTGCATCATTTAGGAATGCTACGTTCTCCTGCTTACGTGCTTTATCGGCTGGATGCACCGGTAGGGAATGCCGGCGGCGCATTTCTTCTGCTAGTTTCTTACCTAGTCCACCCTCATCAATAACCATCTTTGATACATTGTATTTTTTATTGAGATCTTGGATCTGGGCTACTAGCTCTGTGAGTCCCTGCTTATCAGCTAGTAGTTCTTCTACCAGGTAAGTACATGGATCCGTTTCAGACCACGCTAGAACAGCAATAGCATCGGCATCATTGTATCCTAAGTCAATACCCATTAAGTAGTTGTATTTATGCTTGTGTATGTCTAAAGTCGTGTAATCATTAATAGCTTTGCGATATTTAATCCAAAGTGAATCTGAGTCTAGTACCCATCTACCGAAAAACTCGCGTTGAATACTTGGATCATCTACAGCTACTCCGCGGCGTCTTAACTCGCGTTCTAGGAGCTGATCATGGCTCATACCTGACTTCTCTTTGATGAATGGGTTATCAAAGAATGTCCAGCCATGTCTAGACCAGGATTCATTCTCCGTACCACTATCTTGTACTACACCAGCTACTTCGGCAAAGTAACCGGAAGGGATAGGGCCTGGGGTCCCAATGAGGCATAAAGTACCAGCATAATCGAGTAACGCTGGAGAGATAATATCGTCAATAAGTTCTTGAATATATTCCCTAAAACTTTGACATTCATCTATATAACATTTCTTTAGCGCAAGGCCGCGAAATTTCTCAATCTCTCCTTGATCCTTTGCACCTGATAAATAGATTATGGAACCATTAGGAAATGTAATAGAGAGCTCAGTCGCATCCTCAGAACCGCCTAAGTTGTATTTACGGTTAATCTTTTTGATTTCAGGCCATATGAGTTTCTTAGCATTATTTCTGGATAACGTAATATATAAGCATACAACTTCTTTATTATTTATGGCAGTATCAACAAGGTCAGCCGCGCAAGCTATCGTTTTTCCTGATCTTCTTGAGCATACCGCTACTTTAAAAGGTCTGGGATCTTGTACGAATTTGAGCTGCTTATCAAATAGGAAGTCCTGTAATTTAAAGATAAGAGCGGCTGGATCTTTTACGAGATACATACCGTTCTTATCTTTAGCTGAATGCTGTACTGGACCTACTATTTTACGGACCATTAAGATTTCTTAGGATCAAGTTTTGTAGGTGCTTCTTTAACGCCGATGACATTGGCTGCGGCTACGTGGTAAGCATGCTGATAACCGCCGTCCTGCCAAGATAGCGCTAGCATGCCATTATCTTCGAGAGTCATTTTAAACTCTTTAAAGGAGCTAGGTACACTACCCAGAGTAAGTGTAGTCTTCATGTTACCACCATTAGCTACGCCTGGGATAAAGAATCCTGCATGGAATTGAGCGTATATTACTTGCTTACTCATTAGAAGGTGCCGCCTGTTGTTTACCTTGAAGCGCTGCTGCTTCAAAGTTTAGTTCACGCATACGAGTATTTAGAAGATCAATATCCTTTTTAAATGTAAATACTTGATATTCTAGGTGTCCTGATCTAGTACAGAGAGATGAGAACTCATCTTGAATGTCCTTGATAGTGCGGTCAGGTTGTCCTGGTGCCGCTTCTGGTTTTGGTAGGTCTACTTGTACGTTTTTTAGTTTGGCTTTTGCCATGGTTTACTCCTTTCAAGAGTGTTATTTTAAAGATGTTTCCACGTAAGGCGTGTAATAATAAGAGAGACGGTGCGCTGCGAGACATTGTACCGTTTTGCTAATACGCGTTGCAGCTCGGAGCTACTACGTATTGCAAGAACTTGATCCTCCGTAAGCTTAACGTTACCTGATTTAATACCACAAGCGGTACGATTCTTCCTATTGCGATCCGCGTGATTATCAGCACACGTACCAAGAAATAAGTGGTCTGGGTGAACACACAAATGATTATCACATTTATGACATACTAATAAATTATTAGGAATGTCTCCGAAATGGAGTATGTAGGAAGCTCTATGGGCTCGGATCATAGTGCCATATTGATCTACAGCAATCTGCCCGTACCCATTAGGTTTAGCTGTCGAAGCGGTCCACAACCAACAATCAGCTGTTTTATTAACTTTAGCCCAAAAACGCCGCTCAAAAGATTTATTAAATTGCATAATTAACCAAATAAAAAAGGATTATAGATCAGCTGTGGATACTTGGTTTTAGCGATAGACATACCAGATTTAGTAGCATGCGTAAAAGCTCTAAGATTACCTGGGAGTAAGGACTTAGCTATTCCTATAGAGCGCCATGCGCTTTTAGTAAATGCCCAGTCTAACACCTGGATTGGATCTCCGAATATGGTTACAGTCCTTGTAGTAGTATACCCTAGGATAATATCAGGATCATCCTTAAGACAGGCTACTTTGATTTTAACGTCTGGGCGGTTTAAATAGTGCTCTAATATCGCATGGTAGTTTTCCATGAATATATCTTTAGGAATCTCTTTATATAGAGTCTCACCATAGTACAGACCTCGTAGCCATGTAGCTAGGATGAAGTTTCTATCGTCTAATCGATAGTCTCGAATCTGTATTAGACTCTTTTTATCAAAGGTCGTCTGAGAGGTCATATTTTTGTAACATTTCTTTAGCAAGTTTACGTATTACTATATTAACGGTATCTTTAGAAGGACTGGGTATCTTTTTCTTTTTAAGTACTATTGATATATCACGCGTACTTTTACCTTCGGAGTGCATCTCCCATATCATTCTATCTTTTTTAGTCTCAAATTTCTTTTCGTTTAAGAATTGGCCGGCTAAGGCGAAGTATTTTTGTTTAGATTCAAAAGTAGCTATCTGGTACCTACTCTTCACAAATGCGTGACCTTCCCAGCGCTTTAGATGATCCTCGTCTGATTCTGCATCGACGAAGCCGGAGTCTGCTAACTTCTTGTACCATTTCTCTTGCAGCTTTTTAAATTGGGGCGTTTTGAATTGGATGGACATCTAATGTTACCTGTTCTAGTGCGGTGGTAACTACGGGTTCGGCTGCCAATTTTGCTGCGGCGGCGTCTGCTAGGCTTTTTTCATATTCTGCTTTTTGCTCATTCTTAATATCTTCCATAACATACGCTGCGACTTGAGAAGCGGCTCCTTTATGGATTGCGAGAGCGAAGTACCGTTTTGACCGGTAGGCATCAGTTTGACCTAAGCGCATTAGGAGAGCGCATAAGCTAAATCTAACAGACCTAGCATCCATGGGAGGATTGTATGTATCTATGATGGACTGAGACCAAGTGTTAAACTCAGTGATTCCTTGAGGCAGAGAACTAGGGAGAGACCCTTTGATTCTTGCGAGTATGTTCTTTATTTTTGCTATTACATTGTTCATATAGATACTATCCCATATTTATGGGATAGTGTCAACATAAATAATTTAATATTCTATTATTTTAGTAAATAAATTAGATTATTAGTAAATTATTGTAATTATGCGGCTTTTTTAATTGCGTCAACTAATTGCTCTGCTTCACCGACTAAGGTAGCTTCTAAAACTAGTACGCTCTCCATTGCTTCTTTATACTCTTTCAATTCTCCTCTTTCGGCTGTGTCTCTAGCTCTTGCTTTTGTTTCGTTTATTGCGTTTAATACCATTTCAATTCTATATGTAATCATATTGCTTCCCTCTTCTCTATAAATAAGGATACTATAGGTAGTAGGGGCTGTCAATATTTATTTTAGGTCAGCTAAATTCGTAGCACTTGTGGGCTTCGCGGTGAGTTTTACACCTGGGAGGATTGTTGTGTTTTCCATGGCGTTTTTAAGTATATCCTTCATCTCTTGCTCTAGTTCAATTGAGCCTTCTAGGATCAACTCATCGTGTACTTGGAGGATAATCTTGATATCACCAGAATAGCCTCTAGCCGCTACCTCATTCCAGCAGGCTATTGCTGCTCTATTCATGATAGAGGCGCCGCTGCTCTGTACTCTATGATTTACCAGATCGGAAGAGCGTCGTGTAGGGAAAGAGTGTAGATCTCGGTGGTCGCCGTA
>OCZT010007347.1_pt1 | contig 10817 bp, 10 predicted proteins | sample 1539031 | NCBI WGS metagenome assembly OCZT01 (sample SAMEA3539308, study PRJEB22396) | soil metagenome | biome: tundra; feature: field; material: soil | place: USA | collected 2010-05 | depth 0.15 m
CGGACTGAATCTGTTCGGTGTAGGCGATGATGGGCGTCTTGGCGTCGCGCCGGCGGATGCGCTCAATGATCCAGACGCTTTCGACGCCCATGAGGTCGGCGTCGAGGATGCACGCGGCGGCCAGACCGTGAACCAGCAGCGGCTCGCCTTCATCGGCGCTGTGGCGATGCACCACGCGATATTGTTCAGGATTCAGGCACGCGCCGACGACGGCGGCAAAATCAGGATGCGGCGACAAAACCAAAATGGTCTTCATGGACTTTTTGAACCAAAATGGTTTTGTTTAACGGCAGTCATTTGCGTCTTATGCTCCTTCAAGCCCATCGGAAGGTCAAACCAAACTTGTGCCGGTGTCGCGTAGTTTTCAAAACAGGACAAGTTTTGCTCGCCCCGCGACAACCAAACTTGTGCCGGAAAATAATTCACCGGCTGGCGAGTAATTTGTTCCAAAGATCATCATTCAGCAGCGCCTTTTTCAAAAAATCAGTTTCATCCGCCGCCGGCACCGCCGGGACGGGCTGGAGCGGCAGGCGCACGGTGATGACGTTGCCGGTGCCGGGCAGGTTTTGCGCCTCGATTTTTCCGCCGTGATGATGCGCGATGAAGAAACAGGCCATAAGATTGATGCCGTATTCCGAGGGCGCGCCGGTGGTGACGAGAAACGGATCCAGCACGATGCGCAAGGCTTCCGGCGGCAGCGCGGGGCCGTTGTCGGTGAGGCGGATGATCATTTCGCCGTTCTGCGTCTCCGCCGTGAACGTGATGCGGCTGCCCGCCGGCAGCATGGCCAGCTCGTCCTTGAGCAGCAATTCAACGAGCCGCTCAAATTTCGGTTTGTCCACGCGCAGCAGCGGGAGCGAACCGGGAATCTGGTTTTCAACTTCAATCCGCCGCGCCGCCAGCGGTTCGCGCAGCGTGGCCAGGATGGCGGCGATGACCGGCTGCAACTGGATTTCATCGCCGAACGGATCGCCGGGTTTTTGGTCGGCAGCGGTGCGGAGGTCAGTGAGCAGGTGATTGATTTTTTCAATCTGTCCCTGGACGTTGTGATGATACTCGTTCCAGAAATCAGGGTCGCGCAGGCCGTCGGCGCTCATTTTTTCCTCGGCCATCTTCAGGGGCGCAAGTTCGAGAAACGTTTTCACCGCGACCATCGAATTGCGGATGTGATGGCTCAAGCCGGCGGCGAGCAGGCCGAGGCTGACGATGCGGTCGGCGATCATCATATTGCGCAGCACGGACATTTTTTCGCGGAGCAACTGGTCGCGTTCGCTCTGCACCATGAAAAATTCCAGTCCCTGCCGCAGCGTGAGTTCGAGCTGCGCCGGGTCCCACGGCTTGGTGACGTATTTGTAGATCGCACCGCTGTTGACGGCAGCGATGGCGGCATCCATGTCGGCGAACGCGGTGACGAGCATCCGCAAAACATTCGGGCGGAGCTGGCGGGCGCGTTCGAGGAGCCAGACACCTTTTTTGCCGGGCATCCGCTGGTCGGTCATCAGGAGCGCGATGTCTTCGCCGTGAAGCTCGATGAGCTGCAGACCGGCTTGGGCGTTGCTGGCGGTGAGGATGCGGAAATCATCCCCGAAGGCGCGGGTGAAATTCACCAGCGATTTTTCCTCGTCATCCACATAAAGGATGGCGAATTTTTTATAGTCGTATGGGTTCGGCATGGGAAAGTTTGGTTTGGGCGGCGGCTTCGGCGGTGGCGGGCAGGTCGAGAGTGAACTCGGAGAATTTTCCCGGTTCGCTGGCGACAGAAATGGTGCCACCATAGCCGCGGATCATGCCGAAGCAGATGCTCAAGCCCAGTCCGGTGCCTTTGCCCACGTCTTTGGTGGTGAAAAATGGATCGAAAATTTTTGCGATGATTTTCGGGTCAATGCCCGGACCGTTGTCGCGGATGGCAATCACCGTGCGGTTGCCTTCGGAACGGCTGGTGACCGCGATGGTCGGTTTCTCCTCCGGGACGAATTGTTTGCCTTCCAGTGCGTCAATCGAATTTTCCAGCAGGTTGATCAGCACCACCGAAAAGTCGTTCCGGCCGATCCAAACCTTTTGCTTGGGCGGGATGTTCAGTTCCAGGGAAATATTTTTATCCTTCAGGCCGCCGGAAACAAAGCGCCGGGCGTCATTGAGAATGGCGGTCAAATCAATGGCCTCCGCCGCCTGCTCGCCGGGATGGGTGAAGTTGCGGAGGCTCTGGACGATTTCCTGCACGCGATCGACCCCGTCCTGGATGTCGGTGAGAATCGGGTCAAATTCCGCGCGCATTTCCGGGGGCAGATTGCGGCTTTTTTTATGGAGCGTGAACAGGCCGGTTTTGGAATAGTTCAACGGGTTGAGAATGTCGTGCATGAGGCCGGCGCTGAAGCGGCCGAGGGAGGACAGTTTTTCGGACTGCACGAGCTGCATCTCGGCCGCCTTGATTTCGCGGTTGGCCTGATTGAGGGCGATATTCTGCTCGGCGAGCCGGGTGTTGGAAAGTTCGAGTTCCCGTTTGCTCTGATCCAACTCGTAGTTGAGGATGAATTCGCGGACGCGCAACGTATGATGAATCCAGCCGCTGACAGCAACAATGATCGCCGTGAGCGATAAAAAATATAAATTATTAACCAAGACGCCCGGTTGGACACTCCCCGTCGTCGCCCCATGCAAAGAACAGGCCGCAAGATACATCAGAATGACCAGAGTAGAAGCAACGACGCTTAAATCCACGGACCATCTCATCACCAGCGCCACGGACAGCAGGACAAGATTCAATCCCGCGTAGTAACTTGAACTCACCCCGTCGGTCGCATAAATCATCCAGCAGATGAAAAAAGCCGGCATCAAGGCGAGCGCCAAGCTTAAATACCGGTCTATTTTGTTTCTCAACCGGGTATGCAGCGCCAGCCAGATCACGCCGCCGAGCAACGCGGAAACCAATCGCAGCCCAAGGAAATAAGCGACTTTTTGGGGATAAACAAAATAGTCCAGCACCACACCCGCTGGCATCAGGGTCATGACCAAGTAGGATCCCACTTCCAGATGTTTTGTGTAAATCTGGCGTTCATAATCGGCGTAAGCCCGCAAGGCTTCGTCGTTGTTGAAAAACTTATTTTTCACCGCTTGGCTTCCGCACTTCGAGGAATATGTTCACGCCCGTTGGATCTCGCTTGATTGAAATATCCTGCGGTTTTGCGGCGGAGGGGGCAATCGTCCGCATTTGCTCATTGTTCCGATGGATCAAATGCCATTCCAGAAAACATTCCATCTGGTTTTTGGCCGGGTGATCATCCACGTTGGTGGTAATGAGCAGGCCGCCCGGTGCCAGCATCGCATAAAAAATTTCTAACAACTGCTGGCAGACATGGTCAGTCAGATAGTCAAAAAGCCCGGCGCAATAAACCAGATCATATTGATTGGGCCGCGTGTATTCTTCACCACGCAATGCTGATTTGATGAGCATATTGACCGTTTTTTTCACAGGGCGGATTACTGTGCGCCGCGCGTGCTGCTGTTTTAAATTGTTCAAAATGTGACAGGTGCGGGTCAGGGTTTCATCATTGAAATCAACCAAGGTGAAATGCGCGCGCTGCGAAAGCTCGTCGCCGGCCAGAAATCTTTGGACTTCGATGGCCGGGCCGCAGCCCATGTTGAAAATCCGGACATCGCGATTTTGAACCGCCATCCGTAACGATTCCTTTTCCAATTTTTTGCCCAGATAATCAATCCGGTTCCGATGAGCGACAATGGGGGGCAGGTGCAAGGCGTAAAGATTCACCATTTTGGCGAACAGCGACCCGCCTTCAAACGGATCGCGGAACATCATGTTCACCATTTCATAATCGCCGGCGTATCCCAGCGGTTTGGTAAAGGTGCGATGCACAAAAGGCGAACACATCAAAATCGGCTGCACCAGCCGCTTGCCAAACGCGTGGTGTGCAGCCACCTGATCTTTGTCGATCCTGCTGGATATTTCCTCAAACCTTTCAAACAAATTCGAGATCGCAGACACAATCGTCGGCTGCAATTGCCCGGCCATCTCGCGTTGGCGATCCAATTGTTTTGCCGTTGGCAAGTTGCGAATGTCCACTTCCGCTTTTTCGAGCCATAGCCGGGCATCGGTCAGAAAAGTCTGCATATCGGCGATGACAACCTTGAATTCAGGCAACACCTTGTAGGATTTTTGCCATCCGCCCATAAAAGCCTTGAATTTATTGATGAGATGTCCGCTTTGCTGCGAGGCGGAATCCAGATTCAAATCCACCCATGATTCTTCGTTTAAAGTTGCTTCGCAGGTCACCGTCAACCCGGTGCTGACCAGGCTGCGCACGATGGCACCACCGGAGTAAACAACCTTTTCCTGAAAAACGATTTCAAAACCTTCCAGCGTTTCCGAAAGCCGCAGCACACTGCTCGGATTATGCAATTCAAAGAAGGCAGCAAACCGGGTCATTCGCACCAAACTCCCACACAGTTCAACCCCTTCAATCGTCCGAAACGTGACGCCGTTTTCCCTGCTGGTGGTAGTTGCCGGCTTGGCGGGCGGGCGTGGAAGGATGGTGGCATAGTGACCATTGCCATTACCGTTGCCATTGAGAAGCTTGCTCATTCTGTGAGCAGAATGCACCATTTCCCGCGCCAAGACAAAGTGATTTGGTTGTTATATAGCGCAATTCATTCTCCCCCAGTTGGCATCGTCACTGCTTGGTTTAGTGTGAACTCGGAAATTTGGTGCCAGTCAGAAGCAAAATTGTCTCGTCACGACACAATAATTGTCCAAATTAGTGACGAGATTCCGTTGTCCGCTGAAATCCCTAAAATGCGATTATGAAAACAAAATTAAATCAGATGGTGATAAAGCTTCAGAGCGAAAAACGCCCGCGCCGGGCTTTATGGCTGGCTGCGTTCGCGCTTTTTTCTACAGCAACTTTGCACGCCGAAGGCTTCCGCAATCCGCCGCCGGGCACCTTCAACCTCGGCCGCGCCGGCGGGCGCATCGCGCAGGTGGACGATTCCTCGGCGGTGCAGCAAAACCCAGCCAACCTCCTCGACTTGACCAACGCCGAGGCGCAGTTCACGCCGACCATCGTCTACATCAGCGCGGATTTTCAATCACCAACGGGACAGTCAGCCAGCACCAAAGATCCATGGAAATTACTCCCGAATTTCTTTATTTCCGTGCCGTTGAAAAATGACAAATTCGCCGTCGGACTCGGCGTGACCACACCCTTTGGCCTCGGCGATGAATGGAACACCGGCTCATCCGCCTTCGCGCAGCCGACCGGAGTGTTGACTTACTTCGCCCCGCATTCTTCTCAACTTACCACCATCAATTTCAATCCCGCCGTCGCCCTCAAGCTCACCGATAAAATCCGGCTTGGCGCGGGGTTGGACGTGATGTGGTCCGACTTGGAATTCAAACAATTTCTCTCGCCGGCCGTGCCAAATCTGGAAGCGCATGCGGAAGGTGACGGCATCGGTTACGGTGGCAACGTCGGCATCACTTGGGATGTCACCGACCACCAGCGTCTCGCCATCACCTACCGTTCCACGATGACTGTTGACTACAGCGGCACCACAAAATTCAGCAGCTTCTCCGGCGTTCCCGGCACCTCATTTGGCAGCCAGATCAAGTTTCCCAACATCATTGCCGCCGGTTACGGCATTGACCTCACCGACACCATCCGTCTCGAAACTGATTTCGAGTGGATTCAATTCTCCCAGTTTAAAAACCTGCCCATCAACGTCGGGAATAACTTGCTGGGCGTGCCGTCACAAAGCATTCCGGAAAAATGGAAAAACACCTTCACCGCCGGCATCGGCGGCGATTGGAAATTTGCCGACCACTGGGTTTTGCGCGGCGGCTACCAGTTTTACGAAAGCCCCGTGCCGGACTCGACGTTCTCGCCGACCATTCCCGACGCGAACCAGAACGTCATCACGCTCGGCCTCGGCTGGAAATCGCGGCATCATTCGCTCGAAGCCGCCTACGGCCTCGATTTTTACGACGAACGCCAGATCGCCAACAACCAGAACCCGGCGTTTAACGGCAAATACACGTTCAACGTCCACCTCTTTTCGTTGGCCTACCGCTACTCGTTTTGAAAATGCAAAATCCCCGCTTCGCCTTGCGGAGCGGGGATTTTTTGTCGTTTGATTTTTCGTCAGTTATTTCTTCAGCGCCGCGTAACCCCAGCGCAGCATCCGCTCCGTGGTTTCCCAGCCGATGCACGAATCGGTGATGGAAATGCCGTAGCGCAGATCCGCCGCATTCTTCGGAATCGGCTGGTTGAGGGCAAATCCAACATTGTCATCTCGTCTCGTCCTGCATAATCTCAACACGTTAGAAAAATCAAAACGATCAGTAAACACATTTAACAAATCAACATTTTGCGTAGCTTCGGCTGCGGGTCTCGATAGAAAACCACGAATTTTCATCGGAAGAGACCGCGTCGAGCACGCGCCCATCGGGCGTCGCTCCCTCGCGCTCGGGGTGCTGGCCGGGGTCCCTGCCACCCCGAGCACCAGTCCCAAAGTGTCCACCAGCAGAGGCCGCTTACGGCCTTTGATTTGCTTGGCGGCGGCAGCGCCAACGTTGCCACCATGACCAGCAGACTTCCCGCTCTGGCGGTCCAGAATTGCGCGGCGTGGACGTCATAAAATTTGTCCGGCGTCTTGCAGCCGCGTCCGCAGTTTCGTCTGATTGATTTTTTGAATGCTCGTTCCTTCCCGCAATGCCTGATCGGCGGCAAGCGCGGCGGACTCGCTCAAAATCATAAATGGCGGCTCCATGCGGACAGACGCAAACGCGACGTGCGTGGCCGAAACGCAAAATGTGACCAGCAGGTTTTCACATTCGCCTTCACGCGGGACAATCGCGGTGAAAGGAATCGGATAAGGTTTTTCAAGCCGATGATAAAAACCGCCTTCGTGAATCACCGCGCCGTCCTTCACGAGACGCTGGCAGACGTGCGAGTCGAGCGAATAGCTGCCGAGGCCAACGGAATCTTCACGCACAACCGGATGCTCGCAAAAATTCTGATTGATGACGAACTGGCCGACCATGCGCCGCGCCGCGCGGATGTAAAGTTGCGTCGGCCAGCCGCCGGTGTCGCGGAATTCGTCTTTTGGCAAACCCCACGGTGAAATTTCTTTCCGCAACCATTCCGGCAACCGCGCGTCGGTGCGAAGAAAATAAAAATAACCGCGCTGATAATCTTCGTGCGCGCGCCAGATTTTTGCGCGTTCCGTCCACGAGCCATTCGCGTAGCGCTCCGCGCCGCCGTTCACAAAATCCATCGAGATGCCGCATGCCCCGCTGTTCACGTCTGTCTTGCCGCGCATGAGCTTCGTGATTTTTAACAAGCGCGGATGCGGATACGGCAGCTTGCGGCCAAAATTGAAATACAAATCGCCCGGCAGCAGCGGTTCGTGAACCGCGTCCAGCGCGGCGAGGTAACGGCGGACGATTTCGTAATTCAGCGGGTCATAATTCGCCGGTGGCGCAATGGGAATTGAATCTTGTTTTGTGAGGCAGAGCCGGAAGCTGCATGCCTGAACCGCAGGGTTTTTCTGGCCTTCAGCCGGCAACGGCGAAGCCGAAACAAAGGGCAGCAATCCGCTGGACGGATCGCCCGGCCGCACAAACGGATCAATCCGCAGCGGAATTTGCGCGGCCTTGGAATCACCGGCGCGCTCGGTTGAAATTTCGGCGAAACTGACACCAGCGAAACTTTCGTTGAACTCGTTGCGGCCTTCGCGATCCGTGCGATGGCTCACGCCCGCGCCGGCGAGCAAATCGCCTTCGTAAGAACAGTCAATGAACATGGCCGCTTCGACCGTGAGAAAATTTTTCTCCAGCGGCTGCGGCGACGGCGCGCCGTGCAAATCCACCGGCGCTTTGTCGAGCGTGATGGAGCGGATGCGGCGTCCGCTTTTTTCCACGGCGGCCAGCCGCGCTTCGCGAAGCACCTCGACTTTGTTTTTTGCGACGAGCTTCTCAAAAATTTCCTCGGCCACATGAGGCTCGACGCTCCAGCCGTTGCTGGAAATTTTTGCGGCGGCATAATAAGCGCGAACGTCATCGAAATACTGTTTCGTCAATCCGCCGATGGTCGAGGCGCGGCCAAAGTCAATCCAGCCCAAGCCACCCGAAGTCATGCCGCCAACATGGCGCGTCCTGCCCCCAAACTGGAAAGAATCGAACTGCCGGAGAGCGTCAGCGTATTGGTTCCCGTTTTCGACAAACTGCCGCTGCCGCCAAGACTTCCGCCATAGGTGGTGGTGGTATTATTTCCGCCGGCTGTAAGTGTAACCACTGCACTTGCTACGTTGTTCAAAGTAATATCTCCATTACCCGCCAATCCGCCGATCGTCGTCGCAGTAATTGAACTGTCAAATCCAAGGCCATTCGCCACGTTGTTACTGACGGTGCTGTTTTGCGCGGCAGAAACATTTGCCAGAACCAACTGGCCGCTGTTAATGATCGTCAGGTTGGAATAAGTGTTTGCGGCGCTCAAAGTCAAAATACCACTGCCATTTTGAACCAACGAGCCGGAGCCAGACACCACGATGGCGCTGGTGATGTTGTCCGTGCGGTTAAAGACCAAAGTGCTGTTGTCTGTCACTGTGGCCGATCCCAAATCACCATTCGCGTCACCGTTGCCGACTTGAAGTGTGCCGCCGCTGATTGTCACCGCAGAAAGAACATTGGGTCCGCTGTTATCAATGGTCAATGTGCTGCTACCGTCCTTAATGATGGTGCCGCTGCCGGTGATGCTGGCGCTGCCCGCGAGAATATAATTTTTGGTGGAATTGTTCGTGATGCCGCCCGGCGAACGGTTCGCCGCCAGCGTCACGGTGATCGGACTGCTGCCGGTGGCGCTGTCATCGAATGCGGACAAAGAACCTTCCGCATAATTCGTGGCGATGCTGCCGGCGAGCAACTGCCAGTTGAGTGTCGTGGTGTCCCAGTTGCCATTCATCCTTTTGATTCGCGGACACAAGGTGATGTTGAGCATCGAACTGGCAAATCTCTACCAAGTCGAGCCGCGCGCTTTGATTCAGGCGATCAAGCGCAATCTCAATCGTTTTCCCGGCGACTTCATGTTTCAGCTCACGGCTGAAGAATGGGAAAACTTGAAATCACAATTTGTGATTTCAAGTTGGGGCGGCGTTCGCACACCGCCCTACGCCTTCACCGAACAGGGCGTCGCCATGCTTTCCAGCGTTCTGAACAGCGACCGTGCCGTTCAGGTCAACATCGAGATCATGCGCGCCTTCGTGCGGTTGCGGCAGTTGCTGGCGTCCAACGCTGACCTCGCGCGCAAGCTGGAAACGCTGGAGAAGAAATACGACGCGCAGTTCAAGGTTGTGTTCGACGCCATCCGGCAGTTAATGTCACCGCCAGCCAAGCCGAGACGGGAAATCGGTTTCCATGTGAAATATGACGACGACCAACCCAAGGCCAAAAAGCGCTGAACGCCACGCCCTGCGCGCCGGCTTCACCATCGAGGAGATTTTCAACCTCACGAAAATTGACCGCTGGTTTCTGGTGCAGATCAAGGAGATTGTGGATTTTGAGGAGGAACTGGCGGGGATAAAAAATTAAATTAAATGGTAGAACAAGCGAACATAGAAAAAATTCTTTCAGAATACGACCGAAGTAAAGGTGCATACGAAACATTTGTTCGCAAGGTCGAGCATCTCGTCGCGGAACTCATCAGCAACGCGAGCTATAAACCACATTCAATAACCTCTCGCGCAAAAGAACGATCAAGTCTTCAAACGAAACTTCAAAAGGAAAATTCAAACTATAAATCCTTGGCTGACATCACTGATGTCGCAGGTGTTCGCGTCACTACATATTTTCATGACGAAGTGGATCGAATTGCTGAAATATTGGGAAAGGAATTTGAGATCTTGCCAGAACACTCGGTTGATAAGAGAGCTGCACTTGATCCAGATCAATTTGGTTATCTTTCTTTGCATTATGTGGTGCGGCTTTCACCAGCGCGCAGATCATTGCCTGAATATCGCCGGTTCGAGAAATTGCTATGCGAAATTCAAATTCGCTCAATTCTTCAGCACGCATGGCGGAAATTGAACATGATCTTGGCTACAAAGCTAAGGTAGAAGTTCCAAAAGATATCCGTCGTAACTTTTCACGATTGGCCGGCCTGCTTGAATTGGCCGACCAGGAATTTAGTAGAATTCGGCTGAACCTGGCGGATTACGAGAAAAGTCTACCTCAAAATATCAAAGAACGTCCCACTGAAGTTCTTTTAGACAAGGCTTCGTTGAGTGAAATAATTCGCTCTCATCCTATAATTCGTGAGCTCGACATGCTTATTGCGTCAAAATTGGGTGGAACAGTGACGGGTGATGGAAATCATAAACTGCTGCTGGACTTATTGAATTGCAACGGAATCACTACTGTAGCACAGCTTGAATCATCAATTTCAAAGAACGAGAATATCTTAAGAAAATTCCTACCGTTATATGCCGCAGGTAAGAAATACGATGTCGTTATTCCTGGTGTGTCTTTGCTCTATTTGATTTATGTTCTTTTTGCGCAAAAGGGAAACCGATCATTAATCGTAGAAAAAGCAAATGCTGTTTTTCTGGGAACTCCCGCAGTGCGTGAAGGTTTGGCAGACCGAATAATGGCAGACTATGCAAAGGCGCTAGGATCTTAGTTCGTTGTAACTTGCCGTCGCTCCGTCCAGAGCGAAATCTTTGTAGCCACCCGCGCCACCCCATTCCCCAGCCCCGTCGGGGCGGCATATTCCGCTCCTGACGGAGCTTGAATTCATTTCCATCGCGGATGC
>OCZT010007348.1_pt1 | contig 10817 bp, 12 predicted proteins | sample 1539031 | NCBI WGS metagenome assembly OCZT01 (sample SAMEA3539308, study PRJEB22396) | soil metagenome | biome: tundra; feature: field; material: soil | place: USA | collected 2010-05 | depth 0.15 m
GACGGCTCGACCAGGCGGCGATTGCGCGGGTCCGCGAGGAGGCCCGGCCCGATGTGCGCGACAGCGACGAGTTGCATGACGTTCTGCAGACACTGGTTGCGCTTCCAGAAGACGTCGCCGCCGACGACTGGCATCACGCGATTGCGAGCTGGATGCCGTTCCTCGCTCCGCTTCTGGAGGGTTGGCGCGTGGTGCGCGCTCAGGTAAACCAGCGCCGCTATTTCGTCGCATCGGAACGAGCGAAAGACTTCGCGCTGATTTTTCCCGAAGCGCGGTTCGAAGTCACGCCTCCGGAGCTGCCGTCCAATACAGCCTCGCGCGACGACGCATTGCTCGCCATGGTGACCGGGTGGATGATGCACTGCGGGCCGGTTACGGCGGCTGCGTTGGCCTATTGGCTGGGCCTGTTCGCCGCCGAGGTCGAGCAGGCGCTACTCCGCATGGAGGCGTCGGGCTCGGTCCTGCGCGGGAACTTCACCGGATTGGCGAAAGGCAGCGAGCCAGCCACCGCCGAGTGGTGCGACCGGCGATTGCTGGCGCGCATTCACCACCTCACGGTCGCCACTCTGCGCAAGCAAGTCGAGCCAGTCACCGCGGCGCAGTATATGCGCTGGCTGTTGCGCTGGCAGCACGTGGCTCCGCAATCGCAATTGAGCGGCGAACGCGGACTGCTGGAAGCCGTGCGTCAATTGCAGGGTTTCGAAATTCCGGCGAACGCCTGGGAGAAGCACATCCTGGCAGCGCGGGTAAACAATTACGATCCGGCGGCGCTCGATCAGCTTTGCCTGACCGGAGCGGTTGGATGGGGACGCCTCTCGCCGCATCCGGCCACGCTGGAGGATTCGGGCGAGGGCCGTCGTCGCGTCGTGCCAACCAGTGTCGCGCCCATCACTCTCTTTGTCCGCGACGATTCCGATTGGATGCAGCCCCGCCTCGGCAATGAAGAGCAGAATTTTGAACGCGTGCTGAGCGAGGGCGCCCGCAGCGTGCTCGAATTTCTGAAGCGGCGTGGCGCGTCATTTTTCGCCGACATCGTCCGGGGAACCGACCGGCTGAAAGCGGAAATCGAAACCGCGCTCTGGGAACTGGTGGCCGCCGGCATGGTCACCGCCGACGGCTTCGAAAATTTGCGCTCGTTGATCAATCCGCGCCGTCGCAATGCGACCGGCACGCCCAAGCTCACCCGGCCTCGCCACACCGGCGGACGCTGGTCGCTGCTCTATCCCGGCGAGGGCGCCGATCGCTCCAAGGTGGTCGAGGCCACTTGCTGGATGCTGCTGCGCCGCTACGGCGTCGTCTTCCGCGAGACTCTGGTGCGGGAGTCGAACCTGCCGAAGTGGCGTGAGCTGCTGATTGCGTTCCGTCGCCTGGAAGATCGCGGCGAAGTGCGCGGTGGACGCTTCGTCAACGGATTTCTCGGCGAACAGTTTGCCCTGCCGGAAGCGGTGGAGTCGCTGCGTGCAATGCGCAACCTCCCGGCCAGCGGCGAAGTCGTGACCATCTCCGCCGCCGATCCCTTGAACCTGGTGGGCTTCATTGTGCCCGGTGAGCGTGTGACGGCCATCTCCGGTAAATATGTCAGCTTCCGCGACGGCATTCCCGTCGAAGCCGTGGAGCGCTCAAGCGCATTGCTTGAGGCTGCCGCACAATGATGCCGGACGATCTAGTCGAGGGCGTCCATTACTACATGGAGAACGGCTTCATGGTCTTCACCGCGGTTTATCTGCGCCAGCGGGGATAGTGCTGCGAATCGGGGTGCAGGCATTGCCCGTATGGGTTCAAGGCGGCTCAGTCGGAGCGGAAGGCGCAGGAATAGAGTTCGAGAGGGTGCGAGGATTGATTGTATCCGCTTGCAGCAGCGCGGCCTTCAGAGACTGTGTCGCAAGCAATAGCCAGGGTTGGGAGGTAGTGTGAAGTCTCCAACTACTAGAGCGGTTCCACAATAGATGTATCCGCGTCGCTCGGGTAGAGCGGCGCTTCAGCTGCATTATTCATCAATGTGAGGTGTCATCCTGAGCGGAGCGCCCGCAAAGATTTTCCGACCCGCGTTTTTTGCGGGTCGCGCGGGCGCGAAGTCGAAGGAACTCTATAGCTACGAGAAATCACAGTGTGGCTGCTTGGCACAACAACAAGTTTGAGATTGCTGGTGGCCAAAGGGGTCCTTCGACTCCTCGCTACGCTCGTCGCTCAGGATGACACCCAAGAAATTGCGCGGGACGACAAGCCATGAGGCAACGCCTTCCGGAGCCGCAAGCAAAAAGCAGGCACGTGGCCCGCTCTCTCGCGATCAGAGCCTAACCGTGCGGGCTGACGTGCTCGGGTTCGATCTTGTAGATAACGCGCTGCTCGCCGGGCTGCGCGAACGGATACTTGTCCTTATCCAGATACTTCTTGGCCAACTTGTCGATCAGTTTGTCGGCACCTTCCTGGGTGATTTCGCTGACCCGGCCGCGCACTTCCAGGTAGCGATAGGGATTGTCGGGATCAATGAGGGTGATTGCCACGCGGGGGTCGCGACGAAGGTTCTTGTCTTTCTGGCGGCCGAGCGCGGAGTTAACCAGAACTTTGCCGTCAGCGTAATCCACCCACACCGGTGTGGTCTGCGGACTGCCGTCGGGCATCAGGGTGGTGAAGCTGCCGAATGCCTTCTTTTTGAAGAGGTCGAGATAATTTTCGGGAATCGAAGCGGACATGACGATCTCCTTGCTTTCTGAGCCGATATCAAGAACAAAACCAATAATGGGATGCCACACCTATTGTATGAGGTGCAACAAGGAATGCAAGTAGCTCTCGGGCAGCTTTCGTCTCAAAAATCCTAGTACGGCAGCGGGAACTCAGCTACAATCCAGCCGTCGTCTGGAGGTCACCATGAACTGCAAAATTGCTGCTGTCCTGCTTCTGTTGCTGGCGCTGGCGCCAGCCCTGCTTGGCGAAGACAAATCCGCTATGGCGCCCAACGCGTCGTTCGACAAGATGAAGACACTCGATGGCGCCTGGGCGGGCACCATGCTCGAAGGCGGTAAAGAGTATCCGGCCACTACCCGGTTCATGATGGTCTCCGACGGTTCGGCGCTGATGGGCTGGCTCGGCGAGGGCACGTCCGACGAAATGGTCACCATCTTCCACCTGGACGGTAACAAGTTGATGGCAACGCACTATTGTGCGGCGCATAACCAGCCGCGCATGGTGGCAACCCCCGGCCGTGATCCCAATCGCGTAGTCTTCGATTTCAAGGATGGAACCAACATCGGGCCGAACGACGGTCACATGCAGGCGGTGGCGTTCATCTTCGATGGCCCAGATCATCACATCGAAGAGTGGACGTATGTGGACAATCACGGCAAGCTGAGCACCGGGCGCTTCGACTTTCGGCGGAAGAAATAGGGCGCAGGCTGCCTCAGTTTCTTCGCCGCGCAAGAGCATTGGTTTGTATCAGGGCACGACTTCAGTCGTGCCGTAGGCCGTTGAAAAAATGCTCGGGGCTTTTAAGCCCTGCAAGCGCCGCCCGGGCCCCTAGGGGCTAAAGCCCCATCTTCATCCCAGCTCTTTCGGCACGACTGAAGTCGTGCCCTGGTACAGATCACAATCGGCTCTGCCGAGGCGGGGTACTGGAATCGGTTCTAGCTTGCTGCCCATGAGCAAGCAACGCTGGCATAAGTTCGCCAATAGTTTTCACGCGGGGCAATCTGATGCTGGGCCATTCTCTCGGAGCAATTGGTGATTCAGGCGTCGTTTTTCCTCGAACTGCTGCAAAAACAAATTGCGGGTATGTGCATTATCATTCAATTGGTTTCGATTCCGCATGCGCAAACTTAGCTCCCCGCTCTTTCGCCTGTTGCCGTCTATCGACGAACTACTCCAAAATCCGGTGTTCGAGGCGCTTGTGCAACGGGAAGGCCGCGGCGTGATCATCGATGCCGCCCGCGCGGCACTGGAACAATTGCGCACCGACATTATCGCTGGAATGCTCGCCGAGGCGCAGCTCAAATCCAGACTCAATGACCTGCCGCGCGAGGTGGAGCAAAAACTACTGGAATCGCTGGCCTACTCGCTGTGCCCCGTCATCAACGCCACAGGCGTAATTCTGCACACTAATCTTGGACGCGCACCCCTCAGTCGTGCCGCGCTGGAACATGTCGCCGAGGTTTCGCAGGGATATTCGAACCTCGAATTCAACCTCAGCACTGGCGAACGCGGCAAGCGCGACGTTCACGTCGATCGCTTATTTGCGAAACTGCTTAACACTGCGGGCCGGGAAGTCTCGACCATCGTCGTCAATAACAACGCTGCCGCGGTGCTGCTGGCGCTGAACTCGCTGGCCGAAGGCGGAGAGGTATTGGTCTCGCGCGGCGAACTGGTCGAGATTGGCGGCTCGTTCCGCATTCCTGATGTCATGGCGAAGTCGGGCGCGGTGCTCCGCGAAGTGGGAACCACCAACCGCACGCGCATTGCTGACTACGAGGGCGCGATCTCAGAGCGTACCAAGCTGCTGCTGCGCGTCCATCGCTCCAACTTCCAGATCGTTGGCTTTACCGAGCAGCCCACGTTGGAAGAATTAGTCGCGCTCGGACGCAAGCACAACATTTCGGTGGTGGAAGACCTGGGCAGCGGAGAGATCTTCGACCTGCGCAACGTCGGAGTGCGGGGAGAACCCATGATCGCCGACAGTCTGCGCGCAGGTGTGGACGTCGTGACCTACAGCGGAGACAAGCTGCTGGGAGGCCCACAGGCTGGCATGATCAGCGGCGACCCCGCGCTGGTGGCGAAGATCCGCGCCAATCCGCTGTTCCGCGCCGTGCGCGTGGACAAAATGTTCTATGCCGCGCTGGAAGCTACGCTGCTCGCGTATCTCCGCGAAGACTACGATTCGATTCCAGCGTTGCGCATGATGCGGGTTACCGAAGAGGAGCTGGCCCGACGCGCGAAGCAGATAGCCCAGCGATTGCTTGCGAGCTGCCCGAGCTTGCTAGTCGAAGTTGTTGAGTCTCGCTCGGTGTTGGGCGGCGGCGCCGCGCCTGGATCGACCCTGCCGACACGAGTGCTTGCCGTGAAAAGCGAAAGCCTCAATGCCGATGAACTTTGCGCGCGGCTCCGCCAGTGGGAGACGCCGATCATCGCGCGTGTGGAGGAAGAGCGCGTGCTGCTCGATCTGCGCACCGTCGAGCCCGAACAGGAAGAGGCAATCGTCGCGGCCCTGGAGAGCATCTCGAAGTAAGTGGCTACGATTTACACCATCGGGCACTCCACGCGCACGTTCGACGAACTCGTGGCCGCGCTTAAGGCGCACGGCATCCGTACGCTGGCGGACATCCGCTCGTTTCCCATGTCGCGCCGGATGCCGCACTTCAATCGCGAATCGCTGGAAGTCGAATTGCCCACGCATGGCATCGCCTACGTCTGGATGAAGGAACTTGGCGGACGGCGCAAGAAGATCCGCAACGATTCGCCCAACACCGGCCTGCGCAATGACTCGTTCCGCAACTATGCCGACTACATGCTGACGGAGGAATTCGCACAGGGAATCGAGCGATTGGTGGACATCACACGACGAACCGCAAGTCCCTCGGCTTCGCTCAGGATGACAAGTGAGAAAGGGAACGCGAGCAACACCGCCATCATGTGCGCCGAGCGCACGTACTTCCAGTGCCATCGCATGTTGGTGAGCGACTATCTCGCCGCACATGGTCACACCGTCTTGCACATTGACGACGAGAAGCGTCCATTGCGCGAGCATAAGCTGATGGCCGAGGCGCGGCTGCTGGACGGGAAACTCGTGTACGATGCGCAGCAGTTGTTCTGAATTACGCTCTTCGCTCTTCGCTTTTTGCTCTTCGCAAAATGGCAAACACATCGACTTCGCTGAGGATCATAGCGCATAGACGGGAGAGGATTCTCGGTCGACGGCGCTAGGGTTCGGAGCGAACAGCGAACAGCGAACAGCCTGCCTTTCTTGCGCACATCGCTCGATTGCCGCTACCCTAGAGGCTCTCCTATGAAACAAGCCGTCTTCCGGGAACGCAACAAGGGGTACTATCGCGTTCTGCATTCTCCCATTTGGATTTGGGTCTTCTGGGTTCTCCCCGGGTATCCACTCACCTATGACCTATACGCGCATGGCCCTGACCGCCGGCATTGGATTTGGCTGGCCATCGTAGTTGCGTTCGTGGCGTGGCGCGGCTTCAACGGCCGCATCCCCGGTTGCGAGGCGGCTCCCTACATCACGCACTACGGCGTGCATCAGCCCAACATGCCGTATCGCGTCGTGTGCTACACGGCGGCGTGGATCGACATCATCGTGCCTTACGCGCTGAACCTCATCGGGCTGCTCGTGGCTTCCATCAACGGCCGCTGGCTGCTGCACGATCTTTACCGCTACGGCTACTATCCTCTGGCGCTAGCCGTGGTTCTTGCGACGGTCTTCGACTGGACGCCGCGTGCCAAGCGCGACACCGTGGGCGAGGGCGCCGAGCGGGCCTGGTTCTACGTCGCCATCTGGACGGTTGTGCCAACGCAGGTCATCAATTGGGGCGCCTGGCGCTTTGGTAAGTTCCTGGATCTGGCGCCCGTGCCGCTGGCCCGCCTCCGGTTGGCGATCTGCCTACTCTCGACAGCTCTTTTCCTGGTCCTGGGCTACGCGGCGAAGCTCCCGCGCACCCAGAGGCACTACGAGGGCGTGGCGGCGGCAGGAGTATGAGAACCCTTTTGCGGCTGATCTAGGGTTGGCTCGGTCCTGAACTTGCCGGCGGAGTATTCGCGCCGGGCAACGGAGCCGGAGTAAGCCCCATGAACGTCGTCCCCAGAAACTTTCCCTGAGCGTCAAAGTTCCATGTGAACAGCGCCGTTCCGGCATGGGCGCAGGCGTGACAGCCATTAATTAGGGGATAGCCCAGAATGAACTGCAATCCGTTGTTGGGCCCTTGTTGGGTGTTGGGCCAAGTGGTTCCGTCGCGGTCGCCAGGCCACACGCCGACTTTGGGAAATTGATTTTGCAGGTCCTGATATTGAAAGCTCTGCTCCATTCCCTTCTGGTCGAGCAGCTTAAGATCTTCGGCATTGACGATCCTGGGTGAGCCATTCACCAGCAGCAGGCCATTGTTCGTATTCGCCCGCAAGGGATAAACGATCCACGCCACATCCACCGGACTGACGGGGTTAAACCCGCTCATGATGCCCACGTCGCCTCCGCTCTGGTGGTAGAGCATCTGGGTAAAGGCCACCGCCGCGGCAGGGGCTCCTGCCTTCGACATCTGGGCGATAAAGCACTCGGCATGACTGGGCGGTTGAGGGGCGTTGTCGCAAGCTTTGTGGGCATTGGCGAGGAAGGTTGGTCCCATTTGCCAGACCGCCGCGATACCGATCTTGTCTCCACCGGCCATGGCTTGCGCGCTGGAAGTCTTACTCTGGGGAAGTGTTTGGTTCTGCGCAATCGCCGAACCGAGCAAACCGACAATAACGGCGAACAGCAGTGCTCTCCGCGTCTGGTGGCCTCCAACGGCAGGTTGTAATTGTATTAGAGGAATGTACCTCAGAGGCCAATTCGAGTCGAGACATCTTGCGTGGCAAAAGAGCAGAGCGTTGAACGCCAGCACACAGCCGACTATTCGGTTCAGCGAACGGCCAAATTCTAACTGCCAGATGCCAAAATATGAGTGCCAAAAACTGAGAGCTGGCGGGTGACCGCACAAAAGCAAGAAAGGCGGCCACCTGCCGCCTTCTTGTAAACTCTCAGCTCGGGATATTAGAGAACCTGTACGTTCTCTGCCTGCCAGCCCTTGGGCCCTTTGACTACGTTGAACGAGACCGCCTGGCCCTCCTGCAAGCTGCGGAAGCCTTCAGTCTGAATCGCAGAATAGTGAACGAATACGTCTTCTCCATTCTGACGGCTGATAAAGCCGTAGCCCTTCGCGTCATTGAACCACTTAACTGTTCCTTGTTCCATGATGATGCAAGTTCCTTCGGTTTTGATGTAGCTGCAATTCGATCGGGATGTGAAGCGGCAGGGAGTGCGGTAAAGCAGGAAACTGCTGCGTACAACGTCGATCAATCGAGCAACTTCATCATACCAGCCTATCCCGCAAAGCCAAAGCAGTTCCTGCCCGATGGGGCCTGCCCGGTCATCCAAGGAGGTACCAAAAACCAGTATTCTCAATATGTTACCTTGTTGGAAGCAGGTGTCTTTCTGCTTTCTTACAGGCGGGTAGGGGTACCCGGATGGTGGCTCAATGATCGTCGGAACCGGCATCGACATTGCGGAGGTTGATCGCATCAAGGCGACCATCGAGCGCTTTGGCCGGCGCTTTCTGGAGCGGGTATTTACACCCGACGAAATCCGCTACTGCGAATCGAAGGCCAACAAGGCAGAGCGCTACGCCGGACGCTTTGCCGCCAAAGAAGCTGCCATGAAAGCTATCGGCACCGGTTGGAACCGGGGTGTCACCTGGCAAGACGTCGAAGTCAAGCGCTTCCCAGGCGGACGGCCCACGATTGCCCTTCACGGTAAAGCGGCGGAGTTCTTCCAGAAACTTGGGGCGGTCCGCGCCCACCTTTCGATCACGCATACTGAACGCCAGGCCATGGCCCAGGTCATTCTCGAATCCGACAAAGCGGAGAAAGCCTGACGGCTTCGGAGGAACTGACAGCTTCCCGTTGGCCGGCCATGCGGGAGTAAAGCTGGGTGCCCCATTCTAAATTTCGCGTTCTTTGCGAAATTTAGGGTGGGGATGTTCGCCGGGGCTTCGGCTTGCTCTTGCCCTTGAGATTGAGCGCCACGGCAGCGCGGATGAGGTCCTTCAAGGCCGCCTCATCGACCTTGTCGCCTTCGTGGATGTCAATGGCGCGCCTGACATTCCCTTCGAGGCTGGAGTTGAATAGACCTGCAGGGTCCTTCAACGCAGATCCCTTGGCAAATGTCATCTTGACGACGTTCTTGTACGTCTCGCCCGTGCAGACGATGCCGGCGTGGGAAAAGACGGGGGTCCCCGGTTACTCTGCCTCTAAGGCAAATGTCGCTTGAGTCTCCAGGAAGGCCAGAATCTCGCTGGACGTTAGTCGTGAAGCCGCGACTGCGGAAAGCTTGTCTATGACCTCGGAGCGTCGGTAATCGTGAACCCTAAATCCGAGGCCTTCGAAAAACCTTCTCGCCTCCTCTAAGCTGTTGAAGCAGCCAGTAATTGGGCTGAATCCCGTCAGCACCGAAATGTTATGTCTCAACTCAGCGGCCCGGGCATCGTTCGTTGCAAACACCCTTGTCAAGTCCGTGATGACCCATACGCCACCACAAGACTTGAGTAGTTGATGAATGTTCCCGGCCGCTATTCTCTTTTCGTCGCGGTTGAGATAACTCAGTAATCCCTCCGTGATGATTCCGATCGGGCCGGACGAGAGCTCGTGGGCGGCCAGATGAAGCTGATCTGGATCTAGAATGTTCGCGGCCTGAAAGCGTAATGAATCGCTCTGACGCTCACCCATGTCTGCGATCAGCTGCGCCACGGCCCTTCGTTTTGCCGTGAGCATGGCTTCAAGGTCGCACTCCACATACTCAACGCAGGGGTTGCTTCTGGTCATTGTCAAACCCCTCGTCGAGAATCCAGCCGGTATTTCGATGAATCGCGTAATCCCCGGATATCGCCGAAGCACCGCATCGACGCTCTTGAATCGCGCTTCAAAAGCGACAATCGCTTTTGCCAGCAGAAGTGAATCGTCTACGATCATCTGCCTGGATGCCGATTCCGCACCAATTTCGTAGGCAAGCTGTCTTGCAAACGGAATATCTGAGCAGCTTCGGTAATACGCGATCAGCGCAGCCGTCGGCCCGATGTTCGCATAATCCTTTTGTCTCCCTGTTTTCTCGTGTTTGAGTAGGCGCGGAACCGGCAGCCATTCGCGCAGTCGCCGAAGCAAGCCTCGTACTCCGATTACGCGTAGCGAAGCTTCATACATATTAAACACTGCGTCTGTTGAAGTATTCATGCTATACAACATAAGACCATTCTTTCAGGCGCCGTGATTGACTACAGCTTCAGCCACCAAAAGCACCAGTTTAACCCGTAGAGAACACAATCAGCGAATGGGACAAAGAAAAAAAGTGCGACTATATTAATACCCATTGTTCGATTGTTAGGAGGCATTTTGGGGTAGACTCTTACGTTTTCATCAGGATAGATTGTTGGCAGCTCCTCAAAACATTTGATGTAGAAGAAGAGCCTTGTGCGAATCCAGTTAGACATTTTGTAAAACATGAAAGCGACAAGCCAAAGTAGCACGTTTCCAATGACGAAGCGCACGATAGGCAGCGGATGCCGTGCTTGGAGAAGGAATGCATCGAGAGCGCTCGAAGCCGTGGGTGAGGGACTCGGCGTTACCAGCGGACTCGAGAGTGCCCCCAGCATATCCTTCCTCACGAAATACAAGGCCGTCCAAAACCCAAGAAGGGTAGCTAAGCCCCATTGCGCAAGTCTTACTGAAATCTGAGAGAGGGAACGTACCTGGTCCCAAAGATTCTTTTCTGCATTTTCCGCGTTCATGTTGCATCTGCTCCGCTAACGAAGATTTCAATATTGGTATCTTGCGGCGCGATCAGTATATGGCTATTGCGTTCCGTAGTCTGTGACGTGGCTCACCTCGCTGGCTTACAACAAATCGCATGAATCGAAGAACCAGATTGCGGTTCCCCCTATATCGTGAGTGGGGAACTGGCTCGTTCTGGAGCGATAGCTTCCGGAGGACGCCTTACCGCGCTAGAACCAGTCTCATAAATGTCTGCGGAGCATGTGGAGGCAGGCGAGGTGGACGAAGCCGAGGAAGTTCTCGATGTGATA
>OCZT010007349.1_pt1 | contig 10817 bp, 4 predicted proteins | sample 1539031 | NCBI WGS metagenome assembly OCZT01 (sample SAMEA3539308, study PRJEB22396) | soil metagenome | biome: tundra; feature: field; material: soil | place: USA | collected 2010-05 | depth 0.15 m
TGGTCGGTGAGCGGCTACCGCCGCGGCACCAACTTCATTCAGGGATATACCAACGTCGCTGACTTCGACGGCACGTTCGGCGTCGGCCTCGGCGGACGGGCCGAGATCTTCGGCGCGTTCCTCGTCGACACGCGCATCGACCGCGACGTGCGGCCGCTGTTTGTCAACGATCCCACCTTCGGCGGCATCATCGCCGCCTATCCCAAGGTCCATCAACCATGGACCGGCGACAACCTGGGCGACTTTTACATCGGCGCCAAGGTGAATCTGCTGTCCGAGTCGCGGCAGAGCCCGGCGGCGGTCGCACTCCGCGGCCTGTTGAAGCTGCCGACCGGCAAGAGCGACGTCGGCAACGGCACCGGCAAGGCCGACGGAGAGCTCGACCTGATCGTGAGCAAGGAATTCGCGAAGATGGTCGAGTGGTCGGGCTACGGCGGCTATGAGTTCCTCGGCAAGCCGGCCGGCTTCGACACGGCGAGCGGCGCCCTGCACTGGGGCACCGGCGTCGGTTTCCCGTCGCGCAACATCGTCCGCGTGACGGCGGAGTTGACCGGCGCGATTCCATCGCAGACCACGACGACGATTCTCGCCGGCACGACGGTCGTCGGCATCGACGGGACGTCGGCGTCGGCCGTGTCGAACACGGAGAAGCTGACGCGCGCGACCATCGGCCTGACCTTCCAGGCGAAGAGCGGATTCTTCGTCGGGGTCGGCGGCAGCTGGAACATGCCGACGCAGGCGCGCGATCTGAAGTTCACCGACGAAGATCAGCTGGGCGACTACTACGATTGGCAAGTGCGCATCGGCTATCACCCCGGCGTGCGCACCTACGCGCCGCCGCCGCCCCCGCCGCCGCCGCCCCCTCCGCCACCCGCACCGCCGCAGCACACGCTGACGGTGAAGGCGGAATGCAACCCGTGCTCGGTCGAAGTCGGCAAGAGCTCGACGGTCACGGTCACGGCGCAGGACTCGATCGGCTGCGCGGTCACGTATCGGTGGACCGCACCGACCGGGACGCTGGCGAATCCGGCCGAACGGCAGACGCTCTGGACGGCGCCGATGCAGGAAGGCACCGTGCCGGTGACGGTGACGGCGACGTGCCCGGACGATCAGAAGACGGCGTCCGATTCGGTCAACATCCAGGTGACGCGTCCGCCGGTGAAGACGTATACCTTCGAGGACGTCCACTTCGACTTCGACCGCTACTCGCTGCGGCCCGAAGCGACGCGCGTGCTCGACGAAGCGATCGCCGCGATGAAACAGGACGCGACGCTCAAGCTCGAAATCGAAGGGCACACCTGCAACATCGGGACGGCGGAGTACAACCTCGCGCTCGGCGATCGTCGCGCCAACGCGGTGAAGAACTACCTCGTCACCCAGGGGATTTCGGCCGATCGCCTCCACACGGTCAGCTACGGCGAGGAGCGGCCGAAGTACGACAACGCGCGGGAAGAAACACGCCGGCTCAACCGCCGTGCCGCGCTGGTCGTGCAACTCACGCGATAGAGTGGAGACTGGTGGCTGGTGCCTGGAAGACCCCCAGGCCCAGCCACTAGCCACCAGTCACCAGTCACCGCCCAGGTCCCCATGAGATTCATCCATCTCTACCTCATCGGCTACTTCGTGCTCGTCGTCGGTGCCGTGCTCGCGCTCTGGCATGCGGGCGCGCTCGCGCACGTCGGTGCGGCATGGATCGCCATCGGCATCGTCATCGCCCTCGGCGTGGGCATCATGCTCGCCGTCACATCGGGTAAGCCCACCATCACACGCGACTAACACGGTCGCTCTGGCATGCGTTATGTTTGCTGTTGCTTAAACATGCGGCGACGTGTGTCGATTGCCGTCCTGATTGCCCTGGCCGCCGCGGCCGGCGCCTGCAACGAGGAAGGCTCCATCAAGGTCCACAAGATCTCATTCAGCGGCGTGAAGGCCGTCGATCAATCGCGGCTGAAAAACGCCCTCGCCACCCACGAGAGCTCGATCCTGCCGTGGGGGAAGAAGAACTACTTCGACCGATCGCGCTTCGACGCGGACCTCAAGCGCATCCAGGCTTTCTACGCCGACCGTGGATATCCCGACGCGCGGGTGACCGGCTTCGATGTGAAGCTCAATGCGAAGCAGGACTCGGCCGACGTCAGCGTCACGATCTCGGAAGGCGATCCAATCAAGGTCGCGGCGGTCACGTTCAGCGGCTTCGATGTCATCCCGCCGGCGCACCTCGCCACGCTCCAGCGCCAGGCGCCTGTGACGGTCGGCCTGCCGCGCGATCGGCAGCTCGTCGTCACGACGCATGAAATGGCGCTCAACGAGCTGCGCGATCATGGCTTTCCTTACGCAAAGGTCGCCACGAGCGAAGACGATGGGCCGGGAGGGAAGTCGGCGACGCTGACGTTTACGGCGCAGCCGGGCACGCTGGCGCACTTTGGCCCGGTCGAGATCGCCGGCAACAAGAGCGTGGGCGATCGCGTGATTCGCCGCGAGCTGGCCTACGAGCCCGGCGACCTGTATCAGCGCAGCCTCGTGCAGGACACGCAGCGCCGGCTGTACAGCATGGAGCTTTTTCAGTTCGCGACTGTCGAGCCGCGGAACGTGGATCAGCAGCCCGCGGACGTGCCGACGCGCGTGACGGTCGCGGAAGGGAATCACCAGCGCGTGAACCTTGGCGTGGGGTACGGCACGGACGAGAAAGCGCGCGTCGACGCGGAGTACCACCATCTGAACTTCCTGGGCGGCGCGCGGTCGGCTGGCGTGCACGGGCGCTGGTCATCGCTCGATCGCGGTCTGCGTGTCGATTTCACGCAGCCGTATGTGTTCCGCCCGCACCTCTCGGCCGGCGCCGAAGCGCAGCAGTGGTACACCTACACGCCGGCGTACCAGTCTGTCGTCAGCGGCGGCAAAGCGACGCTGACGTATCGCGCTGGCCAGCACACCTCCTTGTCGGTCTCGATCACGAGCGAGCGCGACAGCAGCTCGATTGCGACCGGGGTCCTGGGCGATTTCAAGCTGCGGAACAACCTCATCGCGCTCGGCCTGGATCCGCGCACCGGCGAGCAGCGCGGCACCCTGAACGCCGTCGGATTCGATTTCAATCGTTCGACGGCCGACAACATGCTGAACGCGCACCACGGATATCAAATCGCCTTTCATACCGAGGAGGCGGGGAAGTTGCTGCCCGGCACGTTCAACTACGTCGCGGTGTCGGCGGACGGCCGGCACTACCTGCCGTTCGGCGACAAGATCGTGCTGGCGAGCCGCGTCCAACTCGGCAACATCGCGCCCGGCGGCAGCGATCAGGCGCTTGTCCCCTTCGCGATCAAGTACTTTCTCGGCGGCGCGACGAGCATTCGCGGCTGGGGACGCTATGAAGTCAGTCCGCTGAGCGATTCGGGGCTGCCGATCGGCGGCGACAGCCTGTTTGCCTTCAGCGAAGAGCTCCGGGCGTCGCTGCACGGCAATGTGGGCGGCGTGCTGTTCCTCGACGCCGGCAACGTCTGGGCGGATTCGTGGGGCGTCAAGCTGAACGATCTGAGATACGCCGTCGGTCCCGGGCTTCGCTACGAAACGCCCATCGGGATGGTTCGATTCGACGTCGGCTGGCAGCTCAATCCGATTGACGGGCTGCTCGTGAACGGCGTGCCGCAGACGCGCCGCTGGCGCCTTCATTTCAGCATCGGGCAGGCGTTCTAGCATGCGCATCGCACGACGCCTCCTGCACGCGCTCATGATCGTTCTCACGCTCGTCGTCGGAACGGCGGCGGCGGTGATCATCGTCACGCAGACGGCGTGGTTCAAGAACTGGCTGCGCGTGTATATCGAGCGCGAGACCAATCAGTATCTGAACGGGCAGATGTCGATCGGCCGGCTCGGCGGCAATCTGTTTTTTGGCATCGAGCTCGAGAACATCGCCGTGTCGATGGACGGAAGCCAGGTCGTCGCGGTGAAGAACCTGGGGCTCGATTACAGCGTCTTCGAGCTCATCTCGAAGGGACTGTCGGTCAACAAGATCCGGTTGAACAAGCCGGTGATCTACCTGCGGCGGGAAGGCGACACCTGGTCGATCAGCCGTCTGATCAAGAAGCAGGCGCGGGAAGCCGATCGCGCGGGGCCGACGCGGCCGATCACGATCGAGGATATCGGGATCAGCGACGGCTCGATGGTCATCGACGGCCCGGCCGGCACGACGGGCATCGACGTGCCGAAGAGGTTCGACCATCTCGACGCACGGTTCACCTTCAAATACGAGCCGGTCCGCTACACGATCCAGATCACGCACGTGTCGTTCCGGGGATCGGAGCCGGCCATCGGCCTCAACGCGCTGTCGGGCGGCGTGTCGGTCAGAAACGACACGCTGTTTGTCGAGAAGCTGGCGCTGCGCACCGAGGAGTCGTCGATCTCGATCGACGGCGCCGTCCAGAATTATCTAAGCAAGCCGATCTTCACGGTCCAGATGTCGTCCGACAAGATGTCGATCCCCGAGATCGCGCGGATCGTGCCGGCGCTGGCCGGCGTGCGGCTCCAGCCGGCGTTCGAGCTCAAGCTCGACGGCCCGGCGGATCATCTCGGCGTCGACATGCACGTGCGCTCGTCGGCGGGAGATGTCGCGGGTGTCGCGGTGGTCGATCTCGTCGCGCCAGGCCAGTCGGTGACGGGCGCGCTGTCGGTGCGGCACCTCGATCTGTCGCCGATCGTCAACAAAGGCGCCGATCAGAGCCATCTCAAGACCGATCTCACGGCCGATGCGCGCGTCGACTTGCACGCGCAGAATTTTCTCAACCTCACGTCGCTGCGCGGCACCGTCAGGCTCGACGCGCCGCGCCTGGCGTTCGCCGGGTACGCCGCCGAGCAGGTGAAGGCCGATGCGCGGATCGACGGGCGACAGGTCGCGATCGCCGGGCGTGGCTCGGCGTACGGAGCGACGGCCACCGCCGCGGGGCGCGTCACGCTGCCGCAGGGGGAGGGCACCGGCCGCGACGCGCTCACGTACGACCTGCACGGCCGCGCGCAGCACGTCGATCTCCGGAAGCTGCCGCGCAATCTCAATGTGCCGCCGGCCTCGACCAACGTCACCGCCGACTATCACGTCACCGGCACCGGGCCGTCGGCGATCGTGGCGGATCTGCGCTTCGAGCCGTCCACCGTGGCCGGCGCCCGCATCGCCGGCGGCAGCAAGGCCGGCGTCAGCGTCATGGGCGAGAACATCGGCTACCGCGCCGATGCGACCGTCGAGAGCCTCGACCTCGAGCGCGTCGGCCGGGAGTTCAAGATTCCGGCGCTGGCGATGGACCGGTACACGAGTGCGATCAACGGGCACGTGGTCGCGAACGGGAGCGGGACCACGCCGGAAGAGATGAACGTGACGGCGAGCGGCACGCTCACCGACACGTCGATGTTCGGCGGCCGGATCCCGACGCTCGCTTTCGACGCCGCGCTCGCGAACAACACCGCGCACGTGAAAGCCAACGGCGGCTTCACCGGTTTCGATCCCGCGGTGGCGAGCGGGAAGCCGGCGATTCAAGGAATGGTCGGCGGCACGCTCGACGTGGACGCGACCATCACCGGCGTGTCGAGCGGCGTCACCGCCGACAACCTGCAGGCAGCGGGAACGATCACGCTCGGGCCGTCGACGATCGGCGGCCTCGCAATCGACCGCGCGGCCATCGACGGCGACTACGAGCATTCGACCGGTCAGATCCGGACGCTCGAGGTCGTCGGCCGCGACCTCAACGTGCAGGCGAGCGGCACGCTCGCGCTCAACGAGACCGGCCAGTCGAATCTAGGATTTCACGCCGATACGCCCAGCCTGCACGAGATCGGCACGCTCGTCGACCAGCCGCTCACCGGCATCGCGAATATCGACGGCACGATCACGGGCAACAGATCGCGGCTCCAGGCGGCGGGCCACGTCACCGGCGACGGCGTCACATACGGCGAGAACGGCGCGCTGACGCTCTCGAGCACCTACATCGTCACCATTCCGGAGCTGAGGTTTCCCGACGCGCAGGTGTCGGCGACGACCAGCAGCACGTTCGTGACGGTCGCCGGGCAGGACATCAACGAGCTCAATGCGAAGACCGACTACGCGAACCAGCAGCTCACCTTCGACGCGACGGCGAAGCAGCCGCAGCGGTCGGTGCATGCCGCGGGATCGCTGGGCTTTCAGCCCCAGGAAGTGCACTTGCGGACGCTGGCGCTGCAGGCCCAAGGGGAGACGTGGCAGATCGCGCCCGGCGCGCAGCCGTCGATTCGGTACGCGAACGACACCGTCGCGGTGAACGACCTCAGGCTCGTGAACGGCAATCAGCAGATGGGCGCCGACGGTACGTTCGGAAGATCGGGCGAGGCGTTGACGGTGACGCTCGCCAACGTCGATCTCGCGAGCGTGGACGCTCTGCTGCTACGTCCTCCGCGGTTGAGCGGCCGATTGAACGCGACGAGCACGATCACCGGCACGAAGGAGGCGCCGCACGTGAAGGGCGACTTTCAGGTCAACCGGGGCGCCTTCCGCCAGTTCCACTACGACGCCCTGGGCGGCACGGTCGACTACTCCGGCAAGGGCGTGACGCTCGACGCGAAGCTGCAGGAGAACCCCACGGCGTGGATCACGGCGAAGGGCTATGTGCCGACGGCGGCCTTCGCCCTCAGCGCGGCGGCGGCGCGGCCCCATCACGAAGCGGCTTCGCCAGACGATCGCATCGATCTGCACATCGACAGCAGTCCGATCGATCTCGGCGTCGTGCAGGGCTTGACGGCGGCGCTCACCAACGTCACCGGTACGGTGCAGGCGACGATCGATGTCACCGGCGCCGCCGACGATCCGCATCCGATCGGCGCAATCACCGTTCAGCACGCGGCGTTCACCGTCGGACCGACCGGGGTCGCCTACACCGGCCTCGACGGGCGGATCGATCTGCGGCCCGACCGCGTGCACATCGCAGAAATCACGGTGTTCGACAATCAGCAGAACCCGCTCACGGTGTCTGGTGATCTGGCGATCCATGAGCTCGCGGTCGGTACGTTCAACGTCGCGCTGAAGGCCGACGGCTTCAAGGTCATCGACAACAAGATGGGCAACGTGCGGGTCACGAGCGACCTGCGCGTCACGGGCGAGCTCGCCAATCCGCGCATCGAGGGCGACCTTGGCGTCACGACCGGCAGCCTGGACCTCGATCCCATCCTCGCGCAGATCAGCGACTCCGCGTACGCGACGAAGCAGACCGAGTACGCGACCTCCGCCGCCGACGCCAACGGCCCGACGGCGAAGCCGAGCGCATTTGACGCGCTGCAGGTGGACGTGCACCTGACCGTGCCGAACGATCTCGTCATCAAAGACAGCGACCTGAAGACGGCGGATGCGCCGATCGGGCTGGGCGCGTTGAACATCACCGTCGGCGGCGATCTCACCGTCAGCAAGGTGCCGTGGGATCAGATCCGGCTGGTCGGCATCGTGAACACGGTGCGCGGGACCTACAATTTCCAGGGACGGCAGTTCACGATCCTGCGCGACGGCACGCTCCGGTTCGAAGGGCTGGACGAGCTCGATCCGAGCCTCGACATCCGCACGCAGCGGGTGATTCAGGGCGTCGAAGCGCACGTGAACATTCAAGGCACGCTGCTGAAGCCGGAGATCGTGCTGACGAGCGTGCCGCCGCTCGATCAAGCCGACATCCTGTCGCTCATCGTGTTCAACCAGCCGATCAACAGCCTGGGCGAGGGGCAGCAGATCTCGCTCGCGCAGCGCGCGGCAGGGCTCGCCGCCGGCGCCGTGGCCACCGAGCTCTCGAAATCGATCGGCAACGCGCTGAACCTCGACACCTTCGACATCCAGATGGCACCCGACAGCGGCGCGACCGCGCAGATCACGATCGGCCAGCAGGTGGGGCAGAACCTGTTCGTGAAGGTTCAGCGGGACATCGGCGACCAGAGCTCGACCAATTTCATTCTCGAATATCAGCTGAAGGACTGGCTGCGTCTGCAGTCGAATGTCCTGCAGGGCAGCAGCACGCAGCAGTCGCTCTTCCGCCGCGCACAGGGCAGCGGGGCCGACCTGATCTTCGTGTTCAGCTATTAGGGATGCCGGGGCCGACCGTGGTCGGCCCTCATGCCGTTGCGAGCGATGCGACCTGCACCCGCGCGTCGTTGAAGCAGGCGCCGCCGCCGAGATCGGTGAGCGCGTCTGGGACGAGCGCCGTGCCGGTGAACCCGTTTCTGGTGCTGCGCCGCCACAGTCCTTTGGGCAGGCTGATCGTGCCCGGTCGAATGGTGGCCGCGACGGCGAGCGTGCAATGCACCTCGCCGAGGTCGTTGAAGACGCGCACGAGGTCGCCCGCCGACAGCCCCCGCTCGCCCGCATCGTCCGGATGCATCAGCAGTGTGACGTCGGTGCGCGGCAGCTCGCCGAGCGTCGAGCTGATCGTGCGATCGCTCGACGGCGAAATGAGCGCGAGCGGATACGCGGCGGTCGCCGGGTCGGGCTGGAAGCGGTAGAGACCGATCGTCGCCTCCGACTCGAGCGCGGCGGGGAAGAGATCGACCTTGCGGTCCGGCGTGTTCGGAAACACGTCCACGAACTGGATCGGCGACGTGCCGAATGGCGGCGACGGCAGCTCACCCGCGCGCAGCTTGTCGCCGATCGTGCCCGGCAGCGCATCGAGCACGCGCACCATCAGGTCGAGCTCACCCGCCGGCTCATCGCCGACCAGCAGTCCAAGCCGCGCACACAGGTCGCCGAAGACGTCGGCGTTCGGGCGCGCTTCGCCGACCGCGTCCACGACAGGCCGCGCGAGCTCGAGGTGGATCGGCCCGTAGGCTTTTGCGAAGTCGTATCCCTCGAGAAACGTCGTCGCCGGCAGGACCACGTCGGCATAGCGCGCCGTGTCGGTCATGACCTGCTCGAAGGCGACGGTGAAGAGGTCTTCGCGCTCGAGGCCGCGCAGCACGCGGCGCTGGTCGGGCACGGTCACCGCCGGGTTGCAGTTGTACACGAACAGGACCTTGACCGGCGGGTCGTTGTATTCGGTGAGCGCGCGGCCGAGGTGATTCATGTTCACGAGCCGCGTCTGCGGCTCCTCGGCGCCGATCCACGTGCGGTCGATATTCCACACCGACGAATTGCTCATCGAGTAGCCGCCGCCGCGGACGCCGAACTTGCCGCCGACGGCCGGCAGGGCGAGCACGGCTGCGGCCGCGCTGCCGCCGTTGCGGTTTCTTTCGAGCCCCCAGCCGCAGCGGACGAGCGCGGGCGAGCTCTGCGCGTAGAGCGCCGCGAACCGCTCGACGTCAGCCTCCTCCAGACCGCAGACTTCGGCGGCTTTCGCGATCGTCCACGGTTCGGCCCGCTCGCGCAGCTGGTCGGCGCCGCGCGTGTGCTCGCGCAGGAAACGCCCATCGGCGTGGCCGAGGGTGAACAGATACCGATGCACGGCGAGCGCGAGCGCGACGTCGGTGCCCGGGCGGATCGCCAGGTGCAGATCCGCGGCGTGGGTGTGCGGCGTCGATCGCGGATCGACGACGACGAGCCGGGCCCCGCGCTTTTGGGCGTCGCGGATGAAGGGCACGAGGTGAATGCCCGAGGCGGACGGATTGACGCCCCACAGCACGATCAGCCGCGCATGCGGATAATCCTGATACGTGACTGACGCCATCTTGCCGTACAGCCCCTGATTCGCGGCGCCGGTCGGCGCCGCGCAGACCGTCCGCGCCAGACGCGAGGTGCCGAACCGCCGCCACAGTTGCGCGTCCAGGTTGTCCTGCGTCAGCAGTCCGTTCGATCCGCCGTACGAAAACGGCAGGATGGACGCGCCGCCGGCGTCGGCCTTTGCCCGCGTGAAGCGGTCCGCGACGAGCGCGAGCGCTTCGTCCCAGCCGACGCGCTTGAACGCGCCGTCGCCCTTCCGTCCCTGCCGCACGCCCGGATAGAGAATCCGATCGGCGCCGTAGACGCGCTCGCCGAACTTACGGACTTTCGCGCAGATGAACCCGTCGGTGACGGGATTCTTGTGCGAGCCGTCGATCTCGACGACCTTGCCGCGGTCCACGGTCACCTCCAGCGTGCAGGCATCGGGACAATCGAGCGGGCAGGCGGTTTCGACGACCGACGAGGGGCCCCCGAGCGCGGCGGCGCCGCGCGACGCGCGAGGATTGGCGGAGCGAGACATGGAAATACGATAGCATTTCTCCACGCGTGCGGAACACTCCCCATGTCGTGATCATCGGCGGCGGTTTCGGCGGGCTCGACGCGGCGCGCGCGCTCGCCGGCGCGCCGGTCCGCGTCACGCTGCTCGACCGTCACAACTACCACCTGTTCCAGCCGCTGCTCTATCAGGTGGCGACGGCGTCGCTCTCGCCGGGCGACATCGCGTCGCCGATCCGATGGGTGCTGCGCCATCAGCAGAATGTCCAGGTGCTGCTCGCGGACGCGCGGGCGATTGATCCGTCGGCGCGGCGCGTCACGCTCGACCCGGGTCCCGAGATCTCCTACGACTATCTGATTCTCGCGACCGGCGCGGCGCACTCCTACTTCGGACACCCCGAGTGGGCGGCGCGGGCGCCCGGCCTCAAGACGCTCGACGATGCCCTCGAGATCAGGCGGCGTGTGCTGCTGGCGTTCGAGGCGGCCGAGCGCGAGCGCGACCCTCAGGCGCAGCGGCGGCTGCTGACCTTCGTCATCGTCGGCGGCGGTCCGACCGGCGTCGAACTGGCCGGCGCGCTCGCGGAGATCGCGCGGCAGTCGCTCAGACAGGATTTTCGCAGCATTCGACCCGAGTCGGCGCGCATCATCCTGCTCGAGGGCGGTCCGCACGTGCTCGCGACGTTTCCCG
>OCZT010007351.1_pt1 | contig 10813 bp, 11 predicted proteins | sample 1539031 | NCBI WGS metagenome assembly OCZT01 (sample SAMEA3539308, study PRJEB22396) | soil metagenome | biome: tundra; feature: field; material: soil | place: USA | collected 2010-05 | depth 0.15 m
ATGTCAATGCCAGCAACAACACTTTTACGGTGACGTTGACTTCCAGTGCGACGTCGATCACCAATACCTCTGGTACGGTGACCACCCCCGCGCCCACCGTACCCGGCACTTACACCATCTCCAATGTCAACACCGCCAATAACACGTTTCAGGTGAGTCTGGGATCAGTGGCCAGCGTCGTCAGCAACGTCTCAGGGTCGGTGATTGACAATTCTTCCAACTCCAGCGGTCGGCAACTCGTCACCGCCGTAATGGATTACCCGGTCATACCCGGCGGGTTCTGGGTGCTCCCCTCAAATAACTTGATTGCCAATGAAAACACGTCAACCAGATCGGGCGCGTGGCCAATTACCTATAAATTGGCCATTACGCCAGGTGGCCTGCTCAGTCTGAATTACAGTTATAACAATAGAGCTTATCAGCCAGTTTTGACCAATTGGCCTATTACAGCCGCGAACGGGCCTTTGCCTTCAACTTTCAGATTCGGGTTTGCAGCTTCCACGGGCGGGTCAACCAATGTTCATGAAATCACCTGCTTTGTCGCCCAACCCACAGAATCCAGTAGCAGTGCGGTTGCCAATACCGTTCAATCGGGTCAGGTGAGAACAGGTACACAGGTTTATTTCGCATCGTACAACCCCAACAACTGGAGTGGTTCCCTGGTGTCTGATGCCATCGTCAACACCAATGGTGTTCTCAGCGTATCGACTGCGTCCCAATGGGATGGCAACTGCGTGCTGTCCGGGGGCGGCTGCGCCAGCATGGGAACCTCGGGTGGTGTGCCGATCAATACGATTACCGTAGAGGCACCTACAACTCGAAACATCCTCACCTGGAACGGCTCTGGTGGCGCTCCTTTCAGATGGTCCAACTTGACCGCGTCTCAGCAAACTGTGTTGAACTCGACTGACAGCGCCGGCTCCAATCGATTGGATTGGCTGAGGGGTGTGCGCACGCAAGAACAGGCTAACGCAGGAGCGTTGCGCGCCCGAGCCGGGGTGCTCGGCGACATCATTGACTCCAGCCCCATTTGGGTAGGTCCGCCATCCAAAAACTACGGGGCCATTTTTACCGATGCATTGACGGGTGCGACAGGCACGGAGGCATCCTATGTCACGTTTAAGAACAGTCTGGCAACACGCCTGAATGTGGTGTATTCGGGTAGCAACGACGGCATTTTGCACGGTTTCAGGACGGGGAGTAACAAAGCTGATGGCACTTATGACGGTTCCACCAATGATGGTTATGAAGTCCTGGGTTATGTACCGTCCACGGTTTTGTCCAGCACCAATGTGGTAGATCTCACGAGTCCGACTTATGGACATGACTTCTTTGTCGATGCAGCCCCTGGCTTTGGTGATGTTTATTACAACGGTGCCTGGCACACCTGGCTCGTCGGTGGTATGGGGCCTGGAGGGGCTGAAATCTATGCACTTGACGTGACAGACCCTACAGGCGCGGTTACTTCCAGCCAGGCTTTTTCGGAAAGCAATGCCTCGAGTCTTGTCATTGGCGACTGGACACCGGCATCATTGACTGCTGCAACTTGTGTCAATGCATCTACCGGTTGTGGCAACAATTTGGGCAATACCTACGGCACGCCCCTGATCCGCCGCCTGCATAACGGCCAGTGGGCGATCATTTTTGGTAACGGTTTGGGCAGTACCAATGGTCACGCTGGCGTGTATGTTGGCTTGATCAGCCCCAGCAACGGGTCGGTGACATTCTATTGGCTTGACACCGGTGTGGGCGGGGGCAATGGCATCACCAACGTGTCTTCAGCGGATCTGGACGGCGACTTTGTGATTGACTATTTGTATGCCGGCGACTTGCAAGGCAATGTCTGGCGTTTTAACCTCACCAGCAGTAACCCGGCCAATTGGGCGGCTTCCAAATTCGGTCAACCGTCTGCTACGCCGCTTTATGTCGCCAAAGACAGCAGCGGAAACCGTCAACCTATTACATCGTCCATTGCCGTCACCGCGACGCTGACAGGTGGCGCACAGCGCGTCATTTTGGGTTTCGGCACAGGCCGTGCCACGCCTTTCACCAGTTCATCGGCAACAACTTACCAGACCGGTACGCAATCGGTGTACGGCATTTGGGATTGGGACATGGGCACATGGAATGGTATGTCATCCGCGCAGTACGCGGCGATGGCAGAAGTGACGACATCGCCCTACCGGACGTTTACACGCACCGACCTCTTTACTGACACCGTTGCAACGCAGACCACAACCACGCGCATGGCAACGACCGCCGTTGTTTGCTGGAATGGGAGCAGTACTTGCACGCAACCAAGTGGCCAACCCTCGGTCAATACCCAGTATGGCTGGGTATTTGATTTACCCGACAGCGGTGAGCAGGTGATCTATAACCCAGTGTTCGCGGGTGGGGAACTGTTACTGAATACCACCATCCCGCCAGTCAACTCTGTGGGCCAATGCAGCTTGCTGTTGCCCACGGGGTGGACAATGGCCTTTGATATGGCATCCGGTGGTGGCAAGCCGCAGAACGTGTTTCCAGACAGCAATGGAAATTTAATCGTCGCATCAGGTGCCAGCAGTATCGTGGGATTGAAACAAGGGGCGGTTGGAACGCCATATATCGTCTCGATTGGCAGTAACCAATATGCAATCAGTTCCAATGTAGGCGGTGGTGCACCGCCCATCAATCAGTTAAATACCCAGGGTGGCGTGACAGTCAAGCGGGTTTCCTGGGAACAATTAAGGTGACTATGGCAATGAATAAATCACGGGGTTTTACCCTGATCGAACTCATGATTGTGGTGGCAGTGATCGGTATCCTGGCGGCTGTGGCTTTGCCGAGTTACACGCGGTATGTGCTGAAATCGCATCGATCTTCAGCAATTACTGTAGTTCTGGACCTGGCAAGCCGGGAGGCTCGTTATTACACAACCAACAATACCTACACCAACAGCCTGGCCACGCTGGGGTATACGTCCGATCCCATGCCAGTGACGGATTCGAGCAACCATTATTATGATTTGAGTGTCACTGCGGCCAACAGCAGCAGTTTCACAGTCAGTGCTGCGCCTACAGGCAACCAGACGAATGATACTTGTGGGACCTTCAACTATACCGATCTGGGTGTGAAAAGCGTCAGCTCCGGAACACTTAGCGAATGCTGGAAACAATAATTGTTGAAATTTTCTTGTCATGGTTCGCTATTGCGGAAACCAGAAGATTGGGAGACCACATGACATTTTCCTTTGTTTCGTTTCTGTTTTTGGTCGCCAGAGCGGTAACTGGCTCAAAGCACTTGAGCTCATCATAGTCGCGGTGCCGGCTCCACTCAATAATTTTCCCCGCTTGTGAAGATTCCTGAATGCAACTTTTCTCGACGACAATCCGCGTTCAGTCTTCTGCCATCCCCCGCGCCCAACACCCAGGCGATACGCGGCAACACGAGGCAGGGATGTTTCGGATGTCGGGGGCGATTTTAAGAAGCGAAGCGCATGAGCCCCGGCGTCCGAAGCAGCCCTGCCTCATCAGACGCCAGCGCCAGCCGGGACTAGGGAAATCCCTTATGATCCACATGTCGGGCATACCCGGCGTTTGTTGTTCCAACGATATAAATGACATCCCCTCCTGAAGCCCTCGTTGAACTGCGTCATCTCACCTTTGGTTACGGTGAGCGCGTCGTTCTGGACGATATTTCCTTTTCTGTACCACGCGGCAAAGTCACGACGCTGATGGGTGTATCGGGCGGTGGCAAGACGACGATTCTGCGCTTGATCGGTGGCCAGAACCGGGCGCAGTCGGGCGAGCTGCTGTTCGATGGGCAAGATGTCACCCGGATGGACCAGCCCCAACTCTATGCCGCGCGCCGCCGCATGGGCATGTTGTTTCAGTTTGGCGCCTTGTTTGCCGACTTGTCGGTGTTCGAGAATGTGGCTTTCCCGCTGCGCGAACATACTCGTTTGCCCGAAGCGCTGATTCGCGACATTGTGCTGATGAAGCTCAACGCGGTGGGCCTGCGCGGCGCACGTGATCTGATGCCCAGCGATTTGTCAGGCGGCATGGCCAGGCGCATTGCGCTGGCGCGGGCGATTGCGCTCGACCCTGAACTCGTGATGTATGACGAGCCGTTTTCCGGCCTGGATCCGATTTCGCTCGCCATCGCAGCACGTTTGGTACGCGAACTCAATGATTCCATGGGCTTGACCAGCATTTTTGTATCCCATGAGCTGGAGCAGACCTTTGCGATTTCTGACCACGTCATTATTCTGGCGAATGGCAAGATTGCCGCCCAAGGCACACCCGATCAGGTGCGACAAAGCACCGACCCGCGGGTGTACCAGTACGTCAACGCCTTGTCTGATGGCCCGGTGCGCTTTCATTACCCGGCAGCGTCCATTGCAGAGGATTTTGGTTTGGGAGTGGCAACATGAGTTGGTACAAACCCAGTGATATTGGGTTCGCCACCCGCCGCCAATTGGCAAACATGGGCTACGGTGCGCGTCTTTTTATTCGCTTGCTGCTGACCTTGGTAACCAGCTTCAAGCGTTTCGGATTGATTCGTGACCAGATTCATTTCTTGGGCAACTATTCGCTCGCCATCATTGCCGTGTCTGGGCTGTTTGTGGGTTTTGTTTTTGGCTTGCAGGGTTACTACACTTTGCAGCGCTATGGCTCATCTTCAGCTCTGGGCCTGCTGGTGACGCTCACACTGGTGCGGGAGTTGGGGCCGGTGGTGACCGCGCTGCTGTTTGCCGGGCGCGCCGGTACCTCGCTGACGGCTGAGATTGGTCTGATGAAGGCCGGCGAGCAAATCAGCGTGATGGAGATGATGGCGGTGGACCCGGTGCAGCGCGTCCTGGCACCCCGGTTTTGGGCCGGCGTCATCACCATGCCCCTGCTGGCCGCAGTTTTCAGCGCCATGGGCATCATTGGCGGCTGGGCCGTGGGCGTGCTCATGATCGGCGTCGATGGCGGTTCGTTCTGGAGTCAGATCCAGGGCGGCGTCGATGTCTGGCAAGACGTGGGCAATGGCGTCATCAAGAGCATCGTGTTCGGTTTTACCGTGACCTTTATTGCGCTATTGCAGGGTTTTGAAGCGCAGCCCACGCCCGAGGGTGTGGCCAGCGCGACGACCCGAACGGTGGTGGTATCTTCCTTGTCGGTTTTAGGTCTGGATTTCATCCTGACGGCTATGATGTTTACCATATGAATACCTTGCGGGACAGATCTAAGGAGTTTTATGCAGCGTTCAAAAAATGATTTATGGGTTGGCCTTTTCGTGCTGATTGGCGCTGTGGCTATTCTGTTTCTGGCCTTGCAGTCTGCCAATTTGTTGACCTTGAATTTCCAGCCAAACTATTCGCTTAACGCCAAGTTTGACAATGTCGGCGGGCTCAAGCCCAAAGCGGCGGTGCGCAGCGCCGGCGTGGTGGTGGGCCGGGTTGAAAAAATCGTTTTTGATGACAAATCATTTCAGGCGCGCGTGACCCTGGCGATGGAGAGCCGTTATGTGTTTCCGAAAGACAGTTCCCTGAAAATATTGACCAGCGGCTTGCTCGGTGAGCAATACTTGGGGCTGGAGCCTGGCGCCGACGCGAAAACACTGGTGGCGGGAGATAGCATTACGAACACCCAATCGGCCATGGTGCTGGAAAGCCTGATCAGCCAGTTCTTATACAGCAAGGCCGCTGAGGGCGTTGTCACTGACGTTGGCAAAGGCAAGAAATGAAAGTGAATCTATGTCTGCGACGGATAGATCATCCAACACCAGGCAGGCTGCGGTGGGCCGGCGTGTTGTTGATTTTTTTGTCGCTGATCGGTTGTGCCAGTGGCCCCAACGCCAATCCACGTGATCCTCTGGAGCCATTCAATCGCGGCGTCTATCAGTTCAACGAAGCGGTCGATAAGGCGGTCCTCAAGCCCGTGGCGACAGCCTACCGCGACGTTACGCCGGTACGGGTGCGCCAAGGTGTGGGCAATTTCTTTGGCAATCTGGAAGATATCTGGTCGTTTGTCAACAACGCCTTGCAGTTCAAGGGCCGGGCGGCAATCGACAGTTTGAAGCGTTTTGGCGTCAATACTTTTGTCGGCTGGGTTGGCGTTTTTGACGTGGCCACCGAGATGGATATTGAAAAACATACGAAAGATTTTGGCGATACCCTGGGTTATTGGGGGTTTGCCCCAGGCCCCTATCTGGTACTGCCCTTGCTCGGGCCTTCCACCGTGCGTGATACGGTGGCACTTCCGGTGGACTGGAAGGGTGATATCGTATCCAACATTCCGTATATCCCGACGCGCAACAGCGCCACGGTGGTGAGAGCTATTGACAAGAGATCGGATTTGCTCAAAGCCAGCACGATGCTTGAGGAAGCGGCGCTGGACCCATACACCTTCACCCGCGACGCGTTTCTGCAACGGCGTCGCAGCGTTATTTTCGATGGCAATCCACCAGAAGAAGATACGGCCCGACCAGCGGCTGAAACGCCAACTGAAACCTTAAATAACTCCGGGCTTTCCGGAGATGAGAAAGTCAAACCATGAAACGTCGTTTTTTGAGTCACCTGTTGACCGTGCTGGTGGTGAGCGCATCGGGCCTGCTGGCCTTGCCGGCGAATGCGACCGATGAAGCCGCAGACGTTTTGATCAAACGCCTGTCGACCGACATGCTGGACAACATCAAGGCCGACAAGGCCATCCAGGCCGGGGATATGGCCCGCATCATTGCACTGGTCGATACCAAGATCATGCCGAACGTTGATTTTCAGCGCATGACCGCCTCCGCCGTGGGGCCGGCTTGGCGCCAGGCGACCCCGGAGCAGCAAAAACGCTTGCAGGAGGAGTTCAAGACTTTGCTGGTACGCACTTATGCCGGTGCGTTGACCCAGGTCAGTGACCAGACCATTGCCGTCAGGCCCCTGCGGGCCGCACCGGAAGACAAAGAGGTGGTGGTGCGTAGCGAAGTGAAAGGCCGGGGCGACGCCATCCAGCTCGATTACAGGCTGGAAAAAACACCCGGCGACGGGGCCGGTTGGAAAATTTACAACCTCAATGTATTGGGTGTCTGGCTGATGGAGACCTACCGTAGCCAGTTTGCTCAGGAGATCAATGCCAAAGGTATCAACGGCTTGATTACAACCCTGACGGAGCGCAACAAGGCCAACGCCAAAAAGGGTTGAACGTGCTGGTCTTGCCAAAAGAACTGATGCAGTCCCAAGCCAGCGCTTGTTTGGCGCTGCTGGCGCAGGGTCTGCGCTCCGAGTCAAGTCCGGAGGTGGTGGTCGACGCCTCGGCTTTGAGCCGTTTTGATTCGGCAGCGCTGGCGGTGTTGCTTGAATTCCGGCGCGAGAGTCTGGCACTGGGCAAGCGTTTTTCGGTCCGCGGTTTGCCTGCGCGTCTGGCTGATTTGGCGACTTTGTATGGCATTATCGAGCTGCTGCCCGCTGCCTGAATCCAAATCTCCATGCCCGCCATTTCGTTCCAGTCCGTCTCCAAGTCTTACCCCTCACCGCGCGGAGCCAAAGGCAGTACTTTTCTGGCTCTGGATAACGTTAGCCTCGATATTGAAGAAGGTGAATTCTTCGGCTTGCTCGGTCCCAATGGCGCGGGCAAGACGACCATGATCAGCATTTTGGCTGGGCTCGTGCGTGCCAATTCGGGCAAGGTGTCGGTGTTGGGGCACGATGTTCAGCTTGATTACGCGCAGGCCCGGCGCAGTCTGGGCGTGGTGCCGCAGGAGTTGGTGTTTGACCCGTTTTTTAACGTGCGTGAAGCGCTGCGTTTCCAGTCTGGCTATTTTGGCCTGAAGAACAATGATGCCTGGATTGATGAATTGCTGGAAAACCTCGGCCTGACTGACAAGGTCGATGCCAATATGCGCGCCCTCTCGGGCGGCATGAAACGCCGGGTGCTGGTGGCGCAGGCGCTGGTGCACAAACCACCGGTGATTGTGCTCGATGAGCCGACCGCCGGTGTTGACGTGGAGTTGCGCCAGACCCTGTGGCAATTCATCGCCAAGCTGAATAAACAGGGCCACACGGTTTTATTGACAACCCATTACCTGGAAGAAGCAGAAGCCTTGTGCGGACGCATTGCGATGTTAAAGACAGGCCGTGTGGTGGCCCTCGACAGCACCAGCGAGCTGCTCAAGTCGGCGTCCAGCAATGTATTGCGTTTTAAGCTGGACAGCGAACTGCCCAAGGTGCTGGCTGACAAGGCCCGAATTACCGGGCGCATTGTGCAGTTTCCGGCGCATGACGCGCTGGCGATCGAGCAGTACCTGGCGGCAGTGCGTGAAGCCGGTCTGGTGGCACGCGATGTTGAAATTCGCAAAGCCGATCTGGAAGATGTCTTCCTGGAAGTGATGAACAAGAACAGCATGCCGATCGCGGCGCTTCCCGCATGAATGGACTGAAAACCCTGCTCTACAAGGAAGTGCTGCGCTTCTGGAAAGTGGCCTTTCAGACGATCGCGGGGCCGGTGCTGACCGCCATGCTGTATCTGTTGATCTTTGGCAATGCCCTGGAGTCGCACGTCAAGGTTTACGATCACGTCAGATACACCTCGTTCCTGGTGCCGGGTCTGGCGATGATGAGCCTGCTGCAAAACGCATTCGCCAACAGCTCTTCATCGCTGATCATGAGCAAAATGATGGGCAATCTGGTGTTTCTCATGCTCACTCCGCTCTCGTACATGAACTGGTTTGTTGCTTACGTGGGCGCCGCTGTATTTCGGGGTTTGATCGTCAGCCTGGGTGTGTTGGCGGTTTCGGCCCTGTTTACCGAAATTAGTTTTGTGGCGCCGTTATGGATTGTGATTTTTGCCGTGATGGGTGCTGCCTTGATGGGCGCCTTGGGGCTGATCGCTGGCTTGTGGGCGGACAAGTTTGATCAGTTGGCAGCTTTCCAGAATTTTGTTGTGATGCCTCTGACCTTCCTGAGCGGCGTGTTCTACTCGATTCATTCATTGCCGCCGTTTTGGCAGAACGTCAGCAACCTGAATCCATTCTTCTACATGATTGATGGTTTCCGCTATGGTTTTTTTGGCGCCAGCGATGTGTCTCCGTGGTTGAGTCTGGGTGTGGTGGGTGCTGCGCTGACCTTGGTCAGCACGATCGCCGTGTTATTGCTGCGCACTGGTTACAAACTTCGAAGCTGATACCTTGCCAAATTATTGGATGATCGACATGACCGCAGACCAGATCAAGAACATGATTACAGCAAGCCTCTTGTGTGAGCACATCTCGCTCGAAGGTGATGGCCGCCACTGGTTTGCCACCATTGTCTCGCCAGAGTTTGAAGGCAAACGCTCGATCCAACGACATCAGCAGGTGTACGCCAGCCTGGGGGACAAAATGAAAAACGATGAGGTGCACGCCCTGTCGATAAAGGCGTACACACCGGCCGAGTGGGCGGCGCAGCAGGCTTGACCTTATGGACAAATTATTGATTCGCGGCGGTCGCCAGTTGCACGGTGAAGTGCAGATTTCCGGCGCGAAAAACGCCGCCTTGCCCGAGCTGTGTGCCTGTTTGCTGACGGCTGAACCGATGACGCTGCGCAATGTGCCACGCTTGCAGGACGTCTCCACCATGCTCAAGTTGATTCGCAATATGGGCGTTGATACGCAGCATCAAGCGGGCGCCAACGCACAGCAATTGGCTGGCGAAGACGCGGAGCACATGGTCATGGTGGACGCGGCGCGGCTTAGCTCACCGCGGGCGCCGTATGAGCTGGTCAAGACCATGCGCGCATCGGTGCTGGCGTTGGGGCCGTTGTTGGCACGTTTTGGCCAAGCCACGGTCTCTTTGCCAGGCGGTTGTGCCATTGGCTCACGACCGGTCGATCAACATATCAAAGGCTTGGCCGCCATGGGTGCCGAGATGGTGGTTGAACATGGCTACATCATTGCAAAATTGCCGCCGGGCTGGAGGCGTCTCAAAGGTGCACGCATCGCCACCGACATGGTCACCGTCACCGGCACGGAGAATTTTTTGATGGCCGCAACGCTGGCCGAAGGCGAAACCATTCTGGAGAATGCGGCGCAGGAGCCCGAGGTTGTCGATCTGGCCGAGATGCTGATCAAGATGGGTGCGCGCATCGTCGGTCACGGCAGCAGCCGCATTCGCATTGAAGGCGTAGAACGTCTGCATGGCTGCCAGCATCAGGTGGTGGCCGACCGCATTGAGACCGGTACCTTTTTGTGTGCCGTGGCCGCTACCGGTGGCGATGTGCTGCTTAAACAAGGCCGGATCGATCATCTGGAAGCGGTGGTGGAAAAACTGCGGGATGCCGGTGTCACCGTCAACGCAGTCGAAGGCGGCATTCGCGTGCAGTCACGGGGACGCCTACAGGCGCAGAGTTTTCGTACCACCGAGTACCCCGGTTTTCCGACCGATATGCAGGCGCAATTTATGGCGCTCAATTGCATTTCGCAAGGTAGTGCCAAAATGACGGAGACTATTTTCGAGAACCGCTTCATGCACGTCAATGAAATGGTACGGCTCGGCGCCAAAATCCAGATTGATGGCAAAGTGGCGCTGCTCGAAGGCGTGGAAAAACTCTCTGGCGCAACTGTGATGGCCACCGATTTGCGGGCTTCGGCCAGCCTGGTGATCGCTGGCTTGGTAGCCGAGGGTGAAACGATCGTGGATCGTATCTACCACCTGGACCGAGGCTACGATCAGATGGAAATCAAATTGCGCGGCCTGGGGGCCGATATCCAACGCATCAAGTAACAATTCGACATACCATGATCACACTTGCACTCTCCAAAGGGCGGATTTTTGAAGAAGCCATGCCACTGCTGCGCGCCGCTGGCATCGAAGTACTGGAAG
>OCZT010007352.1_pt1 | contig 10811 bp, 7 predicted proteins | sample 1539031 | NCBI WGS metagenome assembly OCZT01 (sample SAMEA3539308, study PRJEB22396) | soil metagenome | biome: tundra; feature: field; material: soil | place: USA | collected 2010-05 | depth 0.15 m
GTGTTTTGTGCCCATAATTGTGAGGTAAATAAAACAATTACGGCTAAATAATATAATATGTTTTTCAATTTCATTTTTTTATTCCTTTTATTTTAATAACAACATTTTCTTTATTTCGACAAAATTGCCAGATTGTATCTTGTAAAAATAAATCCCGTTGCTTAAATCCCGCGCATCAAAATTAACTTTATAAATTCCAGCTTCCTGATATTGATTTACAAGTGTTTTTATCAGTTCCCCTATTACGTTATATACATTTATTACTACATTTGATGATGCAGGTATGGAATATGTAATAACTGTCGAGGGGTTAAAGGGGTTGGGGTAGTTTTGTGCCAGGTAATATTTCAAAATAACGAACCCAACTTCTATTGTTTTTGTGTATTTGAAAGCTCCATCCTTATCAATCTGTTTTAAGCGGTATTGAGATTTTCCACTTAAATGTTTGTTATCTATGAAACTATAGTTATTTGGAGAATTACTATTCCCATGCCCACTAATGAATCCAATCTTTTCCCAAATTGTTTGGTTGTTTTTTACACTAGGATTAGCCCTCTCAATGTCAAATCCGAAGTTACTGACTTCAGTTGCGGTTGCCCATCGAAGTTCTACACCGCCTGCGCTTTACTTTGCAGTAAATGAGGTGAGCTCTACAGGCAAGGAACCTGTAGTGGAATAACCTATTCCAATTCCAGCAAAAAGCTGTATTGAAAAAAGAATTAGATAAGTAATCATCACTTTCATTTGTACCTCCATAATTTTTACGCACTAAAATTTAATGAACCATTATCTATTAGCATTGTAATAGTAAATTTATAAAAAATAGTAACAAAAGCCTTGACAAATAAATGGTAAGATTTTATATTATTGAATGTACGTTCTCCTGCCGAATCGTTCAATTGCAAGGAGTTTGAGTGCGCTAAAGTGCGGTAAAGTGCACTAAAGTGCGCTAAAAGTCGTTATTAACCATAGTACGACCGCTGTACAACCATTATACGAACATATAGTAGCCTTAGGGGGGATCGCAATTGGTTCTATACTCCTTTTTATTAAACATTTATTCTGTTTATTTTTCAGTTAGGGAAAGTTCTATTTATTCACAATGCGGACTAATAGACATGCAAGAATCAAAGAATGATCTAATTATTAAGTTCAGCGGTAGATTGGATAACTTATTAATAAAGCATAAGGGGATGGTAATTCTAAATTATAACGGGAACCCAGATCTGCCTGAAGAACGTTCACCTGGTTATCTGAAAAACCAGGGTAAAATGGGGGTGACATCGTCTTTTGCGAAGGCAGTTAATTCAATCCCAATATTAAAAGCTATCTGGCACAAGTCATATTTCAGGAAATCAGAAAAGACCAGATTTAAGGTGGATCCATATAAAAGAACCAGTCCAGGGAAAGCAAAATCATTTAATAAAATTATAGCGGCTAATAATAAGTTTTCAGGAGAGGAATACCCTTCAATAAATAATATTATTATTCCCGATTCACACACAGGATTTACGATATCCCAAGCTGTATTGAACAAGCAAGGAATTGATTTTTCTATTCCTACATGTCCACGTTTTTTTGATTTTCCTGCCAGCGGAATTGTATTGACAGGGGCAGCCATAATATGTGCATATAATCCTAAAAGAAGAGCTAACAAAAAATTTGAGTTGTTCCATAAATGTTATTCTGTAAATGATTTTATCTATACAGAGAGGAATGATTTATCTATTGCATTTGAACCTGAAGAGGCAGAGAAAATATGGAAATATAAGAACCTCATTTTATACTTTACTATAGTAGTTATTAATGACAGTCAGAAAATAATAAAGTGGTCGAATACACCAGGGATTGAATTGGTGAACAATGCCGGGACAAGCGGCATTAAATAGGAGATGTTAGTCCTGCGGGATTAGACTAATGGTTGTTAGTGGGGATGGGAAATCATGATGAACAACATCCATACGCCCCACAATAATAACCAGCCCAAAGTAATGAAAGTAAGGAACAGGACTAAGTTGTAATTATGAAACCATGCTTTTGCTTTTTGCAAGAACATAAGGCACTCCATTGGTCATTTAAATTAAGGACACAATAAGTATACCATTTTTCTACGAAAAATAAAATGAATTATTGAATCAAATTATATGATTAAAGAGTTTATTGGTTCTCATTTATTAGAATCTGGTATTTTATATTTGATAAATAATTCAACAATCCACACGAATATTTGCAATAATCACATCTTTCATATATTTTTTGTTTCATTATTATTTGAGTAAGAAAACAAAATACATTTGGAGTAGTATGTTCAATTCTATCGTTTTGGTAAAGCAAGTGCCGGACACTGCAAACATATCGGGGAAGGTGATGAAGGACGATGGTACGGTAAACCGTTCGAAATTACCTGCTATTTTCAATCATGAAGACAAGGTAGCATTAGAATTAGCGCTAAGGATAAAGGAAACATACGGAGGAAAAGTAACGGCGATAACGATGGGACCTCCGCGTGCTTCCGATATATTAAGGGAATGCCTTTTTATGGGGGCTGATGCGGTTTACCTGATAAGTGACAGGAAATTTGCCGGAGCGGATACACTTGCAACTTCATACGTATTAAGTGAGGCGATTAAGAAGATAGGCAATTATGATTTAATCTTTGCAGGCAGGCAGGCAATTGACGGAGACACCGCACAAGTTGGTCCCCAGACTGCAGAGAAGCTGAACATTCCACAGGTAACTTATGTTGAAGAAATAATAAGCTGTAAAAAGGATAAGGTTACTATAAGGAAAAAGATTGACGGGGGTTATGAAATAGTTGAGGCGGCATATCCTGTTTTACTTACTGTTATTAAAGATGCTGCGGATACACGTCCTTTTAAGGCAAAGAGAATAATGGCTTATAAGAATGCAAAGTCATTGACCGATCTTGAAGGAATGACTGAAGGGAACTCCTTATTATATACAGATAAACTGGTACATGAATATGAAGAGAAAAATCTTTTCATACCGACATTTACGATGGATGAGCTTAAGCTTGATCCAGAGAGATGCGGCGTAAAGGGTTCCCCCACGAAAGTTTTTAAGATTGAATCTGTAGTTTTAGCCGGGGGGAATCATGCCAGGATAGAAGCTACAAAAGAAGGGATAGGAAATTTAATTGACCAGCTTATGGCTGACCACATTTTTGGATAAGGAATTTAATTTATATGAATAAGATTTCAAATGAAGTATGGGTTTTTATTGAGCAGAGAAACGGTAAGGCGGCGGATGTTTCTTTCGAATTGCTGAGCAAGGGACACAAGCTTGCGCTTAATATGGGGGGGATTCTTAAGGCAGTAATCATTGGTGATAAAGTAACGGAAATTGCAAAGGAAACATTTAAATATGGCGTCAGCGAAGCTCTTGTAATAGAACATCCCGATTTGCTAGCATACAAGACGATGCCATACAGCAGGATAATGAACAAACTTGTTAATGAGGCGAAACCAAGGATAGTTCTATTCGGCGCCACAATTATAGGAAGGGACCTTGCACCAAGGGTAGCTTCAAACACGAAGAGCGGATTGACTGCCGACTGCACTGATCTTAAGATTGCATCAATTAAATATCTGGGTAAAGAGTTTAAGGATCTTCTTATGCAGATACGCCCCGCATTCGGGGGAAATATTATAGCCACGATTATTACTCCCGATAATCCGACACAGATTGCTACTGTGAGGGAAGGAGTAATGGAGAAGCATCCAGCGACTGCTACCAAAGAGATTAAGATTACGGAAATTCCATATTTCCCGGACACAACTGATGAGCTTGTAAGAATAATTGAGCAGCATAGAGAGGAGAACAAAATAAACCTTAAAGCAGCTTCAATAATTGTTTCCGGGGGATACGGTTTAGGGACAAGGGAGAATTTCAAACTTATATATGACCTTGCACATACACTCGGAGGCGAAGTAGCCGGAAGCAGAGCCGCTGTGGATGCGGGATTTATTCCCCCGGAAAGGCAGGTCGGTCAGACAGGAGTTACAGTAAGACCGAAACTTTATATTGCGGTTGGTATTTCAGGAGCAATTCAGCATAGGGCAGGAATGCAGGAGGCTAACAAGATTATTGCTATAAACAATGATCCGGACGCCCCTATTTTCGGGGTGAGTCATTATGGAATTGTTGGTGATGCAGCCGAAGTAATTCCCAATTTTATTGAAGCTTATAAACAAAAATTGAAATAAAGGATATTATGCCGAATTTTTTCACAGATAACAGTGATATTCAGTTCCAGTTCAATAATCTTGACTTCAAAGAGATTGTTGATATAACTGAGGATAATTATGAGCAGGCGAAAGAATTTAATTATGCACCGGTCAATTATGAAGATGCGATAGAGAATTACCGCAAGGTTCTTGAAGTAGTGGGAGATATAGCAGGGAATTTTGTTGCACCGCGTGCACCGGATGTTGATCATGAGGGAGCCCAGTTAAAGGACGGGAAAGTACACTATGCAAAAGGAACCCAGGAAAATCTTAAACAGCTTTCACAGGCGGAATTAATGGGAATGATATTCCCCCGCAAATACGGCGGACTTAATTTTCCTTTCACTATGTATGTAATGGCAATTGAGATCCTTTCGCGTGCAGATGCCTCGTTAATGAATATATTCGGTTTACAGGATATTGGGGATACAATAAGGAAATTCGGAACCGAAGCACAGAGAGAGGAATATCTCCCACGTTTTTGTACCGGAGAAGTTACGGGCGCTATGGCATTGACAGAACCAGATGCAGGAAGTGATCTGCAGGCAGTGAAGCTACAGGCATACCAAAATGCTGATGGGAAATGGTTCTTAAAGGGATGTAAAAGATTTATTACTAATGGAAACGGCGAAGTACTTCTTGTACTTGCAAGATCAGAAGCAGGCACAAAGGATGGAAGAGGTTTGAGCTTATTTGCCTGTTATGGAGATCATACAGTAAAAGTAAGAAGAATTGAAAATAAACTGGGGATTCATGGTTCACCAACGTGCGAACTTCAATTTAACGATACTCCTGCGCAGTTAGTGGGACAAAGGAAATTCGGTTTAATTAAATATGTACTTGATCTAATGTACAGGGCAAGAATGGGAGTATCTGCACAGGCGCTGGGTATTTCGCAAGCTGCATTTAATGAAGCCCTGAAATATGCAAAGGAAAGAGAGCAGTTTGGCAAAGCGATATATAATATCCCTGTTGTAACCAACATGCTTATAGATATGAAAGAGAAAATTGAAAGCAACCGCTCGCTCTTTTACAGCACTGCATTAACAGTTGACAGGAAAGAAAAACTTGAAGAACTAATTGATAAGCTTAAATCGAAAGGCAAATCATTTACAGATGAAGCCCAAAAGCTGAAGTATGCGATAAAACTTACCAACCTTCTAACTCCAATGACAAAATATATCCTGTCCGAAGCCGCCAATAAGATAACACATGATGCTATCCAAATCCATGGCGGCACAGGATATATGAAGGAGTTCAACGTGGAAAGACATGCAAGAGATGCGCGCATAACAAACATTTATGAGGGCACATCACAGATGCAGATTGTTGCGGCTTCCGGGGGTGTAATTAATGATATTCTTGGCGAGTATTTTGATGGGAAGGAAAACAGAGAATATAAGGGAGGATTAAACCGTCTTGCCGGATTCCTAAGGGAAATAAGGGAGATATATAAAGAAGCATTAAAATATGTCCTTGATAAAAAGGATCCTTCATTCCAGGATGTTGCAGCGAAAGACCTTGTTGATCTTTACAGTTATTTATATGTCGGTTACCTCCTATTAGGAGAGGCAGAAATTGAACCAAAGAAGATATTTATAGCGAACAGGTACATACTCAATTCATTAGCTAATGCAAGGAAGAATTTTGAGTCAATAAAGAACGAAAGCTTTTCGGATATACTTCACGCAGAAGAGATCTTAAATTAAATTTTTATTAAAAGGTGTAAAATGGAAGCTATAGCAAAAAATTATTACAGGATCTATGATGACAAAGAGGAGGAGAACTTCTTTAAAAGCAAGCTTGACCACCAAGGCATTAAGGAGCTTCTTAAGGAATTTGAAATCTCTCACCAGGAATATTACAATAATGACTTTTTTAGCTTTGTAAAGGAGCGTGACTCTGACGCGGCAATTATCAAGGTACAAAGCTTATATTATTAAACCAATTAGGGGCTGTTATAAGAAGTTAACAGCCTCTCCCCTTTTTATCCGCGAATCGCTTATCCCCTTTTATATTTTTCTGAATCCTGTTCTGAAGGGGGTTAATTTTCCTTCAATATATACTCATCATATTCCAGTTCAAAACGGAGTTTATGTTTGGATTCTTCCTGTGCAAGCGAGAGGAAAAGTTCTTTTAGGAAAGGGATATCGGTCTTTTGTGATAAATTTAGATAAAGCCTAAACGCAGCTTTTTCCTTAAGCATGGCAAGAATAAGCGCATCCTGGTAACTCAGATCCATAGTAAAATTTCCGGATGTAGTATAATCACTTAAATTCAAGCTATTTATTTTCTCGGGGGAAAAAGTAAATATCTTGTCTTCTTTTATTTTCATCAGGCGGGCTTTATGTTTGATCTCCTCCTGCGCGAACTCCAGGAACATATCCTTCATTTCTTTTTTGACAAGCCCGGCATATTTTGAATAAAAATCGACAGCATCCTGTTCATTTCTAATGGCAAAATTAAGTATATCATCGACTGAATTAAACTGATTCATAATTATATACCTTAGTTAAATATTAAATATTATCGAACGCTTCCTGAAATTGTTCCTCAAAACTCTTTACGATATAGTCACAACCATATTCATAATTGCGGTTATTGTCATCATCGTCTGTTACAGTGAAATTATACTTCTTACGAGGGACTTTGATTTCTATTTTCTGCAGTTCAGATGCTAATGCGGCAGTAACATCCTGACCAGTTTTATATTTAATTTTATTCCCAAGGGCTGATATTAAACCGATTAACTGTTCACAGGTATTCTTCTCAAGTTTTGACTGCATTCCGGGCTGGAAGCTTAAAATATATTTCTGGGTATTGGTGAATGTTCCGCCGGATTCAAAGGGTAAGGATGCAGGGAGAATGAGATCGGCAAGTTCAGCTGTCTCAGTAATAAAATAATCACTTACAACTTTAAAGGATGCATTATTCATTAAGTCAAGAATTCCCTTTTTGTTTATTGCACACCCGACCGGATCTTCTCCAAAAATGAAGAGGTTCTTTAATTCATTCTCAGATAAACTATCATCGGCATATTCATTTATTGTCCCTCCTAAATTCAATGCAGGAGAAATCCCCATGTCGATCAGACCTTGTGAATTATTCTTCTCTTTCAGCGATATTATTCCACTGGAAGTTTTACCAAGTTTTCCTGTAATCATCGCAAGATTGAATATTTCCTTAGAAGTGTTAGAGGAAAGATGCTTTTCAGAAAAAACAATTACAGCTTTAATCTCATCATTAAATTCATTAGCAAATGATGCGACCTGCTCATTAGAAACACCGGCATTTTTAAGCAACATTTCATAATTTGCGAAAAGAACTATACTACTGAAACCCTTAAAATCATTGACATTATCTTTAATAAATAGGTTATTTTGCAGATCATTCTTAAGGAGATAGTAATTTACTGCTTTAATAAAATGATAATAAGATTTTACAATCAGAACAGAGTCTGCCTTACCGGACATCCGGTTTTCAGTATTATCAGAAATCAATTTCAGGGAAGCATTATTGAGGAAGCGGGCATTATTTATCATAAACCCGGCCACAGGATTCTCATAATTTATTTCTGAACCGATAAGAAATATTTTATTAACATTATTTAATTCTTCAAAGGGAAGATTAGCTGAGGAATTAAAGAAATAACCATCTCCTCTATCTGCATAATGGAAACTTGAAAGATTATTTGTCTTTATATTTTCCCTTGCCAATTTTTGTACCAGAAACAATTCTTCATTAGAAAGCCTTGCCCCAGCGTAAAATGCATTCTCATCGGGTTGAACGGATTTAATTTTTGAAGCGATAAGCTGATATGCTTTATCGAAGGTAATTTCTTCAAACTTGCCGTTTACTTTTAATAATGGAGATGTCAACCGCGCCTTATTATTGAGATAATTATATCCAAACTTAGCAAGTCTGCAAATATTCGAATCAGAGTTTACCAATCCATTACTTCCGGTAACTTTCATTACGAAACCGCTTTTATGATAGATTGTAAGCTCACATCCAACCGAACAGTAGTTACAGATTGTTTCGAATGAATCAGTTTTTACAGGGCCAGGTTTAAACATAACATTTTCGGTAATTGCACCGGTAGGACAAGTTGAGATACACATTCCACACGATTCGCACTCTGTTTGAGGCAGCGATTCTTTTCCGCTTGGAGCGACATAAGTTTCAAAGCCCCTGTTAATTAAACCAAGTGCATTTGCATTTACAACCTGACTGCATATCCTGACACAGCGCGAGCAGAGAATACACTTATTATTATCAATCTCTATGAAAGGATGGGAGAAATCGACTCTATATTTTTTATAATCCCCGCCATATTTAGTCTGGATTGCTCCATACTCTGTAGCATATTTTTTAAGATCACAGGTATAATATTCGGTACAACCACATTCAAGACATCTAAGAGTTTCGCCATAAGCCTGCTGATCAGAATATCCCAATTCAACTTCATTGAAATTTTTTCTTTCAGCGACTTCAAGAGTAGGCATTTCCTCCCTCAGCTGAGTAGAATAAATTTCTTTATAATCTTCTTGTTTTTGTTTTTCAAAATTATCTTTTCTACTGATAAACTCGTAGGGTTGACCAGTTAGGGGGAGTCCCATTAAATATTGGTAACAACTATTAGCAGCATTCCTTCCCTGCGCTATTGCTTCGATCAGAGTAGCGGGGCCAGTGACAGCATCCCCGGCGGCGAATATATTTTTTACAGATGTCTGCAATGTTTTTTTGTCAGTATCAATATCCCCATATTTAGTAATAACCAGCTTTTCATCGAGATTGTTATTTAAGTCATCAAGAAACTCAACATTGGTTTTCTGTCCAATTGCAGCAAGAATAATATCAAGTTTAATTTCAAATTCCGACCCTTCAATCTTAACCGGTCTTCTTCTTCCAGAGGCATCAGGTTCGCCAAGTTCCATCTTAAAGCAAGACAATGATTTTAATTTACCTGAATCATCCATATTGACCTTACCGGGTGCGGTAAGGAATAAGTATTCAATTCCCTCGATTTTTGATTCATGGATTTCAATAGGGTTAGCGGGCATCTCTTTTTCAGTTCGTCTGTATATTATATAGACTTTTTCTGCATTACAGCGCATGGAAGTTCTACAGCAATCCATAGCGGTATTTCCACCACCAATAACGCCAACATGTTTACCGGAAAAATCATAATGCTGTTTAGTCATTTCCATATTTCTAAGGAAATCAATACCGGAAAGAACATTTTCAGCTTTATCATTTTCGCAGCCTATGCTTGTCCCCACCTGTGAACCAATAGTAAGGATACATGAATCAAACTTTTGTTTTATTTCTTTATAACTAATGTTCGAGCCAAGTTTTTTATTATAATTAATCTTAACACCCAGGTCGGTTATATTTTTAACTTCATTATCAATTACTTCATTGGGGAGTCGATAAGGTGGGATTCCATACCTTAGCATACCTCCAGGACCGGAGCTAGCTTCAAATATTTCCGTTTCAATTCCTTCCACCGCCAGATAATAGGCAGCTGTAAGACCAGCGGGACCGGCACCGATAATGGCAGTCTTTTTACCTGTTTTTGGTTTTAGTTCAGGTTTAAAAGGTTCTTCTGAAGCAAGATCAAGATCAGAAGCAAAACGTTTCAAATAATCTATCCCAACACCGGTTTCTTCTAAAAAATTCCTTCTGCATGCTACTTCGCAAGGGCGCACACAGACTCTTCCGCAAATAGCAGGTAGTGGATTAACTTCTTTAATTAAAGCAACCGCTTCTTTATACAATCCTTTATTAATAAGAGAAATATATCCCTGCACATCAACCCCGGCGGGGCATGTCTGACGGCACGGGGCTATGCAATCAGCATAGTGGTTGCTGAGGAGAAGTTCGAGAGCTGTTTTGCGGGATTTCCTGACTTTATCGTTATCTGTATATATTTTCATCCCCTCGTTAACCTTAGTAGAACACGCAGGCTGAAGACCACGCATACCTACTATCTCAACTACACATAAATAACAAGAGGAGAATGGATCAAGGCGGTTATCATTACATAAAGTAGGAATATGCACATTCAATCGTTTTGCTAAATCAAGGATTGACTCGCCTTTTTGAGCCTGAACTATTTTATCATTGAGGATAGTGTTAAGAATTTCCATGAACAAAATACATTCTTATATTAATAGATTTTTATTGCATCAAATTTGCATTTAGAATAACAGTCGCCGCATTTAGTACAAATCTCCTGGTGAATAAAATGAACGATTTTCTTATCGCCATCAATTGCTTCCACGGGGCAGCCTCTTTTGCACACAAGACAGCCAGTGCACTTATCAGGGATAACCTCATAAGTAAGAAGCTGCTTGCAATAAAGAGAGGGGCATTTTTTATCACGAATATGAGCTTCATATTCATTCCGAAAATATTTTAATGTAGTGAGTACGGGATTGGGGGCAGAATTTCCCAAGCCACAAAGGGTTGCATCCTTGATCTGCAGAGCTAATTCCTCAAGGGCCGGTATATCTTCTTCCTTCCCCTCCCCCTGAGTAATTCTTGTTAAAATTTCGAGCA
>OCZT010007353.1_pt1 | contig 10808 bp, 22 predicted proteins | sample 1539031 | NCBI WGS metagenome assembly OCZT01 (sample SAMEA3539308, study PRJEB22396) | soil metagenome | biome: tundra; feature: field; material: soil | place: USA | collected 2010-05 | depth 0.15 m
GGTTGCTACCATCGACAGCATGAGAATTGCCGCTTCTGTGTACGTCAGCATTTTGTTGCCTCCCTTTTTATGCCGCCCACGCTGCCCCGTGGTTTTCCCCACCACACTGGCACTCGCAATTATGCCCACGCGCCGAAGTACAGCGCGCATCGCACTTTTGCTCTGGATTGACGCGCCCGGCCAGTTTTCCGTATTCCATCGCGCGCCCGCACGTTCCGCACAGTCCAGATTCCGTGTCTCCACCGTAAACGGTAGGTTTTCCACCGCCAATGGCCCGCACGTAAACACCTGGATCAATCCGCCGGCCATCTGCACCGCGCCGAAAGTCTCCGTAGTGGTCATGCTCGGGATATTCCACGCGTCGCGCCACCTTGCAGCGCTTGCAATTGTAGATGACCGTTGCCATTGCCTTATACCTCGGTGCGTGCTTCCGTCTCGCCAACTTGCCTATCGGCATAGAGCTTAGTTCCTTCTGCCGGCAGTGTGTACCAGTCTAGGTCGCCAGGGTCCCACCATGAGAGCGGATGCGGCGCTGGCGCCACGTTGTATGGGTTATCCCACTTCACGCGTACCATACCGGGGGCGGTTTCCGTATTACGCTCTGCCACCGTCCCGGTAAGCTCCGGCCGTGCCACGCAGTACACCCGATCACCGGGCTCCCATTCTGTGATGCTTTTCGTGGTTGTTTCGGTTGCCATGATTGAACTATACGCTCATGATATACAGGTGTCAACACTATTTTACGCCAATGTGCGCAATTGGCCACATGTGATTGATAACAAGCCGAATATAGTTGCGCGCCAACGTGGACAATCGGCCACGAATGCCGCATCCTATTATATGCGCCCCGGCGCCGGCCGCATGTCTTGCCCAAGACACCCGGAAATAGCCCTTGACAACATCTTGCCATCGGTGCATAGTTGCAGTAGCCCGACACCATCGGGCCTGGAGAAAACAGATGGCCTCACCTTCCCGTACCGATCTCCGAATCCAGTACCGCGCCGCCGCGAAAGAGCTCGCAGTACCGGCCCTCGGAATTGTCTTAGGCATAGCGCTTGCCTTTGCGCTAGCTTGGGTTTGCGGGGGAGGATAACTCCAGCATTTTCATGTCTTGCCCAAGATATCGGACACCTGCCGGCTGAAATCCCTTTTCATCGCTGCATTCAACCCTCACCAGCACACACCAGCCAAGAGTAGGATAGAAGAACCCACACCACAGCCGGCATAACCCGGCTCCAGCCACGCCCAGAGCCACCTTGACCGGGTAGCGCCAGCACCACACGCCCACGCAGCCCGCCGCACATACCCCATTACCCAAGCCCATCAACTACTTGCACACCACGCCAGCCACCCGTAACCCATTACCCCACCTTCGCCGCCAGGTGCAGCCGCACACTGCACAAAAACACGGAATACAGGGGGAATTGTGTCCGAATGGAGAGACCCTCACGTCGCGCGCTCTCTCGTTTCAAATAGGCTCAGGTTGTGATTGGTCACAGTATTGTCATGATGCAACAGCACATGTTATGCGAAGTCTCCGAAATCCCCGGGCTGAGACCGGCTCGCGCTCGGAATCCATGGCAAGACTCCGAGCAGTAAACAGCCAGGAAAGCACGTTGCAGGCTGATTCTACCCACAGCACGCTGCGTAGGAAGCCCTAGGACGCATCGCTGAGGGTCGGGTGATGCTACAGCATGGGGCTAAACGGGCACGTTGGCGTTCAGGAAGTCTCGCGGCATGAACACATGGATAATGGGCGTGTTCACCGTTCGCCTGCATCACAGCAAAGCAGCGTGCAGGGCGGGACTTAATGAACGCAAGGGCATAGCAGGGCAGGGGAGCAAGGACAGGCAGAGCAGACAGGGTAGACAGGCAGGCAGGCAGGCAGGGGAGGCGCGTAGCCTTCGCCGCTATCCCCTTGACCGCCGCCCATATCCACCAGGCCACCGCGGCACATGCCTCGCCCACCGCCAGCCGTCCCGCGCCAGCCGACCGGCACTGCACAGGGGTTATGGGGTCACAGGGAGGCTACGGGAAATCTAGGGCGAGCGTCAGCGGTCTCTCTTTTTCAAATCAGTCAAAAGCACAGATTTTTAGAAAAAATAAACAGGGCATGCTGTGGGCGATTGGCCACATGGTACCGGAAATAGAGCTTGCCGCGCGTTCGCGAAGATGGTAGGATGAATATATGAACACGGCAATTTATGCGCGAGTGAGCACGTCCGATCAGGACTGTACTATCCAGTTGGAAGAACTTAGGCGTTACGTGGCCGCCCGCGGCTGGACGGTTGCGGGAGAGTACGTCGACGATGGAGTATCGGGCATTAAGGCATCCCGGCCAGCACTGGACCGGCTCATGGAGGATGCGCGGATGCGGCGGGTGGACGCAGTGGCGGTATGGAAGATCGATCGGTTTTCCCGTTCCACGATCCAACTACTCACTCAATTGCAAGCACTGGACGCTGCCGGCGTGCGTTTCATGGCAGTCAGCCAAAGCATCGATACGGACAAGTCGAGTCCTACGGGCAGGCTGCTGGTCTCGATGCTTGCCGCTGTTGCAGAGTTCGAGCGCGAAACGATCCTAGAGCGCACGGCGGCGGGGCGAGCGAAAGCCAGAGCGGAAGGAAAGCATATGGGGCGCCCGCGCCTGGTGATTGATCGGCAAGTGGTGGCGGACCTACGCGCCGAAGGAAGGTCGGTGAGGGAGATTGCGGCAAAACTGGGGGCGAGCGTGGGGAAGGTACACTCGATGACGAAGGAAGGACGGTGACTCAGATGCAATCAGGCGAAGAGGCGAAGCACCCGACGCAGGTATTGTATTCACAGATGGAGTGGGCGCTGAACACCTATCTTTACAACACCGGAAGGATTACTGAGAAACCGCCCGTCGATCCGCCGGGATGTTGTCCGGCGACCAAAGGACGCCGCATTTTGGCCCGGACCGACAGCAACGGGTGACGTAGTTGTTACCGGAGACTAGCGGGTGAGTCTGGTGGAATAATGGGGGTATGGTGATCATCAATAGTGACGGTTCGAGTAAAATTATCAACGAAGACGGTAGCGAACGGCCGTACCGTTTTTATGACAGATGGGTGTACTGGTGGCAGTCGCGGACCTGGCGGCGCCGGAAGAAGGAGTTCAAGCGAACGGGGACGCGGTACTACGGGGACGGTGGGGCGATCCACGCTTGCGAGTATCTGGATGTGGAGATCTATCGCGGGAAGGTAGTTTCGGTATGGTTCCGGTGCCAGACGTTGCCGTTCAAGCAGGTTCCGGTGGACCACTTGCGGGCAGAGCACATGGAGTGGCTGTACAAGACTCCGGCGCCTGCGCTGCACGGGGTAGAAGTGGCGGCGGAGTTCGGACATTTGGATAGACAATAGGGGTATGGGTGAAATAACGAAAGAAGGAACGATCAAAGCGGCGCTGGAGTATCTGAGTCCGTGCGGGCTGAAAGATTGCGCCCTCGCCGCGCTGGAAGCACTTGTGATGGAACCGCAACTCACGAAACTCCGCGCCGATCGGGATAAATGGCTGCGACTGCTTCAGGAGCGAACCTTAGACAAAGAGGCAATCAGCGATGAGAACGAGATACTCCACGCCGCCCTGGAGGCCGAAATCGCCAGGACTGTCCTGTGCCAAAACTCGAACGCGGATCTGAAGCAAGCCCCGGATGCCGTCAACCAAGTGCTTCAGTTAGAAATCAATGAGCGGGATCGGTGTGTGAAAGCTGTAGAACGATTGGCCCCAGACCTTCTGATAAATGGAAGCGCTGGCGACTTTATTGAAGCCGCTTGTGAGAAATTACGCCTCACTCAATTAGCCGCCAAGCGCGCGGAGACGGAGCACGCCTGGAGCGAAGCGGCAAAACATGCCGAATGACGCGTTGAACTGCGAAGGGGTCAGAAGCCGGAGCGGTTCCGAGTGGAGGTTCCAGTACATTGGCAACATCCTGAAAAGTGGCCAATTGCGCACGATTAGGGTGGACAACACGGTCGATCTGGCGCATAATGAAGTTGTGGCCGATTCCGGCCGACTCTAAACCGAGGGTGAAAATATCATGGAAGCAGATTTGGTAGCTCTTTACAACGACGCGGAAACCGCGCTCGCCAAGTACGGCAATGACACGACGGCCGTAGCCGGCGATCAGACGAAGATCTCGTTAGCGCAGGCTCAATTGACTACCGACCAAGCGGTACAAAAGACGGACGGCACGGACGCGTACGTGAAGGTGGGCTCGCTCATCGCGGCGCTCCAGGAAGCCCAGGCCGGATTGCCGGCCCCGGCGCCCGTTGTAGTCGTAGTGGGCTAAAAAAAAAGTTCTGGGGGTGGACTCAGGGATGGCAGACCTCGGGGGAGGCGGTCGTCTCCTGATCGCTCCGCCCCCAGGGGAAATCCCCAGTTACGGAGGTCTGCGATGCTCACATTTCTTCGCCGAATCTTCTGCCGCCATCGTGGCGAGATGATGTTCCTGCGGAACATCTATGGAGATGAGATCAACGAAGTGAGTGTCTGGCGGATCTACCGATCATGGTGGCTTTGCCGGCGCTGTGGGGCACTGGTTCCGCGGCAGGCGCTGGTGAAGTGCCGAGGGACAACCCCGGCTGAAGGGATGGTGGGATGGTGGGTAAAGTGAAAGCGAAGATCGTCTGTCCAGCGTGCCAGAAGAAGCGCATCCACACAGCGAAGGACTGGAAGCATCACGAATTTGCCGGCCACGGATTCCAGAAGGAGTCCGGTTGGTCTCACCCAGACCTGGCGCCGAACGTCTTGCCCAAGACATCGGCCTGAACCCCAATGAAGAAACGCATCCCAGTGTTCCGGAAGGATCAAGTATTAGATCGAATGGGTGCCCTCTGTTGCGCTATCAGGGAGTATACAGCGAACGGAGTTTCGATCGGAAGGTGCTGGCATTACGTGGGCCTCGATTACGTTTGCCCGATTCACGGTGACGTGCGTGTGGTTCAGGAGCACTATCTGGCGACGGGGAAGCTGACGGCAGACCCGCGACGGGGGTAATGAGATTTGTCAGCACCTAACCGAAGTTCTGCGGGCCTTGCCCCAGGCGTCGAATTCGTAATGGACACCCCCATTCTGTTAAGCCAGGACGTGGAAGAACGTAATGAAGAAAGTGTCGTCTACAAGCGCGAATGGCGAGCGCAGAGAAGGCTGGCCGGGTTGAGGGTGACGTGAATCGTATCGTCATCATAATGGCATTGCTCGTTATGTTGGCATGGACGACGGAACTGCCCTACGAGCACGCCGAAAAGATATTGCGGTTTGAGCGCTCGTGGGGAGTCTACGTTCGCGACTACTTCGGTTGCCCACTAACTGGTCCGACGACGGCCAAGGAGTGCCGTCCTGGTGACGGTTTCGCGAATGCCAAGGCGTTCAGGGAGAGCAGGGCTGCCGCAGCGAAGTTGTTCGACTTCAAGGAGTAACGGGGCGCGGGTGGCTCGGTTGGTCGGATGGGACTGTGCGGAAATCTAGTTGGCGCCCGCAGTTCACGCAGCGGTGCACCTGCCAGTCGACCGAAACATTGTCGCGGCGATCCCATTCGAACCCGTCGCGCAAGAACTGCCAGACGGCGTCGTGCTCGACGCCAACTTTTCCACGGCACCACCGGCGCGTGTCGCGCTCACTGATAGACCTGGGATCCTCTGGCGGTAGCGCCTGAAGGCGATCGGACTTGTGCTGGCCACTGGTGGGCTCTATAGTCATTCAGTAGGCTCTTCGGGCCACCCATACCAGCGCTGGTGCCAGTCGTGCGGGCACGCCTTGCCGTCTCCCCTGCGGCGGTGTGGCACTAATGCGTGGATGATCTTCAGAAGCAGTTCGCGCATACTCAGGAAAAAAACGGGGCCGCGATCCGTCAAAGGCATTCGGCCCCAATCCAAAAGGAGGAGGAAAACAACTTATGGCCACACTCTTCACTTTATCACAGAAGTGCCCAATTGGCCACAAATAAATCTTGCTTTTTCGGACATTTCGGTACACAATCGAAACTAGAGGAGCAAATCAGTTGACAACCCAACCTTCTGTCTCTCTACCTACCTTCAAATGCGGGACATGGTTCGACCCCGAAGTATTTAGCCGGCTGGACGCAGCCATCGCCAAAGAAGAATCCGAAAAAGATCAAGTCGCCGACCGGTGTGCGTATTGCGACCGGGCGGCCACCACACAGGGCATGTGTGGACCACACTTCGCCCGTTACCTCCGATATGGCGACGCGCTCGCTACGGGGCCGGCAGAACCCAAGCACTGCGACATACCGGGATGCACAGACCCGCACCTTGCCCGGGGGAAGTGCGCGAAGCACTACTCGGCGTGGAAGCGCAGCCGGTTTACGCGATTCACCGAGGGGCACGTGGGCGTTCAGTTATGCTTGTGGGCGGATCCGCCGAACATGGCGGAGCGGTACGCCTGAGTCAATCGGCATCGTGTACCACCCGGATGCCTAGCCGCCTTCGCCGCTGTCCGGTCGCCCGATTGTCCCGGAAGGCCTGGATCTGTATCTTCCCCTTCCGTAAGCGGAAGTTGAGTTTATGAACCAATCCGCAATCGCAGCATCGGATCTGGTGGCTGCGGTGCTCTACTTCAAACCATTCCCCGTCAACCCGCTGGTAATAGATCACTTTCATAGCGTCACTCGCACATCATAACTCTCTGCCGCCAGCGTCTGTGGCGTGCTGACGATGATCCGGTAGAGTCCGGCGACCGGCTGCTTGAAAGACGGCGCCCACAGGGCAATCAGGATCTCGCCTTCAGGGATGTCCTTCGGCGGATCCGGAGCCGGGATGAGTGCGACTGCGCCGTTCGTTGATCCGTAGACGTAGACCAGGAAGCCATCAACGTTACCCTGGAAGCGCTCCTCTAGGCATACGTTGCAGATGCCGCGCTCTTGCCGCGTGCCCTCGCGGAAGGTGAAGGTTGAGATGCGACTCTCGCAGATGAGGCACGTGTTCTTCGCAGCAGCCATGCCTTCATTGTACTCCATTGCGGCCAATTGGCCACCTTCCCCTGGACAGTTGGACATGTTTAGGCTGATACTGAGGGTATGGAACTAATACCGATCGACAAAGCGGAGTTGGCCGGCGAGAAACTGGCCGGATACACCATCGATCACGCGGAGAAGGCGACGGATGCAGCAGTGGACCACGTTACCGCGCACATCGACGAGGTAGTGGGAAGACTCGACGCGGCGGCGAAAGATGCCATCGCCGGGTCAAAACTCGCAGCGGTCGGAGTGATCGACTCCTTTTTCCAGCGGTTGTGGCAGACGCGCGTCACGTTCGAAGTCAGTAAGCGCGACTAGGTATGGCGAAACGCGTCAAGGACAAGTGCGGCTACTGTCACCGCGCCGCATCGGTGCAGTGTGGGGCGGACACGACGATTACCCCAGGGGAATGCGGGCGCCGGTGTTGCCCGCGGCACTCGACGAAGTTGCCGAACGGCGAAGTTCGGTGCTTGGGGCATGAGTACGTGCGAGAGCAGAATGTCTTGCCCAAGACGTGAAAGGATCGGCGTTGGATCAAAAATCCCATGACTACTGGAGAAGCTGTGCCGGAAAAATCCCAATGACCGGCAAGGTGGCACGGAAGGTAGCGAAGAAAATGGGGCTTGTGCCCTACCGTTGTAGGTGGTGCGGCCACGGGATGTGGCACTGTGGACACCCCCTCCGCGTCGGGGAGGTCAAACATGTCGCTGCCTGACGAGGTCTTCGTATCGCCGATGAAAGCCCGCGAGATGACGGGCATCTGTGATCGCACGTTGCGCCGGTGGATCGCGTCCGGGAAGTGCCCGGGTCGGCGCGGGCCGACCGGTCGATACTCAATACCTATAAGTTGGGTGCGACAACATCTGGCCACAACCCCAATCCTCCCCAGCGAAGATTAGCCGAAGCTGTACGACTTCGCCCAAATGGGATGAGTTTTTTCCTTGCTAGTCCCCACAAATGGGGGTAACCTTAGCCATGGTAGCAACCACTGCAAGGAGAAAATTATGGAAGTCCGCAACATCAAAGTGTCGCAAATCGATGTGAGGGGGCGCGTCCGAGAGGATTTTGGCGATCTCAAGTCCCTGGCCGACAGCATCACTCTGAACGGTCTTATTGAGCCCATCGCGGTGTGCCCCAACCAAAACGACCGGACCTACCCATTCAAGTTGGTCGGCGGAGAACGCCGCCTTCGCGCCATCAAAATGTTCCTGAAATGGGACATGATACCAGCCCATATCATGAAGAACCTAAAGGACATGGAGTCCATCTTGAGCGTTGAGAGGGCCGAGAATGTAGACCGGAAGGACTTCACGGATAGCGAGAAGATTAAACTGACGGCCCGCTTTACCGAAATCATCGGTGATCGACGTAAACTCAAGCCGGGTAAGGGTAAGGTGGTCAATTGCCCACTCATCGAGGTGCCCAAGGGAACCAAGACGCGAGACACTGCGGCGAAATTCGGCGGGTTTGAGAGTTCGACGGATTGGCGTCGGGCGGTGACGGTACAGAAGAATGGCACCCCAGGCTTGATCAAGATGGTCGATAGCGGGCGCGTGGCGCGATCGGCGGCAGCAGAAGTGGCGGAGGGGCTGTCCAAGTCCGATCAGGTGGAAGTAGTGGCCGCTGGACCGGCGGCGGTGCGAGATGCCGCGCGCAAACTGCGGGAGAAGCGGCAACCGACCGCAGACAATGGCGATGAATTTATGATCATTCAGGGAGGAAAGATCGTGCCCATCGAAGTCCAGATCAGGCTCGCCAGCCCTACCAGTCAGAAGCGGTACGTGTCCATCAATGCGGACCACCTGTGGGAAGTACTGACGACTAAATTCGGGTACCTAAGCCTGCAGGCAGGCGAGATGAGAAATGTCCAATTCGAGGACAAGGACGGGTTCCGCCTTGCGGTAAAGTGTAAGGTGACGGAGGCAGTGGGGCAGAACCTGTCCCTCACTACAGCGGAGACGATTCGCATTCAGGACCCGATGATGGACCAGCGTCCACTCACGAAACGGGCAAAATTAGCGGTTTAGAACACTCGCCGCGGCAGGCCGGGATGCTTCATACTCCCGGCCTGCACTTTCATACCAGACTCGCGGATAAGCTGCACGGAAGCGTCGATGGCACGTCCGATGTTGATCCTCCCGAGCGATTCCAGGAAGGCCAGTGTCTCCGGCGCCACCCGCGCGCCGATGCGCACACGCCCGATTTTCTCTTTTTCACGTTCGGAGACTTTCATCATACTTTCAGGGTATCATACAGGTGTCAGCAGTTCGACATCGATCTTTGAAATTATGGCGCGACTCCGACAGTCGGTTTACTACGAGACGCAGCATCTACGTGCGCTGGCCCAGAAAAATCCAGCAGCCTTCGTGAAGGTAGCCAGGATCATCCTGCGCGATGAGCGCGTCTGGGATCCCGACATCCTCGATGCGGAAATCGTTGGCGGCAATGGCGGCGTCGACCAGATCAAGAACGAGTGCCGGTGCCTGATTGGTTGGCTGCGCGACGAAGGGCGGATACCAAAGGCACCCAAGGGAGGGTACATTCAGTGAACGATCCGAAGATAAATTGCGACGTGTTACGCGATGCCGCTATCGGGCACAGTCCAGGAGGCACCGTCACCGTGCCCCGCGTAAAATACCGCGCACTCCTCACGGCGGCTTCGATTATCCGCTGGTCGCCTTGGTTTAACTGGCGCGACCCAGCGAAAGACAATTACGCCCCGTACATTCGATTCAAGCCAGATGAAGTGCTGGTCGAGGATGTCTACGGGATGCCAATTCACAAGATCAAACCGCCGGTTGGGTTCCGATTGACTGGCGAGTTTCGCGCAGCCATCGATGGCGAACTTGCCCTCGGTGGTGTCACCTGTATCCCCGGAGGAGGCAATGATATCTTGCGGCCAGGGTTGTGCTGCGGGACGCAGCCAAATCATGTGGGCGATCAGCATCAAACCGGGTTCCCTGTGCTGATTATAGAGGCGTCGGCAGATATCAGGGCGGCTCATCGAATCGTGGAACAGGTCGAACTCGATGAGGGGGAACAGCACTGCCCATCCATTCAAGAGGTGGCGCAGATTATCCGCGAAGAGTACGCATTGGGCGCGCGGGAGATTTCACAATGAGCGGAAACCAAATCATCCTCATCATCGCAGCGACGTTCCTGGCCTGCGCGATCACCTTCGGCGCGGCAGTGCTGATATGGCGCTACATGGCGGAGCGGAACCGGCGCGAGCGCGAGCGCGACGAGATCCTGCGCAAGTTGGTGCCGGCGCTGGAGCAGTTCGTCGCCGCCGTCGAGCCGTTCAGTGTCTTGCCCAAGATGTTGGGAGGGCTCACGGCTATCTGCAAGGCATGGGCCAACGAGACGGTCAAGTTCCGCGAGGCGACGCAAGTGATCGCTGGAATCCTTGGGCAGAAGCCGACGAAGGATGAGTTGCTGACACCCACGGAAGACGACGCCTATCTGGCCGGCCGCAAGCAGGAGTACATGGCCCAGGGCATGTCGCCGGGAGAAGCGGCAACGCAAATGGACGTCGATGACCAGCAGAGGATCTACGGCGGCGGCGACCCCTCGGTTCTCGGCAGCATGATGGAGAATTGAAACATGAACGCACTTGAGAAAACCATTTCAAAGGCCCTGGCACGGACCCAGGGGATGGCTCCACGCGAACAGTGGTCAGCGATACAGGCGCAGGTCGAGGTGCTGTTCGACATCCTGGATGACGGCCCGGTAGGGCAGACCGCTGGCGCGGTCCTAGCCGCCGTCAAACAGCAGCATTCCCCCCTGCTCGTGATGCCGTCGGCGGCCGAGG
>OCZT010007354.1_pt1 | contig 10807 bp, 9 predicted proteins | sample 1539031 | NCBI WGS metagenome assembly OCZT01 (sample SAMEA3539308, study PRJEB22396) | soil metagenome | biome: tundra; feature: field; material: soil | place: USA | collected 2010-05 | depth 0.15 m
ATTTCAAACATACTATCTTCAGTTGAATGAATAGTATTATTAATGATTGTTATCTCGCCAGTACTTGGATTCACAGCTTGTGAGATAACATTATTTGAATATGAACCTCCCACTCTGTTATATACTTTAATGTCAATAACGTTAATAACTCCATTAGCTGAAAGTATTTCACGCTGAAGCAGACCTAAAAACAAATCCTGATTCATTTCATAATTATTAATATCCAAATAATTTCTAACAAGTGTTATAATACTATTTGCAACCTGATTATCGGCAACATTTTCAACATATACATCAACATCAAAAGCCAAATTTAATATCTTGCCGTTAGTTACTTCAACATAATCATTAAGCATTCTGAATTGACTAAGATATTCGGTAATATTTTCATTCATTAATGTGGTACTTGTATTGTCTAATTTACCATCTGACCCAATACCTAATGTTGAAATAACAACTTTATTATTTAATTTCATTGCATTGGCACGAAAAGGTGAACCAAACTGTCCGGGCATTTTATAAAGTTGTAATAAATAATCTGTTAAGTTTACATCTCTATTTTGGCTACTAAAATTATATTTTATTAATTGTCTTATTTGTTCAATGCTTAATCCATCGTTACCACCAATTGCTGGAATAGGATTATTTACACTTAAACTTCTTTGTACTGTCTGATTATAATCCTGACGTGAACCTTGAACTGTTAAATTATAATTACCAAGTTGTGTTAAAGTACCTGCTCCTACGTTTGAATTACTACCACCACCAGTTCTATATTGGATGAATAAAGTATAATTCGATAATAATTTTTCACCCAATGCTGTATTATTTAAAAAGTTTTCAAGAAAATACTGATTACTTACACCCATTTTGAGAAAACCTGATTTAAACGCATCAACATCTGCATCACCTGAACCAAATATTACTTTACAGTAACCATTAGTTGTAAATTCTTTTATAAATTTTTTGGTCACATCAATCCATGTTGCTGACTTAAGTCCATTTGTATTTGTATTTGGCTGTGAACTATTTTTATCCGCAACAAATACTCTTTGCTGTGCAAGATAATCTACTTCATAATATTTATTTGTTGCTGTTGCAAAATCTGCAGCACTCGGATTACTTGAATAATTAGTGCCTTCCAATAAAATAATATTATCTATTTCGAGTACGTCTGGGTCTGGCAATATTACCGAAAAGAATGGTACAACATCAGTTGCACTAATTGCTCTTTTAAAAATACTTGTAGAACCATTAATAACCACTTCTCTTTTTGTTATACTATAATTAATAATAATACCATTTGAATCTGTGTTTGGAATAATAGAACGATTAGGGTCACCTAAATTACTTATTGGTGAACTCCAATCAATAATTGTTTGTGTTTCAAATATTTTTCCTCCACCAAGTATTTGTGCACCTGCCTGTAATTGAGGATAATATGAAGCGTCTGGTTTGTCACCAAGAACAGGAACTGTTACAGTAAAATCAATTACTGTTACTGAAGGTCTTCTTGCTGGGATATTGAATCCCATATTTTTTGCAGCATTTAAAATTGATGCTCTTTGTTGTGCATATTCTAATTGCGTTTCCTGAAATGCTCTATCGGTATTAACTGACAAGTTATTGGTAACACCTGCATTAAGGTCGATCATTATTGCACCAATTGAACTATCAGTAAAGTCAGATAAAATCTCTGGATATGCTTGTCTGATATACGAGATTAAGTCTGTATTTATGTCACCAAATGTACGTGAACCATATTGTATAATGTTTGGAGTAGTGTTGTTTGCCATATTTTATATTTTAAAAGTTTAAATCTAATTCACCTTTCTCAGTAAAAGCATCTTCGCTAAATGTAAATTTAATATTAACATTTACCTGATTCTCCGATATTGAATTTCCTTCATCATCAGTAAGCCAATTAAATGTTACACTATTAATTGTAAGTGCTGGAATATATGTTGATACTATTGTTTTAATCTCTTGTTCAATATCATTTGCATCTAAATTATCATTTGGTTCGAATATATATTTTAATAAATTAGTGCCATAGTCTGATTCATAATATCTTTCACCCTTTTGAGTTAATAGTAAAAGTAATAAATCAGAACTGAATGCGTCTTTGGTCACTTTACTCATTAAAAAATAAGTATTTGTACTGACATCATCATTTAATGGAAAGGTAATATTATATGAAGCCATTATAAAAGATTTTCTATAAATACTAATAAATAAAAAATCCCGACATTTTATGTGTCGGGATTTGTCTGGATTAATAATTAAAATGCTTTTTTAAAACCTTTTTTGATTTTCTTTTCTTTTTTTGCTGCTTTTTCTTCGTCTTCTTTTTGTTTTTTCGTATCATAAAGACTTTTGATCGATTCATGAAGAACAATAATTGGGTCGTGTCCATACTTTTGTAATACACCTGTATGTGTATTAAAATTTGGTTTTTCAAGCGATAGTGCATCAGTTTCACTAACACCAACACCAGCAAGACATTCATCAAATGCCATTTTTTTCATGTCATCAGGTAGACCGTTAAAAATTTCTTCATTAACTACCACTGCAAAGTTTAATCCTTCAGTGAGTGTTTCTACAAGATCATTTGATTTTATAAGTTTGCAAAGGTCTTTTTTTTGTTTATCATTACAAAGAACCTTAAATTCAACCCACTGTGGGATTGTTGTGCTTTCTCTAACTTCATCAAAAAGTTTTACTACATCCTCAGATGCTTCTTTAAATTTTGCCATAATAATTGTTTTTAATTAATAATTAATAAAAGATATATATTTAAGTTTTGTTTGTGTTATTTTTGTTTTCAATTTCTCAAAAAATGGGTCATTTTCATCAAATTCTTTTTTAAATTTATCTTCAAGTTCTTTGATAAAGGATACCATGTCATTAACACTTGCTACTACCATGTCTTCAATGTCAGTTAATGTTGCCAATTGTAGATTAACAGCGTCTTCTTTTTTAACGTCTGCCATTTTTTTATCGTATTCTGAATTAAGTTTTAAAACCTCTTCTTCGGTAACAACGGTATTTTCTTTCAAAGTACCATCTAAACGTTTCTTTGCCAATTCAGCTTTTTCTTCTTCTGTTAAAGACAAACCTTTTGCATTGTCTGCATTTTTATCAATCTGGATTATTTTTTTTGCTGCTTCTGAGTTGAAATCTCCAGTATCAACTGCTTTTTTTAAACTTTCTAAGTACGGATTCATATTTTTTAAGTATTAAATTTTCATGTTTTGCATTTCAATTGCTTCGAATTTAAACACATCATGAGTATCATTTAGTTTTATTCTTTTTATAAATTTCATAATTCCATAACCAGTTAATTCGCCATAATCATTACGGAGAAAAACTTCTTTAATATTAATCAAGTCTTTGAATATATCAGTATCTTCACTAAAATCATTTGTTCTATATTTCAACGGTATTAAAAATTCTAACTGACGATAGTCAAAACCAATTTTTTTAATATGTAAGAATTCAGTAAGTTGTTCAATTTTATTGATTGCATTTTCATTTTCACGAACAATTTTAATTGGAAATTCAAAAATTTTTGATTTTTCAGCCATATCCTTTACTTCATATTGAGAATCCAAATCATTTTCATCAATTTTTTTAACCACATTCATAACTTTTACTAATCCTACTTCAACTGGCTCGTTATTATAAATACTAAGTAATTCATAATCATCATCTTTAAGTCTTCTTTCTTCATACTCTTTAACTAAAACTTCGCCAATTGTCTTGCCAGCATGTTTATGTTTTTCATCATAAAAACCAAAATGTTCATATTTTCTACCGTTTGTTGGGTCTGTTTGTGCATAAGAACTACCATGTTTGTCTGCTGCAATTGCCATTTGATATGGGGTTGCTGTACGAATAAACTTATCTGCTTTTTTTAATATTTCATAATATTCTCTAACATATTTTTCATCAGTTTTACCAGCATAGAATTTTTCAAGGGTCTGATTTCTATGAAGCATCCTCTGAATTTTCTTATCACCTTCTTTTATATCATTGGGGTCTGCTTGAGCATCCACTTCTGCTCTGTAGATCATAATACCAATGTTCATTAAGATGATATATATCTTAAGATAACACCAGAAATATATTTTTTTTAAAACATTAAGCATTAACTAATATTTTCTTTTTTGTTTCAAGTTCTTTTATATCGTATTGAAGTGTTTTCTTTTTAATTTCTAAATCAGAAATTTTAGTATTTAATTCTTCTGCTTTAACCTGAAGTCCGTTGTTATATTTTTCAACCAATTTTCTGAATTCAGCATATAAATCTTGAAAATATGACTCTTGCCATCTCTTCAAGCTATAATTATCCCTACCAAGCATTTTTTTATTAAGAATAACTGATTTGGTAATGGCATCAACAAGTATATTATTTTTTTTATTATCCTGTTTATTAAAATATAAACTATTTTTTTTCTGTTTTCCAATTCTTTTATTAAATTCTTTTTTTACTTTAGAGTGAATTTCTTTCTCTTTTTTTGCTTGTTTTTTTTCAAGTTGTTTGATTGTCTTTGTTTTTTTCATGTCTTTTAATTTTAAACTACCACTAATGTTTTTGCAACTGCTGCTTTATAAAAGTCAGCACGTTTTTTTGTAACCGTTGCCAAGTTATATTCATCTTTAAAATCCTCATATAGCTGTTCGCCAAGTTGTTTACGTAAATCAGCGTCAAGTATGAGTTTCTTTAAATATTTCTGCCAATATTTTCTTGCATTCTTTTCTGCAGGAATAAGAATACAATTTTCCATGTGTCTACCATCAATATTATATGGAGGTATATCTGAGCATACTATCGGAAGTTTTCTTGTCCAGCATTCAACCTGTTTCAAATTAGATTTCATCCTATTGAATGAGTTGTCTGCAAGCGGAGCAATTACAATATCAGTTTCATCCAATACTTTAGCATAAGTATTTGCTTTTTCAGTCCAACGTCTGGCATAATTAAATTCATTATTATATTTTACATTTCTTTCAAAATTTTTTAACCATTCTACATAATCGGGATTATTAATCATGTGGTGATCGTCTGTCAATATTTTTTCATATATTAAATAAACACTTTCCGTTGATTGAATATCTCTTTGTTTTTGATTGAAAATTTTGCCCCTGTATTTTTCTTTTAAATCTGCGGTTAATTTAGGTATTTTATCCACGTCACCTCTTGATTTATTAATTGCTTTAACAACTTCGTGTGTCCATAAACCTTTTTTCTGCAATATGTCACCAAACTCTTGATTAAAAGTAACATCAGTAGTATTACCTTCAGTATCCCAACCAGCAAGAATAATTTTAAATTTATTTTTTAATTGTGAATCATTTGATAATACATTAAATACACCTTCAAGCTGTTCCATATCAACCATGTGACTTGACCCTGCAGCATATGTGATTCTTACAAACCCATCTGGGTCTGGTTTTCTATTGTTCTGAAATTGTTTCATCCATGTAGGGTCAATTGAATTATAAAATACACCAACATTATCCCTACCAGTTATTTTACGAACTTCACTTGCAAATAAATCTGTTGTGGTTGTAACATAATCAGCAATCTTTAAATTTTCCAATATTGGAATATGCATTTTCTTTTCAAGATTCAAAGAATAAAACGGGTGCTTTTTATGTAATTGCCAGTAGTCATCAATATCAACCATTAATATTGTACCAGATTTTCTTAGTTCGGTTGCTAATTTTAACATTTCTTTTGTATCACCTAAAAATTGACGATGATAATGTATTATGTGAAATGTTTTTAAGTAATCAATATAGTTAGGGTCATTAAAATCTATCTGTGGATTAATTTCAACGAAAAAATCGTCTGAGTGATTTCTTTGAAGTTCTTGTGCTGGTGTGAGAGTACGAAAATAATTGACTCCGGCTGAATCGAGATTATAAAAAAGTATTCTAATTTTTCCGTCCATGCTTTGTTATAAATTATTATAAAATAATGTAATTTATTATAAATACGTAAAAATAACTGAAAATCATCAAAGATGAAAGAGATTTTAAAAATAAATGCCAACAAAAATGCTGGCATTGCTAATTTTAATTAAATAAAATATTTGTTATTCTTTCTTTTTTTTACTTGATTTTCTTGAATTCTCTTCACTAGTAACTTCTTCTTTTACTACCACAGGTGCTAGTTTTGGTTTAGCATTGTTCATTGAATCTGCCAATTCTTTTGCACTTACTTCAACAACACTAATTAAGTTTTTTGCTCTTAATTTATGTATTGACATAGGTAAAGAAGGTACTGTCAGGTAGAGACTTGCCCCGGGTTTTACAATAGCTGTCTTCTTGATCATATTATCAACGTATTCAATATCTAATGAAGAATTGAATTTAAAATCACGCTTTCCTGCGGTATTTGTTAAGTTTGTAATTTTGTATGTGTTCATAGCTTTATTTTATTTTAATCCTTGTATTAATTTATCGTCATGTTTAATGCCGTCATATCCTAAACTCATTGCTTTTTCGGCAATTGCTTTATTCTTAAGATTAACTGAAGGCATACCATATTGTTCACTTAGTTTTTCAAAATTTATGTGAGGAAACCAAATTTTTGCCAGAATATCTGCAGGTTCTTGTCCGTCTTTATATGTGACACCCATAGAATGTAAATCCAGAAGATTATCAAAATCGATTTCATATTTATTGAAACCCTCAATAGGTTTTAATGAAAAGAAATTTCCAACAGCCGAATTTTCTTTTATAGATTCTTTTCGATATGCAGTAATCGTTTTTTGATTTGATTTTGTCTCTCCTGATGGAGTTTCAATATTTAAATTATCTTCTTCCAGAGTATTTAAAAATTGATTTTCATCGCCACCATAATAATTAATCGCATCTTGCACTTCAACTTCTTCTAATCCACGTTTTTGCTGATATTCATAAATATCTTGTACTTTATTTAAAACTCTACAAGCATCTTTTTCATTTAATCCAATTTTTACTGCTTTAAGTGATACGCCATCAAGTAAGGCTTTCAAAAATCTGTGATGACCGTCACAAATTTTATTTTCACCAGCTATCCAAATAGGATTATTGTCATTGAGTTCGCATTTTTCAACTTCATCTGAAAAAGTAACACCTTGTGATGCTTCCAATTCATTTGGGTCTACTTCCATCAACTCATAATCTACACCTTCTTCATCAAGTTGTTTTAATACAATTTCATATGGCGCACTCATTTGTGGAAGAAATCTTGGCTTATAACGCATATCAATCATTATAGAAATTTATTATAAATACAGTACTTTATAATTTATTTTATAATGAGAAAAATTTATTTTTTTTCTGTTAAATAATCTGGTGTTGTAACTGTAATGTCATTTCCATAAGCAGTACCTCCTACATTTGTTGCATAGGCACGTACATGATATCGGGTATTAGGAGTTAATCCTGTTATTTGACTCACATATTTTCCTAATCCTGCACCATCAACAGTATGTAAACTATCAACAGTGGGATTGATTGTTTTTGCCCAACAAACACCCCTTGCAGTTACAGCAAAACTATCATCATTAGTTACATTACCACCCGATGTTACTGATGTTTGTAATTTATTAATTATTCCTGTTGTTATAACTGTTGGTACATCATCTGTTTTAAATGTTATATCAACACCATATGCAGTACCTGCACTATTTGTAGCATAAGCACGAACATAATAATTGGTACTTTTGGTTAATCCTGTCATATTTGAAACATATAAACCTGTGCCATAACTATCAAAGGTTCTAGTATTAATAATCGTAGGATTAGCCGTTGTTGCCCAACATACACCCCTCTGTATTACATTACCACCACCATCAGAAATCACATTACCACCTGATGTTGTTGTTGTTTTTACAACATTTGTTACTGGAGTTGTAGTAACTGTTGCTAATGCAGCATTATTCAATGTTGTAAATAAAACTTCATTGCCGTATGAAGTACCCACACTGTTAGTTGCATATGAACGAACATGATATGTGGTATTTAAATTTAAATTTGTTAATGAACTTACATATATTCCTGTACCCGTACCATCATTTGTTAAAGAATTAGCTGTAGTAGGATTAGCTGTTATTGCCCAACATACGCCTCTTGCAGTTACTGTAGCTCCACCATCTGAAGTTACATTACCGCCTAATATTGCTGTAGTTTGTGTTACTGCTGTTAATATTGTTGTTGTAACAGTTGGTACTACTATTGGAATAGGTAATGTTATAAATAAAATATCATTGCCATATGAAGCACCTACACTATTAGTTGCATACGCACGTAGATGATATGTAGTATTTGCGATTAAACCTATTAAGGAACTTACATATGTTCCTATACCATTACCATCATTTGTTAATGAATTAACTATAGTTGGATTAGAGGTCGTTGACCAACACACACCTCTTGCAGTTACTGTAGCTCCGCCATCTGAAGTTACATTACCACCACCTGTTACTGTTGTTTGTGCAATATTTGTTATTACTGTTGTAGTAACCGTTGATAGTACTGCTGGAATAGGTAATGTTATGAATGAAATATCATTACCATATGAAGTACCTACACTATTAGTTGCATATGAACGAACATGATATGTTGTATTTGCAATTAAATTTGTTAAAGAACTTACATATATTCCTGTTCCTGTACCATTAGAAGTATTGCTATTTGCAATTATTGGATTAGGAGTTGTTGCCCAACATATACCACGAGTGGTTACCGTAGTTCCGCCATCTGAAGTCACATTACCACCTGATGTTGCTGTAGTTTGTGTAATTGCTGTTATTGCTGTTGTAGTAACTGTTGGCAATACTGGATTTAATAGTGTATTAAATTGAACTCTTGCACCATAAGCAGTACCTACACTATTTGTTGCATACGCTACCACATAATAAGTGGTATTTGGATTTAATCCTGTTATGGAACTTGTAAATATTCCTGTTCCAGTACCGTCAGTGGTATGAACATTATCAATACCCGGACCACCACTCATATCCCAACATACGCCTCTTACTGTTACAGTTGCACCACCATCAGAAGTGACGTTCCCACCACCTATTGCTGTTGTTTGTGCAATATTTATTATTACTGTTGTAGTAACCGTTGGTAGTACAACAGGTATTCCTAAAGTAGTAAATATTAAATCACTTCCATAAGCAGTTCCAGCACTATTAGTTGCATATGCACGAACATGATAAGGTGTATTAGGTGTTAAACCAGTTATATTACTAACAAAATCTCCGTTAGTTGTTATCCCATCTATAGTTTTGCTGTTTGAAATTGTAGGATTTATAGCTGTTGACCAGCAAACACCTCCCGTTGTTACAGTTGCACCACCATTAGAAGTTATATTACCACCCGATGTTGCTGTAGTTTGCGCAATATTCGTTACTGTTGTTGTATTAACTGTTGGTATTACTACAATACCCGTTCCTGAAGTAGTAAAAGTTAAATCATTTCCATATCCAATACCAGTAGCATTTGTTGCATATGCTCTAACGTGATACAAAGTACCTTGTACCAATCCAGTTATATTTGATATGATGTTAGGAACACCATATGGACTAATAACACCATCATTTGTATGCGAATCAGTAATTGTAGGATTACCATTTTTATTCCAACAAACACCACTCATTGCAATATTACTACCACCATCAGCAACAAACAGTCTTCCTGATGTTGCAGTTGTATTTGAAATATTAGTTGCTGCTACTGTTGAAACCGTTGGTACAACCGCATAATATTCGTAAGCACCAATAACTGGAGGATTTTTAATTGGATTTCCACCAGCATCAGTAGTCATTTCTCCTGCTGTCGGATTACCTGCACTAATAGCAGGAGAAGTAGCTTGTATATGAAAATCAGTAGGTGTAACAGCATTACTTAAAATTAATTTATTTACATAATTATCATGTACATCTATTAATTTATTAAAAGTACTGACACCTTGTATAAGTGTTTCATTTCCAACAACTCTTTGTCTTTGATCAAAACGATTATAATATATTTTAATTCCTGATTGACCAACAATTTCAATAGCACCACGAGAATTAGTACCATAATATCCAGTACAATTATTAATTGTATCATTATATATTTGATTTCCTGTTGCATATGTTATTGGTTCAGTCATCCTATCTGCACCACCAATCATTGTGATAGCACTATATTTAAAATTGGTAAATTTACAATTAAAAATAGATACATTACTTCTTCTTTCTACCAATATTGCTAAATTTGCAGTAATTGAACTACCGTCAAACCATATATTTGATACACTTTGGTTTCCATTTGTTCCTTGTGCTGGACTAGTAAATACAAATGAACCTAATGTTAAACTATCACCAACATAATTTGATATTACTTGTGTTACTGGTGGTATAATACCTGCACCCACAATTGAAACTCCTTCGGCAAATTTCATTCGATTAATTCCTTCATTGAATACTCCTGCACCAATATGAATTGTATTAGTTCCTGCAGGTACATGAAGAGAAGCATAATTTATTGTTGCAAAAGGAAAACCAATAAGTCCGGTATTAGTATCTTTACCACCATTTGCGGGGGTAGCAACATAATATTCGGTTGCATTAATTATCAAAGTGATAAATAAAAACGTTAAAATTGTTAAAAACTTTTTCATATATTATTATTTAAATTTAGGATTAGTTATAATTGAATGGGTATCATAACCCAATGCTTGCCATTCAGCAAATGTTTTTTGTGTTCCAAGATATGTAAATATCGGAGTACCAGCTTCACAATAAAAAATATTATAATC
>OCZT010007355.1_pt1 | contig 10807 bp, 10 predicted proteins | sample 1539031 | NCBI WGS metagenome assembly OCZT01 (sample SAMEA3539308, study PRJEB22396) | soil metagenome | biome: tundra; feature: field; material: soil | place: USA | collected 2010-05 | depth 0.15 m
CGGCGCCGAGGACGAGCCACAGTGCATGCTGGTGTGTCCGGCCGACTGCATCGTCCCACACCCGGATTTCCGCGAGAGCAAGGAGGAATTGCTGGAGAAGTACAAAGGCATACACGGCTGACGCCTTACCTTGCCGGCGGTGCCACCGCGGCGCCTTCGATGCGATGCCGCTCAAGCGCGCGGGCGACGAACCCTGAAGCCTTCATCTCCTCAATAAACTCGCGCAGGTACTTCGCACCGGCCTCGCGCCCTTTCGGCGTTCCCATAGCCTGATTGATCACCATGAACCGGCCTTCGAGCAAGCGCAGACCGGGGATTCGCTTCGCATCGGCCTCGAGTTGCTGTTTCACGCCGGCGGCGACATCGAGCCCTTGTGCGACAAACAAATCCGTGACTGCCTGCGAAGTGGGGGCGCGAACGATCTTCGCCTGTTTCAGCTCGCGCGAGAGAAAGAGGTCATACGCGCTCCCGGTCGCAGCGGCGACGCGCACACCCGCGCGATCAACTTCGGCGTTGCCGCGTATCGGCGAATTCTGCCGCACCAAGTAGGCGCCTTCAATCACCACATAGGCCGCGGAGTAGCTGATCTCGTTCGCGCGCACCGGATCGATTGCGACATAAGCGACGTCCCACGCACCGGACTTGAGCGCCGCCACCACCTTGCCCGCCGCGTTGTAAGTCACCAGTTCGAGCGGAACGCCGAGGCGCCGCGCCAGTTCGCGCGAGAGATCGACCGAAACGCCGCGCGCCTCCCCGGTGGACGCATCCCTGGCCGCGAGAATCGGATTGCCGAAGTTGATCGCGGCACGCAGCTTGCCCGTCGGGGCGAGGTCCGAAACAGCGGCGCTCGGGGCCATGGGTGTGGTTGCGCAGGAGGCAAGGAAAGTCACAAATAAGAGCGGGATCGCGAGTCTAAACATGCTTGGCGTTCTCCGGAATATCTCGGGACAGGATTGCTGTCTGCGCAGGCTACCGATTGCACGGTCACCGCTAGTCTATCTCCATACTGCGCAAGCGGCGAAACCTTTTTTGGCCTTTAGGCGAAGAGCCGCGCGATGTCGGCTGCGCTGAAGCCGACCGGCACCTGGATTTCGTCGGCGCGCCCGCCCAGGCCAATATGTGTTGCATATTGGCCTTGTCCCGATTCCATAGTCGAGGTACCCTTGCCGCCATGACCGATTAAGGGAAAAAAACAAATGAAACCATTCATCGTCTGCGGCCGCTTCGTCGGCGCGGCTGCGCTTATCGTCTGCACCAGCATCGCGCCGCATGCCTTCGGCGCGGCGCTCGAGCCCGTCGTCGCGCTCGCGCAACAGGAAAAGGCGCCGTTGCTGGACACGCTCAAGGACTTAGTATCGATCGAGTCAGGCAGCGGCGACCGCGAGGGACTGGATAAGATCGCGAATCTGATCGCCGGCCGCTTGCAGGCGCTGGGCGGCAAAGTCGAAACCATCGAACCCGACCCCGCCGACACTTACCGCATGGTCGACACGCCCAAGCAGATCGGCAAGATGGTGCTGGCGCGTTTCACGGGAACGGGAACAAAGAAAATACTCCTGATTGCGCACATGGACACGGTATATCTGCGCGGCATGCTCGCGCAGCAACCGTATCGCATCGACGGCAATCGCGCCTACGGTCTGGGCATTTCCGACGACAAGCAGGGCATCGCCCTGATCTTGCACACGCTCGCCATGCTGAAGGCGATGAACTTCCGCGACTACGGTGTCGTGACCGTGCTGATCAACGCCGACGAGGAGGTCAGTTCCGCGGGGTCGCGCAGCATGCTCACCAAACTGGGCGGCGAGCATGATGCCGTATTCTCATGCGAGGCCTCGCGCGTCGAATCCGACAAGCTGTCGCTCACCACCGCCGGGATCGCGGCGGTGGTGCTCAAGGTACAGGGCAAAGCATCGCACGCCGGCTCGGCGCCGGAAAACGGCCGCAACGCGCTCTACGAACTGGCGCATCAAGTGCTGCAGACGCGCGATTTGTCGGATCCCGCAACCGGACTAAAGATGAACTGGACGGTCGCCAGCGCCGGCACCAATCGCAACGTCATTCCAGCCATCGCATCGGCGACCGCCGATGTCCGCGTGCTGCGCGTCGCCGACTACGACGGCATAGAACAGAAAGTGAAGGAGCGCATCAAGAATCAGCTGATTCCCGACACCAGGATAGAAATGACTTTCGAGCGCCGACGGCCGCCGCTCGAGCTTACGCCGGCAGCTGAAGCGCTGGCGAGACATGCGCAGCGCATCTACGCCGAGATCGGCAAGGAGCTGGTCATCGGCGCCGTCGCCGAAGGTGGCGGAACCGATGCGGCGTTTGCCGCTCTCAAAACCAAGGCGCCCGTGATCGAACGCTTCGGGCTGCGCGGTTTCGGCGCGCACTCGAGCAACGCCGAGTACATCGAAATCGACTCGATCGAGCCGCGCCTCTATCTGATGACGCGGATGATCATGGATGTGGCGCAGGGGAAAGAGCGGTAGAGTAACCGCGGCTTCGCGGTAAGCCCTGGCACTGCGCCGCGGATGGCCCCCCATCCGGCCGGAAGCAACATCGGACTGAAAAAACGGCGCACAATTGCGGTAGGGTGGACCGCATGCGGATCCCGGGGGTCCCCCCGTCCGGTCCGCCGCCGGGCATGCGCGGAAGACGATGTATTACGGAGAACGCCTCAACAGTTACACCCACCTCGCCGGCACGGTATTTGCGGCCATCGGCGCGCCGCTGCTCGTCGTCCTCGCGGCGCGCACCGGGGATGCGTGGAAGGTCGTCGGCTTCAGCACCTACGGCGCAGCCCTGTTCCTGCTCTATGGGGCTTCGACCCTTTACCACAGCGCGCGCGGACGGGCGAAGACCATCCTGCGCAAGCTCGACCACTGCTCGATCTACGTGCTCATCGCCGGCACGTATACGCCGTTCGCCCTGGTGACCTTGCGCGGGCCATGGGGCTGGACGCTGTTCGGCCTGGCCTGGGGACTCGCCGCCCTCGGGATCGCGCAGGAATTCGTGTTCGGCAAGGGCGCGCGCCGCCTGTCGATCGTCATCTACGTCGTCATGGGGTGGATGGGCGTGGCCGCGCTGCGCCCGCTCGCCCAAGGTTTGGGCACGCCCGGGCTCGCGTGGCTGCTGGCCGGAGGGCTGCTATATACGGGCGGCATCATCTTCTACGTGCTGGACGAGCGCGTGCGCCACTTTCACGGCGTGTGGCACCTGTTCGTGCTCGGCGGCAGCGCGGCGCATTTCGTTGCCATCGCTTTCTACATCGCCTGAGTACGATCGCGGCAAAAGTTTGCCGGTCCCCTATCTGTTGTGGGAGGCCCGCCCTCGGGCCGATCGGTGTTCGCCTTTGGCACTGGTCGCGGCGAGGGCGCCGCTCCTACGCCCCAAAGGTCTCGATCCCCCTTGAGGGGAAAGTCCCCTTGGGGGACAGTGCCCCCGGCTCAGGCGAGGCGCTTGACGAACCCCAGGCGCTGGCACGGTCCGAAGCCGGCGCGGTAAAAGAATGCGAGCAAGCCGAAGTTATCGCGCGCAACCACGGTCGTGACGCGCTCGACGCGCAGCGCCTTGAGGTTGACGAAAAGCTGCGACAGCAGCGCGGTGCCGATGCCTGCGCCGGTGAAGCCGGGATCGACGCCGATGGTATCGATTACCGCTACCGGCTCGGTGCGGCCAAAATCGCCGAAATCCACGCTGGCCATGATGTAGCCGGTGGCAGATCCATCCTGGTGCGCCACGAGCGAGACGCGTATCGCCGAGTCGAGCAGCGCCTCGTCCACCACGCGGCCGATATAGGCGCGGCGGTCCCGGTCCATGATGCGCCGGTCGATGCGCACGATTTCGTCGAGGTCTGCGCGCTCGAGCGAGCGCACGTCGGCGCGGTCGCGCGCGAGCGCCTCGAAACCGTTGGCTTGAGGCTCGCCGTAGTCGATCTCGGCGCTGAAGCGATGGTGCTCGGGTGCCAGGAGCTTTTCCTCGTCGCCACTGCCAATGCGTCCGGTATGGACTTCACAATCGATCACCAGGTCGCTCCCGAGTTCGAAGCCCGCGTGGTCGAGAAACCCGAGCATGCCGTGGTCTTTCCATGCCGCCTGCGTACGCAGCTCGAAGATATCGTGCTTGCGCGCATCGGCCGCGAGAGCCCCGAGCAGCGCGTCACCGTATCCATGCCCCTGTTCGCCCGGGCGCACGCTGATCACCTCCAGCTGCAGCACCGGCTCGACGCGGCCGAATTCGCCCTCGAGCTTGCGCGCGAGGACATAGCCCTCCAGCACGCCATCCTCCTCCGCCGCGAATTGGGTGTGCAGGGTCGGCGCGCGCAGCGCGGCCTGCAGCCGGCGCTCGAAATAGGCACGGCGCGAGCGGCCGGTTATCTGCGCGTCGATCTCGACCACCGCGTCGAGGTCCTGCGCGGCGAGCCGCCGCAGCTTGACGCCGGAAAGGGGCCCTGCCTGTGCACGCTCCGCCATTTCTTTCTCCTTTCAGCCCGCCGCGTAGGCGCCGAACAGTTCGCGATCCGTGTCCTCGTCGAGCAGATTCTCGAGCAGCGGCAGCAGCGCGCCGTCTTCTTTCTGCGCATGCGAACCCAGGCGTTCGCTGAACTCGAGCGCCAGGGTTTTCAGGGTCTGCCACTGCTGCGGCTGCAATCCGTCGGCGAGCGCCTGGCGCAACAGGTCGACGAGCGGCTGCGCCACGGCGCGTATGGTCGCGTGTTCCTCGTTGAGCAACGCCGCCAGATCCCCGTCTCCGGCCTCCTCCAGCCGCGGGAACAGGTCGCGCTCCTCGAACTCGAAATGGCGCGCGACTTCGACCTCGATCGCGCTCTGCAGCGCGCGCGCGAACGCAGGCCAATCGCCATCGCCCGCCGCCGGCGGATAGGCGCCGGCGCGGCCTGTGAACAAGCGCTCGACGCGCCCGAGCAGCAGGAGGGTCGCGGCGTGCTCTTCATACAGACGACGACTGGTCTGGCGCTGAAAGTCCATGCCTTAACTTCCCCGTTTACGGCCTATTCGGTATTATCGTACCACAATACCAGTTTGTACAGCCGCCGTCAAGGCGCCCTCAAGCCCAGTGCGGGAGCCCGATGCGCTCGCGCTCTGCCCCCCGCGAAATCATGCCTTGGCTGCATTCTCGGTGCGCGCGCCGAAGCGGCCATACACCTTGCGCGCGTTGCCGTGGAAAATTTTCTCCCTGTCCTCGGCGCTGAGCCAGTCGATCGCGTCGATATAACGCTTGGTATCGTCATAGTAGTGCCCCGTTTCTGGATCGATGCCCCGCACCGCCCCCACCACCTCGGACGCGAACAGTATGTTGTCCGCCGGGATGACTTTGAGCAGCAGCTCGATGCCCGGTTGGTGATAGACGCAGGTATCGAAGAAAACGTTGTTGAGCAGCAGTTCCTTGAGCGGTGGCCGCCCCATATCCTGCGCCAGCCCGCGATAGCGGCCCCAGTGATACGGCACGGCTCCGCCGCCGTGCGGGATGATGAATTTCAGCGCCGGGAAGTCTTTGAACAGGTCAGCGGTGATCAGCTGCATGAACGCCGTCGTATCGCCGTTGATGTAGTGCGCTCCGGTGGCGTGGAAATTGGGATTGCAGGAACCGCTCACGTGGATCATCGCCGGAACGTTCAGCTCCACCATTTTTTCATACAGCGGATACCACCACTTGTCGGTGAGCGGGGGGCCGGTCCAGTAGCCGCCGGAGGGATCCGGATTCAGATTGCAGCCGATGAATCCGAATTCCTTCACGCAACGCTCGAGTTCCGCGATGCAGTTCGTCGGGCGCACGCCCGGAGTTTGCGGGAGCTGGCACACGCCGACAAAGTTGCCAGGGTAGAGAGTGCACACCCGGTGGATCAGTTCATTGCAGGTCTGCGACCAGTATTTGCTCGTGCTCTCGTTGCCGATGTGGTGGCCCATGCCCATGGCCCGCGGCGAGAAGATCGTAACATCCGTCCCGCGCTCGCGCTGTATCCTGAGCTGGGCATGTTCGAGGCTTTCCCGGATCTGATCGTCGCTGATGCCGAGCGACCACGCAGACGCGGCGTGCCCTGGATCGTCCTTGAGGCCAGCGATCTGGCGGTTCCGATATTCTTCCAACTGCTTGGGGGCGGTCGTGTAATGCCCGTGACAATCGATGATCATGATGACGAATTTTCCTTGTCGGATCAGCTGAGTTTCGGCCGCAAATCGCGCACCCTCACCGCCTTGCCCATGGAGCGCGGAATTTCGCCGGGCTCCTTCACCACCACGTCGGCGGTGACTCCGATAATCGATTTGATGTGGTGTCGCACGGTCTCGCCTACAACCCTGCGCAACTCCGGTGTGGGCACGACGTTCGGCACCAGCTCGACTTCAACCGAGAGGTGGTCGAGCGTGCCTTTTCTCTCCACCACGAGCTGATAGTGCGGCGCAACGTCCGGCAGTCCCACCAGCACCGCCTCGATCTGCGACGGGTAGACGTTCACGCCGCGGATGATGAGCATGTCGTCGTTGCGGCCGGTGATGCGCTTGATGCGCACGTGCGTGCGGCCGCAGGCGCAGCGCTCGGTGCTCAAGCGGGTGATGTCGCGGGTGCGGTAGCGGATCATCGGCAGCGCCTCCTTGGTGAGCGTGGTGATCACCAGTTCCCCCGCCTCGCCCTCCGTCAACATTTTGCCGGTATCGGGATCGATCACTTCGAAGATAAAATGGTCCTCCCAGCCGTGCAGGCCGGCCTGCGCCTCCACGCACTCGCAGGCGACGCCGGGGCCCATGATTTCCGACAGGCCGTAGATGTCGACCGCCTTCAGTCCCAGGCGCGCCTCGACCTCGCGCCGCATCGCCTCGCTCCACGGCTCGGCGCCGAACACGCCGATCTCGAGCTTGGATTTCCGGAGATCGACGCCCGCCTTCTCCGCTACCTCGGCCATCGCGAGCGCATAGGACGGCGTCGCGCACAGCACGCGCGCACCGAAGTCGGTGATGAGCACGATCTGGCGCTCGGTGCTGCCGCCGGACATCGGCACCACCGTCGCCCCCAGCCGCTCCACGCCGTAATGGGCGCCGAGGCCGCCGGTAAACAGTCCATAGCCGTAGGCGTTGTGAACGATATCACCCGGCCGCGCCCCGGCGCAGGCCAGCGAGCGCGCCATCAGATCGGCCCAGGTGGCGATGTCCTTCGCGGTATAGCCGACCACGGTCGGCTTGCCGGTGGTTCCCGAGGACGCGTGCAGCCGCACCACTTCCGCCTGCGGACGCGCGAACAGGCCGAACGGGTAATGGTCGCGCAGGTCTGTTTTCAGCGTGAACGGCAGGCCGGCAAGGTCTTCCAGGCGCTTCAGGTCGCCGGGTTCGAAACCCAGCGCTTTCATGCGCCGGCGGTGGAACGCTACGTTGTCGTAGGCATTCTTGATGCTCGTTTTGAGCCGGCGCAGTTGCAGCCGCGAGATTTCTTCACGCGGCATGGTTTCCGCCGCCGCGTCGAACTTGTATGCCGGTGCCGCGCGTTTGGGCGCGACCTTGCGCGCCGTCCCCGCTTTGGTCGCCGTGCCGCGCCCGCCATTGGTCGTGTTGCCCATGTTCTATCCTCCTTGCTTGAATTGTATTCTAGTCAGAGCAGCGGCTACCCGGGCTTCGCTGCCGTCAGCTGGGCCTTGGCGAGTTTCGCCTTGAGTCTTTGCGCGGTTTTCTCGACCCCGACGATGAACCGGTTGTGCTTGCCGCGCGCGACTTCCTCGACCGCATCGCGAGCGGTGAAGTCGAAGGACACGGCGCCGCCATTGACCTCGGTAAGGGTGACGGTAATCTCCACCCACATACCCATGAGTGTGGCGCCGACGTGATCGAGTTCGACCCGGGTGCCGACGGAATCCTTTCCCTGGTCGATGTGTTGGAGCAGCAGATCGCGGCAGGCCATCTCGATGTCGTACAGAAGGTTGGGGGTCGAATAGACCCGACAGTCGTCGCCCATGAAGCTGATGGTGCGATCGCGGTCGATTTCAACGCGTCGGGTGGCGGAGAGGCCGGCTTTAAGTGACTCGCTCATGGTTAGTCCTCAAGTGTGGTGTAGGTGCGATGGCGTAAAACGTATTCAAATCAGTGGCGGCCTCTGAGGGCGTCGGCGTAGAGCCGCGCCTCGATGTAGCGCACCAGAGCCCGGGTGCCCCGCGCAGAGTTGCGAAACACGCAGACACCTTGATCCATCAGGCCGGCGCACATCGCGTCATAGAGTTTCCCGCCGTCCACAATCCCGACGATCGGCTTGTCGTTACGATTGACGATTGGAGGCATCAGATGCACGGTACTCTTCGGGTCCTTGATGTCGTGGCCGGGCCGCAGCTTGCTCTGTTCGAGCGCGCGCACGGACGGAGCGGTCGGGTCGAGTCCGACCACGACCGCGTCGATATTCGGATCCTGGAGGAACGCCTCGGTGATCTGCAGATGGGCCTCGTCGTCGGCGCCAGGATTGATGTCGATGGGGTTTCTGACCTCCACCAGCGCGTCCAGCCGTTTGGCCACCAGAATCTCTTCGACGCGCTTGACCGTGCCCGGTTCCAGCGCGCCCATCTCCATCGCGAAGGTATCCGACTCGATGGAGTCGGCCATGCCGACCGCCTCAAAACCCGCGCCGCTGATGGCGCCCAGGCGCTTGCCGCGTATTTTCTTTTGGTGCAGGATCCCGGCGATGTAGAAGAGATCGTCGAATGCGCTGAAATCCTCGGCCACGATCGCCCCGGCCTGGCGCACCACCGATTCAAACAGCGTCGGCCCACCGGCGATGGATGCGGTGTGGCCCATGACGCCGCCCATGCCGGGAGCCGTCTTGCCCGATTTGTAGACCACGACCTGCTTGCCATTCAGCACCGCTTTGCGCACGGCCTTGGCGAAGTCGAGCCCGTCCAGGTCCTTGAAACCCTCGACATAGATGCCAATGGTTTCGATCTCCGGCCGCTCGCAAAAGTAGTTGAGCATGTCGCCGTGAGTGAGATCGGTCTGGTTGCCCAAGGCCAGCATGTAGCGCGGATCAAGCCACGGGTTCTGACTCAGGCGGGTGATCATGAATGCCCCGCTCTGGCTCAGCATGACGGAATTTCTTTCCGCTTTCTTTTGCGGCTTCGGCAGCCGCTCCAGCGGAATGAACCAGGAGTCGTAACAGCCGGGATGCGAGACCACGCCCAGGCAGTTGGCGCCGAGAAAAATCGGGCCGCCACCTTCCTTGCCGTGGGCGGCGTTGATCCTGGCTGCCAATGCGGCGGCCGGTTCCCTGCTCTTTTTCGTCTCACCCAGACTGCCAGGAATCAGCATGACCGATTCCACCGCGTCGGTGTCGATGATTTCATCCACGAGGTCGTAGACGGCACTGGCGGCTATGGCAACGATCAGGAGATCGAGCTTCCCGTCCAGCGACCTCAGGCTTTCGACACACCTGACGCCATCGATCTCCTTCTCCCCCGGACGAATGATGGTCATCCGCTCTTTGCTGTACCCGCTGCCCATCAGGTTGCGCAGGATAATCCGGCCGAAATTCATGCTGCTGGCCGAGACCCCGATGATGCCGATCGAGGCCGGATGAATCAGTTTGTCGATCTTGTGGATCGGGCGGCTGAGACGGCTGGGAACCGGCGCGCCAAACTCGCAGTGAGCGGCTCCGACTGTCAACTGAGCTGCCAACTCATCGCCGATATGCACGGGATCCAGTTCAAGACCCCGCAGCACGAAGGGTGCTTCGGGATTGCCCGGCGAATAGCAGTTTGCCAGCGCAAGCAGCCGTTCGAAACAGGCCTTGAGTTGCGCATCCGGGAGTGGCAGTCCGTCGCGTTTGGCTAAGCTGGCCAGCTTTTGATAGGCAAGGGTACGTCTGAACAGTCCAAGAAAATCCTCGGCGTCCGTCAGTTCGGTGGCGGCGTAGACGGAGGCCCGATCTTTCCTGAAATTGCCTTCATCCAGTTCCGCATCCAGTCCGCCCAGTCCGGCACTGACGACCATGCCGAATTCCCGGGTGTTGTTCAGGCTGATACGCAGCTCGACAGCGGGTAATTTTTCGGCTGGCGAAGCGTGTTCCCTGAATTTGATCGCCAGACTGGAAAGCAAGGCGCCCAGTTCCGCGGCGTTCAGCCTGTCGCGTCCCTCGGATGCGGCCTGCCGGAATATGGCCGTCGCCCCGGCGCTCAACGCAGCGACGCCCGGGTTGGACTTTGACGGATTCTGCACTGTACTGACTCCCTTGGTGCCGCTCGATCGACTGGGTGGCGCGTTATCTGGTGCCGCGCACCGGCAGATGCGGCAATGCGAAACCCTGGTTGTAGGCGGCGCGCGTGATCAGCACAAACTTGAACTGCCATCCTGTCGCTAGCGCGCCAACACCGGCGAGCAGCAGCGCGATGCGCGCAATGTCGGCCGCGAACAAGCCGAGCAGCAACAGCGCCAGCGGCGCGATGGTGCCGAATTGGATCAGGATTTTTCCCGCCCGGTCGAGCGCCACCAGCGCCGGACGCGCCGCGCTTTTCGCCACGCTGCCGCGGTAGATCGACCAGGCCAGTCCGCGCGCGACGAGCGCCAGCGAGAAATACCCGAGCACGCCCTTGGCCGGCGTGTCGAACAGCGTGGCCAGGACGACGAACAAGCCCGCGCCTTCGGCGAGCGCGGTGGTGAAAATCAGCCATGCGAGCGCCGGCACGCGCCACGCGGGTATGCCTTTGGCTCCCTGCAGCATGCGACCCTGGCAGTAGGCAAACACCAATGCGGCCAGCGCCGCTGCCTGCGCCAGCGGCTGGCTGTCTAGCCATGCTGCAGCCAGCCCCAATGCGAACAGCAGGCCC
>OCZT010007357.1_pt1 | contig 10806 bp, 14 predicted proteins | sample 1539031 | NCBI WGS metagenome assembly OCZT01 (sample SAMEA3539308, study PRJEB22396) | soil metagenome | biome: tundra; feature: field; material: soil | place: USA | collected 2010-05 | depth 0.15 m
AGTCAGGAATCCCAGTGCCAGGGCTTCCAGCTGTTGCTTCTCGAATGCCGACCAGTAGCCGGCGCCATTCAACAGCACCAGCGGAGCGATCTGCATGAGCACGATGGCGAACGCCATGGGGACCTGCACGAGGACCATTGCCACCATCACTCGCGCTTGCCCGCGGTCGACGTCCTTGAATAACTGATACAGAGCCAACACCATATAGATGGAGAGGACCGCCGCCGTCAGATCGCTGACGACAGCGAACCGATAGAGCATGGGCGAGGATGCAATCCTGCTCGCTGTCGCCGCGGCATCGCCCCGCACGACGAACGCCGACGGGAAGTACGTGAGGCTGACGGCCGCGGCCAATCCCGACCAGGCCACGTAAAGTGCGGCCGCGAGTCTTGCAGTCTGTTGGCGTGATTTCATCGTTCGCTCTCCGGTTGACCTTCGTGGTCATTTCAGCGATCCGAGCGCCTTCTTCGCGTCTTCGTTTCTCGGATTCGCGGCGATTGCGGCCTGATACTCTGCTTTCGCCCGGTCACCGTCGCCACTCTTCTCGTGCACCAGTCCCAGGAAGTAATGGGCGTTGGACACGCTCGTCGGTGTGGCGTCCTCCGGCATCGTCTTCAGCTGCTTCCCGTACATGGCGATCGCGTCGGTCCATCGCGCACGCCGCGGGTAGAACGCGTCCGCGGCGAGCAGGAGGGTGAGAACAATCCGGTGGCGAGTCATGCGCGCTCCGGAACGCGGACCCCTTTCACGAGCAACCAAAGGGCGAAGATGATTTCGAAAGCAAGGATTGGCGAAGCGATGATCGCGAGTGGCACGAGCGCGACGGGCGGCAGCGCCCGGACGGCAGCAGCGGCCGCGGCCACCCATGCCGGAGACAGGATCAGGGCGAAGAAGAACAGTGTGCTGAGCACGGATGCCCCCAGCAGGAGAAGGGCGAGCACCTTCGGGACATAGTGCGACTTGACCAGCACGTACATGTAGGCCGTCGATCCGAAGCCGAGGAACAGCATCGCGACCGTGAAGCCGGTCGACTTTGCGCCGATGAGGAGGCGCGCCAGCGCCTGGAGCTGATGCGGCTCGAACGCCTGGAGGTAGCCGGCACCGCTCAGCACCGACAGGGCGACCAGGCTGCTCACCGTCGTGGCGCCATACACCGCCTGCTCCGTGAGCCGCCAGAACGCGCCGAGCCTGGCGAAGCTTCGGTGCACGGGCGCGAGCAGCTCGTACAGCGCGACGTTCAGGATCACGCACCCGGCAACGGTGAGGAGATCCAGCATGATCGTCACTCGAAAGAGTTGGGTGTGCGCGACGATGTTGCTCGCGGTGTGCGCGACGTCGCCTGTCACGAACAGTTTCGGGTACACGAACAGCCAGGAGAACGCCGGGGCGTACGTCAGCAGGTACGCCACACCGGCGATCTTCGCCGCTTGGTTGGGAGTCCAGGTAGTCGACATTGTTGTCTCCGGGGTTGATGCTTCCATGGCTACCCTACGCACGCCGGAAACAAAGGGTCATGACTCTACGTATCGAGTATATGGCCGCAGGTTGCACGGAGACCCTCATCGATGCCTGAGTTGACGATCGCGGCAAGTGGCATGCGCGCCCTGATGGACCTCGCCGTGTTCAAGGGGGCCAGCCGAAAGACGCTGGGCGAGAGATCGCGGATCGATCCCGAGGATCTGGGGGACCGCGACGGCCGCGTCCCGTTCGACAAGTACGTCGCGTTGATGAGAGCCGGACAGGAACTGTGCAACGATCCCGCCCTCGCACTGCACTTCGGCGAGTCGGTGGATGTCTCCGAGATATCGATCGCTTGCGCGGTCGGAGGGGTCGACGACATCGAGGGTGCCTTCGCGCAGGTGAATCGGTATGCGCGGCTCGCCGTCGAGGCGGAGGGAATCGGGAGCGGCGACCGTTTCGAGTTCCTGCGCCGCGCCGGAGAACTCTGGATCGTCGATGCGCGGAAGAACCCGAACGAGTTTCCCGAACTCACGGAGTCCACCTTCGCTCGCATGGTCTGCTCGACGCGCCGGTCGCTGGGCGAGACGCGAATCTTCAAGGCGCTGCACGTCACGCACGCAGCGCCACCGTATCGGGCCGAGTACGAGAGGATCTTTCGCGTGCCGGTGGTGTTCGGGAGCGACAGGAACGGCCTGCGGATCGACGAGGCGCTGTTGTCGAACTACCGGCTTCCCCCGTCGTCGCGGTACGTGACCGCGGTCCTGAAGGAGCACGCCGAGACGCTGCTCGCGAAGCTGGACAGCTCGCAGTCGACCCGGGACCGCGTCGAGCGCTCTTTGATGAACCTCCTGCCCACCGGCGGAGCGTGCATGAACGCGATCGCCGGCGAACTGGGGCTCAGCCGCCAGACGTTGTTTCGCCGGCTGAAAGTGGAGGGCACGACCTTCGAGGAGGTGCTGAACGAGTTGCGCCGCACGACGGCGCTCCGCTGCCTGGACGGGGAGAAGGCATCGGTGAAGAGGACGGCCCGTCTGGTGGGGTTCTCCGATGCGACCGCGTTCTCGCGCGCGTTCAAGCGCTGGACGGGATCGAGCCCGCGTGCGCACGTCGCGCGGTGCGTACCGTCGGCCTGACGGGTATCGCCACGCGAAGATGCGCACCACTCGGCACACGAGCTGCTCGCTCAGCGGCGAGTAATGATTGTCGTCGTAACGGAGCAGAATTCAGCTTCGCGGCTGAGGGACCGCGCAACCTGATGGTCGTACGAGATGGACGCGCGCGCAAGCGTTGACGCCCCGACACTACCGCGACACCGTGCTCTTCGACGATCAGACCAAGGAGGAGGTGTTCGGTCGCGAGCCAGTGATGACCGAACGCACGCGCTTCGCTCGCAGCAAGGTCGAGGAGAATGTGCTCGGTGGCAACGTAGTGGTGACATAGCCGAGCTGCCTCGTCGTTCGCCGCCGCAAGTACAGTCGGGACGCGTGGCCCAATCCCGGGGTCATCCATCATGAATGGAGCCCTCCGTGGCACACCGAGTCATTCGTGTCTGCATAACGATGATCAGGCTGCCGAGGCATCCCGGCCAAGGGCTCGCCACGTCCAAGCGGCGCCCACGGCATCAATCACCCCGAAGAGAATCAGTGGCCAGCGCGCCCAGCCTGCCGCGACGAAGATCAGAAAGAAGAGCGGGACCGTCAGCCGGCAGAGCACCGAGGCGCGAAAGAACGGCGTGAGCTCGGTGGCCGCGGCCGTCCAGTAGTAGACACCATGGAAGCTCCTCTGGAGAGAGTCGGTACTATCGGGCACGTTCCTCGGCTGCACGCTTTAGCCGCTGCAACGAGTCCGCAACGCCGTCGTGGAACCGGCGATCAAGCCGCCACCGCCAGCCCAGAGCCCGACGCGTCCAGCCAAAGAACTTCCGCCCGACAACCGCCGGGCCGCCCGGCTCGACCTGCTCGACCGTCAGGTCCCAGAACCGGCCGTACCCGTCCGGTCGCATCAGGAGTTCCCAGACGATTTCCACCGGTGCCTGCACCTGGTCGGCGGGACACACGCTCACGGCCATGCTCGCCCCCTCAGTCGTAGACGTTCATCCTTTGGAATCGCTCGGCGGGTCTTGGGCATTGGCCGTCACCGCACGATCATGCGGAACGTCTCGTGACACGACGTACATGCGACCAGCGCGACGAGCGCGATGACGCATGCTGTCAACGGGAACCCGGATTCGTCGCTCATCGTCTCACCCACTCGTGACAGTGCGTCCAACGTATCGCGGGTTGTCACAGCGTCAACTACGGCACGCCCTCGTCCATGGTGTGGACTGCGAACGACACGAACCAGTACGAAGTCCAATCAGCCGGCAGTCCTAGCTGGTCCGCCGCACCTGGCGGAGTGGCAATCTGCAGCAGCATGACGAGGTCCGCATCCTGAACGACTCCGTCGGGTCCGCGCACTTCCAGAATCGAGGCTGCGGGAACGCCGCGCGCTTCCGACTCAGATAGCGGCTTCAGCGCGACGATTTCACGACGAGCGTCGCGCGCGACCGGTTCATGCGGATCGACCCGCCCGAATGGAGACTGAAACGTCGGCGCGCCCGGCAGAGTGCGAATCCGCGTCTGCATCGTGCCGACGAGCGGCTCGACGCCATCCGCAGGCACGAGCACTCCGCAGGCGCCCACTCGCCGGCCGTGATGCATCATTGGCGAACGTTCGTTGAACCGGCCGACCAGAGCACCGCCGCGCCAAAGGGAGTATTCAGACGAGTTCATCTCAGGACGGCCCAAGGACCGAGCGTCAAGCTGCGGGCGCCGCCGCTACACATCGATTTCCCTCGTGCCCAGCCATTTCACCTTCTCCGGGTCACGATGGTCGAAGAAACTGCTGGTCCCAGTGTCCAGTGTTGCGATGGCGGCAATGTCGTCCGTGTTCAGGTCAAAGTCGAGCACATTGAAATTCTCCGCCATTCGTTCTTTGCGAACCGACTTGGACAAGACCACGATGCCGCGTTGCGACAACCAGCGGAGTATCACCTGGGCAACGCTCTTCTTGTGCTTGGTTGCGGCTGCCCACAAGGTGGGATTCTCGAAGATATGCTTCCGTCCCTCCGCAAACGGGGCCCATGCCTCAGTCTGGACCCGATTGGCCTGCAAGAACTGCTGGCTCTCGTCTTGCTGAAAGAACGGATTCACTTCAATCTGATTGACAGCGGGGGTCACCTCGTTGTGTAGCATGAGGTCCATGATTCGGTCAGGATGGAAGTTGGCAACGCCAATCGCCCTGACCTTGCCCTCGTCGTACAGGGTTTCCATGGCGCGCCATTCGCCATACACGTCGCCGAATGGTTGATGAATGAGATAGAGGTCCAGATAATCCAGCTGCAGGCGCTTCATGGACCGCTCGAAGGCTGCCAGTGTGCCTTCATAGCCGTTTCGCTGAATCCAGAGCTTCGTGGTGACGAACAGCTCTTCCCGGGCGATGCCGCTCCGCTGGATCCCTCGACCAACGGCGGCCTCGTTGAGGTAAGAGGCGGCCGTGTCGATCAAGCGATAGCCGGTGTCAATCGCGTCGACCACGCTTTGCTCACAGGCTGCGGCGTCCGTGATCTGGAAGACGCCAAAGCCAAGCACCGGCATTGCAACGCCATTGTTCAGTGCGATCTGTTGCATCAGGCTCTCCAGGTGCGGGTGCGCACTCCGCCGACCCATTCAGGCTTCCATGTCGAAGTACGCGCCGTATGCGTGCCTCCCGTCAGATCGCTCCCCAAGCGGACGCCAGAACGAGCGCGTGCCTGGCCGTGCGGAGATCGAAACGCGCGGGGTCGAAATCCTTCTCGATCCATGAGAGCAGCTCGGGCTCGGCGGCGGCGGGATTCTTGAGTGCTTCGAGCACATCGGCGTAACCCCCGGGTCCCCCAGCATCTTCCGGCGGGCAGGCGCGCGCACCATCGACGAGGAGCGCGACGAAATCGGGCATGGCGTCCGGTTCGATGTCGTCCACCTGCTTCACGACGATATCGTGTTCCCAATAGTCGCCGAAATCGTAGACGTATCGGAAGGCTGCGCCACGATCGAAGGCGAAATCCGCGAGGATCGCCGTTGCCGCGTCCTCTCCGTTCGCCTCCTCATGCTGCTGCTCGAACCGCCGGCCACCGATCTGGAACTCGAACAGGTGGCAGTCGAGCCAGCCGAAAGCCATCTGGATCGTGCGGTGCAGTTGCGAGAGCGAGTACCGATCGGAAATACTCAGTTCTCGCCAAACCGCGGGCTTGACATGGCGCAGCGACACGCGGAGTAGAAGACGACGAGGCGCGGGGCGCTTGGCGCGGCGCTTCTTGCGCGCGGGGGCTTTTCGTGGCATCAGGAGGAATTATCAGCCGGAGATCGACGCGGCTAGGGAGATCCTCGAACGCAGGACGGAGGGCCGGGCGAATGTTCTCTGCACAGCGCGTACCAGCACTTCCCGGTAACGAATTGGGTTATGCAACACGGGCACGACGCTTCGTCTTCAGCGTCACCACCACGCCCAGGTGCGTCAGCATCTCGACCAGCGTATCGATGCTGAAGAGGTCAATTCGGCCGCGGACGAGATCGCTGATCCGTGGCTGCGTCACGCCGAGCGCCTCGGCGGCATCCTTCTGCGTCAGCCCGCGTTCCCCGATCAGCTCCTTCAGCTGGATCATGAGGTCGGCGCGAATGAGCAGGTGTGCGGCCTCCTCCTTGGGGAACCCGAGATCGGTGAACACGTTGCCCGACGACCGCTGCATACGAATGGCCATTGCGCTACCCTCGCCGGCGAGCGCGCCGAACCGCTGTTAGCCGCGCCACTTCCGGCAGTGCCCGGATGTCCGCCCGCGATGATCCGACCCACACGAGGTCCTTAGTGATCACGGAATAGTATACAATATTTCGTATACTCGCGCAAGCCTAGCTCAGGGCCACAGCTCGGCAACGGCTCGGCAGCAGCAGCGCTTCGGTTGGGCACCGCCTATCCGTACACGTCCTTGCGGTCGCCCACGGTGCGGACCTCGACGAGCAGGATGCCATCGTCGATCTGGTAGACGACGCGGTAGTCGCCTACGCGGATGCGCCAGAGATCCTTGGCACCGCGGAGCTTCCTGCAACCGGCAGGCCTCGGCGTGTCGGCAAGCGCCTCGATGCGCGGGAACACCCGCTGGAGCACCGCATCGGGGAGCCGCTCGAGGTCTTTCCTGGCCGAGCGGACGAACTGAACCGTGTACTTAGGCACTCCGCTTCAGGCGACCGGCGCGCACCAGTCGTGTGCGAACCGACGCCAGGGATTCGCGTGGTTCGTTGGCACGACTGCGGGCGGTTGCCACGTCGAGGAAGTCCTCCCAGAGTGCACGATTGCGGCGGAGGTCGATCACAACCGCGGTGTGCCGGCCCGCGGCATCGCGCACGTACTTCACGCCACGCAAGGTCTTCATGCTGTTGAATGTAGCGGGGTCGGTAGCGGGTATCAACGACTGGCGTTGTGCTGCGGGAGGGATCGCGCGCCCTCCTTCATCCGCGCGTACTCGGCGTCCATGATAATATTCCTGGCGCCGATGTCACCGAGACGGAATGAGATCGATGTCCATGGCAATCGAGTGATGACAACTTGCTCTCGCGGTGTGCTTTGACTCGGCGAACTCCCAAGAGTATCATGGTGGTACCTGTCAAGTGCATACACGCCGGGTTCGGCCGGCGACAAACCCCGCGAGGCCAACTGGCCCGCGGGGTTTTGGTTTGTGCCAATAGTGGCCAATCACGAGCTCGTTATTGCCAATAGTGTTGCCATAAACTGCCGAAATGGGAATATGATGGGGACGCCTGAAGGCTACCGACTCAGAAGCGGCTCAGCAGTCGATGGCTTCCGAGTCGAGCCCCGGCATCGGTTGCTGGAGAGATCGCCTGCCTAACGAGGCTGTTGCTGCCTGGCTAGCTCCTTCCGGAACGCCTGCTCCCGCTCGTTCACGTACTTCATATAGCCCTCCGGATCGATGAACGGCGACGGCGCGCCCTCCTTCATCCGTGCGTACTTGGCTTCCATGTCGAAGTACGCGCCGTGCGCGCCGAGGAAGTAGTCGACGGGGAGTGACTGCATCGTCCACGTCGTGCAGCCCTTGGTGTGTCCGGGCGTGACGTGTGCGACGAGCGTCGTGCCGCCGAGCGTGACTGCATCGCCGTCGTGGAGGACGCGATCGACCTTGGTGGGCGGGTAGAGCGTGGCCGGCGAGCTGCCGTAGTGGAAATCGCTCTTGCCGCCGGACTCGACCACCGGCACATCGGCGTCCATGACCATGTACTTGGCGCCGGTGAGCCGCTTGATCGTCGCGCTTGCGGCGTCGTGATCCCAGTGCGCGTGGCTGATCAGGAGGATCTTGATGTCGCCGAACTTGAAGCCGAGCTTCTCGACGCTGGCGCGAATGAGCGGGACGTTGTCTTCGAGATCGCTGTTGATGAGGATGTGGCCCTGCGGGGTGGTGATGAGGTAGTTCGCGAGGCCCTTGCTGCCGACGTAGTAGAGGTTGTCGGCGATGCGGAATGGGGGAAAGGGGGTGGTCCAGTCGGGGGAGTTCTGGGCACTCGCAAGTCCTGCGACCGAAGCGCACAGCAACAACACTCTGGAGACTGCGTGTCTGGACATAGACTCTGGCGAAGTGCCTGACGAATTGGCGTTCTGCTGCGTGGCGTGGCGTGCAAGGCCGCATCGTACCTCCACGTCCTCGATTGAATTCCCCGTCCAGTCAGCGTGACCTGACGGTCACGCGGACCACCTGCACGGATGCGTTCGAGCTCGATGACTGCACGTCACTCCGTGCGGTGACAGGCCGGGGCGCAGCAGACACACCAGGAAGCAGCACACAGCCGACGACCGCGGCCGCGCACACACAGGCGGCCACGAATGCGCCGGAGCAGCGGTGACGTTGCTCGGCGTCCCGGCGCAACACGCGCTCCGCCCGTTGCACGATCCGCGAATCAACCGATGCGAAGGTGGACCCGCATCGCGCGGCCGGGTCGAACGCAAAGGCAAACGCCGTCAGCGCGCGCACATGCGCCAGCGGCGCGCCGACCTGCAATACCGCCGCGTCGTCGCAGATGAGTTCCGCGTCGCACTGAAAGCGGTTCGCCACCATCGCGACCAGCGGCGTGACGACGAGCAACGACGAGAGCGCCTGCGCTGCGGCCATCCATGCCGGGTCGCGCCGATCGAGATGCGCGACCTCGTGCGCGATGACACTGCGCCGTTCCACTTCATCCAGTGCGGCGAAGGCGCGTAAAGCCACACACACCTCCCGACGGCCGAGCGCGACCGCGCTCCCGATTGACTCCGAGACGCTGACGTTTAGCGGGAGCGCCCTGCGCGAACGAAAGGCATCGTCCCGAATGCCAAGGACTGCTGGGCTGATCGGCCGGCGCGTGACCAGCAGGTCACTGAATTGTCGGCGACGCCGAATCAGCCGTGCAATCGCAAGCAGTGCCGGGAGCAGGATTCCGGCGCCGACGACGCAGCGGATGATCAACGAGAGCGGCTCGATCATCTGGGCGGCAACCACGCGCGCCGACCCCACGGCGGAGACGTGCAGCGTGGCCGTGACGGGAGGTACGATCAGCGGGAACGCGGTCCGCAGCAGGGACGGCAGGTGCAGTACGCCAGCGCCGGCGTTGTTGAATGCCAGCAGCGCAACGAGCGACGTGACGACGGGCGCTACCAGCGCACCCTTCCAGACGTAGTCGCGGACCCGAGGTGCCCGGATCGCCCATCGGCCGGCTGCCAGCGCGACGGCGCTGATGATGGTCGCGTGCACGACCCAGGTGAGCAGGAAGTCCGTCACCGCGGATATCAGGCTGGTCATGCCCGCTTCCCGAGGTCGCGTTCCGCCTTCCGGAGGAGTTGTCGCAGGCGCGCCACGTCGCCCGGGCGTACCTCCCTGGATTCGACGGCGTGCGGCGCGACCGGCCGAAGCGGGGAGTCGAACACGGCGCCCAGCATCGCCGCCAGGCGGGCGGCGAGGACGGTACGCCGCCGAACCGCGGTGGTGAACACGTTCCCGTTCCGTTCGGAGCGATGCCTCACGAGGCCACGCTGTTCGAGGCGGGACAGCAATGTCGCCACGGTCTTTCGCGACACCCGAAGTCTCGGTTCGAGGGCCTCGTGGATCTCGGCGACCGTGGCTTCGCGGCGCTGCCAGAGGATGCCCAGGATCGCCAGGTGCAGGTTCGTCAGTTCATGGTAGTCAGCCATGCCGGAAGATATGCGGCGCGGCTTATGCCGTGGCAACCCTTGACGCCACGTACGTGTCCAACGACTGTTGGACAATACTGCCAACAATTGTTGGATATCGGTTCTCGACGCCTACCCCGCGGAGTCACGCATGCGACAGCGCCTCTTCTGGCTCGCCCCGTTAGCGATTGGTTTGTTGATCCAGCCGCGACTGCAGGGACAGGCCCGGCCCCAGGAGCCCGTGCGCGATTTGCGCATCGATCCGATGCTGCTGGTGTCGGTAAAGGAGTACCGCAACGTCCTCGAGACGATCGGCCCGCAGATCTACCCGGGCTGGAAATGGAACACCGTACCCCTCCTGCTCTACCGGCCAAACGTGCAGGACGTGCTCCTGAACGCGCCACATCGTCCGCCTGGTTTCGCAGACTTCACGGGCCGCACGGTGCTTCCCGACAAAATCATCTACGCCCGCAACGATTCTACGGAAAGGAATACCGACGGCCAGAACACCAGCTTGACTCTGGACAGCATGCAGGTGCTCGTCGTGGCAGATGAGTATTCCCGCGAGCGCGCGGACATCGAAAACCGTGCGAAGCTGGGTACGCTGGCGCCGTTCCTCAAGGAATGGGGCTTTATTCAAGACGCCTATTTTGAGGTGGAGGTCATCCTCCACGAAGCATTTCACGTGCACCAGGGCCGCCTCGCGCCGGGCAAGTTCGCCAACGAGGCAGCGGTTGCCCACTATCCCGTGATGGACGCCAGCAACAATGCACTGGTCGCGCTCGAGACGCGCATCCTGCGTGATGCGGTCCTGGCGAAGGAGGCGGTCCAACGGCGGGCGCGCATCGAACAATACCTGGCGGTGCGCACGCTGCGGCGCGCCGCTCTCGATACGGCGTCAGTGTCGTACGAGAATCTGAACGAGTACGCGGAAGGCACAGCGGTGTACGTCACGTATCGGTTCGAACAGTTGGGCGAACGCGTGACACCGATTCCCGAGATGTACCTCCGCCCGGGCTTTACCGGCTATCGCGGCGGCGTGCTGACACGCCGATTGGAAAACGAGATGAACGATATGGTGAAGGTCGCATCGTTCAGCGATGATCGCTTCGGCAACAA
>OCZT010007358.1_pt1 | contig 10806 bp, 5 predicted proteins | sample 1539031 | NCBI WGS metagenome assembly OCZT01 (sample SAMEA3539308, study PRJEB22396) | soil metagenome | biome: tundra; feature: field; material: soil | place: USA | collected 2010-05 | depth 0.15 m
GTGCATTGCATCCGGTGCGCCGCCGGAAGTGAGAATGCGGTTCGCCCCTGCTGCAATTACAGACTCAAGCGCCGCGAATAGATCAGGCGTCATGTCGATGGCACGGTGAAATGTGACCGGCATGGGAGAGGCCAAATCCACAAGTTGCCGCGTGCGGGCAATATCGACGCAGCCCTTTTCATCCAGTACGCCGAGTACCACGCCGTTCGCGCCGAGTTGACGTGCTTGCTTGATCTCCTCTTGCATCACCTCGAATTCCAATCCGGTGTAACAGAAGTCGCCGCCGCGTGGTCGAATCATTACGAACAAGCCGATCGCAATCCGGTGCCGAACCGAGGCGATCATTCCCGCGCCCGGCGTGATACCGCCTTCCAGCAGGTCGGAGCAGAGTTCAACCCGCCGGGCACCCCCGCGTTCAGCCGCAATGGCCGACTCCACCGAATCGATGCAGACTTCAAGGTCCATGATGACTACGTCCCTGCTCCCCAAGACAAACGGGTTTTCCCTGATTCTATCTTGGCACTAGAGAAACCCGAAGTGGAGGAAAGATCCACACAGAACCGCTTGGTCAAAATGTGTACTTCAAAGAGAACTGCAGATGGCGCTCGACGGATCGAGTGCCCTGGAGAGAGACGTTGCCAAAGTTGGAGTCACTGATCCCGGTATCCGGGTTGCCCAGGCTGACCATGTTGAATGCGTTGAAAGCATCGAAACGGAAGCCGATGGACTGCGATTCTATGATGCGGAAATCCTTGAATGCCGACATGTCCACGTTCCGGAAACCGGGACTGCGGGCAGAGCCGTTGCTCGATGTCCCGAAGACATTGGGAGCAGGCACACCGAAGGCGCAAGAGCCATTGTCCACCCCTGCAGTGGTACAGGGAACTGCCGAGGCATCGTTCCCGAACCAATTCTGGGGTGTCCGCCCGACGACCCTCAGGCTCCTGTATTGATTGACCCGCCCGCTACCGAAACTGTTGGCATTGTTCGACCCGCCGGTAATGGTTTCAGGAAAACCCGAGTAGATGATAAACGCGGTGGATATCTTCCAGCCGCCTACCACTTCGTCCGCCACTCGGCTGACGTTCGCAAGGTATTGTTTGCCGCGACCAACGGGCAACGCGTAAACTCCAGTGCCTGAAATGTTGTGCCGCACATCGTAGCCTGCCGGCCCGTAGTCCGCGTGGCTGTTGTAATAATTCTGGAAGGCGCCGTTGTACCCGTTCACGTTCAGACCATAGTTGCCGAAGCTGTTGGTCATCGCCCTGCCAAGTGTGTAGTTGAAAGTGAACTCCAGGCCGTGGCTCAGGCGTTGACGCAACACAGCCTGGAAAGCCTCGTAGTTCATCATCGCGCGTGACTCTGTGATGAGCAGCGAATTCTGTCCGATGCCCAGAGCAGAGTTCACGCCGAGGTACTGGTTGTTGTAATAAGGCGCCGAGGTCGGATCGCCGTTTACCTTGTACTGGTTTACGTTGCCATAGTCTTCAACGTGGTCGCCCTTCTCGCCCACGTAACCCGCTTGCAGCGAGGTGGTACGGGTTAGTGCATATTCCAGCGTCAGATTCCAATTCTGCACGTAGGCAGGCTGAATATTCTGCGGATAGACATTGAAGGTGCCGCCGTATTGCGTGGTTCCCCCGGTGAAGCCTTCCTCCGCCGTGCGCGGTGTGGTAACGGCGGTGGCCGTGGGAGCGGTAACCGTTACGTTGACCGCCTGAATGAACGGCGTAATCGAAGTGAGGCGCTGATTGAAAGAGTTACCCTCAAAGAAGCTGGTGGCTCCGTATCCGCCACGGACAACCAGTCGGTCGCCGGCTTGATACGCGAACCCGAGGTGCGGCATCCATTGCCGGAAGTTCGGCTGATAGCATGCGAGGTTGCTGCACAGTCCCGAGCCTGCCGGAGCGCCGGTGGGAATCCGGCTGGCGTAAAGCACCTGCCCCGTCGTCAGATCAACCGTTCCCGTCTTGTTGTTTTGTTCGATCCAGGGTTCGTCGTACTCCCAGCGCAACCCGATGTTGAGAGTCAGGTTAGGACGCATCTTGTAGTCGTCGCTCGCATAGCCCGCAATTCGCCATTGCCGCTGACCGACGTTGATGCTGCTAAGAGTCACGCCTGCAGATTGCACGCGATCCAGCACAAAGTCTGCGGGACCATAGCCGCCGGCGTTAGGCGCGGATGGATTTGCCGTGAACTCTCCGTTGTAATTCAAGAACCCCAGGAAGCCGTCGTTGTTCCCTGTAGGGTAATTGTTCTGATAGCGAATCGCCTCAACGCCCATGCTCAAGAAGTGCAAGCCGCGCTGCCATGTGATGTTGTCGATGTAGCTGTACGTGTTGTCGATGAGCGTATTCCCGTTGTAAGCAGTCGTGCCCACGCTGGAGAGGTTGCCGCCGATTCCCTGGTTCGTAAAGCCGTTGAACGCCTGGTTGGGGAAGGGAATGCCGACCTTGGCATTGCCTGAGGTTCCGAAGAATCCGGTCGGGTCCGCGGGAAAGCCTTCACTCCAGTCCGTGCGCGTAAATCCGATGCGCCCGGAATTGATGAGTGTTGGAGAGAAGGTATGTACCCAGTTGCTCCCTACGATCCACGTGGGAAAAAGATTAAGTCCTGGAAAGGAGATGGCCAGAACCGACGTTGAGCCGTCATAGGCCCTGGAATTGGAATAGAATCCAGTGATCTTGTCCTTTGCGTGGGGGTCGAACTCGATTTTTACATCGCCCTGATCGTTGGCATGGTAACTGCGATTGGGGCCCTGGTAGTTGTTATTCGCGATGCCGTCCTCCGGCGTCAGGCATTTGCCGCCGGCAGGAGTGGTGGGATTGTCGCCGCCGCAATCCGGGTAGAATTCGTGGTGCGCAAAGAGGAATTGCGCTACCGGGTTGACGATTGGAACTCCCAGGTTGTTGTTATAGGGCGCGAAGCCGTTTTCCGGATCGTAGAGCTGGATGATGTTGCCCGCTCCCACCACGCTCGGATTCAGCAGAACTGAGAAATCGCCGTGCTGCATGGCGTCGGTCATCACGCTCGCGTTGCCTGTTCCACCCACGTGCTGGCGCGCACCCAGGTAATCGACAAAGAAGAACAGTTTATTGCGCTTGATGGGGCCGCCTACCGTTCCCCCGAACTGGGCGAAGGAAAACGGACTGGTTGGCGTGGGAGTGGGCAGAGTCTGCCCGTGCGCATAGGAGTTGGCGTCAAAGCGATAATCCTGCGCGTAGCCGTAGGCCGAGCCATGAAAATGGTTCGTCCCGCTCTTCAGCACGCTCACTACGCCCGCGCCGTTCACGTTGCCATAGTCTGCCGGCGAGTTTGCCGTAAGCACCTGAACCTCCTGGAGAGCCTCCGGCGCAGGAGTGTAGGAGATCAGGTTGTTATAGTTCTCGTTCATGTCGATGCCGTCCAGGGTGTAGTTGTTCGCCTGGGCGCGGTTGCCATTGATGTTGGGCAGATCTGTCCACGAAGTGCTGCGCTCGTAGCTGGTCATGCCAGATGTTCCCATGGTGCTCACTGAACCCGGCACATAGAGCGTAAGCGCTGAAAAATCGAGACCGTTCAGTGGAAAGTTCTCGATAGTATTGGCGGTAAATGTGCTGTCGAGCGTGGGGTTGCTGGTGTCGAGAATCGGCGCCGCGGCCGAAACACTCACCGTCGTAGTGGAACCTCCCACGCCCAGCTTCAGGTTAAAGGTCGGCGTCTGCAAGACCTCCAGAACGAACGGCGGCAGCGTCACTGAGTTGAATCCGCTGGCTTCCGCGATCAGTTGATAGTTGCCGATGGGCAGGAACTCGATCCGGTAGAGGCCGACTGAGTTGGTCTTCGTAGAAGTATCCACGCCCGTGTCAAGGCTATGGGCGGTCACGGTGGCGCCAGGAATCACTGCGCCGCTGGGGTCCGTCACTTCTCCAGTGATCGAACCGGTCACTGTTTGTCCAAAGGAAACTGAGATGCACGCCATCAGCGCGCATTCGAATGCAAGGCATAGGGACTTGAATTTCATCGGGGCCTCCCGTTGTTCGTTCCGTGCGATCCGCCTGTCTTTCAGTGCGACGGAGTTTGGGATCGACGTTGAACAGGCAAGAATCTGGTTCCCCGGAATTACTTGGTGTCCAGAAGGGGAAGCCCAGATTGGGGTCGCCTTGCCTGCCTCGAACTGGGTACTGCGTGCATCGCGGACGAATCGGCTGATCGCGCGATCCAGAGATCCAGATGAACAGAACTTTGCCAAAAATCGCTCAAATAGTCAATAAAAATCGTCAACTGCTCAAAAGTTGGACAAGACTCCCTTGATGGGGCGAAGGAAAGGCGATGGGTGTTGGCACTGATTCAAGGACAAAGGCAGGACACCGGCGGCTGGCGGTTTTTGGCGAGTCAATGCTATTCTCGTCAACCAGAACGTCCAAAAGGAGACCCCGATGTACAGGTCAGGAGCATCTTCCCCCATCACTCACGCAACCCGCTCGCTCGTTTTGACGGCCGTGGTGATGATTGCTTCTGCGGTTGCCGTGAGGGCACAGGTTGTACTGGTGCCGGGCACGCCGCAGGTTGGATCGTCGAATCCCATAACCGCCGAGCCGCCGGTCACGAGGCCGCGCACCACGCCTTGTATTGTGCAGCTATTTCAAAACCTGGAATTCGCAGACTTCACTCCGAAGACTTACAGCTATAGTCCTCCGCAATCATGCGCAGGGCCGTGGTCAAAGGTCATCTTTACAGCCGATTTCACTGTCACCGCGGGACGACAGTACGACCGGACCGCGGCGTTTTACCTGGGCCACGGCAATATCTACTACGGCACTACCGCCGAACCACGAGCTGCGCTGAGTCCATCGTGGCATGTCGAGCGCGACGTAACTGATCTATCGGCGATCTTAAAATCGTCCCAAACAGGCGAAGCGAACATAGGAAACTTTGTGGGCGTGTACAATGGCGTGACTTACAACGGGATCATCTACGCAAACGCGGCGCTAGAGTTCTATCCAGCCTCGTTGCGCGACCCTGCGCCGAGAGTTCCGGACATCGTGGTGCCAGTGGAGGGTTCCGGTGGCGATGCGGGCACGCTGAACACAACGACCGACCAGATTACCCAGGCGCTGAGCCTGCCCACCAACCTTGAGAGCGTGTATCTGGATGTAATTGCGCAGAGCCAGTCGAATGACGAATTCTGGTATTTCTGCGTGCCCAACGACCAGACAGGGCCGCTGGAAAGCTGCGGCAACACGGCCTTTCGAGAGACAGAGGTGACAATCGACGGACAACCGGCCGGCATTGCGCCTGTGTACCCTTGGATCTACACAGGCGGCATCGATCCTTATCTCTGGGAGCCGATACCCGGCGTTCAGACGCTGGACTCCAAGCCGTATCGCGTGAACCTGACGCCATTTGCAGGCGTGCTCGGAGACGGGAACGCGCACACAATTGGCGTTGGTGTTTACAACGCGAACAGCTACTTCCTGGCGACCGCGAATCTTCTTGTATTCACCGATGACGGAGCCAAAAAGGTAACGGGCGGCTTGGTCAGCAACAGTCTGAGCCCGGCACCGGTACCGGAGGTGACGGAGAATATCACAGTCGACTCGACGGGCACAATTTTCACGGGCAACGTCTTGGTGACTTCTGAGCGCGACTTTGCAATCAGCGGATACGTGAATACTTCCCATGGGCGCGTGGAAACGACCGTGAGGCAAGACGTGAACTTTTCGAGCAACCAGATCTTTAACGTAAGCCCGACCACGGATATCCAAAACGCTCAGCAATTGACTACTGTAAACTCGCATACCACCACACGAAACGGCCCCGTGGTGAATTCATCCACGCAGCATTTCAGATATCCGCTGACAGTAGACTATTCCTTTGTTGTGAATTCGGATGGGAGCTTTTCGCAAACCACCACGTCTGATCAGAAAGACCTGGAGACAGAGACGCGGGGCGCGAACGGTTCACAACTTCATTCCAGCAACTTGGAAAACGAGGTGCGTGCCACGGACACCCTGAACTGGAATTCTGCGGGGAGTCTTCTCGGCTCCACGGGCGCCGAGACATGGCAGGCGTACAAGTTGAAAGACTCGCGCGGTCAATGTTACAGCCGGACACTCACAGCAATCGAAAAGATACTAACTTCGGTGAAGGACGGGTCCGGTTGCGATTAGTTCGGACCTAGCTGAACCAAGCCGGATGCACGAAACCCTCATGCGCAGCGACAACGCCAGATTGTTACCGCTGCGCATACTCGTGATGCCGCTAAAAGAGGAACCAGAGCGAGAACTGCGCCTGGCGTGCGGTCCCATTGCCGATCTGGTTTCAGTCGCAGCCGCATCCTTCAGAGCCAGCCTCACGGTTACCGTCGCTCCCGCATGCAAGTCGATAGGCTGGGTCGATGTTTTGCCGAAGTTGGTTGCGGTGGCTGAAACTACAAAGTGCCCAAATGGCAACCTTGATGCATCCTTGCCTCCTCCAAATCTCGAAACGCATCTTCAAGACAACGGCAGAATTGTCTCAGTCTTTGCGGATCAGGAAGGTGTGCATGCGATAAGCCCCTGGGAGATAGCGACTGTGTGTTTGCAGATTGAACTGCAAAGCACCCGGTCTAATCTGCCAGGAATGCGCCCGGTCCGTACCCCAAAAAGACCCCCTCCCCCTTGTAGGTTTCTGTAAGGAAGGATCTTGTTTTCATCGAGATACGGTAGGGGTGCGGCTGTAAAGAATAGATTCTACTGAAGTTCCTTACAGAGATTAGCAGCAAAGGGGTTACGGGCGTTTCTTGAGAGCCTCCAGCTTCCAGCTACCAGGCTCTAGCTCCTACCCCTGCAATCACGCATCGGCCTGCACAGTTGTGAAAGACACTCTGAAACAATTGTGCGCCAAGTGATGGTAATTATCTGCAAACCACAATTCATTATTCGCTGTTTTTTGGACATGGCGAAGGCGGGCGCAGAGCACTAGCAGTCGCATGGAGGCGGAAATCCGGAAGATTTCTGCTTTGAAAGGGCATGGCCTCAGCCGTCAGTTAAATTCGGGGGCTTCAGACCCTCAGGGAAGATTTTGAAACGCCCAAAACATCCCTCGGCGGCTAAAGCCGGCGCAAGGATAGCCTCAAGGTGCGGCACGGCTGAAGCCGTGCCCTTTCAAAGCTATTGCTCCTTGTGGTTCGCGAGCTTCACGCGATTGCCTTGGGGGGCGGAACACTGGTGAGAATCGCTCATAGCCCTTCGCCAACCCGAATTCTGAACAAACAGGCTGCTAACTAATTTATTAGTTGACCGTCTGATGCTGCAGGAAACAACGGGGAACGACCCCCCTGAAGAGATCAAGCTCCATGCCTCGAAAGAGATCCATCACGCTTACCCAAGCCGAGCTTCGGCTGATGAAAGTACTGTGGAAGCGAGGCGAGTCCAGCGTTGCCGACATGGTGATTGCCACCACGGGCGAATCGCCGCTGGCCTATACGTCCGTCCTGACCACGATTCGAATTCTCGAGATGAAGGGCTTCGTGAGTCACAGGCAAGAGGGCAGGGCTTTCCTGTACAGCGCCTGTGTTGGCGAGTTGGAAGCCAGGCGGTCGGAGGTTCGCCATGTGATGCAGCGGTTCTTCGGCGATTCACGGGAACGGCTTCTGCTCTCGCTGCTGGGTGATGACGAGGTCACTCCGGAGGAGTTGAAACGCTTGAAGGCCGCAATTGCGCGTGTGCCCGACGAAACCGCGGAGGAGATGTAGATGGATCCGTTGATGCACTCGATCTCGCCTGTTTCCGCCGCTGCGGTGGGCGCTCTCATCTCAGCTATCTGGCAGGGAACCGCTCTGGCCGCGATCATGGTTATGTGTTTTCGCCTGACGCCGGGATTGAGCGCAGCGGCGCGGTCGGCCATCTGGCTGAATGTTTTCACGCTGCTGGTTCTGTTGCACGTTCTTCCCGCATTTACAGAGCACGGCACGAACGGGAGCCTGGGCCACTTCTCGCCCGTTTATCTGGATCTGCGTTGGTGCGTTCCTATAGCCTTGACCTGGGCCGCGCTCTCATTAATGAAGGGCGCACAACTGGTTATAAGTGCCGTTCGCCTGCACCGGATCGCACGGCGGGCAACTCCCATTTCTCCTGAACCCGCGCCGCAGGCGCTCCTTCAGAATCGAGAAGGAAACAAATCTGCGGGCCGCTCCGCGGAGCTTTGCACCTCAGCCGAAGTTGTGCGTCCCAGCGTGTTTGGGTTCCTCAGGCCGCGCATTCTGGTGCCTCCAGAGCTGATTGAGCGTCTCTCCGGCGAGGAACTGCGGCTGGTGATTCAACATGAGATGGAACACCTGCGCCGCGCCGACGACTGGACCAACCTGCTGCAGAAGATTGCGCTGGTGCTTTTTCCGCTGAACCCCGTGCTGTATTGGGTGGAGCGGCGACTCTGCTGTGAGCGGGAACTGGCATGCGACGACCGCGTACTGAGGTCAAGCGCCGGCCGGAAGGATTACGCGATCTGCCTGACGCGCCTGGCCGAATACTCGATGGTTCATCGCGGCCTCTCGCTCGTACTGGGCGCGTGGGAGCGGCAGTCGGAGCTTGTTCGCCGCGTGGATCGAATCCTCTCGCGGCCGGGCAAATCGATGAGCCGCAAAGCCGCGCTGACTGCTTCAGCTGCGCTTACCGTTGGCGCACTTGGTTGCGCAGTGGTGCTGTCGCGCAGCCCGCAACTTGTGAGCTTTGCGCCGCTGCCTCAGCCTGCGCTGATGGCGCAGGCGGGTCCGTCCAAGGCTGATCTCGAAATGAATCTACGTGAGATGGGCGGTGCTCCGCGGCTGGTGAAAGCAGTGATGCCGCAGCGGCCGACACGCGCTCCAATCAAAACGCGGCCCGCGCCCAGCAGCGCTTTGAAGCGCGATGTGAAACCTGTTCCCAGCCAAGAGGCGTGGGTGGTACTTACAGAGTGGAGCAGCACGGAAGCACCGCCGCAGATCGTGATCGCGGTTCAACGCGACACCCGACCTTCGTATGCAGCCGTGCAGTTCGCCAACGGCTGGCTGATCGTTCAAATCTAACCAAACATCAACCTGGAGGAATGCCCTATGTCTGTATCAACTAATGAATTAGTAGCAAGATTGAAAACCCTGGCCTTGCCGGCAGCAGTGGCCGGAGCGTTCCTATTGGGCGCGGCACTCTTCGCCGGACGCGGCACCGTTCGCGCGGCATCGCCGATGGACGATGACAGCGTTTCGGCGCTCACTTCACTCGACCACGCCATGGAAGCGGTTGCGTCGCGCGTGACGCCCGCAGTTGTCAACGTTGCTGTCACCGCGAAAAGTCAGAACGAGCTTCCCGGCGCCGGGGGCCAAATGCAGGACCTGCCGCCCGGGTTAAAGCAGTTCTTCGGCCCCATGTTCCAACAGCCGCCTCAGCCGCAGATTGAACACGGCGTTGGAAGCGGCATTATCATCTCGCCAGACGGATATATTGTGACCAACGGTCATGTGGTCGACGGCGCAACGGACATCAAGGTCACGCTAAACGACCGGCGCATCCTGAACGCTAAAGTTGTGGGCACGGATAAGCTGACGGACCTGGCGGTAATCAAAGTGGATGCGAAGGATCTGCCCACCGTTGTTTGGGGAGACTCAACGAAGCTCCAACCCGGCCAGACGGTGCTGGCCTTCGGCAGTCCATTTGGCTACTTTCAGTTCTCGGTGACGCGGGGCATTGTCAGCGCAGTCAACAGGCGCAATCCCTACTCGGATGATGCGCGCAAGCCCGGGAATTATATACAGACCGATGCGGCGATCAATCCCGGCAACTCCGGCGGGCCGCTGGTGAATGCACACGGCGAGTTGGTGGGCATCAACACCTTTATCATCTCCAACGGCGGTTCGTTCGCGGGCGCCGGCTTTGCGATTCCGTCGCAGATTGTGCGCGCCACCACGGAGCAGCTCATCAAGCATGGCAAGGTGGAGCACGGCTACCTGGGGATCAGCATCAACGACGTGACGCCGGCCAACGCGCATTTCTTCAGCCTGCAGGATGCAAGGGGAGCAATCGTTGCCCAGATTACGCCGGACTCTCCGGCAAGCCGCGGCGGTCTGTGCACGGGTGACGTTATCTCCGAGATCAACGGACAGAAAATAGAAAATGGAGGCGACTTGCAGGTTGCAGTGAGCGAGATGACACCCGGAACGAAGGCCTCATTCGGTGTGATTCGCGATGGAAAGCCAGTTACGCTGGAACTTACGGTGGGCCAGTTCCACGGCAATACCGAAGAAGCGAGCAACGAAGGCGACGATAGCCCGAAGAGCGGAAAACTGGGTTTGGCAGTGGCCGATTTGACGCCTGAAGCGCGCCAGCAGGCAAACGTGCCGGACCATGTGCATGGCGTCGTAGTGCAGAACGTTCGTCCCGCAAGTCCGGCTGAGGAGGCTGGTATCCAGCCGGGCGATGTGATCGTTGAAGTCAACCGCAAGCCGTTGCAGTCGGCGAGCCAATTCGCCAACGAGGTGCACGAGAATCGCGATGGAAAGGACCTGCTGATGCTTGTCTGGTCGAAGGGCAATGCAAGTTACCGGACGGTTCATCCGAATCAGGGCAACCAGAACGGGTAGGTCTGTCATTGTGGAGGCCGCCGCAAGTCCAAGTTTCGGCGGCCTCTTCCGTGCTGACGCACGATCAAGCAATCGTCACTTGAGTTCCCTAACCCAGATGTTACGAAAGCTCATTGGTTCGCTCTTGTCGCCGTGCGCCTGGAGCTTGATTGGAGCGGCGGTATACGCCTTGTAGAAAGGCTTGCCGTTGTAAAGAGTCTGGCCCTTCAACTCGAAGTGATTCTGCACCAGGA
>OCZT010007359.1_pt1 | contig 10806 bp, 17 predicted proteins | sample 1539031 | NCBI WGS metagenome assembly OCZT01 (sample SAMEA3539308, study PRJEB22396) | soil metagenome | biome: tundra; feature: field; material: soil | place: USA | collected 2010-05 | depth 0.15 m
CCCCTTTGAGGGGCCAGCAACCGTAAAGCCTCCGGCTTTGCCGGAGGATACTTACACTTCTGGTTTGCACACGGAGCACCGTGATCGGCCGCATCGACTTTGACGATCAATGGCACGACGGTGATGTGATTATTGTTGCTGGCAGCGCCCTTCGGGGCGTACAAGAAACGCTCTTGTTAGCAGGCCCTGGTGCGGAATTACGGACAGTAGCCGGAAGGTGGGTAATTACATGGAACGGAATTTCCAGGAATTAGCAGAGAGCTTCGAGGCCGAGGATGCCCGATCCGTGCGGCAGTTCTCCTTCATCCAGTACAGCTCTCAGCGCGACATGCCGATGCTTCTGGCTGTGCGGAATGCAACATTTATTTGCCATCGCCAGCTGTGGGAGCACCTTTTGGCCCAAGGGGTTGAGACTTCCCGGCGGTCATTCAATTGGAGAATTCAGCGTCTCACCCAAGCTGGCGTCATCCGGAAATTGCCGCCGCTCCTCCCATACCCAGGACCGGTTTACACAATCACGCGCGCAGGATTGGCATGTCTTGAAGCTTGCGGTGAAGGTCTTGTCAGCCTGACCTCCGACTCCAGATCGCTTGCCAATGTAAATCAGATGCAGCATTACCTTGAACTGGCCGAAGTTCGTGCGGCACTTCGCAAGGCCGGCCTGCTCAAGGAATGGACTGGTGACCTCGAGATTCGCTCCATCAATCTATCGATCGACCTTCCATTGGCCAAGGATTACGATGCGATTGCTGATCTGGATTTCGAAGGTTTCCGGTACCGAATCGCGATTGAATATGAGCGGTCTCTCAAGTCGTCGGAGCGCTATCAGGAGATCATTTCGGCGATTACGGGCGAGCGGCAGGTGGAGTTGGTGTTGTATCTCACCTCTTCTGTTGACCTGCTCTACCAATTGAAAGCTGAATTCGAGCGTAGGGATTTCCCGATCGCCTTGGCGCCATCGAATTTATTCTGTTTGAATCCTCTCACTGCTCGCTTGTACCCGACACGCTCTTTGGGCGCGACAAGAGCAACCTTTCCTGCGCTATTGCGGTCTATTGCTGCCAAATAATGGCGCAGGTCGCAGATTTAGTCACCTTCCCGCTCTGATCCAACTGTCACCTCCGAGAACACCCGCAGACGCATTTGCCGGCCGCCGGCGGACTGCGGTGCGCCTGAATGGCCTTGCTGTTCGCACAAATTCCGGTTGGCAGAATGAGGCAAATAGTCGCAATCTTCAAATCCATGCCCAGTGCATTCCTCTCGACCTTTCATGTCTTCCGATTGTCTACCTCTTGCCCACCCGCGAGGGCGGCAAGGCGCTGATAGGCAATGGGATATTCCTGACTATCCCCTAAAAAACAAGCCTTTTCGGAGCTTGCTGGAAAAACAGGGTGATTTGGCACATTTTCTTGGCCCACGCAAGCGAGGTCTGGAAGCATGCAGTCGGATTAGGGCTGCTCAAAATCGATAAAGAAGGTCCGTGAAACCGTCGTCTGAGCGGGAAACTGCGCAGGGATTCCGCTTTGACAGTGAATCGATTACGGAAGGCGATGCGAAGTAGCAGCAATTCGGCGAGCCGCATCTTCTCAAAATCTTCCCGCCAATTGGAAAGACAGCAGACGACGTGCACGCGTTTCCATTTCTGGGCGTGAAGATATGGGAGCCTGACGTGTTCGATTTCCTGGACAAGTTGATGCGCGGTTGATCACGATTTTGGAGCCTCGCTGCGTTCTGAAGCGCTTCTCGGAACGAACAGCATTCTAGGCGAAGAGCCGAACTTGGGCGTACCCACCACACATTGAAAAATTGCTATTCAGGTTGCGCTCCCTTTCGCGCCTCGGCCATTTCCGGGCGCTCAGGATTGTCGGCGTTCTCCGAAATGTTTAGCAGCTTTTTGAAATATGTCTGCGCTGTTGAGCGGTCACCGGTCAGTTCCGCCGCTTCAGCTGCCCCATACAGCGACCAAAAGCGGTTTGGCTCCTTAGTCAGCGTCGATTCGAATTCCTTGAGAGCTTCAGAGGGTTGCTTCAGTTCCAGAAGCAGATCTCCGAGCAGTTCGCGTGCCGGCGCGAGTGGCCCCGGCGTGACGGCGCTCTTTTCAGTCTTGTCTTCTTGCTCCGCAGCTACGCGCAACCCGGTGAGCGCTTCTTTTGACTTGCCTTCAGAAAATGCTAACCACGCGACGACTTCCTGGCGCTGAATCTCCACCTGATTGGCCCAGTAGGCTTCTTTCATTCCGACCAGCTTGTCGCGGATTTGTTCGAGAGAGTTGATTGCCGACCGTGCAGCGGCAATATCTTTCAAATGCGTTGCGCCCAGACCTCGCGCAAAGTAAGTGATCGCATCTGTATGCGGATATGCGCTGGGACCGGGCTCCAACCTTGCCGCATCTGCCCAGGCTCGCCGTTCTAGGGCGTATCGAGCGGGAATTGCTGCGTGCGCAAAGTATGCCGTTGCCGGGCTGCCTGCACCGCCAATGAACACTCCTGGATCAAAACTCGCGAATATCTTCTCGGCTGACTCCATCACATGTTGAGCCGCGCCGTCCTGTCCCGTTTGCAAATACGCGTAGACGAGGTAGTCGTCGGCATGCAACTCGTCGACAGTCTGACCCGAGCTTCGTGCGGCGGCGGCAGAGGCGATATTGGCATTGATCGAAGCCTGCCAGTCTCCGAGTCGAGTAAATGTGTGAGATGGCATGTGTAGCGCGTGCGGAGTCGACGGAGCAATCTCACTGTAGTGCTGAGCAGCCACGGCTGCGCGGGCAGCCAGCGGCGGGACGTCGTAGGCGTGAATGATGTAGTGTGCCAGCCCCGGATGATCCGGATACTGAGCGTACAAACTTTCTAGTATCCCCCCGGCTTTGAGTTGCCGCGCATACGATTTATCGGCCGGGTCGGCGGCGGCGGCGAGGGCCAGCGCGTAGAAGATGGCAGCTTCGATGTCTTCAGGATACTTGGCACTGACGGTAGCCATTGCGCTCTCGTATGCCAGGACGCGTGTACGCTGATCGGCACTGGCCGTATCGGTAAACAGATACGCCACCGCCTCCACGTAGGCGCGCTCGCGCGCAGTCTTTGGATTTACGGCCCTGGCCTGCGTGACCGCCTTGAGTCCCTGATCCAGTTGGGTCTGGGCCTTGAGACCGGTGGCGAACGGGTTACCCCAACTGCTCAATGCGATACCCCAGTAGGCCATCGAACACGATGGATCGCTTGCGAGAATTGTCTGGAACGCTTCAACCGCTCGCGCAAATTGAAACGAGTGCATCAGCGCCACGGCGCGATTGAACTGAGGTTGGGCGTCGATGCTGCACGATGTGGCGAAGTTCACACTGCCCAGCTTCTCAAGGGTGGCGGGGTGACCTGCCTGAGTGAAGCCCACCGTCGACGACAGGAGAGCCGGGGCAATAACGATCGTTAAGAAGAGAGCTCGCATCGTGGTTCCTTTCAGCGCAACGTGCGCAAATGACGGTCTTGCCGATGATAGCTTAGTCACGGAGATGGCGGCTGGGCAACCCAGAGTAGGTCATATCCAGCCTGGATTTGAGCAGCGTAGCGATCATTCCGACTTTCGCATAGCCTAAGGAACCTCCAGGGCAGATGGCTCAAACTGGTTACGAGAGCCGGCTTGTGGCGTGGAAATTCACTCCTCCGTGCTGTTAACCGGTACCAAGAGCCGAATACTCAATTCCAAAACCAACTCTGCTCGAAACGAGCGTTGGTGTTCCTGGAGAAATCGAGGAGAGCAACTTGATCGCCTAAGACTCTAGAAGCGGGACGGTGTCTTCAACGCCACCACTCGGAACGAATCTCCTGGTCCTGAACAATCTCGCATGGTGCGCCGGGTGGCGGTGACCAGAGCTTGAGATCTTCAACCGCGAAAACTGTCTCGATCGGCTGAGTCCAATGGTGGAGTGCAAGATCAAAGAGGCCCCAGTGAATTGGCATGAGGAGGCCCTGGCCGCCGAGTGCGCGAAAGCTGCGGACGGCTCCTTCGGGGCCCATGTGAATGTCGGCCCAAAGGGGATTTGAGGCACCGATTTCGAGCATGGTGAGATCGAAGGGGCCAAATGTCTCTCCGATATCGCGGAAGCCAGGCCACTCCCCGGAGTCGGCACCGTAATAGACGCGATGCCTTGGGCCGGTGAGGGCGAAGGATGCCCACAACGTTTGAAAGCGATTGAATAGGCTGCGCCCGGAGAAATGGCGGGCTGGCAATGCATTTACGGTCAGCGATCCGACCTTTACGTTTTCCGTCCAATTGAGTTCTGTGCAGCGGTCGGGATTGACGCCGAGGCTCGCCAGAATGGCGCCTACACCAAGTGGGGTGATCCAGCGGGTTTGCCGAAACGTGTCCATTTGAGCAAGGTGGTGAACCGTGCCCGCTCCTAGATGATCGTAGTGATCGTGCGAAATTATCACCGCATCAACCGGAGGCAAATCCTCAAGCGCAAGAGTTGGCGGGAAGAAGCGCTTCGGGCCGGCCCACTGTGTGGGAGCGGCGCGTTCATCCCATACCGGATCTATGAGGACGCGCACACCGTCAATTTCGACCAATGAGGAGGCATGGCCGAACCAGGTAATGCGCAGGCCGGACTGTGGGCTTGTCGAATAAACAAGCGGATCGGTCTGAAAGGGGCCTAGTGGATTCCTCGGCGACCGTGCCGCCGCTCCGAAAAAGAAACTCGGGCCAATTTTGAACATGAGCGAGGGTCCACCGACCGTGGTTGGAACTGGATTAACAAAACGGCGACCAATCCGCTTGGCTGGAAGAAGTGGCATGCCTATTCGATGGTTGATCGCGCACTGAGATTCCTGGAAAGCCCACGCTGAACGACTTTGTTCCACAAACAGTCATGAAATCGCCCCGGATGCGACGTCCGATTGCGACGTCCTGTAGCGATCACCGTGCAGGGCTGAATTCCAGTTTGCGGTTTTTGGGGGATCCTTTGAGGCTCTGCGCCTACCAAATTGAATGAGGTGACCGGCATCCTGCCTACCGAGGTGCATTTCCATGCACAACTTTGAGCACGCCTTGTAGGAATTCCAAGCCACACATCCCCAAGCCTCTGCCAGCCGGCAGGGGCTTTGTCATCTTCAGCCACCAACTCGAAAAGGAGGAAAGAACAGTATGTCTCATCGTCAGCGCCGGTATTCGAAGCGCGAGCTGCTGGGCAGCTTGCATGTGGACTATGTCATGTCCGTCACAGATCTCGGGCTGGCGCCCGAGACCAATCGCTGGGACGTATTGCGAGCATTCCTGGCGGTTGGAGAGGCCAGGGCCGAACGGCTAGTCGAGGAGGAGGGTGGCTTCCTGGTCCTCCAAAGCATTCCAGGTCGAGCAAACACGGGCGGGATCTACGCCTATGTCGAGCGGCTTCAAGCCTTCTTCTGGCTTCGCTTCGACCACAAGGAAGACACCCTTAATGGCGATGATTTCCAACACGCGCTACGTGTTCATCATCTGCTGAACCTGATTAATGACGACCGCGGCGGGGCTCGCCGTCGCCGCCGCCACAGGAAACACCGTCTCCCTTCGACCAAGATTCCCGAGCCGGCGACCCATGGATTTGCAGTCACGGCCGCATACCAGGATCAATAAGTTCCGGCCCATTTGACCGAATTTCGGAACCGGGGTACAACAGCACAACTCGACGAAGGAGCGCGAACCATGTCTCAGGTACAAACCTCAACGTGGAAGCTTTCGCGGCCGCAGCCGGAATTTCTGCCGGTTACGGTCGCTCAGGCTGCCGAGTACATGGCATGGTTCGTGAACCGGCGGGCCTACACTCGGCAGACCGATTGGCCAGATGAAAAGTCAGGAAAGTACTTTTTCTATCAGGCCCGCGATCGTCAAACTAAATCCCGCCTGGCCCTCGAGGAGCAGGTGATACGCAAGCATTTGGCTGGAGAGCAAACCGTTGGTCTTTATGCCATCAACCCGGAGACGCAGTGCTCCAAGTGGGTTGCAATCGATGCGGACTACGAAGGTGCCTACCGGGATCTAAGAATGCTGAAGTGGGAACTGGAACAGGACGGGGTAAATGCCATCGTCGAAATGTCCCGCCGTGGCGCTCACCTCTGGATTCTGTGCGAACAACCTCTGCCCGCCAGGCTCTGCCGCATCTATATATATAACCTCGCCCTGCGGCTCGACGTTCCTATTAAAGGGGCGTTCAAGCAGGTGGACGGGATCGAGGTGTTTCCCAGACAGGATGAGATCGGCGCTGCGGAGTTTGGCAACGCCATCCGCGGGCCTCTCGGCATACACAGGGCCAAATGCACCGGTATTGGTTCGAGGATGCTCCCAGCAATCTCGTCGACCAACTCTGTTACCTGCGGTCGGTAAAGCGTCTCACTGCCACTGAACTTCAAACCTTTACCGAAGGACTGTCGATCCCTGACTCCGTTGCCGGCCGTCCAGCGATAGATCCGGCGCAATTCAACAATGCCCGCGGCGGCTTCCAAATCCTCCAGCACGTCAAGGTCCTTGCCAAGCGAAGCGGCAACTACTGGGCGCAGTGCCCGTCATGCGCTCAGCAAGGGCGCGATCGCTCAATGGACAACCTGGCTATTTCGGTGGTCGATTCCCGTTACTACAAATGCTGGGCCGGGTGCACGCGAGAGATGATCCGCGAGGCACTTGGCCATCCGATTCCTAAACCCCGGTATCGCTAGCAAAGGAGGGCGCCGTGAAAGAAAGTCGGCTCACTACTATCGCAAGGCGCGGGCTCGCGTTTCCGCCGGAGACCCGGGAACAGATGCGCAAGACCGGGATTCGCTGCCGGCCGCAGTTGGAAATCGTCTACCAGCAGCGTGCCAATCAATGGAAGTTGCGCGGTGAAGAGTCCGGCGGGGCGGTGGCCCTTCTCGGTCATTATGTAGGCTTCATTGACAGCGAGGGAAAGGCATTGTCCTGGCTGCAGCGGGTGCAGAATTTCCTTCCCAACGGAGTACACGCGGTAATCATTGCGAGCGAGCTGGTGCGCGTCGAGATGTTCCGCTTCGAGAACACTTACGATCTGCTCATCACCAAACACTGGCTCGATCTTAAAGAAGGCAAGCGGCCAGAACTGAGGAGCGGAATCCTTTTCCTCGGGCGCAATGGCTCGCTGGAGACAGAGCTGTGGGGCAATGACGCCGCATTTCGCGGTGGCGCGATGCCCCATTTCTTTACTCGAAGCGGGGAGCTTGGATCGCCCGACTCGGCATGGATCGATGCCACGCTCAAGGTAACCGAAGCGGTCTGCTGTACAGGCTGTCGCCATAACCATCTGCTGGAAGCGGCAACGTCCGGCAATTCACTGGATCTGACCGAGGTGCCAGCATGATTGACTGGCATCATCCCCGCATCTTCGAGCGCCTTCGCTGCTTTGGCTTCAGCCTGTTTACTTTGGGCTTGGCTTCCCATAACGCTGCCAATCCGCCGGCAGCGATTGCCGCAATCATTGTGACCTTCCTTTTGGTCATGAGGCTGAAGATCGAGCTTGATATTGGGCGCGATGAGGGGGATGCAACTCTTGAGCGCAAACTCCATCGCATTGGCCAGATCAACACCGCCGTCATTGCCCCTGCAGCATTTGGAGCGATTGCGATGCTTTGGAAGATGGCGGACGGAGGATAACCCGCCCGATTCAAATATCCGGCAGAGAGGAGACAGAATCATGCATATGAACACACGGTCGTTGATTGAAAGCGTGGCGCAGGAGTGGTACGTACTGTGCGCGTATTTCGCAACATTCGTTCTCCTTGAGATCCGCAAGTACGGCGAGACGATCGCGATGCATAGGGTGGTTCGTCATGCGCTCTGGGCTGCATCGGTCGTGATCTGTCTTCATGCGGCCGTAGCCTGTCGAACCATGATCCACCGGACGGGCCTTGACTTCGTTGTGCTCAACTACACACTGGTCATGGCCCTTACGGGGAGCATCGTCTATCTTCTCGGTCGCATGTTCGAAGAGGCGCCAAGGCCGGCTTACGCAAGAATTGAGAGAAAGCCATGAGTGACGATTGGATGCCGCTTGAGCGAATCCTGGGGGTGGACCTCTGTCACAGCTTCATGTATATGGGGCGCTCGGGAGAGATCCATCTTTACAAGCACCTCGGCACGCGGCGATACCTCAATATCGGGCCTGACGGACAGTGCTATTGCTACAAGGAAAGGGGCTATTCGCCCATCGCGCAAGGAGACGCGATCAAGCAGGCCTTCAATTGACATTTCGCAGGTTCCACGCCGGAACGACGAAGGCGTGAGAAAAGGAGGAAAGCATCATGAGCAAAACGGTAAACAAGGTAATCCTACTGGGCAACGCCGGCAAGGACCCAGAAATCAAGTCCACGAACGGAGGAACACTGGTAGCCCTTCTTTCCCTGGCAACAGCCGATCGCTTCAAGGACAAGCAGGGCGAGTGGCAGGAACGAGCAGAGTGGCACAACCTCGTCGCCTACGCTCGCTGTGCGGAGATTCTGCGCGACTACGTGAAGAAAGGATCGAAACTCTACATCGAGGGGAGGCTGACGACGCGATCCTGGGACGACAAGGAGAGCGGCAAGAAGATGTATCGGACCGAAATCGTAGTCGGCGAAATCAGCCTTCTGTCGGGAAACGGGAAGTCCAACGGCCGCAGCAGCAATAGCGATAGGGCTGACGCCCCCAGCGATCAAGGCAACGATGGGGCTGATGACTTCGATGGACTCGGCATCACGAATGCGGACGTGCCATTTTAGGGTTTTCAAATGCGCGTTCAGTTTGCATTGAGGGCGATACTCTTCGCATCGAATACCCACCTACATTGCTGACAGCCGCAAATGGTATCAGCATCAACACAATTCCTCAGACGAATTCAATCCCAATTAATAAGAAGGTCAACCATGGAACAAGCGCAGACCGCCGCTGAAGCACTCTTGCGTCTCGAGGAGCCATTCGCCTCCAAAGACGTGAAGTGGCTTGTCGCGGCCACTTCAAGAGACGGCCGCAAAGGCCGAGTCACACCTTATGCCGATCCACGAGCTTACACGGACCGGCTCAACCAGGTGTTCACCGCGAGCGGTTGGACGCGGCAGTACACCGTCCATACCGTCTCTCCAATCACGCGGATGAAGAGAGACAAGCCAATCCAGACGGGGAAGGTCTTAGTTACCTGTGTGGTCTCAATAACCGGCGTCGGAAGTCACAGCGGCAGCGGGGAAGAATGGGCCGACGACGAGAACGCGATGACCAGCGCTGAAGCACAATCCTTCAAGCGTGCGTGCTCCTGCTTTGGTCTGGGCCGCTATTTCTACAACTTCGCGGAGATGTGGGTGGATGTTGACGAGTACAAACACCCAAAGGAAATTCCAACGCTTCCAACATGGGCTCTCTCCAAAGATGAGCGCCGTGGCGGGAGTGAACCTCGTCAGACAGGACAGGCTGCGGCGAAGGTCGAAGCATCGGCGCAGAAAGGGCCGCTCGACGCCAGCATCACAGGCAGAATCGAAAGCTGCCGGAGGGAGCTCGGCAATGTTCTATATGGGAACATCCTGGGGGCCGTGGCAAGAGTGCGCTCTGCGCGGGACATTCCCAATCAGCACTTGCAGCAAGAAGCGCTGAAGTGGATGGAGAGCGGGGTTCGCGGATTGTCTCAGATTCGACGGATAGCAGCCGAGATCACGGAAACAGAGCTCTATGCCATTCTCGATCGGCATGATGTTCGGTCCCTGGATCAGATTCCGAACTTCGGGGTCCTTACGAAACTCGTTAGCGATTTCAATGAGGCCGAGTCCAAGAGGTCCGCGGCGTAACAAAGACAACTGAATAGTCGAATGGCCAAAGGAATGCGACCAGTCGCATCCCTTTGCGCTTCTTGAGGTCAACCAAATGAGTGTTATTCAGTGCTCGATGTGCCGCCGAGCCGCGACCTGGTTGATCGACGCTGAAACCTTCTGTGAGGGCCACAAGGAAATGATCATCGAGGAGGTAGGCGTCGATCGCTTCACGATTCGTCGCCTAACAGAGTCAGAGCGGCCGTTTCAAGTCGGAGGGTGCTTTTCAAGAACAACTGCCCTGAAGAAAGGAGACAACAAAGCGGATGGCCAAAGTCATAGTGCTTCGCGCTGAGCAAGTCATCTATAGCATCCCGCTTCAGCAAGCGGTCTATTGCGAGAACTGCGCGACCATATCCAATTCACGCCCGTTTCGTTGCGGCGTGTGCGGCAGCGCAGCAGTCCTGCGTGTCGAGCCCATTTTCAACCGCGATCCAGATCCTCCGGCACTCGCCGCCCATTCACCCAAACTTCTTTTCATCAGGGCAGTCAGCGCGTAGTGATTGCCTGCGTATCCCCGTGTTCGTTCAGCCCCTCAGGAGAAACGATCATGCCACTTTCAGCCCGTCGCCGCCCTGGTACCTCGCCATCGTTTTGGCGCAGTTATCACAATGCTCAATTCAAAGTCGCCTCGTCTTCGATGCGGGTGTCTGCTTCCGGAATCGTTCGGGAGCCCGGCATTCATAAGGCGATTGCCGATTACGAGAAAGCGGCAAAACCTCCAGCGACTCACTTCGTCAACGTCGGTCGCAGTTGACCGAATGTTTCCCTCATGGGATAAGTGTGATCTCAGCACGATGAAGGGAGTGGAAGATGAGAATTCTTGCGACGCTCGTGTTCTATCCGATGCTATGGATGCGCGGTCTGGTGCTTATCCTCGGCCGCCTTGTGAGCGGATTCGCGAGCATCGCGGGACTAGTACCGTGACCGCGTGAATGAGTAATTCAGTTTGAGGCGCGCCAGCTTTCTGGTGAACTTCCATTTGATCTTGGTCTTGTCGCGG
>OCZT010007360.1_pt1 | contig 10804 bp, 9 predicted proteins | sample 1539031 | NCBI WGS metagenome assembly OCZT01 (sample SAMEA3539308, study PRJEB22396) | soil metagenome | biome: tundra; feature: field; material: soil | place: USA | collected 2010-05 | depth 0.15 m
AGCGCATAAGTTCTCTTATGTTACAGAGCCTCGCGGCCGCCACCGGCTCTGTCTACGAAGCTTTACCCCGCAAGTATACCGGCCGCGTTTGCAGAAATTTCAATTAGTTCGGGATGCTTTGCCGTACGCGGACTCCACGACGCCGGATTGATAGGCGCTGCGAACTTGGCCGCGAGGCTTCAAAGGCCAGTGCCTTACTGACGGTCGGCACCAAGAACAGGCTCGCCGAGCGGACGGCATTCTTGTGCCTTCCTGGAAAAGTGCTCGGCAGAACCAGCGATTCTATCCAAATTCCCATGCCAGGGCGCGGATTTAGCGCCCCAGGGAGCACGTTCGACGGGTAACCGAACCGTTCGGTGGTCATTCCCTTCCTATACAGTCATCGGTTGAGCGGCGAAGCTAAGTCGTTGCGAATATACAGCATTTGACGACTTTTTTCGGTTCGGACATCGGCGGGAAATTTGATTTTGCCGCTTTCTCACTGCGTGTTCTGGCACGCGATGGTCCAAATCAAAGTCCGATTCGGTAGCAAAATCATATTATTTTTGTTTACAATGGCGTGGACGGTTTATCAGGCAATTTGTCCGAAGTGAACAATCGGCCTGCGAACCAGTCCGAGGGCCGAAAACTGCACCGCCCAAAAATCAGTGCTCAAATGGAAAGCCCGCTTTTCGCCGACGAGCTTTTCGATCCACCCTCCGCCGGAGCCGCCCCAAAGACAGTTTCCACCCGAGCAGTTAAGAACTGCATGGCGCGGATTGCCGGTAACACGGAAATTCGGAAGTTGCCATGCACTGGTGTCGAGCTAGACTTTAGCCATAGCCATAGCCATAGCCATAGCCATAGCTTGGCATCGGCCTCATAAATGTCTAACATTTAGTGATTATGGAAACCGACAAACGTTTGCACCGGCGATTGAGAAATTATTTGATTTTTCCGCGAATCCAGCTGGAGCTTCTTGTTCCTGCGATCGTGCTCTCATTGGCCATTACTGTGGCGCTGGATGTAAGCTATTACTTTCTATTTGCAAAGGTGATTATGCCACTGGGTTTGCCATTTCAGCCTGAGTTGACTTACATGGCGTCGGGGTTTTTGGTTCATCTGCTGGTGGTTTCCGTCGTCGTCATGTTAATAAATATGGCCGCGGTTTCCGCGGCTATGATTGTTCAAACCCATCAAATTTTGGGCCCGCTCATTCCCATCACGAGGCATATCCGTAAGCTTGTGGAGGGAAATTACGACTCGGAATTAACCATTCGAAAGGGTGATAAACTGCATGTCCTGGTTGAGGATTTGAACGAGCTGACCAAGCGTTTGCGGCAAGAATCCTCAGCTCAAGGTAAGAAATGAACAATCGCGGCCAGTCGATCATCGGGGCGGTCGTTGGAGTTGGCATTGCGGCCATGGCGCTCGTGGTGGTCATGTCCTCCATACAGATCTCAAGCCGCCAGCAGTCGCAGAGCAATTTTACCTTTCAAGCGGATCAGCTGCGGCGCAACCTACAAATGACTATGAACAACCTCGAGGCCTGGGCGAGCACCGTTAAGGCGTCGGAAAACAGCCCGCCTTATACGCTTGGAGGCGCCGATTTTGCGGTTCCTCCCGGAGTCAATGCCGGGCTCAATTGTATTGTCGGAGTGGGCTCCAATTGCACGGATGGCGGGGGTGGTCCCATTACCGATGCTCCGATCCACGTGGTGCGCGATTCCAACGGCAAGGTCATTTTCAACGACCTGATCAACAACGGCTTTACGCTTCAGGGCTCTCCATGCAACACCTTCAATCCGACGGCGGGGAGTGGCAGCGACCAGTGCCCCTGGAGTATTAAGATCACCTGGTCGGCGATTTGCGGAGCCACGTGTACCGGTACGAATGCCGTTCCGCAGATCTCCGTGATTCCGAGCTACAATCCTAGCCCCGGCAACGATACGCGCCTGCAATTCAATCCGGCAAATTACAGTGCGATTTTCAAACAAGGCGCGGATGGTGTCACGTGTTGGACTTATTTCGGCGGAGTTTTGTACGACAGTTGTGCTGGAAACGTCGGTATTGGGACGACCAGTCCGCCGATGTCCTTAACTGTAGCGGGCAGTATTTTAAGCAACAAAAACATTTATGTGCAGCATAGTTTGAATCCGAACATTATTTATGGAGTTGGCGAGCTTGGTACCGCTAAGGCCGATTGGCCGGGAAAAACGCTTTACGGCATCGGATGGGATAACGCCTCCGGCCAGGTTGGGGTTCGAGTCCCGGACAACACGACCTTCGGGTTTTACGGTCAAACCGCAAATGCAAATATATTTGTGACTGGAAGTGCCACTGTACAGAGGAACGTTTATGTGCAGTCGACCGCCAGCGGTCCAGTTTTTGGAGTTGGCGAGCTTGGTACTGCTAAGGCCGACTGGCCGGGAAAAACGCTTTACGGCATCGGATGGGACAACGCCACCGGCAATATTGGGGTTCGAGTCCCGGACAACACGACCTTCGGGTTTTACGGTCAAACCGCAAATGCAAATATACTTGTGACTGGAAACGCCACTGTTGGTGGATGCGTGGTTGTGGGCGGCGCACCCGTGGCCGGCACGTGCGTATCGGATGAACGCTTAAAAACGGATATTCAGTCATTCGACCTGGGACTCGACGCTCTCATGGGAATCTCACCGAAGACATTCAAGTACAACGGTTTAGGCGGCTATCCAAAGAGCGATAAGCCGGTCATAGGGGTGGTTGCTCAAGATGTGGAGAAATCGGCTCCGGAACTCATTGCTCGCATGAATGTGAAGCTCAATCCGGACGATCCGCAGACGACCGAGATCAAAAAAGTAAATTACAGCGCGCTCCTATATGTACTCATAAACGCGGTCAAAGAGCTGTATCATCGCTGGTCCGGCGACAGCCAGGAAATCCATCGCGAACTTTCGTCCGTGAAAGCTGAGAATGCTGCGATTAAAGCCTATCTTTGCTCGAAAGACCCGACCGCGCCGATCTGCAAATGATAGGCGTGTCAGACCAATTTCACTGCGAGGTTGTGGGTGAAATCCCCCGAACCTCCTATCATTTGCAGATCGGAGCCTTCGGGTCTTTTGCGCAAAGACACGCTTTGAGTTCAGCGTTCTCAGTTTTAAGCGACGTAATCTCTCAATTATGCTCTTTGGTGGCTTCAATGAGGGATTCAGGGATTGACCACTACGCTGCGCACATAGTTTACGTTGTTGTATGTAAAATTGAATGTGTAAGTGCCGGGGGAAAGACCGGCATTGGGGTCACTCACCGTGGTGAACAGCCAAGTCGTGACATCGACCGACTGTCCGTTCGGGGCAATTTCTTGGAGCGAGTACGGAAGCGAGTGATCGATGCCGATCTCCTCCGCCGCAACGTGAAAAAATCCGGTGCTGCTGCTGCTGAGATCCGCCTGCACGCTCGCAGACGGATTGGCGTTGGAGAGGACAAGCTCTTGCGAAATACCGGAGGCATCCGTGTACTCAATCGTCATGCGAAAATCCACCTGGCCTTGGGGAACCGTTGGGCTCACTTGCGTAATCCCCCAATCAATGCTGAAATCATTGATCGGATTCAAATTCGCCACTAGGTTTGCATTTAAACTTGCGCCGGTCTGCGCGGCAGGCGTACCGGATATTACGTCCGCGTACATGCGATCCGCCGTAGCGCTTGCCGTATCGCGAAGGGAGAGGGACTGCCATCCTCCACTTGGGGGCATGATTTGCAAGCTTAAGAAGTCGTAGTGGCCGGTCGCTTGGGGGTTCCAGGAATAGACGTCGTCCCAGGTGCTTTGAATAGTCCCTTGTACGTCAGTGACTATGTTGGTGCTCCGGTTGATAATCTGCAGGTGGTACTGCGTGCCGGGAGCGCCCGAGAAATATAATGCCGATGGCAGCGTCGTATAGGTAACTTGTGGCGCAGCGATGCTGAAGGGAGTTTGGCCCCCTGGGGGCGCAAACGAAACCATTTTATGTGATGGTCGATCGACTTTATTATACGAAACGACCCCGTTCTGCACGGTCGGCTGCTGGTGGTTCATAAGCGCCGCAAGGGCATAGGTGATGTTCGCGTCCGCGGAGGATTGCCAGGCCTGCCCGTGACTCCCCAACAGATACCAATTCGCCTGCACCGGTATACCACTTTGCGTAAGCGTCCGAAGATAGTCTAAATTGAAACCGTGTGGCATGTATGAATCGTTGCTGGATAAAGCAAGGTAGACCTCCGTGCCGGCCGCCTTAAGTGCTTGGATCATGGCGGGAGCAATCAAAGCGTAATTCTGATCAACATCCGCGGGGTCCGAGCTTCCCGTTTCAATCGTTAGCCATGCACCTAAAACCCCAAGACCGGTAAGTCCTTGATTGCCGGCGGCCGCGGGATACGTCCAACCTGGCATCCACGCATTTTCAAGCCCAAATGCAAGGTCGGCAGCGTTGTAAAAAATAGGGAAGGTCGTGCCTACGAGCGAGGACAACCTACCCAGCTTGGGCATGGGCGCGGCCGCGTACACGTAGCGTACAGTGTAATCGTGGGGGGCCGGATTTGAAGCCATGTAAAGCGCAGTGCAGGCGCCGCGCGAAATGCCGGCCGTGACGATACGATCTTTATCGCCACCATAATCCTTCAAGTAGTCGATGATCTCTCCGAATTGAGTGCGCGCCATCGGACCAAAGGTATGCGTGCCACTTGATCCACCGCCGTTCCAGAAGAGGCCAATTGCACCGGGCTCTCCATTGAGCGCACTTTGTGAAATGAATTTGGAAATTCCAACAAAATCCCCGCCGTAAAAACCATTAACATCGTAGAATCCATCCGCGAGGATTGGATAGGTGCCGGCAGGAGCGTTGGAATTCCAGTTGGGTGGAAGAACTACGATAAACATGGAGCCGAACATGGGAATGCCACTGATGACCTGCGTGTAGCCGGGCCTATCGAGAAGGCGACCATTAGCGACAGTGGCGTCAGGGCGCAAAAGCACAATCCCAACTCCCGTCTGCTGGCAAAGATTTTGCGTGAAGCTGTTAGCTTGCGTGTCGAGTATCTGCTGCGTACTCCAGTTGGTTCCTACGTAATGATCGAAGGTGGGCAGAAAGTTGGGAATGGCGGAACCATATGTATAGTAGAGGCTGCTCGTGTCGAAGCCAGAGGACGGAATGGAAGTGGGATTAAATTGTACCTGATCGCTGGCGAGGTACTGGTAGCCGTTGGCCGCATTGCTCCAGTTGGTGACGACGGGCAATTCGTTGGCAAGATTGCAATCGGAAATGATCGGTGGGTTTGGTGGCTGCGAATAGCCGCTTGACGGCGAAGACAGCACGGCACTTTGCATCCCCGGCCCGCAGTTTTGAAAGAGAAAGAGCGCGGCGATCGAGCCAGCGACAATGGTTAAGCACGTTTGAATCTTTCTCTGATTCATTTTGGGAAACATGCAACCCCTCCAGTTCTATTTTCGGGACGATCAATATGAAACCTAAAGGTTCAGGGAAAAATCTTTACTATAAAAGGCGAAAATCTCAATATTAGGCTATGACTGAGCATGTTGTCCCAATTTGAGGCGATTTTGATTCTCTCGCAACGGACTGAAATTGAAGTGGTGCGTGGGGATCGAATTCGTTTTCCAAACCGATACTCTGATGATCGCGAACGCGAAATCGATGGATTGAATAGCGCGTAGGAACCGTGCGCGCGGCCCCAGAGCTCGGTGCCTAACCGATTTTTCCCCTGAATAAATCAGTGGCCGAGCGGACGCTATTCCTGTGTGTTTCGGAAACAGCGGTCTCTAAAATGCGCAATTCCGTACGAATTTCACCGCCGACTCGCGGTTTTCAGGCCCCAGAGGGCACGCTCCCAACTGAGCGGCGCCGCGCGCCAGTCATTTGGTTTTGGACCGACGAAAGTTGGGATTTCAAAACTCGACCTACTTGTTCCGAGAGCAGAATCGGATTAACCTTTAATGAGGTGAGGGAAATAATGAAATACCTTTTCTGCGCTTTAGTTGTCTTATGCGGATGTTCCTCAATACCAAACCGTCGTCCATCGTCTGCATCTGTTGCGAATGATATTGTCCGAAAGCTCAGCACCTATCAGGATGGCTCTTATGGCCCAGGCCCTCGCGCCATTCTCAGCCGTCCTCGCGAATTTTATCGTAACGGACTACCGGTGTTCAAACTTCACATTGATCATCAATCGCTCATGGTGACAGTTGAAGACCCTCAAGCGTATTTCGGCTTTGCTTCGATGGTTTTTAATTGTTCCGAAGGCGCGATTATAAGGGACAGCGACCTAGAGATATTCAAGTATACGCAATTTGATGAAGACGGTGTTGTTTGTCCGGTTCACGGAAGCGCGAGTGAAGCGTCAACGATAGTTATATTTGAAATGAGTGGCTTTTCTATCTTCAATTCCCAGAAGAAACTGCTGTCGCTTAAAAAACTTAAGCAACCCTGATTCATCGACACGGCTAATTGCCTTAGCGACACCTGCTTAGAAACACTCGCTTGAGGTAGGACGCCCGCCAAGGATTACTGAGAAATTCGGATCACGCGGGCTGAATATTTCTCATACTAAATGGCATGTATTTATGGCCAGTCGATTCTGATCGGAGAAAATATCCTCCGGGTGATCCGATGTCGTTCGCGAAACCAGGCACCATCTAACTTTCAAAGGAGCAGTTTTGGTGTGGGCGTTTAAAGCTTTTGGCAATCGAGACTATCGCCCTGTTTAAGCCCTTCGATATTCCAAACACCCGCAGACCAAGCGATGACATAGCTTAAACTTGGATCCATCTCAGCCCCAATATCAATCATAGGGGCACTTGACGTGTTCCATTTGGGAACATAATATGAACCCTCCCAGACAACACCCTTAACACCAGCAAAATATCGACGAGTGAACGCAGCAGGCAATTCAGTGGAAAGTGAACTGACTTTCACAATGCCTAAATAAGCGACGTCTCCTGGCCCAGGGTTATTAATCCCTGTATTAATAATCGAACTCACGTCATTCATCGTAATTGCTACCCTGATCCCAGTCTTGGCATCACGGCAGTTAAATTTTGTATCTGCAAAACTGAGCGTACTGCTCAAGGGGCTAAGACAGATAAAAGGGCATTTCCTGGCAGGGCTTAAACGCGTCCCCAGGCGGGCAGGCCCCCAAATCGAATACAGCGCATAAGTTCTCTTATGTTACAGAGCCTCGCGGCCGCCACCGGCTCTGTCTAGAAATGATGACAAGGAATTGGCCCTGGCATCCGACGAAGCAGGGTTCGCCTTGAATCCTCCTCCACATCGCGTGAGACCTATTACAAGGAAGCCAATTATGAGAATACGCATCCAGACTCTATATCCCATCGAGGCCCTCACTGAAGCCATGCAGGACAAAGTGATTCACGGCGCTCCGATAATTTGTGGCTCCAAGTGCACTTTGCAGATCGGGGTAGCGGTTCAAATAGTCGCGTGAATAAAATGTCGCGCTCGCGCGGCGGCCTTCATCGATGCCGTGTAGTAACCAATGTATGCCAACCTCAGTGTCATTCCAGCTCGCCAAATCCGGATTATTGGAACGGTAATCCGCGCTGTTGTAAACCAAGGAATTTGTATAAATCGAGCCTTGGCGCAGCTCCAGAGTCGCTCCGTTAGAAAGATAATGATTGATCGCGGCCAAAAAATTTGTGGAACCAAAGGCAGTGCTCAAATCTGAGTAAAGCTGAAGGTATTCGGATGGGTGAAACCCGATGCTCGCCTGGCGGCCCTCAAAGATTCCGTGGGCTAGCCAATGCGACATGAGATCTTGATCGCTGAATGTGGCAAGGTCCGGATTCAATAAACGATAAACCTCCGTATTGAAGACCAGCGGGTGGGTCAAGAGGGCGCTATCACCTGAAAGGGCGGGCGCGCCAAAAATCGCATTATTTGCTCCAACTACGCTGATTGAACCGTTCCGAACGACGTTGTTATTAAAATAAACTCCGTTCAAAGAGTTCACAAGTGTTGGTCCTTCTTGCCAAGACGGCTCAATATCGTCTCCGATAAGAACAAATGCGTTGCGCGGATCAAGGATCTGATTATTAGCGAAGATCGCTCCGCTACTTCGAATGCGAAATATTCCCCTGAAATTCGAAAATGTATTGTTTCTTATCAGTGCATTGGGAGAGGCCAGGTCCTCGCTGAAAATCATATCTCCAGCTGCAGCATTAGGAATGGCTTGGTCGACGGTTACGGTTTCCGTGTTATCCGCTTGTACCTGCAACGACGTGATCCTGGCGGTTCCTTTTGCCAACTGAGTCGCAGGGTCCACGACTTGCAAAGTATATCCCACTGCTAACGGGGTTGCTGAACTCAGTTGATACGTAGTCGCGCTCGAAACGGCCCCAATTGAAAAGGCCTCGCTCCGGGTATTGAGCGCATCGTCGCCCATTCCCTCAATAAAGCAATTTTCAATTGTCAGTTTCGCGGCATTGTTCAACATGTGAATCGCATCGGCCGCAGTCGAGATAAGGCGGTTGGTGCCGGGCTTCCTACGAACCTCAAAATCGTCAATAATGATTCGTCCGCGGTTTCCGACCCATACCGAAGCTGCACCGGGACCTGCATAGAAAGTCACTTGCCTCAAAGTAATATTGTTAGTGCCGGCAAATACGATTTCCTGGTTGCTTCTGTTAGACAATGCAAAGCGATCGCCCACCGCAACCCCGGCGACGCCCGAAAGGCCAACGTGAAAGGTACCGTCGCCATTTTTAGCGATGGAGTTAACCACGAAATAATTCCCGGCGCTTCCCTTTAGGGTGGGAGTGCCCGGATCAAATAACATTGCAAAGGTTTGCGCCAGGTAGTTCGGCGCAAAAATGGGTTGATCCAAGCCCGGAAATCCCGGGTCCACCGCAAGATCGATGGCATTCCCGCTGACATTCTGGATCGTCCCTTGCGTGAAGGGCAAGGAGCTGTAGTCCACGGAAAAGCCGCTTATGGTGATATCCGTAGAATTATTCACCGTGATCAATCCCATGATCGGATTCGCGATTAAAAGCTGAGTACTTGCGCCCTGACCCCGTAGCGTTAGGTTGTGAGCTCCAAGGATATTGAAACATGCGCCTGGATTTGATGAGGCGCAGTCCAGCCGATAGGTTCCGGACGAAAGAACGACTTCTGCAGGAATTCCCAACTGCATCGCGGTGTTGATTGCGTTTTGTATGGCGGCAGTTGAATCAACACTGCCGTCCGCTCTAGCGCCGAAGTCTTCTACAGCCAAGGAAATGGATTGATAGCAAGCGCCGTTATAGAGCGAATAGCCTGAATTACAACTCGCGATATTGCCGCAGGCTCCCCATGCGGAGCCACTGCCGTTGCAGGTCTGCGAGCCTGTGCCGTTACCAGCTTGGCAGCTTTGCTGTGCATTAGGATTACAAACGTTAGCGACGCATACTCCGTTTTGAAGGTTAAAACCAGAGTTGCAATTCGTGATATTTCCGCAGACGCCCCACGCGGAGCCATCAACGTTGCAGCTTTGCGATCCAGTTCCGTTACCAGTTTGGCAGCTTTGCTGGGTGTTGGGAGTGCAAGCGTTGGCAACGCAGGCGCCGTTTTGAAGATTAAAACCAGAGTCGCAGCTCGTGAAATTTCCACAAGCACCCCATGCAGAGCCGGAACTGTTGCAGGTCTGTGAGCCTGTGCCGTTACCAGTTTGACAGCTTTGTTGGGTGTTGGGAGTGCAAGCGAGAGTCGACGTTACTCGATTGGCATCCGAAGACGCAAGGTCGGCAGCCTTGAATCCTCCTCCGCATCCAGAAAGCATTATCGCAAAGAAGGCAATAATGAAATTCCGCACCCCAACCCCCAGCCTTTGAATTGCAAATTACCCGCCGTGTACTAACGATTAGGCCGAACGTTCACGAGCGTTAGCTGTCGAATGCATGAACATTGATTAGTGGATCATCGCATCAAAATGGTGCACCAAATTGATACGATCTTGTCGGTAGCTAAAGTGCTGCCGCCCTATTTAGCTTCATCTGGGTGTTCGCGACAGATCGTCCGTTCGTGGGAACTCGACGGTACTTAAAGTCAATTTCAAGGCCGATAACCAAAAAGCTGCCGCTCCTCAATCAACTGCCGAGCTTTAGCCGGCACCAGTTTTTTCCAGTTCGGATCACCACTTTGCAACATCTTGCGCACGGCTTCGGAATGGATCGATGCATCGACGTCGTCACAATTTAAAACATCAGTCATCCAACCGTTGGATAGCAAATGCTTATAGAGATATTGCAACTTAGGATTCGGATTGAACGTCGCGGCTGTCATACAGGATTTTTCGGTTTTGTCAGGAAATACAAAGACGCGGGTTTTTTCATCGAAGAGACGGCTCATGCCCTCTAGAATTCCTCCGGGTAATTCTTTATAAAATTCTTCCTCGAACATTTTTGGCAGGAGCGAGGCGCCAACCACAATTCCTATGGCCTCGGCCGTGCATTGGCGTAAGAAACTCTTCATCTGATAAAACAAGCGAAAACTTGATAGCAGCACTTCATGTCCCAGCGCCGCCAAAGTATCGACCCGGTGTAGGAAGTCTTCGTCGTCAACCGCGCCGCCGCCCAATAGATTATTAATGGTGATTTCAAAAAGCACGCGGGGCCTGGCGCCGCCGACCAGCGGATGCTTTTCAAACTGCGCCAAAACCTTTTCTAAGATCGCCACGTTCGAATTTGTGACCGGGCGATAGGTTCCGCGCTGAATAAGTATGGGTTGTCTGAACAAGGCGTCTGGGGGCTAAGACAGATAAAAGGGCATTTCCTGGCAGGGCTTAAACGCGTCCCCAG
>OCZT010007361.1_pt1 | contig 10804 bp, 7 predicted proteins | sample 1539031 | NCBI WGS metagenome assembly OCZT01 (sample SAMEA3539308, study PRJEB22396) | soil metagenome | biome: tundra; feature: field; material: soil | place: USA | collected 2010-05 | depth 0.15 m
GAGCAGGGCGACACCGGTGAAGTGGCCGCGGTGCTGCCAGATGTAGTCGGCGACGGCGCTCCACTCGTCGGGGCGCACGGAGATGGTGCACGAGACGTTGTGATGAAGGCCGGGCGAGAATTTTTCGTGCCGGCGGCCGGCCTGCACCCAGTTCTCCTGCACGAGCCGGACGTAGTCGAGGTGCTTCACGGCGGAGAGATCGTCACGATAGATGACGAAGTCCGGGCCTTCGACGGGAAAGGTGATGACTTCGGTGCGGCCGTTCAGATCGTAGACGCTCGGCTCAACCATGTGCGGGTTGTGCCGGCGGAAGTGCTGGTAGATCGGATCGTGGACGTTGGCCTGCACGCGGCGGAAGTAGCGCGGCGCGTGGTGCGGGTGCAGGCCGCTGCTCGTGCCGAGCAGCAGGCTCGCGGTGCCTTCGGGTTTCACGCACGTGGTGCGCGCGGCGGGCTTGATGCCGAGCGCATGCGCCACGATGGCGTTGACCGCCTTCACCACGGCGGCGCCGGTGCGAAGGACCGCCGGGTCAAGCAGCACATTGGGCCGATCGAGCACGCCGCAAAGCGACACGCCGAGCAGCGACTCGCGCTCGGTGATCACCCGCGAGACAGCCGAGAGGTAATCGAAATCCGTGTAGCCGGCCTGCAGCGTGCCGATGAGCGCCGCGTGTGCGCACAGCCGGTAGAACGCCTCGGGCGTCTCCGCCGCGGCGGCGGAAATCGTCGTAAGGTTGCAGAACTGCACGCCGGTGAGCGTGTCGCCCATGCGCAGAATGCCGGTGTAGCCGAGTTCGCGCAGGCGCGTGGCCACCTCGGTGTCGACCTTGAGCCGCGGGTGCAGGCCGATTTCGACGCAGGGGTTGGCGCCGTATTCGGTGTCTTCGACGAAGTAGAAGCCGGGTTCGCCAAATTGTTTTTGCTGTTCGAAGAGCGCGTCGAACTGCGCGCGCGTGGCGGTGGCGCGCGGAATCACGGCGGAGTTGTTGCTCGCGGTGCGCTGCGGGTGCTGTTCGAACCAGTTGCCCGTCTTCGCCGCCGCCATCTCGGCATCGTCGGCCGAGAAGAGGCAAATGGTCGCCGAGCGGCGCACGCCGCCCGAGAGCACGGCTTTCGCGGCCCACATGAGAATGTCGTAGGCTTCGATCGACCGCAGTTGCCGGCCGGCGGCGCCGCGCAAAATCTGGTCGATGCGCGAGAGCGAGTGGAAGAGCGGCGCCGAGCCGGGCGCACGACCACCCGAGGTGCGCAATGGCGCGCCTTCGCGGCGAATGAGGGAATAATCGAAGAGCATGTGCCGGCCGGCGACCGCGCCCTCGATGAGCGCCTGCAGTGCATCGGCCCAGCCTTCGATGGTGTCGGGCGTGATAAACGTAATCGGCGTCTGGCTTTCGTCACGCGGCGCCAGCGCCGGAAGCTTCGCGATGTGTTGCTTCTGCACCGAGAAGCCGACGCCGCACCCGCACAACAACAGGTAGAGCGACTCCGAAAACGCCTCGATGCGGTCAATATAGGTGAAGGCGCAGTTGTAGATGCGCGCGTGCTTGCCGAGGATGGCCTCGCCGCCGAACTGTAGCGAGCGCATCGAGGGCAGCACTTCTCGGCGGGTCACGGCGTCGAACGCACCGCGGATGGTGTGATGCAGTCCTTCGGTGCCGAACGATTCGAGTGCGGCCAGATCCGCCGGCGTCACGTCGCCAGCCTCGAGCGCGGCGAGTTTGGCATCGGCCAGCGAGCGCTCGGTGTAGCGCGAAAGGTGCATGTCGCGCACGCGGCGCACCGCTTCGGCCCACGTCTCGCGCCGGCGTTTTTCGGGCGAGTAGCGGGCGTAGCGCGAGATGGCGATAAAGTCTTGAAGACCGTTGGCGGCGTGAGAGACGGGAAGGTTGGGGGACGACATGGCAGCAGTGGCAACGGGTTGGGCGAGCTGGAGGCTGGACACCTCCCGGCGTCAGCACGAACCCGCAGGCCGACCACAACAGGATGTGGTCGCCGTTCTGTCAAATCGCAACCGCTTGTGGCCGTGAAGTATTATTTTTCTGCATAATGCCAAACCCTACCAGCCTGCTCTGAACGCAAAAAATGGTGCGCCGAGCGCCCACGAAGGAACGATCTTGATTAAGACAAAATCTGCGCAGCAATTTCCGCACTTCACCAAAACCACCGCGACAGTGCAACGGCCTCATGGCCGCTGATGGTGGCATCCGCCGTCGACGTCAAAAGCCGCGCCCGGCGAAAATCGGAATACGATCCTCCACCAACACTCCCACGGCGCGTGGAGAAGCAGGCCTTTCGCATGCGGGCACTCGGCTGCGCGAGCAAGTTCGCGGCCTGCAATCACCGCCAATCATCTCCTCGGTGTCACGCCGTGGCCCGCCGTGATGTGCGCAACCGAAATCTTTCCACCGTCGAGTGCGTAGCCGCCCTGGAAAGGATTCGCCGCGAGGAAGAGCGGCGTGTCGAGATCGGCGAATTGAAAACCGCCGTGGCCCGCCGCAAAACACGCCGAAACTGTCATCGCCAGAATTGATTCGACGTTGCCGCCTATCATCAACCCGAGTCCACGTTCACGTGCGACTGCGGCGATGTCGAGTGCCGCGGCGATGCCGGCCTTCATGAGCTTGACGTTGATCACCTGCGCCGCGCGCGCATCGGCCACACGGCGTGCGTCTTCAGCACTCGTCACGCTCTCGTCGGCAGCGACGGGCCAGCCGCTCTCGGCGATGAGCGCGCGCGCTCCGTCGAGATCGTCTTTCGCGAGCCACTGTTCGAGCAGTGCGGGCGCGATGCCGCGGGCTTTGAGTCCGCGGATAAGTTCGCTCGCGGCGGCGGGCGATACGCCGGAGTTGCCATCGAGGATGAGCGGCGAGTCCGGCGCGACTTCATGGATCGCGGCGATGCGTGCGAGGTCATGCCCGGAACCGGCGTTGCCGCCGACCTTCACTTTGATCATCCGAATGCCGCGGGCGCGGATCGCGCGGGCGGCTGCGGCGGCTTCCGGGGCGGAACCCGTGGTAACGGTCATGTCGGTTTCGAGTTCGGTGGCGGCGCCGCCGAAAAATTTCCAGAGCGGCTCGCCGCGCTGTTTCGTTAGTGCGTCGAGCAGTGCCGTCTCGAATGCGCACTGCGCCGAGCCGCAGGCTGCGCCACCGCGGGTGCGAAACTCCGCCGCCAGTGCACGCCAGTCCTGCGCGTCACGGCCCGCAAGCCTCGTGCGTGCCACCGTGAGCGTCGCGAGCGCGAGCGCTTGGGTCTCGCCATTATAGGCGGGCAGCGGCGCGGCTTCGCCGTAGCCGCGCGTGCCATCGGCGAGTTCGAGCGTGACGAGCACGTTATGCGCCGCCGCATGCGCGCCGCCGGAAATGCCGAATGGCTCGAAGAGCGGAATGTCGAGCCGCGCGACGGTGAGCTCGCGGATTTGTGTGGAATGGGTCGCCATGAATCAGGCCGCCGGCCGGTAGCGCGGCACTACCTCGTGGACGGTCGAACGCGGCGAGCTGGCCGGCTCGCACGTTGCGAAGTGCCCTGTAACGGAGAAACGCCTCGCGCCCACGAAGAATCAGTCGTTCCCCTTGCCCTTGCCGGCTGGCGCAAACTCCATGCCCTCGATCATCCCGAGCAACTGCTGGTAGGGCGCGCTGTTGAAGCCGTCCGCCGAGATCGTCACTTCCACGAGCACGTCTGGCGCGAGATGAATCAGGCCGGCGCTGATGGTCTTGAAATTTCCCTTCTCCGGCGGCTTTCCCACGAGTTCGGGATCGGTGAAGCTGCAATAAAACCCGTAGCCGGTCTGAAGCGAAAACTCCTTCGCGATGGCCTTGCCTTCGACCGACTGGCCCGCCAACGGCTCGCCGTTGATTTCGACGCGCAAGCTCAGCCGTTTCTTCGTGTCCAACCGATCCTGATCAGGGAAGGTGATCGTGAGCGAACCGGAGGCGTTCACGTCGCCCTTCGAATCAACGGTGATGATGCGCCGGTCGCCGAAGTCGGCGACGTTGAATTTCCACGTGTCGTCGAGGTAAAGATTGATGCGGCCGTGCGGCCCGAGATCGATTTTCTCCGATTGGGCAAAAAGGCCGGCGGTCGTCAGCAAGAGGAGCACTGGGAACATTTTCATGGTGAAAAATAGCGCGAACTAGCGAAACTCTGGAAGACGGGCCGACGGCGACATTAATGCCTGCGACCCGACATTAATGTCAGCTGGCATCAATTTTTATCGATACTCTTCGCCCGTGATGGCGTTGATGATTTTGAAATTCTCGACGTGATAATTCAGGTCCGCCCTGAAGGCCAGTTTCACGCCGAAGAGCTTTTCCATCCTCACGAGGAGGTCGGCGTCTTCGCTGCGGAGGCGTTCGAGGATGCTCGGGTGCACCAGCACGCGGAGCGAATACTCCTTGCCGTCGTTGCGCAACTGGAGGCGGCGGACAACGGAGGAGAGCTTGCGCTGGAGTTCGACCGAGACGGTCGTCGCGCTCTTCACGATGCCGCGGCCGCGGCAATACGGGCAGTCGGTGTAGAGATTCGACGAGAGCGACTCCTGCTGGCGCTGGCGCGTCATCTGCATGATGCCAAGCGACGAGATGGGCAGAATGTGGTTCTTCGCCTTGTCGCTGGACATCAGCTCGACCATCTTTTCGTAGACGGCGTTACGGTGGCGCCGCTCCTTCATGTCGATGAAATCCATGATGATCAACCCGCCGAGGTTGCGGAGGCGGATTTGGCGGGCGATCTCGGCGGCGGCCTCGAGGTTGACGGCGTAGATGACGTTTTTTTCATCGCCGCCGCGGTTCTTGTGCGAACCAGTGTTCACGTCGATCGCGATGAGCGCCTCGGTTTCGTCAACGATGATTTCGCCGCCGGAGGGGAGCGGGACCTTGCGCTGGCCGGTCTGCTCGATCTGGCGCTCGATGTTGAAGCGCTCGAAGATGGGAATGCTGTCCTTGTAGAACGCGATCTTGCCGGCACTGCGCTTGGAGATTTGGGCGACCAGCTTCTGGGTGCGCTCAAAATCCTCCTTGCTGTCGATGAGGACGCGGTCGACCTCCTCGGTGAGGAAGTCGCGGACGGTCCGCTCGACGACATCGGGTTCCTGGTAGAGGCAGGCGGGCGCGCGATCGCTCTGGATCTTGGCGAGGATGTTCTCCCAGGTTTTCAGGAGGATGTGCAGGTCGCGGACAAAGTAGCGCGATTTCTTGCCCTCGCCGGCGGTGCGGACGATGACGCCGACGCCTTCGGGCAGCGTAAGTTCGTTAATGAGGGTCTTGAGCCGCTTGCGCTCGAGGGGATCCTCGATTTTGCGCGAGATGCCGCAACCGTCGCTGAACGGGGTGAGGATCAGGTAGCGGCCGGGAATCGAGAGGTTGGTCGTGGTGCGCGGGCCTTTGGTGCCGATGGGGCCCTTGGTAACCTGAATGACGATCTCGGTGCCGGGCGGGTAAAATTGCGGGATGTCTTTGACGGTCGGCTCGGCGGGGCGGGCAGGGGCGTTTTTCTTTTTGTTCACGCGCACGACCTCGATGGAGGAGTCGGCGGCGGCGGGGAGCATGTCCCAGTAGTGGAGGAACGCGTTCTTGGTGTAGCCGATGTCGACGAAGGCGGCCTTGAGGCCGGGGTCGAGGTTCTTGATGCGGCCCTTGTAGATGCCGCCGACCATCCGGTTGTCGGACTCACGCTCGATTTCGAATTTCTCGAGACGGCCGTCGACGAGGAGGGCGACGCGTTTCTCGAGTGGCTCGGAGTTGATGATGAGCTCGCGGTAGGCGCCCTTTTCCTTCTGGAAGACGGCGAGAATTTTCTGGAGAAGCGGGCGTTGCTTGGCGCGCTCAGCGGCGCCGGCCTTCAGTTCGTTGGTGCTGACGGGGACGGTGTCCCTGACGGGCGGGGGGTTGACGAGTTCCTCGTCATATTTGGCGGCAACATCCTGCGGGACGCCGGAGTTGGGTTGCGATTGATCGCTCATGGTGGGTGACGTGTGGTGTTTTCACGGGGCACCCGGGTGCGGCAGTCGCGGCGCAGGAAATTCCGGCAGAGCGGTCGTGAGCGCGAAGAAGGGAATTCATGCGAAATCCTTCCTGAAGCGCCAGACGCTCTGGACCAGTCCTTGCAGCAAGCAGCAACTAAGCACAAAGGAGCCACCGTAGCTGATGAAGGGAAGCGGTATGCCCGTGATGGGCACCAGCCCGATGGTCATGGCAATGTTCACGAACACATGCACCGCGAACAGCACCGTGACGCCGAGGGCGAGCAGGGTGCCGAGGCGGTCCCTTGCGGAACCGGCGATGCGAATGCCGTTGAACAACACCAGTCCAAAAAGGCCGAGAACCGTAAGACTTCCCAGAAAACCTTTTTCCTCGGCGATGACCGAGAAGATAAAATCGTTGTGTGCGACTGAGCGCGGCAGGTAGCCGAGCTGCGCCTGCGTGCCTTCGGTCCAGCCCTTGCCGAGGAGGCCGCCGGAGCCGACGGAGAGGAGCGACTGCCGCTGGTTCCACGCCACGCCCATCGGGTCAATCTTGTCGGGCGCGACGAAGGGGATGATGCGGTTGCGCTGGTAGTCGTGCAGCGGCACGAGCGGATGACCCTCGGCCTCATATTTGCCGCTATCGCGCATGAAGGAGTAATGGTGCGCTTCCATGAAGTCCACGTAGCGCCGGGCGTCGATGAAAACCACGCCGACGATGAGCAGAAACGCGCCCAGCGCGCCCAGGAAAAACCGGGCGGACAGCTTGGAAACGTAAAGCATGGAAAAAACCATTGGGGGCAGGACAATCGCCGACTTCAAGTCGGGTTGCAGCAAAATGAGCAGCATGGGTGCGCCCACCGCAAGGGCCAATTTCCCCAGCGTCTCGAGCGACTGCGCGATCGTGCCAATCTTCGCGTGGAAGAGGATGCTCGCGGTAATTAAAAGCACGGCGATTTTTGCGGTTTCCGACGGCTGGAACATGAAGAGCCACCGGCGCGACCCGTAAACCTCGCGCCCGATCCCCGGCACCAGCACGAGCACAAGCGTGATGAGCGAGGCCAGATAGATCCAGTGCATCACGCTCAGCCAGAACCGATAATCGATCAAGGAGATGCCAAGGTAGAGCGCCGCGCCGAGCCCGAGGAAGATCAGTTGCTTGAACCAGTATTGTTTCAGCAGATCCGGCCCGTGAATCTGAAATTGCGCCGAGTAAATGAACGCCACGCCAAACGCGCTCAGCCCGAGAATCGCCAGCGGCGTGATCCAATCCCACTGCGTGCGCGTCGTCGGCTTGAAAACGCTGAGATAATCGGTGGGAGAGGCGAGGTTCACAATAAAATGGGAAAACGAAGCGCTTCCTCAAGCAGAACCGCCAGCGCTTGGCAACGCCGCCGCGGTTTTTCGTGGGTTTCGCCGCGCGGCCGGCGAGGCCGCAACCGTGGTCGGACTGGTGGTGCACAAGCCCGCTTGCCCGAAGAAGGCTTGAGATTTGGAAGACGGCGCCTACGTTGCCCGTCCCTTGACGTCAGTGAGCGCAGCCGACTTCGCGTTTCTGATCGCCGAGAGCGACGCCTTTGACTGGTCGCTCCCGGCGGCGCTCGTCGTTGGCGGCGGCATCGGATTTTGGGTAGTGTGGGCGCTCACCCGGCACACGCGCCGCGTGGCGCACGAGCAGGCGGCGGAGCTCATCGAAGTCGCGCGCCGCGAGGCCGCGGTCACGGCCGAGGAAATGAAGCAAAAGGCCGAGGCGGAAATTCAGGAGAAACGCGCGGAAATGAACCGGGAATTCGACCACCGCGAAATCGAAAGCGACCTGCGCCTCCGCGAAATCCGTGCCCACGAGGAATCGCTCGCGCTCCTCGACTACCAACTCGAGCAGCGCCAGGAACGGCTCAACCGCGAGAACGTCTCCATAAAGTCGGCGCGCGACGCCATCCGCGCGCTCTCGAAGAGCGTGCGCAAACGGCTCGAGGGCGTCGCCCAGCTCGACGCCGAGGAAATTCACAAGCAGCTCCGCGAAGAAGTGCTGCTGGAGTGCGGCGACGAGTTGCGCGTGCTCCGCCGCGCGACGATTGAAAAGTCCGAGCAGGAACTGCAGAACCAGGCGCGCCACATCCTCATCACCTCGATGCAGCGCATGGCGAGCAAACCAAACAACGATCTCACCGCGACCCTCCTGCAGCTCCCGAGCGAAGATATCAAGGGCCGCATCATCGGCCGCGAGGGCCGCAACATCAAGGCCTTCGAGTCGGCCACCGGCGTCACCCTGGTCATCGACGAATCGCCACAGATGGTGCTCATCTCGTCGTTCGATCCCGTGCGCCGCGAAATCGCGCGCTCCGCGCTCGAGGCGCTCGTCAAGGACGGTCGCATTCATCCCGCCTCGATCGAGGAATTCGTGAAACGCGCCGCCGAGGAAATTGAACTGGTGACCACGCAGGCCGGCGAGGAGGCGGTGGCGAAGCTTAATATTAACGGCCTGCATCCCGAAATCATCAAGCTGCTCGGCCGGCTCAAATACCGTTTTTCCTACAATCAAAACTCGCTCGACCACTCGGTGGAGACGGCGCAGCTCGCCTCGTTGCTCGCGAGCGAAGTCGGGCTCGACGCGAAACTCGCGAAGCGCGCCGGCCTGCTCCATGACATCGGCAAAGCCGTGCCCGGTGAAATGGAGGGCAGCCACGCGATCAGCGGCGCGGAGTTCATCAAGCGTTTTGGGGAAACCCCGATTGTCGTCAATGCCGTCGCCGCGCACCACGAGGAAATGAAGCCCGAGACAATTTACGCGGGCATCGTGATTCTGGCTGACACGATTTCAGCGACGCGCCCCGGTGCGCGCACCGAGTCGATGACGGGCTACATCCAGCGCCTCGGCCGGCTCGAAAAACTCGCGCTCTCGCTCGAGGGCGTGCAGCAGGCATTCGCGATTCAGGCCGGCCGCGAGATCCGCGTCGTTGTCTCGCCCCAGGAAGTGACCGACGACCGCGCGCGCGAAATCGCGAAGGAGCTGCGCGCGCGCATCGAGGCCGAGCTGCAATACCCGAGCACGATCAAGATCACCGTGATCCGCGAATCGCGTTTCACCGAGACCGCCAAATAATTTTCCGCCATGGCTGACTCCAGGCTGCTCGAAACTTTTCCCAATCCCGCGCCGCACCGCGACTACGTGATCGAGCACACGCACCACGAGTTCACCTCGGTGTGCCCGATTACCGGCCATCCGGATTTCGCCGCAGTCACCGTGCGCTACGTCGCGGACAGAAAATGCGTCGAGTTGAAATCGCTGAAGCTTTATTTCCACGCCTATCGCAACGAGGGGATTTTCTTCGAGGCGGTGACCAACAGGATTTGCGACGATCTCGGCGCCTTGCTGAAACCCCGCTCACTCACTATTATCGCCGACTGGAAAGGCCGCGGTGGCATCACCTCGCGCGTGACTGCCGAGTGGCAACCGAAACCTGCGCGCCGCCCTTGAGCTGAACTTTATCCCCATGAAATTCCGCCTTATCATTCTCGCGCTGGCCTCGTCGCTTGCGCTCCACGCCGCCGACACGCTGCCACTCTTCAACGCCACGCTCGCGACCGGCCGCGAGACGCACTTCCTATTGGTGAGCCCGGCGGGCAAGACGAGCCCGTGGCTCAAGGTCAGCGACACCTTCGAAGGCTACGCGCTGAAGGCCTACGACGCGAAAGCCGCCGCGCTCGACCTCGAGCGCGAGGGGAAGACCACTCGCATCACGCTCGTGGCCGATGCCACGGTCACCAACGCCCCCGCGGCGCCCACACCGGCCACGCTCGCAGACGCGACGGCGCTGATGAACAAAATTCGTATCGACGATTTGGTCGATCGCTCGATCGAGATGCAGCGCAAAGCCATCAGTGCCTCGGTTGAACGCATCGGCTCGAATTTTCCCAAGGCCGATCCGGCCGACGTGGCCGCATTACAGAAAAAAATCATGGCGGCGGTGGATGCCTCGCTCGATCCCGCGCAGTTGAAAACCGACCTCACCCGCATCTACAGCGAAACATTTTCCAAGGATGAACTCGACCAGATCTCGGCTTTCTACGACACGCCGATTGGGCAGGTGCTCCTCGTGAAGCAGCCGGAGGTGCAGCAGAAAATGCAGGCGGCGATCTTGCCGAGGATGCAGCAGCTTGGGCCGGCGATTCAGCAAATGGCGAAAGACTTCGCGATCGAGCAGAAAGCAAAACTCGGCGCGGGGGGAGGCGCGGCACTGGCGCCCGCAACCGCGCCGGCCCCGGCTCCCGCGCCGAAACCGTGATTGAAGTAGCGCCGGCTTCCAGCCGGCCAGCGATGAAATTGCCGGCTGGAAGCCGGCGCTACGAATTAAGCGTCGCGATGATCTGTGCGTGCAGCGCCGGTGTCGCGGCTGCGACAGTCGATGTCGCCGGATAGGCCGCGCCGCCGCGCCAGTCGGTGATCACGCCGCCCGCGCCGCGGATTATCGGCACGAGCGCGGCAATGTCCCAGGGGTTCATGATCGGGTCGAGCATGGCGTCGGCCTGGCCGCTCGTGACGAGCAGATAGCCGTAGCAGTCGCCCCAGGTGCGCACGAGCTTCGCGCGCCGTGCGAGAGCGTCGAAGGCGGCGCCATTTTGGTGCTTCGCCGGATTGAGCGGATCACTCGTGAGCAGCGTGGCGTCCTCGACTCGCGTGCACCGGCGCGTGTGGACGGTGTGGCCGTTGAACGTGGTCGTCGTGCCGTCGCCGACCACGAGCTGCTTTAAGATCGGCTGGTGAATCGCGCCCAGCACGGGTTGCCCGCGGTGGAGCAGCGCGATGAGGGTGCCCCACAGCGGCACCCCGGTGATGAAGCAG
>OCZT010007362.1_pt1 | contig 10801 bp, 9 predicted proteins | sample 1539031 | NCBI WGS metagenome assembly OCZT01 (sample SAMEA3539308, study PRJEB22396) | soil metagenome | biome: tundra; feature: field; material: soil | place: USA | collected 2010-05 | depth 0.15 m
AATCAAATAAGAGAACTTTATTATTAGACTGTGATTTAAGAAGACCTAGAATTCATGCTATAATGGGAGTTGATAAAAAACCAGGGCTTATAGATTATTTATTTCACAAAGCAAAATTAGAAGAGATAATAAGAAAAACTCGAAAGAATAATTTAAGTTATATAACGTCTGGTTCAATTTCCAAAAATCCAGCCGAAATATTAGAATCTGGAATAATGAACAATTTCTTAAAAGAAATAAGAGATTTGTTTGATGTAATAATTATAGATTCTGCCCCAATACTTGCTGTTATCGATACTGAAATCCTTGCGAAGCTTGTTGACGGAACTATTTTGGTTATATGTGCTGATAAAACTAAAAATCAATTAATGATGGATGCAGTTGACATAATTAAACGCAATAAGGTCCCATTTCTTGGTACTGTACTAAACAATTTTAGATATAAGAGCGGTTATGGTTACTATCACAAATATTATTACAACTATTCATCTAACGGGGATGGGGATAAAAAACATAAAATCAAATCTTGAATTTTATTACCAAATTATGAAAGCCTTTGCTAAATTAAATAATTGATGAATTTCTTGAAATGGTTAACTCTAACTGAAATCAGAGAATTTTTTACAAAGGGACACGAAAGAAGCGTTAAAGCCAAAAAGAATATTTTGGGATCTTTTATCGTCAAGGGGGGAAGTATATTAATAAATTTACTATTGGTCCCACTCACGTTGAATTACTTGAATCCTATCAAATATGGTATATGGATTACACTAACTTCGGTAATTGCTTGGTTTGGTTTCTTTGATATCGGGCTTGGAAGTGGATTAAGAAATAGGTTCGCAGAAGCAGTAGCTATGGGTAATTATGAATTAGCTAAAACTTATATTAGCACTACTTATGCTATCTTATCAATTATTATTGCTGTAATAATATTATTGTTTTATGCTATAAATCCTTTTTTAAACTGGGCTATGATACTTAATGCAGGTGATGATCCTGCTTTGCAAAATGAATTAAGTTTACTTGCACTTATTGTTTTTTCTTTGTTTTGTCTTAGTTTTATCTTTAAAATTATTGCTACTATCTTAACTGCCGACCAACAGCCTGCTAAAGCTTCTCTCTTTAACTTATTTGCAAATGCTCTTTCACTTATATTTATTATTGTTTTGACAAAAACAACAAAAGGTTCGCTGCTATACATAGGCATTATTTTTAGCTCTATGCCTGTACTTGTAATGATTATTTCTAGTATCTGGTTTTATAGTCATAAGTATAAATACTATAAACCATCCATTAAATTTGTTGACTTCAGTAAAGCAAAAGATCTTTTTTCGCTTGGTACAAAATTTTTTATTATTCAGATAGCTGGGGTGCTTATATACGAAATAAACAATATTATTATTTCACAATTATTTGGACCGGCTGAAGTAACTCCTTATAATATTGCATTCAAATATTATGGTATTCTTATGATGTTTTTTACCATTATTATTACTCCTTTTTGGAGTGCTATCACCGAAGCATGGGTAAAAAAGGAATTTGATTGGATAAAGTTAGTTATGAAGAAACTATTTAAGTTTTGGGGACTGATTCTATTCACAGGAATATTCATGTTAATTGTTTCTCCTTTGGCTTTCCAAATTTGGGTAGGAAAAGTAGTTGTAATTCCGGTTTCTATGTCAGTATTAGTTATGCTATGGGCAATTTTGTATTGTTGGAATGGAATTTTTAGTCAATTTCAAAATGGTGTTGGTAAAATAAAACTCCAATTATATTTTAGCATTTTACAAGCTTTTATTTATATACCCTTAGCTCTCTTTTTGGGTAAGCAATTGGGGATATCAGGTGTATTGCTTGCTAACGTACTGATTGTTTTATTAGTTGCATGGATTGGTCCAATGCAGTATAGTAAAATTATCCTGGATAAAGCAACTGGAATTTGGAATGATTGAAATATTATTTTAAGTAAATTCATTTAGAGAGAAATGAAAAATATCACTAAAGAATTAAATAATTTATCGGTCAGTGACGCAAATAATGGACATAAATTTCCTCTGAATTTGTGGCTAAATATTTTGCCGATGAATCCATTTGTAAAGGTTTATTTCGGCTTACTTTTTGTATCTCCATTATTAGCCTTTTTTATCCAAAAATATTTAGTTTTGCTGCCATACTATTTATTAGGCACTGTTGCTGTAATTTTGGCCATATTTTTAGCGATCCAAAAAAGTTTAAGAATCCCCAAATATATTTATCCTTTAATCCTATTCTTTATTTATAGTTCGGCTTGGGATTTTTTTAACGGAAGGTATGAACAATTTGGAATAATAAAACTAATTTTTAAAAACTATTCATTACATACAATTGCGATTCTATTAATAATTGAAAATGAAAATATTAATTATAAATTTATAAAAGGAAGTATCAAAATATTTAAAATAATTGCAATTATTTCATTTATTGTAATTATTTATCAATTTCTTTTTAATTCATATTTTTTTACACCAATTGAATCGAATTTGTTATCAGTTGATATTGATTACTTTAGAAATACTTCAATTTGGGGTTGGTTAAGCCCATGGGGAGTGGGGCTATCCCTTTTACCTATTATGGCTATTATTATAAATCACGACTTGTTAGAAAAGAACTTGATTCAATCTTTCTTATGGTTAGGAGTTTCAGGTATAGTAGCTTTTTTAACAAATACAAGATGGATAATGATAAATTTTCTTTTATTACTATTCCTTCCAATAGTTTTAATGCATGGGTCAAAAATTAAAAATATTATTTTTGGTATTGTCGGTTCCGCAATAGTATTATTAATACTTTATGAGCTTTTTAGTTTTTCAGGCATGAATATAGAAAAATACTATAATGATAGAATAATGGATAAGACAGCAGATACTAGAGTATTAGCATTTAAGCTATTTTCAGAATCTTTCCCCCAAAATCCTTTTTTGGGTACCGGCGTAAGAGTCGATGAAGAATTAAAGATGGCTTTGGCCCATAGAAGTTCCCAGATACATGTGGGTTATCTGTCCTGTTTATACGAATATGGCATAATTGGTAGTCTATTTTTATTTACATTTTGGGCTTTAGTTGCAAGGAAGTTTTACATAATTGCTAAGGTTTCCAAACAATATGGAATTTTTATCGGATTTTTATGTCTAATATTTGCTAATCTTACATTTGTAACATATAGTGTTTTTGAGGTTGGAATTATATTTCTATTTATTTTTACTAGATTTTATAATATCGAATATTCATTAAATAAAATTTATTCTTCGAATAATCACTTAATTTCATAGATATATTTCAATCATGAATTAGTATTATTATTAAATTCTTTATTAGTTATATGAAAAAAATTAAAGTTTGCTGGTTAGCTTCATATCCAATCGATTTATTATTACCGGAATTACAGATTACTCAAAATTTTCCCATCGATTCAACAATGTGGCTAGTATCTTTATCAGAAGTAATAGCTAGGAATAATGAAATAGAATTACATATAATAACGCATGCCGCTAAAATCCCTTATGATCAATATATATTTAAAAATAACATACATTTTCATGTTTTACGCTATTCATTTATTAAAGATAAAGGATATCCTTCTTATTTCCCTATAAATGTTATTTCCTGGTATTTTCCTGTAGTTAAAAAAATATTGAAAAAAATAGAAGAGATAAAGCCTGATATCATACATGCACATGGAACCGAAGGCGTTTTCTCCCTGGCAGCTCTAAAAAGTAAACTTCCAAACATAACCTCAATACAGGGTATAATTTCAGAATATGTAAAATTAAATTTTTCCCTCTTAGCATTTTTTCAGCAACGTATAGAAAAATATTGCATTAGGAAAAATAAAAATTTCGGGTGCAGAACTAATTGGGATAATTCTTTCGTCAAATCTATTAATAAGGATGCCCAATTATTTTATGCCCCCGAAGCATTGTCTTATGCTTTTTTTGATGTGAAATGGCAAGGTATTAAAAACATTAATAAATTAATATTTGTTGGTAATTTAGTAAAACGCAAAAGAATTGAACTTTTAATTGATGCAGTTCATAAATTAATTAAGCTCAATAAAGATATAAATGTCGTAATAATTGGTGGTGGTTCGCCTAAATATATTGAGTCCATAAAGAAAAAAATGAATGAATTAAAAATAGAAGATAGATTTGAATTCAAAGGTTTTATGAAATCTGAGCAAATTGCAAAAGAATTAAGTGGAGCGGGAATTTATGTTCATACAGCAAATATGGATAATAGTCCTAATAGTCTTTGTGAAGCAATGGCAATCGGGATGCCGACTGTAGCTAGCAATGTAGGTGGGATACCCTCTATCATTGATAATGAAAAAACCGGATTATTATTTGAATTAGACGATGTAGATGATTTATGTCTAAAAATCAATAAGTTTTTAAATAATCACGAATACGCAAAAACAATTGCAAAAAATGCATCTATTGAAGCTTTTAATAGAAATTATCCGGATAAGGTTGCCAAAATTATTTTAGATATATATATTAAAATTATAAATGGATTAACCAACAATTAACTATTCCGTTGTAATTGATAAATTATGAGTATTTTATTGTTTGCTTGTATTGATTTTCCAAATGGCCCAGCTACCACAGCACATTGTAATTTAATGGTAAAAGGTATTTGTAAAAACGGTGTCTCTTCTTTTTTAATCATTCCATTTGGTACTTCAAATAGAGTTGGGCAAAATCATATTATGGATAAGGGTCATTATTATGGTGTACCTTATATAATAATGAGTAATAAGTATGATATACATAAATCATTTAGATGGATAAATAATATTTATGGCATGATTAAATCTGCGTTATTATTGTATAAACGTTGGAGAAAGCATAAGCAAGACATTGTAATAATATATTCTACTAATTTATTTCGACATTTTTTAATAATTTGTTTTTGTCTTTTATTAAAAATTCCTCTATATCCATGGGAAGTCGAAAAGGAATCTAGCAATAGGGAATTTAAAGGGATTAAATTTAGATTTAGTCTTTTTATTGCTCATTTTACTGAAATATTACTGCCCAAAATAGCAGAGGGCATGATAGTGATTTCTTCCTATTTAAATGATTATTATGGTAAATATATTCCTAAAGAAAGAATAATACTTTCCCCTATTTTGGTTAATCCCGTAGATTATCAAAATATAGAACATAATAATATTGATTCGTTTAGAAAAAAATATAATGGAAAAAAAATTATTCTTTATAGTGGTCTCTTCGCAGAAAAAGACGGTATTTCTTATATTTTAGAAGCTATGAATAAATTTGTTAGTGTTTTTCCTGATTCAATTTTACTTATTACAGGAAAAGCCAGTGGTAAATATTATCTCCTCAGTAATATTGATAATGTAGTTGATGCACTTAACTTAAAAAATAATTTCCAATATTTAGGCTTTGTATCTAGAGAAGAACTAAAGATAATAAAAAACGCCGCGGATTTATTGTTAGTATGTAGATCTAATTCTATTTATGCAAACATTGGATTTCCCTGGAAACTGGGTGAATATTGTATGACAGCAAAACCCATAATTGCTACTAAAGTTGGAGATATTGAAAAATACTTTAAAGATAAAGAGAATATATTTCTGGCTGATCCTGAAGACTCTATCTCTATTTTCCTTCAAATGAAAATTGTCTTTGATAATTACCCAAAGGCTCTTGAAGTTGCGCAAAAAGGATATGAAAAAGCTTGTACTGTTTTTAATTATCAAATAGAAACAAAAAGAATTATAAACTTTGTTAACAAAAATCTTAATTAATTTATTAGTCCGAAGAAAATGAAAAATTATTCTTTGATTTTATAACTCATTAAAAACTTTCTTAAAGATGAAAAAAATATTGTTTATAATTTTAAGATACTCCGGAATTCCTGCTATCCTAAGAGAAACAGCGCAAAAAAAAGATGTCACTATTATAACATTTCATGACCCATTACTTGAAACTTTTAATGAAACCATTGCATATCTAAAGAAATACTATAATATTATTCCATTATCTAGTTATGTCGAATGTTTAATGAGTAATAGAATAGTTCCTCAAAAAACTATTATTATTACTTTAGATGATGGACATAAAAATAATTATAAATTATTAAAAAGTATAAAAGAAAATCGTGTACCCGTCACAATTTTCTTATGTTCTGAGATTATTGGCACAACCCGACATTTCTGGTGGACCCATAAGATAGTTGGATATAGCTTGAAGGAATTAAAGAGAATGCCGGAACTTGAAAGAAGAAATCTTTATAAAAAAAATAATTTTGATTTTGTTACTAATTATGGAGAAAATGGCCGGCAAGTTCTTAATATGGAAGAAATAAACGAAATGTTTTTATCCGGATATGTGGATTTTCAGTCCCATACAATGTCACACGTTCTTTTAGATAAATGTGATGATTCTCTGGCCCTTGAAGAAGTACAATACTCAAAATTAAATCTTGAAAAGAAATTAAATAAACCTATTTATGCCTTAGCCTACCCAAATGGGTTTTATTCAGATCGAGAAATCATAAATGTCCAAAAATCAGGTTACCTTTGTGCCTTAACTATGGATCCAGGATTTAATACAAAGAAAACTAATCAATTTAAATTAAGAAGATTAGGTATAAGTGATAAAGCAAACATTGACGAGATTATAGTTAGAACTTCTGGTTTATGGGGATTATTTAAAAAAATGAAAAAATTAATACTGCCATCTTCAATAGATTGAAATATTATAAGATTTCAAATTGTTTAGATATAAAATGTTGAAATTATAATGAGAGAACCCTATTAAAAATTTAGTACTGATAACATCTCCTTCTTTTAACGTTGATGAAAACATAGGTGGTATTTCCAGCTTTACTAAGCTTCTAATAGAAAATAATCATCTTATTGAATACGTTCTTTTTGTTAGAGGCAAAAAAGATTTTGAGAGAAGGAGGTTCGTTTGGTTGATTAGACAACCTTTTGTATTATTAAATTTTATTACAATTTTAATAAATGAAAAAAGTATAAAGATTGTACATATTAATATGCCATTAGGTAGTATTGGTATTGTTAGAGATTCATTATTGGTTATAATTGCTGCGTGTTTTAGAAAAAAAGTTATTCTGCATTTCCACGGTGGAAATTATAATCTCAATAAAAAAATTCCGTTTATTCTAAAAATATTTTTAAATGTTTCAATTTTACTATCTCATAAAATAATAACACAGGGGAAAAAAGAACAGGAATTCTTTATTGAACATTTTAATATAGATATTGGAAATATCATTTTTATTCCAAATTCTGTAAAAACTCCTACTTCATTTTTGTTTAAATCGCAAGGTTTACCGAAGATACTATATTTAGGTCGCATTGATAAAAATAAGGGTTTGAAAGAAATAACACTGGCTCTGGAACAATTGAAAAATAAAATTGATTTTAAATTTATTATTGCAGGTGATGGACCAGATAAAGATGATTTTATTGGTGATTGCCAAAGACGAATTCCAGATAATTATCATTATTTGGGTATAATAAGTGGAAAAAAGAAAGAGATGGTTCTTGATGAAACAAATATTTTTCTGATGCCATCTTATTATGAAGGATTACCATATGCTCTTTTAGAAGCTATGGCATATAAATTGATACCAATTGTAACGCCTGTTGGTTCAATTCCTGAAATTGTTGAAGATGGTAAAAATGGATTTTTAGTGCCGGTTTATAATTATAAAGCTATAATTAATTCTATAATTGAGTTAGATGCAAATCCAAAGAAATTTGAAGAAATGAGTCAAAATGCATATGAAACTATTAAATCAGATTACTCATTAAGTAATTATACAAATAAAATAAATGCTGTATACTCAAATTTGTATCCGAAAATTTTAAATATTAAATAATTGTAGTTTTACAAATAGAAATAAATTTTCCTTGGAAGATTTTATACTTTCTTAATAATATTTATTTAAAACTAATTGTAAGAAACATTAATATAAAAATAGTTCAAATGAAGGTAACCTATGAAAGTACTAATATTAGCTGGTGGTTTTGGTTCGCGGATTGGGGAAGAAACAACTTTGAAACCAAAACCAATGTTAGAAATCGGAGACAAACCTATCCTTTGGCATATTATGAAACTATACTCTTATTATGGATTTAACGAATTTGTTATTCTTTTAGGATACAAAGGCTATTTGATTAAAGAATATTTTGTGAATTATTACCTGCATAGGAGTGATCTGACTATCGATTTAGCAAACAATTCTATTATATTCCATAATAATAAATCGGAGTGTTGGAAAGTTACTTTACTTGATACCGGATTAAATACTTTAACGGGTGGTAGAATAAAGCATGCACAAGACTTTATTAGAAAAGAAAGATTCATGTTAACGTATGGTGATGGTATCTCGGATATTAATATCAACAAACTTATTAAATTTCATGAAAAACATAAAAAAGCAATCACTATTACGGCAGTTAAGCCTGAAGGAAGATTTGGCGCAATTGATATAGGGGAGGGTAATCGTATTCTTAAATTTAATGAAAAGCCAAAGGGGGATGGTGCATGGATAAATGGAGGCTATTTTGTTTGTGAACCAAAAGTATTGAGTTATATAACTGAAGGTGATAGTACAATTTTTGAAAAAACACCTTTAGAAAATCTAGCTAATGATGGTGAGTTGTTTGCATATAAACATGAAGGGTTTTGGAAACCAATGGATACCCAAAGAGATAAAAATGAATTAATTATGTTATGGGAAAAAGATAAAGCACCATGGAAAATTTGGTAGATTATAAATTATTTAAAAATATTTATAAGGCTAGAAAAGTTCTAATCACTGGTCATACAGGATTCAAAGGTTCGTGGTTAGCTTTTTGGTTGGAATTAATGGGCGCAGAAGTAACAGGATATTCACTGGGACTACCAACCCAGCCAAATCATTTTTCACTGTTAAATTTAAATATTACTCATTTAGTGGGTGATATATTAGACGAAGAAAAATTAGATGCGGCATTTAATACTTATAAACCGGAGATTGTTTTCCACTTGGCAGCTCAACCTCTTGTTAGGGCATCATTTAATGACCCAATATTAACATATAAAACAAATGTTATCGGTACCTTAAATGTTTTTGAAGCATGCCGTAAAACACCTTCAGTAAAAGTAATTATTAATGTAACTAGTGATAAATGTTACTCGAATAAGGAGTGGATTTGGGGATATAGAGAATCAGATGAAATGGGAGGATATGATCTTTATAGTTCTTCTAAAGGGTGCTCTGAAATATTAACGCAATCATATAGAAATTCGTTTTTTAACTTAGGAACATTTAAGGAACATAGAATTTCACTAGCGAGCGTAAGGGCAGGTAATGTGATTGGTGGTGGTGATTGGGCACAGGATCGATTAATCCCGGATATAATGCGTGCAATTTCGCAAAATCAGATTGTTTACCTTAGGAATCCAAAAGCCATTCGTCCTTGGCAGCATGTTCTTGAGCCATTGAATGGATATCTTTTACTGGCTTCAGAACTTTATAATGGGAAAAATCAATATGCAGAAGGATGGAATTTTGGTCCTGATTCCAACGATGCAATTACTGTCGAAGAAGTAGTAAAGAGAATTAAGAATAATTGGACAGCTCTGAAGTACGATGTTAAATCGACAATAGATCAGCCTCATGAAGCGACACAATTGAAATTAGATTGCTCAAAAGCCAGGTCATTACTAATATGGGAGCCAATTTGGAGTTGCGAAAAAGCTATACAAGTTACAACCGAATGGTATAAAAAATACTATTTGGAAAATAAGATATTAAGTAAAGAAAATATTATTAATTTTGTTAATGACGCTATTAATAGAAATACCATATGGACAAAATGAAGTATAGTGAAACAGAAATTCAAGGAGTATTTTTAATAGAGAATTTATTATTTCAGGACGAACGAGGAAAATTTATAAAAACATATCAGCAAAGCATATTCAACGAAATGGGACTTAAATTTGATTTAAAAGAGAATTTTTTTTCAATTTCTGCTTTAGGAGTCATTAGAGGATTACATTTTCAATTTCCTCCTTTTGCGCAAGAAAAATTAGTCTATGTACCAAAAGGAAGAATTATGGATATCGTATTAGATATTAGAGTTAATTCTCCCAGTTATAATAAACATATAGTTGTTGAGCTATCTGAAGAAAATGGTTATTCTATCTATATTCCAACTGGTTGTGCACACGGTTTTCAATGTCTTGAAAACGATACAATAACTTTTTATTCTCAAGGAGCAGAATATGAACCATCTGCTGACGGAGGAATAAATCCATTATCTTTAGGTATAGAATGGCCTATTAAAGAATATATTCTTTCTCAAAAGGATAGAAATTTTAAACACATTACGGATTTTGAATCTCCATTTAAGCTTTAAATAAATAAATGAGAATTATAATTACAGGCGCTACTGGTTTTGTTGGAAGAAATCTACTTCCAAAATTAATTCAAGCTAACCATGAAATTTTTGAAATCACAATTAGTCCTGATATATCAAAAGAACTATATGGCAGTAACACAAGGCAATTTTATTTTTTCAATGATAATCAAAATAAACTGAAGAATGAACTGAATAACTTTAAACCGGAAGCATTAATCCATCTTGCTTCATATTTGACTTCTTCAGATGATACTGAAGATATGCGAAAACTAATCAACTCAAACCTATTTTTTTTATGTCAGGTATTAGATGCAGTAAAAGAATCTGGTCTTAAATGGTTTATTAATACAGGAAGTT
>OCZT010007364.1_pt1 | contig 10800 bp, 6 predicted proteins | sample 1539031 | NCBI WGS metagenome assembly OCZT01 (sample SAMEA3539308, study PRJEB22396) | soil metagenome | biome: tundra; feature: field; material: soil | place: USA | collected 2010-05 | depth 0.15 m
GTAGTGGAAACGATATCAGAAACATTCGCTACACCCAGCATTAAGGCACTTTTTTTACCCAGGGTTATATCAGCCTTTAATCCGGTATGAGAAAAGGGTCCATAGGAAAACATATAATCCATACTGTAGTTCCGGTTCAGGTAAGCATCTGGTACTTCATATCCAATATGGGTTGCCCATTTGCCCATGGTTAATTTAAAATGGTCACTAATTGCATAGCTTAAATATGCCTGTTTAACTGCAAATAAAGTAGGGTGATCTGGATTTCCATAAGCAAATTCTTCTGCCCTGCGGCCAAAACCCAAATCTATTGTTGCGCTGGCTTTACCAAAACTATGGTCTGCCTTAATGCTGGCCATTCCCAGTTCAAATGAGTTTTGAGAATTGGTAAAACTTGTGTAGTTGTTACCATAATGGATAGTACCAGCAGCATCAGTAAAGGTGGCTGGATCATTAAAATTATACCGGTAATAGACATCAACAGATCCTGTAAATGTAGGCACAGGTGATGTTGGTTTTGTAGAATCTGTTTGTGCATAAGTGGAAATAAATCCAAAAAATACAACCATTCCTAATAAAATTTTTCTTAACATTGTTTTAGATTTAAAGATTAATAATGAAAGGGGTTTAGCTGATTAACTTTTCTCAGAAGTTGATCATTTCAGCTATACCCCTTTCTTTTTCGGATAAAACACCATTATTTTTTACCAGCAAACTACTTTGTAAATATTTTTCGTCACGTTGTGAAGCTTCTAATCTCAGTCCTTCATCTGCTTTTGCAATCCAGGCAATATCTGCAGAATTATATTTACCACCATCATTAAAAGTTGCAAATGATGGAATAAAAATAGCAGCGATGGCAACAACCATCAAAACAATAAATGGGATTGTTTGGCTTACAGATATTTTTTTCATTTTTTATCATTTATTTATTCAAACATACCAAAAAAAATGCAATTGCAAAATATTATTTTATATATTTTATATTTTAATATAATAAAAAATATTGTTATATACTGATTATCAGTCGAATAAAATAATAATAAGTTTTTACACAAAACTATGTTGATAAAAATATATTATATTTATAATTTCATAATATGTTTAATCAAATTTTTGAAATACTAAAAAACCTGCCAAAAGCAGGTTCCATTAAAAATTAAAGTACAAGAAAATTAAGCCTTTTGAAAAATATTATTATCCTTTGCTTCCAGCAAAGAATAGCCAGTAAGGTACTCATCTACTTTTCGGGCACATTCTCTTCCTTCTGAGATAGCCCAAACAACAAGTGATTGTCCCCGACGCATATCGCCGGCAGTAAATATTTTGGGAATATTTGTATGGTATGAGTTTTCTGTAGCTTTTACATTACCGCTCTCGTCCAGTTCAATTTCTAACTGGTTTAATAAACCTTTATGCAGAGGATGAACAAAGCCCATTGCCAGCAAAGCAACTTCGCAGGGAATTTGTGTTTCACTGCCTGCTACTTCTACAAATTGTGCAGGTTTATTTTCTTCTGTGAATTTCCATTCAAGATCAACAATTTTCAGAGCTTTGAGATTTCCATTGTCATCACCTATAAATTCTTTTGTAGCAATAGCCCAATGACGTTGCACTCCCTCTTCATGAGAACTGGTTGTTTTTAAAATCATTGGGTAAGTTGGCCAAGGCATAAAAGCAGTTCGGTTTTCAGGTGGCTTGGGCAATAATTCAAATTGTGTAACAGACGATGCTTTGTGACGATTAGCTGTTCCCACACAATCACTTCCTGTATCCCCACCACCAATTACCACTACATTTTTACCTGTTGCAAAAATGTCTTTCCCTTCCACTTTTTTGTTTGATACTCTTTTGTTTTGCTGTGTTAAAAAATCCATGGCAAAATGAATTCCGTTCAATTGTCTTCCGGGAATATTCAAATCTCTTGGAACAGTTGAACCACCAGCTAATACAATTGCATGATATTCTCTCAGCAGATCATTTATATTGATATCAATACCAACTTCGGCATTGCATTTAAATACAATACCTTCCTCTTCCATTAATTTCACTCTTCTGTCTATCACCCATTTTTCTAATTTAAAATCAGGTATACCATATCTCAATAACCCTCCCGGTGCGTCGTCTCTTTCAAAAACTACAACCGTATGGCCAGCATAATTTAATTGTGATGCTGCAGCCAAACCCGCAGGACCCGACCCCACAATAGCTATTTTTTTGCCTGTTCGAATATGAGGTATTATGGGTTGTACATAACCATTATCAAAGGCAATTTCTATAATATGTTTTTCTATTTCTTCAATTGTAACTACAGGTGCATTGATACCTAATACACAAGATGTTTCGCAGGGTGCAGGGCAGATTCTTCCGGTAAATTCAGGAAAATTATTAGTGGAAGAAAGTATATCATATGCCTCCTTCCAGCTTTTGCGATAAACTGCATCATTAAACTCGGGAATTACATTTCCTAACGGGCAACCTTGATGACAAAAGGGAACGCCACAGTCCATGCAGCGGGCAGATTGCTGGTTGAGTTTCTCATCAGAATATCTTTCAATAAATTCATTATAATCATTTACTCTTTCCTGCGGCGGACGCTTTGCAGGAAGTTCTCTTGTAAATTCTAAAAAGCCTGTTACTTTACTCATACCCTCTAACTCCCTGAAGGGAGAATTTTTATGTTTTTGTAAAATTAAATTTCAATTATTACTTAAATTCTTTTACGATGGAAACAATAGCTTTTTCATTCAACACTTTCTTATAATCTTTTGGAAATACCTTCACAAAATTTTTTAACTGGTTATCAAAATCATTCAGCACAAATTTTGCAACAGTGCTATTAGTATATTGATAATGTTTACTGATCATTTCATGTAATAACTTTTCATCATATTCCTCAATCCTGTCAAGATCAACCATTGTTTTATTGCACATTGAATCAAGCCTGCGTTGTACATCATAAACGTAAGCAATGCCACCACTCATACCTGCTGCAAAATTTCTACCTGTTTCACCAAGTATGATAACATTACCGCCGGTCATGTATTCACAACCATGATCACCAACACCTTCCACCACTACGTTTGCGCCTGAATTACGAACAGCAAACCTTTCACCTGCTTTCCCCCTGATAAAAACTTCGCCCGATGTAGCGCCATAAAGCGCAACATTACCTACAATAATATTTTCTTCGGGAAGAAAGGCTGCATTCTTTGATGGATATATAATAAGTTTTGCGCCACTCAACCCTTTACCAAAATAATCATTTGCATCTCCTTCCAGTTCAAGCGTTACACCCCTGGTATTAAAAGCTGCAAAACTTTGCCCTGCCGTACCTATAAATTTAAAATGAATCGTATCATCGGGCAAGCCATTTGCTTTATACCGTTTTGTAATTTCATTTGATAAAATTGTTCCTGTTGTTCTATCAGTATTTTTTAAAAGGAATTCTCCAAATATTTTTTGCTGATTATCCAATGCTGGTTTTGCAGCTTTTAATAAATTCCAATCAAGCACTTCACTCAAGCCATGATCCTGTTCTTCGGATTTATATAATCCTGTAAATTCTGAAGCAGGCTGTTTGTATAAGACAGGAGACAGATCAACGTTGCGGTATTTCCAGTGAGTAATGTTTTCTTTCTTTTCTAAAAAATCAACCTGGCCTACCATTTCATTTATAGTTTTAAAACCCAGCTCAGCCATGATTTCTCTTAACTCCTGCGTTAAAAATTTAAAGAGATTAACAACATGATCCGCATCACCTGTAAATAGTTTACGCAATTCTTTATTCTGAGTTGCAACTCCTACAGGACATGTGTTGAGATGGCATTTACGCATCATGATACAACCCTCAACTATTAATGCAGCGGTTGCAACTCCCCACTCTTCGGCTCCAAGTAAAGTGGCAATTGCAATATCACGTCCGGTTTTTAATTGTCCGTCGGTTTGCACAACTACCCTGCTTCTTAATTTATTTTTTACAAGTGTTTGATGCGTTTCTGCAAGACCTAATTCCCACGGTAAGCCTGCATGTTTTATAGAACTTATCGGTGATGCACCAGTTCCTCCATCATGACCGGAAATTAATATCACATCTGCTTTTGCTTTAGTAACACCTGCTGCAATGGTTCCTACACCTGCTTTGGAAACAAGTTTTACATTTATTCTTGCTTTTCTGTTTGCATTTTTTAAATCAAAAATTAATTGTGCAAGATCTTCAATTGAATAAATATCGTGATGAGGTGGTGGCGAGATCAACCCAACACCGGGTGTAGCATGGCGAACTTTACCAATCCAATCATCTACCTTATCGCCGGGTAACTGTCCCCCTTCTCCCGGCTTTGAACCTTGTGCCATTTTAATCTGCAATTCATCTGCTTCGGTTAAATACAGGCTCGTTACCCCAAATCTTGCTGAAGCAACTTGTTTAATTGCGCTTCTCATAGAATCACCGTTAGGCAATTTTTCATACCGGCTTTCATCTTCACCACCTTCGCCTGTATTACTTTTTCCACCAAGCCTGTTCATTGCAATAGCCAGTGTGGTATGGGCTTCCCATGAAATGGAGCCAAAGGACATTGCACCTGTTGCTAAACGTTTGTAAATATTTTCTGCAGGTTCTACCTCATCAATTGAAATTGACGGACGATTGTGTTTGAATTGAAATAAACTTCTTAGTGTTACTGCTTTTTCACTTTGCTCGTTTACGAGCTTTGAATATTTTTTGAAGATATTATAGTCATTTAATCTTGTAGAGTATTGCAGCAGGTGAATGGTTTGCGGATTAAATAAATGAAACTCGCCCTTTCTTCTCCATTCATAAATACCTCCCACCTGTAAACCATTTACAGGCATACTTGATTTACTGAAAGAGAAGAAATGTTTAGATAATGTTTCTTTTGCAATCTCATCAAGTCCCATTCCTTCAATCCTTGAAATTGCTCCTGTAAAATATTTATCAACAACCGATTTATTTAAACCAATAATTTCCAAAATTTGTGCACCCTGGTAAGACTGTAATGTTGAGATGCCCATTTTTGAGAATACTTTCAACAAACCATCGCAAATTGCTTTTATATAATTCTTTCTTAACTCTTCCCATGATAAATCGGTTTGCAGAGATCCATTAGCTTTCATATTGCGAATGGTTGCCAATGCCAGGTAAGGATTAATGGCGGTTGCACCAAACGCTATTAAACAGGCAAAGTGATGTACTTCCCAAACATCCCCGGCTTCAATTACCAAACCAACCTGTCCCCGATAACCTTTTCTTATAAGATGATGGTGAACAGCCGCTGTTGCTAATAAAGAAGGGATCGGTGCATGCTCGGAATCTATTGCTCTATCAGATAAAATCAAAACTTCAAAACCATCCTCAACGGCATCTACAGCATATCTGCATAAGCGGTCTAACCCTTTTTGTAATGAGCCTGGTTTACCATCTGCTATAAAATATGTTTGCAATGTTTTTGCCTGAAAGATACCTGTATCAATACTACGGAGTTTTTCCAGTTCTCCACTTTTAAGAATTGGTTGTTTTAAAGCCACAGTATGGCAATGCTTCGGATCTTCATCTAATAAGTTTCCATTATTACCTACAAACGTAGCAAGGCTCATCACTAATTGCTCACGGATCGGGTCTATTGGCGGGTTGGTAACCTGCGCAAATAATTGTTTAAAATAACTGCTTAAATGCTGTGGCTGATCGCTGAGAATAGCTAATGGTACATCAGTACCCATTGAACCAATGGGCTCTTTTGCATGTAAAGCCATTGGTGCGATAATAGAATCTATATCCTCACGGCTATAACCAAATGCTTTTTGATATTTTAGTACTGAATCGTCTGAAAGATGTGTGAACGTTACTCTTGGCTCATCTAATTCATCCAGCCGTATTTTATATTTATTAAGCCACTCATCATACGGTTTTTGCGAGCATATTTGTTGCTTTAATTCTTCATCACTGATAATTCTTCCGTTCTCAAGATCCACAACAAACATTTTACCTGGCTGAAGTCTTCCTTTTTCCTTAATGAGTTCAGGAGCTATTGGTAATACTCCTGTTTCAGATGCCATTATAACTCTGTCATCGGTTGTAATGCAGTATCGTGAAGGACGCAAACCATTTCTATCCAATGTAGCGCCAATTATTTTTCCATCTGTAAAAGTAATTGAAGCAGGACCATCCCATGGTTCCATAAATGAAGCATGAAATTCATAAAATGCTTTTTTTACAGGATCCATGTGTTCATTGCCATCCCATGCTTCGGGAATCAACATCATCATTACATGCGGAATGGAACGTCCGCATAAAGTGAGTAATTCAATCATATTATCGAGGCAGGCAGAATCTGACTGACCTTGTTCCACAACGGGCAAAATCATTTCCATTTCTTCTTTACTAAAATAGAGAGAGGTAAAATTTCTCTCACTTGTTCTAAGCCAGTTTAAATTTCCCTGTAAAGTATTTATCTCTCCATTATGTGCTATATAACGAAATGGCTGCGCCAATTTCCAGGAAGGAAAAGTGTTGGTAGCAAAACGTGAATGGATCAAACCAAATGCAGAAACAATTCTTTTATTGCTTAGGTCAGGAAAATATGTACGCAACTGAAGACTGGTAAGCTGCCCTTTATAAATAACTGTTTTGTAAGATAATGAAGCAACATAAAAACCAACTGCATCTTTTCTTACCGTATTGTTTATTGTTTGAGTTGAGTAATTTCTTAATACAAATAACTTACGCTCAAAATCATCAGGATTATTGATATGATCGGGGCATGCAATAAAAACCTGTTCAATTTCCGGTTCTACGGATAGGGCTGTAATCCCAATATCATCAGTGTTTACAGGCACTTTGCGATAACCCAGAATTTCTAATCCAACCTTTTCTGCTGAGCGGTTAAAAATGTCACGACATTCTTCTTTTAAACGGATATCTTTTGGGAAAAATAAAACACCTACTCCATATTTACCATAAGATGGTAAATGAATGCCAAGCTTTATACATTCATCAAAAAAAAATTCATGCGGGGTTTGGATGAGAATACCTGCACCATCACCTGTATTATTCTCGCAGCCACATGCACCACGATGCTCCATGTTTTCTAAAATAGTTAAAGCGTCTGAAACTATCTGGTGGCTCTTATTACTTTTTATATTGGCAACAAAGCCGATACCGCATGAGTCATGTTCAAATTGAGAAGAGTATAAACCTTTACCTGCCATATATTAATTAAATAATTAAAATGTTTGATAAGTTTTACATTTAACAGCAAGCAATTGTTTTAAAACACATATGGTTCCTGCTGTTCACCATGTTTTTTTGCAATAAAAAAATTGCAATCGTATCCTTCCGAAATTATCTTTAATTGTCCTTATTAAATAATTAAATATGTACTCATTATACAATCGCCAACTTATATATTTTTTTTGGAAAACCACTGTGGTAAAGGAATTTAGTCATCATCAATTACGCTGTCCAACAATTAGCAGGCACTCCAGATATATAAATCACTTTGCTTTTTTTAGTTTTTTAAAATGGTTGACTTATCTTTGGTCAAACGGGAAAACAAAAATATGCTTAATTAATGAAGTTTTTTTCTTCCATAATGTATATGTGCACTCCATGCAACTGTATGTGTTGTTGTTGCTGATCTATTTGGTTACTCTGCCCACAACCATTTCCGATTTCCCGCTATTATTTTTTTCGATTTTTTTAACGCCTCACCGGTAAAATTTTTACAACATGTTTCTCACGCTAAAAAACAAAATGCCACAAATAGCAAACCAGGTAAGTGTTTTAAGCATTGATGAACTTTTATCACAATTAAGCAAACAATTTCCGGGTAAAGTAACTTTTTCTACCAGCTTTAGTTTTGAAGATCAGGCAATTGCTCATAAAATTTTAATCAATCAACTGCCAATTAGCATTTTTACATTAGATACCGGCAGGCTTTTTCCTGAAACTTATTCAGTGTGGAACGCCACAAACGAAAGATACAATACACATATTAAGGCTTACTATCCCGATCATTCTTTACTCGAAAAATTTATTGCAGAAAAAGGTCCAAATTCTTTTTATGAATCTGTTGAAAACAGAAAAGGATGTTGCTACATCCGCAAAGTTGATCCTTTAAAAAGAGCATTGAAAGGTAATGCGGTATGGATAACCGGTCTTCGTGCCGGGCATTCTGCTTCACGTCATGATATGCCACAGGTTGAGTGGGATGAAGGAAACCAGATCATAAAATATCACCCGCTACTTTATTGGTCAACTGAAGATGTGAAGCAATACATCAATCAAAATAATATTCCATACAATCCATTACACGATAAAGGTTTTGTAAGTATCGGGTGTGCACCATGTACAAGAGCCATTAAGCCCGGAGAAGATTTTAGAGCAGGTCGCTGGTGGTGGGAAGACAGCGCTAGTAAAGAATGTGGTTTACATGTACATGTTGTAGATTAAAAATTTTGAAAGAATAAAAATTAAGAGATGAGTAAGTATCATTTAGATTATTTGGGACAATTGGAATCAGAAGCCATTCACATTATGCGTGAAGTAGCAGGGCAGTTTGAGAGGCCGGCATTATTATTCTCCGGCGGAAAGGATTCTATTACCCTTGTGCATCTGGCATTAAAAGCATTTCGTCCGGGAAGATTTCCATTTCCTTTAGTGCATATTGATACAGGTCACAATTTTCCTGAAGCATTAAATTTTAGAGATGAACTGGTAAATAAAATTGGGGAGAAACTGATCGTTCGCAAAGTAGAAGATACCATTAAACAAAAAAATCTTACCGAACAAAAGGGAAAGTTTGCCAGCCGCAATGCCTTGCAAACCTATACGCTGCTTGATATTATTGAAGAGTTCAAATTTGATGCACTTATCGGCGGAGCAAGAAGAGACGAAGAAAAAGCAAGAGCCAAAGAAAGAATATTTTCTGTTAGAGATGAGTTTGGTCAGTGGAACCCCAAACTTCAACGACCAGAGCTATGGAATATATACAATGGTAAAATTCATAAAGGAGAAAATGTTCGTGCATTCCCTATTAGTAACTGGACAGAGCTGGATGTATGGAATTATATACGTAGCGAAAAAATCGAATTGCCTTCTATTTATTTCGCTCATGAAAGAGAAGTGCTGGAACATGAAGGCCAGTTGGTGGCTGTGTCAGAATATATTCAACTGGAACAAACGGATGTAATACTAAAAAAGAAGGTGCGATACAGAACAGTTGGTGATATGACATGTACTGCTGCGGTTGAATCAAATGCAACCGGTATTGATGATATCATTAACGAGATAATTGCAACCAAAACAAGCGAAAGAGGCGAAACAAGAATTGATGATAAGGTATCGGAAGCAGCGATGGAGGACAGGAAGACGATCGGATATTTTTAACCCCCAAACCCCCTAAAGGGGGAATAGGGTAAGCTCTTTTATAAATGATAATTTATTTTTCTAACCATCAGTATTTTAAGCAAATTTAATACTGATACAAACTAAGTTTCCCTTTAGGGGACAGGGGTATGGACATTCTAAGATTTATAACTGCCGGAAGTGTTGACGATGGAAAGAGTACTTTGATTGGTCGTTTGTTGTACGACAGCAAATCTATTCTGATTGATCAACTGCAGGCGATTGAAAAACAAAGTAAGAATAAAGAAGAAGGCGAGATTGATCTTGCATTGCTCACTGATGGCTTGCGTGCAGAGAGAGAGCAGGGAATTACGATTGATGTTGCTTACAAATATTTTTCCACCCCTAAGCGTAAATTCATTATTGCTGATGCACCGGGGCATATTCAATACACACGTAACATGGTTACCGGCGCATCTAATGCAGAGTTGGCAATTATTTTGGTGGATGCAAGAAACGGAGTTGTAGAGCAAACACGCCGCCATTCTATCATTACTTCTTTGCTGAATATACCGCATGTGGTGGTAGCCATTAATAAAATGGACCTTGTAAATTATTCGCAGGACGTGTACAACAATATTGTAATTGATTACGAAAAAGTAGCAAACTCACTTGAACTTAAAGACGTAAAGTATATTCCCATCAGTGCATTGAATGGCGATAATATTGTAGATAAACTTGATAATCTTTCGTGGTATGAAGGTGAATCTTTATTGCATCATTTAGAAAATATTGAACTGGATTCTGTTATCAATCTTACAGATGCAAGATTCTGTGTGCAATATGTTATTCGTCCGCAAGTCGCTGACCTGCACGATTACAGGGGTTATGCAGGTAAGATAATCAGCGGTATCTACCGCAAAGGCGATAAAATAATTGTTCAGCCATCCGGAATAGAAAGTACTATTAAAGCTATAGAAATCGGAGGCAAAGAAATTGATGAAGCGTTTGCTCCGCAAAGTGTAGTGTTGCATCTTGAAGATGATATAGATGTTTGTCGCGGAGACATGATCATACATCGCGATAATCAACCTAAAACCGAACAGGAATTTGAAGCGCTCGTGTGCTGGATGGGCAACAAACCTTTGGTGCCCGGCAATAAATATTTCTTACAGATAAACAGCAAAGTGGTAAGAAGTGTGGTGAAAGACATTGAATACAAATTAGACGTAAACACGTTGCAGAAAAATTATTCTCCTGAAAAAGCTGAATTGAATGACATTATTAAAGCAACCATTAAAACAGCATCACCTGTTGCATTTGATTCTTATAAAAAGTTAAGACAGAATGGCGGCGCTATTTTAATTGATGAAACAAGCTGCGTTACTGTTGGGGCGTGTATGATTCAATAAGCCGGTTGATAGTTGACAGTTGTT
>OCZT010007365.1_pt1 | contig 10800 bp, 9 predicted proteins | sample 1539031 | NCBI WGS metagenome assembly OCZT01 (sample SAMEA3539308, study PRJEB22396) | soil metagenome | biome: tundra; feature: field; material: soil | place: USA | collected 2010-05 | depth 0.15 m
GTCATGAGACGCCGCGCGGTCACGACTGGCTGAGCTTTTCCAGGATGGGCACCGCCGCCCGAAGCGTCGCGCGTTCCGCCGAGGTCAGCTCGGCCAGCCGCTGGGCCAGCCACGCGTCCTTACGGCGCCGGACACGTTGCACCACGGCCCGGCCTTCCTCGGTGACGGTGAGAATGACCTGACGCCGGTCCCTCAGGTGCGGCGACTTGAGCACGAGGTTACGCTCGGTCAGCACAGCGATCACGCGGGTCATGGACGGCGGCTGCACCTTCTCGTGCTCAGCCAGCTCACCGGGGGTCATCGCGTGGTGGACTTCCAGGGCCGACAACGCGGCCAGCTGGGTCTCGGAGAGCACCGCCTCGGTCATGCCCGACACGGCGCGCTGAGCCCGCAGCCGCCTCGCCAGCCGGCTCACGGAGATCCGGAGAGCGGTGGCCAGCCCGGCATCAGTCCTGGTCCGCGTGGTTGTCATCTTTGGTAAACCTTCGTCGGGCAGCCTAAAGCGTGGACTAAGTACATCACGGCCGCGGACGGATGCAGCCACCCGGACGGCCGTCGGCGCTCGGGGGCCGCCTGGCCGTCGTCGATGCCGGACGACCTCGTAGCCTACAGGGGTGAAGCAAACCCGCGAGCCGGGGACGCGCCTGTCTCCCCCGCCACCGCTCGAAGGCAACGATCAACTGGTGACGAGGGTCATCACGGCTGGATGGGCGATCGCGCTCATCGTCCTGCTCATCCTCCGCGGTAGCTTGCGTCCCGACGTGCGGTGGTGGATCTGGACCTGCGCGGCCGGCCTGGGCATGGGCCTGTTCGGCCTGTGGTATCTGCCGAGGCTCAAGCGCTCAAGGTCCCGGGCGGCGCAAGCCAGGACCCGGGATCAGTCCGCCCCGCGGGACAGCGGCTCGAATACGGTCTCCGCGACGGAAACCCCGGGCACGTCGACGAGGTCGTAACCGAATTCGTCGATGACCGGCGCGACCGCACGGGAGGCCACCTCGGCCGCCATCGCCTCCGAATGCGCTCCGCAGCCGTGATCGGCCGACACGACCCGGCCGTCGTCCGGCGCGTACTCGTTCGCGCAGGCACCGAAAAGCCGGCCCAGCTCGCCGCTCAGCGATACGAAGAACCCGCAGCTGACGCAGTGGGCGGGAGCCGCGTGCGCCAGCGGCGTGCGCGGGCCATGCTCGCTGGAGTACCAGCGTTCGGACGCCTCCTCCCGGCCGACGGAGGACAGCACCCGGGAGCGTCCAGGCGCGGGCAGCTCGGCAGGCTCGGCCGGGCCGTCAGGCTCAGCCTCGGCATACCAGTCGGTGACGGCGTCGTCGCCTTCCAGCACGACCAGCGGGACCAGCCGTTCGTCGTCAGGGGCGGCAGGCAGCAGGTCACCGATACCCAGATCACCCGGCCGCACCCGGTCATGCCACGGCACCCAGTCCGGCGCGAGCAGGGCCTGCGATCCGGGCAGCAGCACCGTTTCGCTGACCGTGACGGCTTTGGCCCGAGGTGCCCGGACGACCGTCACCGCCCATCGCCAGCCAGAATAGGCCGGGTCCGCGCAGTCGAACAGATGGGTCACGATACGTTCGCCATCGGCCTGGACACCAAGGTGGGCGCCGACATCGGCCGCGCCGACGACGGCGACAAGGGCATCTCGCGCGAGGTCGACCGCCTCGGCGCACGCCTGATCTGGTTCCCTGGTACGGGTGCGGGTGGGACTCACGGCTACCAATTCTCGCTCATCACGCTCGTCGCAGGTACGGTTACCCGCTGTTTGCTGGCTGGGCTGAGTCGCCGTAGTGGCGCGTACCAACAATACTGGTTACATGCGCATGTCCGAGGCGATGCGGCGAACGGGTAGCGCAGCCCGCGCCACCGGCGGCACGGTACGGTCCGGCGCCCGGGCCGGCGGCTCCGCGACCCGCCGGACAGGCGGTCTGGTACACAAGGTGACCGGCGCCTCAGGAGCCGGCCGGACCGGACTCTCCACGCTCGTCGAGCTGACCGCAGCCGGCGGCGCCGGGGACGCCTTTGTCGCCGTGTCGCTGGCCGGGACGATCTTCTTCAGCACGTCCGTGGATCAGGCACGCGGCCGGGTGGTGCTCTTCCTGCTGGTGACGATGGCCCCGTTCGCGGTCCTCGCGCCGTTCATCGGGCCGGCCCTGGACCGCATGCGGCAGGGCCGGCGGTACCTGCTGGCCGGCACCATGCTCGCCCGCGGCCTGCTGTGCTTTGCCATGGCGGCGGCGATCAACAAGCCGGTGATGCTATTGCCGGCCGCGTTCGGCATCCTGGTCCTGCAGAAGGCGTACGGCGTGGCCCGCGCGTCCATCACGCCTCGGCTGCTCCCCGCCGAAATCACCCTGGTGACCGCGAACGCCAGGTCCCAGCTGGTGGCCCTGACCGCGTCCATGCTGGCCGGCTCGCTGGCGGCCGGGATCGAGGTGCTGGGCGGCGCCGCCTGGGTGCTCGGGGCGGGCACGGTGATCTATCTCGCCGCCATGATCCTCGCCTTGCGGCTACCGGAGCAGGTCGACGCGCCGCTGACGCCTGCCGTTAAGCCGCCGTCCGCTCCGGCGAGCCCGGCTGGCGCCGCGAGGCCGGCCGGATCAAGGGGACCCGGCGGCACGATCCCGTACGTGCCGGCCGCCTGGCCGGACGGCACGATCCCGTACGAACCCGACGGCACGATCCCGTACGGATCGGGCTGGACGACCCCGTACGAGCCGGCCGCGCTGCCGCCGGGCGCGGCGGGCCAGGCCTCCGGGACCGGCCGGCCGCGGGCGGCGGGCACCAGCCGGTGGCGAGGGCTGGCCAGCGTGGGCCCGGTGGTGGGCGAGGCGATGCGGGGCAATGCGGTGCTGCGCACGTTCTCCGGCTACATGGTCTTCTTCCTGGCCTTCTACTTGCGCACCGCGCACTTCGGGGTGTCGCACAACTTCGCGCTCGGCGCCCTGGTGGCCGCGGCCGCGGCGGGCGGTCTGGCCGCGATGGCGATCGGTTCCCTGGTCCGTGCCCGGGCCCCGCAGGCGATCCTGTTCGCCATGCTCACCCTGGCGCCGATCGTGACCGCGGCGTGCGCCTGGTTCTTCAGCCTGGAAGCGGCCATCGCCGTGGCGTTCACCGCCGCGCTCGCCGCCGGGCTGGCCAAGCTGTCGCTGGACTCCACGGTGCAGCGCGAAATCGGCGAGGAGATCCGGTCCTCGGCGTTCGCGGTCTCCGAGACGCTGAACCAGGTGGCGAACGTGGCCGGCAGCCTGGTCGGCGTGCTCGTCTCGATGCTGAACAACGGCCAGGCCGGGCTGGCCATCCCGGCCGCCTGCCTGACCGCCGCGCTGGTCACGCTGGTCAGCAGGCGCCGACGGCGGGTGCTCGCGCAGCGGATGAACGAACCACCCCCGCCGCCCCGCACCCGGCGGGACCGCTAGCGGTCAGGGCTCGATGTCGTCGGCGACGGCGCGGAGCACGGCGGCGATCTTCTTCGCGTCGCGGGCCTCCGGGTGCTTGCCCCGACGGTAGGTCGTCGACACCTCATCGAGCAGCTTGATCAGGTCCTCGATGATCACGATCATCTCGTCCGGCTTCTTGCCAGCCTGCTTGACCGCGGCGACCGTCGGCGGAGGCTCCAGGACCCGCAGCTGCAGCGCCTGGGCTCCCCTGCGTCCCTCAGCGACCCCGAACTCCACCCGCTGCCCCTGCCGCAGCGCGGTCGTCCCCGAGGGCAGCGCCGATGAATGCACGAAGACCTCGCCTCCGTCGTCACGGGCGAGAAAGCCGTACCCCTTATCGGAGTCATACCACTTGACCTTGCCGGTTGGCACGCGCAGACCTCACGTTGAAGAGAAAGAACTAACAGCCAGCGATCATGCGACCGACAGGATGCTATGGGCATTTCTAAGGATATCGGTCCGGGACGCCGGATCGTAGCTTCGTTATCGCCGGGTCTACGTGTTTTGCCGGTTTCCAGAAACTTCCACCACGTTCTGCGGGATCGGCCGCACCCGCATCGATGTGCTGGGCCGGGCCGGAAAATGCAGACGGCCCGGGGCGAGCCCCGGGCCGTCTGGGTGACGGTGCTGTGCGGAGAATCAGAAGTCCATGTCTCCGCCGCCTGGGGCGGCGGGGGCCTTGTCCTTCTCCGGCTTCTCCGCGATCACGGCCTCCGTGGTGAGGAACAGGCCCGCGATCGAAGCCGCGTTCTGCAGCGCCGACCTGGTGACCTTCGCGGGGTCGATGATCCCGGCCTCGAACATGTCGACGTACTCACCGGTCGCGGCGTTCAGACCCTGGCCCGCGGGCAGCGTCTTGACCCTCTCGACCACCACGCCGCCCTCATGGCCGGCGTTCACCGCGATCTGCTTGAGCGGCTCCTCCAGCGCCCGGCGCACGATCTTCATGCCGGTCGCCTCGTCGCCCGACAGGTCGAGCTTCTCGAAGGCGTTCTTGCCCGCCTGCAGCAGCGCGACGCCGCCACCGGGGACAACACCTTCCTCGACCGCGGCCTTGGCGTTGCGTACCGCGTCCTCGATGCGGTGCTTGCGCTCCTTCAGCTCGACCTCGGTGGCCGCCCCCGCCTTGATGACGGCGACGCCGCCGGCCAGCTTGGCCAGCCGCTCCTGCAGCTTCTCGCGGTCATAGTCCGAGTCGGTGTTCTCGATCTCGGTACGGATCTGGTTGACCCGGCCAGAGATCTGCTCCGCATCGCCAGCGCCGTCGACGACCGTCGTCTCGTCCTTGGTGACCACGACCTTGCGGGCCCGGCCGAGCACGTCGAGGTCGACGTTCTCCAGCTTCAGGCCGACTTCCTCGCTGATGACCTGGCCACCGGTCAGGATGGCGATGTCACCGAGCATGGCCTTGCGGCGGTCGCCGAAGCCAGGGGCCTTGACGGCCACCGACTTGAACAGGCCGCGCATCTTGTTCACGACCAGGGTCGCCAGGGCCTCGCCCTCGACGTCCTCGGCGAGGATGACCAGCGACTTGCCGGACTGCACCACCTTGTCGAGCAGCGGGAGCAGGTCCTTGTTCGCCGAGATCTTGGAGTTGACCACGAGGATGTACGGGTCCTCGAGGACGGCCTCGAGCCGCTCCGGATCGGTGACGAAATAAGGGGCGATGTATCCCTTGTCGAAGCGCATGCCCTCGGTGAGCTCAAGCTCGAGGCCGAAGGTGTTGGACTCCTCGACGGTGATGACGCCTTCCTTGCCGACCTTGTCCATGGCCTCGGCGATCATCTCGCCGATGGCCGTGTCGCCGGCCGAGATGGAGGCGGTGGAGGCGATCTGCTCCTTGGTCTCCACGTCCCTGGCGAGCTTGGAAAGCTCCTCGCTCACCCGCTCGACCGCCGCCTCGATGCCGCGCTTGAGCGACATCGGGTTGGCGCCCGCCGCGACGTTGCGCAGGCCCTCGCGCACCAGCGCCTGGGCCAGCACGGTAGCCGTCGTCGTGCCGTCTCCGGCCACGTCGTCGGTCTTCTTCGCTACTTCCTTGACAAGCTCGGCGCCGATCTTCTCCCACGGGTCCTCGAGCTCGATCTCCTTGGCGATGGACACGCCATCGTTGGTGATCGTGGGGGCTCCCCACTTCTTCTCGAGTACCACGTTGCGGCCCTTAGGGCCGAGAGTTACCTTCACGGCGTTGGCGAGCTGGTCCATACCGCGTTCGAGGCCGCGCCGGGCTTCCTCGTCAAACGCGATCATCTTGGCTGCCATAGGCTCCAGTCCTCCGTGGCGTAACGCGCGGATCGAGCCGACGCCCGCGACGGACGGCACCTCCCGCGGTCAGTCCTTTCCTGCCGCGAGGCCGGTACCTCATCGCCCGATCCCGCCATCATGCTGGCACTCGCATAGGGAGAGTGCCAGCACTATGTTTAGCACTCTCATAGGGAGAGTGCAAACGCCCGGGGTAAAAGCCGGGACAGCCGGGCTGCCACGGGTGGCAGAAGAGCGCGCCGCCTGCTGTCATCCGGGCAGGCTGACGCGGACCTTACGACTCACGTCCAGCCGGGGCGGAAACGCCGCCAAGCTAAGAGACGTGGCGAAATCAGTTCGGCCCGGCCCCGGTAGGGCCGGGCCGAACTGCGACCCGGGCGAACCCGGAGCCGCTAGCGAACCTAAGTGACCACGTGAACCTTGTCGGCCTGCGCGCCCCGATCGCTCTGCGTGATCTCGAACTCGACCCGTTGTCCCTCTTCCAAAGTGCGATATCCATCCGACTGGATCGCGGAGAAGTGGACGAACACGTCCTTGCCATCGTCGACGGCGATGAAGCCGTATCCCTTGTCCGGGTTAAACCACTTGACGGTGCCCTGAGCCATTCCAAACAACTCCCTAACTGCGCTCGGGCCTCGAGCCCCGCCCTTGTCACCGCGGAACCCGTCGATCGCACCGGGTGAGAACGGCTGCGTACGCGATGCGCACGAACCCCGTCCCCGTCCGACGGCGACCGGTTTTGACCCTACCTTGTACCGAGCGCGCCTGACGCCACTTACCCACCAATCACGCCATCTGGCCTACGTTGGTCACAGCCCCGGGCGCGCCGCCTGCGACCGCGGGAATGACAGATACCCTCGTCCCAGCCGCAACGTGCGTATCAAGCCCCTGCGCGAAACGGACGTCTTCGTCACCCACGTACACGTTGACGAACCGGCGCAGCTTGCCGCCGTCATCGATGATCCGGCCGCCCAGGCCCGGGTAGCTGGCGTCCAGGCCGGCGATGACGTCGCGGAGCGTACCTTCGGACGCCGTCACCTCCGCCGCACCGCCGGTGTAGGAACGCAGGATGGTGGGGATGCGAACGTTGACGGTCACGGCACTGCCTCCTGGAACGCTTCGAGAGTGGGCTTGATCGGGGCGGGGATCCGCACCGCCGAGGCGACCGCGTCAAGGGTCTTCAGCCCGTCGCCCGAGTTTATGATCACGGTCTCGGCCTCCGGGTCGAGCTGGCCGCCGGCCAGCAGCTTGCGCAGCACGCCCAGGGTGACGCCGCCCGCGGTCTCGCCGAAGATGCCCTCGCATTCGGCCAGCAGCCGGATCGAGTCGACGACCTCCTCGTCGCTGACGTCGGCGATCGCCCCGCCGGTGCGCCGGACCACGTCGAGCACGTACGGCCCGTCGGCGGGGTTGCCGATGGCCAGCGACTTGGCGATGGTGGACGGCCGGACCGGGCGCACCACGTCGTGCCCGGCGGCGAACGCGGCCGATACCGGCGCGCACCCCGTCGCCTGGGCCCCGAACACCCGCCACGGTGTCTCAGCCACCAGGCCGAGCGAGATCAGCTCAGCGAAGCCCTTATCCACCTTCACCAACTGCGCGCCCGAGGCGATCGGCACCACGACCTGCTCGGGGAGCCGCCAGCCGAGCTGCTCGGCGATCTCGAAGCCGAGCGTCTTGGACCCCTCGGCGTAATAGGGCCGCACGTTCACGTTCACGAACGCCCAGTCCGGATGATCGCCCGCAAGCTCGGACGCCAGCCGGTTCACGTCGTCGTAGGTGCCGTCCACGGTGACGAACGTGCCGCCGTAGACCGCGGTGGTGATGATCTTCTGCAGCTCCAGGTCGGCGGGCACAAGCACCACCGAACGGATGCCGGCCCGCGCCGCCGCGGCGGCGACCGCGTTGGCCAGGTTGCCGGTCGACGGGCAGGCCAGCACCTTGAAACCCATCTCGGTCGCGGCGGCCAGCGCCACCGCGACGACCCGGTCCTTAAACGAATGCGTCGGGTTGCCCCGGTCGTCCTTGATCCAGAGCCTGCGCATGCCCAGCGCATGTGCCAGGTTGTCGGCGCGGATAAGCCGGGTGAAGCCGGGCTCGGTCGTGGGCCGGCCGGCGATATCAGGCGGCACCGGCAGCAGCGGTGCGTACCGCCACATGTTCGGCGGGCCGGCCTCGATGTCGGACCGGGTGAGCCGCGGGTAGTCGTACCGGACCTCCAGCGGCCCGAAACACTCCTCGCAAGCGTAATGCGGACCGAGCTCGTACACCTTGCCGCACTCACGGCAGGACAGCCCGGTGGCATAGCCGAACCCGGAAGGGGTTGTGGTTGTTTGTGTCGTTGCTGTAGTCACCGGCGAGGCCTTCCTTCCCCATCTTTCCCAGTGGTCACCCTGACCACAGGCCGGACTTGGCACCATCTCGCGCGCCTCGCCGTTTACGACGGGTACTGCATGCGCGCTCGGTTGCCGGGGCTTCGCAGGGCCGATCCCTCCACCCCTCTGGATGAGCGTTATTCAGTTGTGTCCTAATCGGAACTAAGCGTACCAGGCTGGCCCAGGGGGACGACCCCCTGGAACCCCCGCTTTACGGGAGGGCTCCGCCCCCCGTAGGCCCCTTGGGCCCCCCTGGGACATCGTTGGCTGAGGGGGCACTAACCTGCCGGGGTATGAAGCAACGGGTACTGGTGGCGTCTAACCGCGGGCCGATTTCTTATCAGTTCGCCACCGACGGCTCGTTGACCGGCCAGCGCGGGGGCGGCGGCATGATCGCCGGGGTGACCTCTGGACTGGCGGCCGTCGCGCCTGAAGCCGACGTGATCTGGATCTGCGCGGCGCTCAGTGACGCGGACCGCGCGGCCGCGCGACAGCAGGACACGGGAGCCCGCGACCGCGGCAGCGTGCCGGTGCGGATGCTCGACATCCCGCCCGACACCTTCGACCGGGCCTACAACCACGTAGCCAACTCGACCCTGTGGTTCCTGCACCACCTGTTGTTCGACACTCCGAACGAGCCGCAGTTCGGCCGCAGGTTCGCCCGGGACTGGCAGGCTTACCTGGCCTACAACCGGGCGTTCGCCGACGCGCTGGCCGAAGAAGCCCTGGCCGGCGCGGCCGAGCCCGCGGGCGCCCAGACCCGGATCCTGATTCAGGATTATCACCTGAGCCTGGCTCCCCGGCTGCTGCGGGAAAAGCTCGGCGGCGCGGTCCGCGACATCGGCATCGCGCACTTCTGGCACACGCCGTGGGCGCCGCCCGACTACTACCGGATGCTGCCCCAGGACGTGGGCCACGCCCTGATCGATGGCATTCTCGGTGCGGACCGGGCCGGCTTTCACGTCGGGCGCTGGGCCGACGCGTTCCTCGACTGCTGCGCGGCGATGCCCGGTGCCGAGGTGGACCGCACACCGGGCACCGTCGGGACTGTGGGTCGGGTCCGGTACCGCGGGCACGTCACCGAGGTGGCCGTGCACCCGCTCGGCGTGGACGCCCCCGCGCTGCGGACCCGCGCCCGGGCGCAGGATGTGCGCGCTCACATGGGCACGCTCGGGCGGGCCGCGGGCGGCAGAAAGCTGATCGTCAGGGTGGACCGGACCGAGCTGTCCAAGAACATCGTGCGCGGCCTGGCCGCCTACCGCGAGCTGCTGGTGACCCGGCCGCAGTGGCGGGGCCGCGTCATGCACCTGGCCTTCGCCTACCCGTCCCGGTCGGCCGTGCCGGAGTACCGCGCCTACACCGAACGGGTCAGGCGGCTGGCCAGGGAGATCACCGAGGAGTTCGGCACGGCGGACTGGAACCCGCTGATCCTCGAGGTCAAAGACGACTATCCCCGGTCGCTGGCGGCGTGCGCGCTGGCCGACGTGCTGGTGGTGAACCCGATCAGGGACGGCATGAACCTGGTCGCGCAGGAGGGCCCGATCCTGTCCGAACACGGCTGCGCGCTGGTGCTCTCCCGGGAGGCCGGCGCCGCCGCGATGCTCGCCGCCGACGCGCTGCTCGTCAACCCCTACGACGTCACCGAGACCGCCGACGCCATGCACCAGGCGCTCGCCATGCCCGACGCCGAACGCCGCCGCCGCAGCGCCGCCCTGGCCGCCGCCGCCACCACCGCCCGGCCCGCGAGCTGGCTGGCCGATCAGCTGGCGTGCCTGCGGACGTAGCAGCCGGGACGTCCGTCCGCGCCGCCGCGGCCGCGCTGGCCCTGAAGGTAACACCACGGTTCGTTCGGCCTAGGAAATCTTTGACCGAACGGACCTGGGTGCGTGCCCGCGGCCCCGCTCACCCGCCCAGCTCGCTGGCGATCGCGGCGAGCAATGCCACGACACCCCCTGGACCCTCCACCACCAGGTCGGCCGCGGCCGCGACCTGCGGCGACTCGGGGCTAGCGCTGGCCACCGCGCAGCCGGGGACGCCGTCCGCGCGCAGCGCCAGGACGGCGGCGAAAGCCGGCAGATCGCCCAGGTCATCGCCGCAGAACAGGACCGAGGCGGCCACGCGCTCGGCGACCAGGCCGGTCAGCGCGGTGCCCTTGTCCACGCCCGGCGGTCGCAGCTCGATGACGAACCGGCCCGGCTCCGCCATCAGCCCCAGCCGGCCCGCCAGCTCGCCGAGGGGATCGCGGAGCCCGCGCAGCGCGGCCTCCGGGTCGGCCGTGCGGCGGGTGTGGACGGCCAGCGCGTGCGTCTTGTCCTCGATCGAGGTGCCCTCCGGCGCGCCCGCATCGCGGAGCAGGCCAGGCAGCGCGGCCCGGGCGGCCTCGACGGCCGGACCGGGCTCGGGCCCGGTCAGCTGGCCGTCCTGCCAGCGCTGCCAGCCGTAGTGGCCGAGCACGATGAGACCGGGGACCGCCTCGAGCCCGCCCAGCCGGACCACGTTCGCCGGGGCCCGGCCGGTGATGACCGCGACCGTGCCGACGGCCTTGGCCAAGGCGATCAGGGCCGGCACCGCCCCGGGGTAGGCCCGGGCGTCGCCCGGGCGCGGCACGATCGGCGCCAGCGTGCCGTCGAAGTCGGTGGCGATCAGCGCGTGCCCCGGGTCCGCGAGCAGCGCGTCAAGCCCGGCCTGGCCCTCGCCGGTGGCCGGCCGCGGCAGGC
>OCZT010007366.1_pt1 | contig 10800 bp, 15 predicted proteins | sample 1539031 | NCBI WGS metagenome assembly OCZT01 (sample SAMEA3539308, study PRJEB22396) | soil metagenome | biome: tundra; feature: field; material: soil | place: USA | collected 2010-05 | depth 0.15 m
TTGATAATGTGCCCCCACCGCTGCTTCACCATGTGCGGCAGCGCATAGTGACTCGTCAGATAAGCCGCCCGCACGTTCACTCCCATCATCACGTCGAAGCGTTTGGGCGGCGTGTCGATCACCTTCTGCCACCACAATGCGCCCGCGTTATTGATCAGAATATCGATGCGCCCGAACTCGGCGATGGTCTTCTCGATCATGCCGCGCACCGCGTCGTCATTGCGCACGTCGGTCGGAACCGCCAGCGCCCTCCGCCCCAGCGCGCGCACTTCATCGGCCGCATCGTAAATCGACCCGGGAAGTTTCTCGCTCGACGTCTCGCTCTTCGCCGCAATCGTGACGTCGGCTCCTTCGCGCGCCAGTCGCAGCGCCAGCGCTTTCCCGATGCCCCGGCTCGCTCCCGTAACCACGGCCACGCGGCCCTTCAAATCCGGATGCAATGCGCTCATAAATCCTCACCAGATCCCCAAAAATTTCCACCAGCTAAACCCGACCACCGACCAGATAACCACGTTCACAAGCCCGATCACCAGCCCCACCTGCCACCACATCTTCAGCGACACGTACTCCTGCGCGTAAAACATCGGCGCCGGCGTCGTCCCGTAACTGGTCAGCCCCGCCGAAAGATTCGCGAAGCATGCGAAAGCGTACACCATCAGTCCCGGAGGCCCTCCCTTGGCCAGCAGCACCGCCAGAAACGCCGGAAACATCGCGATCAGGTGCGTCGTAATGCTCGCGAACGCGTAGTGCGCGAAAAAATAAATGATCAGCGCGATGGCGAACAATCCAGCCCATCCGTACCCGCCGAACATGTGTCCCACGCCCTCCGCCAGAGCCTTGGTCACGCCCGCTTCGTTGATCGCCGTACCCAGCCGCAGCAGCCCTCCATACCAGATGAAAATATCCCACCCGGTGCGCTCGCCCTTCACATCCTCCCAACTCAGCACGCCCGTCAGGATCAGCGTGACCGCGCCGATCAGCGCCGTCACCGTCACATCGATCTTGGTCCACGACGACGTCAACCAGAATCCGCACACCACAATGAATACCACCCCCAGCACCCGTTCGCCGCGCGTCAAAGAACCCATCGCGCGCAGTTCCCTCGCCGCGAATGCCGACGCTTCCGGCGTGTGCCTCACGCTGGGCGGATTCATCTTCATCACCACCCACGGAACCACCAGCATGGATACGAATCCCGGCACAATCGCCGCTTCAATCCAACTCGCCCACGTCACTTGATATCCAAAGGTCCCCGCGATCCTCGCCGCCAGAGGATTGCTCGCCTGCCCGGTGTAAAACATCGCCGACGTGACGCAGATGCTCTGATACACCGCTGTCATCAGGAACGACCCCAGCAGCCCCGCCGTCGCCCCCGGCTTCGATCCATACAACTCCGCAATCGACCGCACAATCGGCAAAATCGCTCCGCCCGACCGAGCCCCGTTCGACGGAATCACCCCCGCCAGCACCAGATCCGACAACGACAGAGCATACGAAACGCCCAGCGAACTTTTTCCGAACGTCCGCACAAAGAACAATGCGATCCTGCGCGCGAGCCCGGTGTTCACCAGCGCCCTCGAAATAAAAAACGCCGCCATCACCAGCCAGACCGCTTTATCCGCGTACCCGGCCAGCGCCTGCTCCACGGTCAACCCGCCGAAAATCGCCGCCAGCGTCACCGCCAGCAGCACCAGCGCCCCGCTGGGAATCGGCTGCACCACGCACCCCGCGATGGTCGCGATGAAAATGCCGGTCAGCCTCCATCCTTCGGGCTTCACCGCGGCCGGTTTCGGGATCAGATACAAGACCGCGCAATAAACCGCCGCCAGCGCAACCATGCCTCGCGCAGTGTGCTTCCAGTCGTAGGAATTCTCTGTGTCGGACGCCATGGGCAAAGTGTCAGGATACGCCATTATACTGAGCCGTTTGCGACCTGGTCCTAGCGCTTTAGTAATATAGTACTGTTGACATCTTCCCTGGCATATATCTAGTATTTCTATGTAGTATTCCCATTACTTACGGAGGGTTAACTTTGACTTACAGATCTTTAACGTTACTCGGCGTCGCAGTGGCTGCGGCAAGCATGTGCAGCGCCGATCTTCTTTACAATCAAGCGTTCAACGGTTCGAGTAGTCTGTATGCCTCGCAGAACGATACGAACGTGGGTGGATTGGGCAACTTCGCCACAACTTACGACAATTTCACGTTACCGAGTCTCTCCACGGTTGGCGCCGTCGCATGGACCGGAGGGTACTACGGCGGCACCATAGCACCAATTGCCGGGTTCACGCTCCAATTCTATAGCGATAATGCCGGCGTACCCGGTGCCTCGATCTCTTCCACCTATATTGCCGGTACTGCGAATGAGGGCGACATCGGCAACTTCGGCGGATATGAGATGTATACCTATTCGGCGAACCTTGGCACCGCATTCACCGCTTCCGCGGGTATCCAGTACTGGCTTTCCATCGTCCCTGATTTGGGCCACCCGCCACAGTGGGGCTGGGCAACCGGCACCGGTGGCGACGGCGCGGCTTATCAGGTCTTCCTCGGGACGGGAGCGGCACTTGCCAACGATATGGCGTTCGAACTCGCCTCAACCCCCGAACCTTTCACCTTCGGGCTGATCGGCCTCGGCCTCGCCGGGCTGGCCCTGGCGAAATTCCGCCGCGCACGCTCCTAAGCAGTAAGTTCCTTCAAAACACGTGCCCCCGCTGCATCCGGCGGGGGCATTTGTATTTTTGTATCTCCGAAAAATCTGATGGAATAGTCAGCGCGTACCTGGCGATTTTAGAGCATTTAGCCCTATTCAACTCCCCAGCGCCGGCCCATACTGGGTTCATCCGAAGATGAATTTGATTGGCCCGGTATCGATTCTCATGGCGGCAGCGATGGCTGCCGTCGCCGGGCCCATCTACACTTTGGGCGATCTCGGAACCCTCGGGGGCCCCTCGGCCATGGCGACGGGCGTCAACGACCAGGGGCAGGCCGTCGGTACGATGCTCGATCCTTACGGCTATATGCACGCCTTCTCCTCGACAGGGCAACTTAACTCGACGGCGAGCGAAGCCGAGGCCGCCGGCATCAACAACGCGGGACAAATCGCCGGCACTCAGTTTTTCAATGCACAAGCCTACGCCACCGTCTGGAACAACGGCGTCGCCACTACCCTGGGCGGAGCCGGTTCGTTCGCCCTCGCAATCGACAATTCGGGAGACGTCGCGGGCATGCTGGTCAACTACGGACAAGGCAACGCCTTCGTCACGCAGAACGGCACCGTCATCGATCTCGGCACATTTGACGGAGGCTCCTGGTCGTCGGCCTACGCGCTGAACGATCAAGGGCAGGCCGCCGGTTACGGCATGATCGCAAACGGAGTTTTCCGTGGATTCATCTGGACCCCCGGCCAGGGCTACACCGCGCTCGGCACGCTAGGCGGGTTCAGCAGCTACGCCATGGCGATCAATAGCGCGGGCGAAGTCGCCGGCAGCTCGCAGATCGCGAGCTGCTACTCCCACGCATTCGTCTCAAATGGAACGTCGATGACCGATCTGGGCACGCTCGGCGGTGTCTCGAGCTACGCATATGGAATCAACGACGCCAGCAACGTGGTCGGCTATTCCTGGACCGCCGGCAACACCACCACGGACGGATTCCTCCAACAAGGCGGCGTGATGTTCGACATCAACTCATTGCTGATCGACGCGCCGGGCTGGCAGGTCACCGCGCTGTACGGCATCAACAACAGTAATCAGGTAGTGGGCGTCGGAGTCCTCGATGGAGTCGAGCACGCCGTGCTCCTCACCGATCCGCCTGCTGCGGAAGACACTACAACATCGGCCTCCACCCCGGAACCCGCGGCCTGGATCTCGACCATCAGCGGTCTCGCGGTCTTGCTGCTCAGGAAGAGCTTTATTCGGTCAGTTTCTCCGCTTCGGCGGCGCCCGCAGGGCCCGCCGCCAGAGCCGCCGCGATAATCCGCTTCGCTTCCGTGACGTGCTCTTTCGCCACCCGCACCTCTTCCGGCAGATTCGGCATCATCTCCGCATTCACCACCACCGAGGCAATTCCCGACGCCTCCAGCAGCGATTGCACCGATTGCGCTTCCATATCCGACGTCGTCCCCGCCGATTGAAACACCGTCACCAGATCGAGGTCATGCGATTCTTCACGAAGATCCATATACCCCGAGCTTACGCCTTTTCGACTCGCGTCGAAATGGTCCCCTCCCGACAAGAGTAGAATGTGGGTATATGGCGCAAGACAACGGTATGCATCTGGTTTGGTTCACGGCGGGGGCGGCGATCGGCGCCACCATCGCTCTTTTATACGCACCGCAAACGGGGAAAGAAACGCGGCGCTATCTTGGCAAGAAAACACGCGAAAGCCGCGATGCCATCGCCGATGCCGGCGGCGATATCGCCGATAAGGCCAAAGATCTTTTCGATAAAGGCCGTCACATGGCCGACGAGGCTGCCGACCTGTTCGAGCGCGGCCGTCGAATTATAGAAGGATAAGACTTTTCACTATATGACTACTCCCGCCGCAACCGGGCGGCTCTCTGCCTTCACGAATGAGCCCGTTACCGACTTCTCTCTGCCTGCGAATCGCGCCGCCGCCGAAGCCGCGCTCGCCCGCGTACGCGCCGAAATGGGGCACGACTATCCACTGTGGATCGCCGGCGCCGCGCACAAAACCGGCGACCTGTTAACCAGCGTCAATCCCTCGAAATCCTCCGAAGTCGTCGGCCGCCATCATAAAGCCAGCCCCGAGCTTGCCACCCGCGCCATTGAGGACGCCCACGCCTATTTCCCCGAATGGAGCCGCGTGCCCGTCGAACGCCGCGTCGAACTCGTCGTCCGCGCCGCCTCGCTGATCCGCAAACGCAAACTCGATTTCGACGCCTGGCTCGTCGTCGAAGCCGGCAAGACCTGGCCCGAAGCCGACGGCGACGTCAGTGAAGCCATCGATTTCGCCGAATACTACGCCCGGCAAATGCAGAAATTCGCCTCGCCCGAGCCTACCGTGCAAATGCCCGGCGAGCATGACGAAATGATCTATCTCCCGCTCGGCGCAGGCATCGTGATTCCGCCGTGGAATTTCCCTCTGGCCATTCTCGCCGGCATGTCGCTGGCCGCTCTGGTCGCCGGCAACACCGTCGTCATCAAGCCGTCCAGCGAAACCCCCACTATCGCCCAGAAATTCGCCGAAACCTTGCGCGAAGCCGGATTCCCCTCGCGCAGTTTCGCGTTATGCACCGGCTCCGGCGCCTCCATTGGCGATCTGCTCGTCGAGTATCCTAAAACCCGTTTCGTCTCCTTCACCGGCTCCCGCGACGTCGGCCTGCGCATCAATGAACTCGCAGCCAAGCCCCATAAAGGACAGATCTGGATCAAGCGCGTAATCGCCGAAATGGGCGGCAAGGACGCCATCATCGTCGACCGCGAAGCCGATGTCGAAAGCGCCGCCACCGGCGTCGTCCAGTCCGCGTACGGTTATCAGGGCCAGAAATGCTCCGCCTGTTCCCGAGCCATCGTCGACGAAGCCGTCTACGACGAGTTCTTGGACAAGATCAAAGCCAAGGTCGCCCAACTCACCGTCGGCCCCGCCCACGACCTCGACAATTTCATGGGCCCGGTCATCAGTGCCACCGCCCACAAGTCGATTCTCGATTACATCGAGGTCGGCAAAACCGAAGGCCGCTTAATCGCCGGCGGCGACGCTGCCGAAGGTCCCGGCTATTTCATCCAACCCACCGTCATCGCCGATATCGATTCCAAAGCCCGCCTCTTCCAGGAGGAAGTGTTCGGCCCCGTCCTCGCCGTCACCAAGGCTCGCGATTTCGATCACGCCCTGCAACTCGCCAACGACAGCGAATATGGCCTCACCGGCGCCGCATATTCGAAAAATCCGGCCAAACTCCGGAAAGCCCGTGAGCAATTCTTTGTCGGAAATTTATATTTAAACCGGAAATGCACCGGCGCCATGGTCGGCGCGCATCCTTTCGGTGGATTTAATATGTCCGGAACCGATTCCAAAGCAGGCGGCCCAGATTATCTGCTCCAGTTCCTGCAAGCCAAATCCATCGCCGAAAAACTCAGCTAACGTTTGAAATAGACTCCAGCTTGGGGCTACCTGTGTGCCCGCCGCAGCCCCGGGAAAATATTTTAAGAAACTTTCTACCCCTCTGAGGTTTCTTAAGTGGGAAGAGTAGGATTTTTGCCTGGAATTTCCACAGTCGAGGAATTGATTCCCTTCGAACCGCTGACCGCCCCCGGCCGTGGCGACCTCACTCCCGCGCGCCTTGCGGAGCACCTCCAGGCGACCGTTAAACGACTGAAACAATTTGGTATTCGCCCCGGCGATTCGATCGCCAGCCTGCTCCCCGAGGGGCCCGACGCAATGACTGTCCGGCTGGCCCTGGCCGCCTTTCCCGACGCAAAATTTGCCCCGCTCGACCCGTGTACGCAAGCCGAATCCCTGTTACTGGAAATTCAACCCAAATTATTACTCCTCCATCCAGGCGAGCATTCCGCGCGCGCGGTTGCCTTCAACCTGGGCATTCCCGTTGCCAACGTCCTGCGGCACTTCGAAGCCGGCGTCTTTACCCTGGAAGCCGCCGTGTTCCTGCCCCCTGCAGGCGAAGTGCCGCCTGTGCGGACTCCTGCCTGGAAAAGCCGCGGCACGCCTCTCGTGCTGATCGCCCCCGGGCTTGCCTATCGCCGTCTTGCGAATCGTTTAGAGGCCCGCAATCCCGTCATCGGCATCACTCCTCCCAGCCTGGAACTGATGACGCCGCCGCACACCATTGAGCACGTCGCGGCAGAATGTGTCCACATGTTGCGCCGCTATCGTGCGCATGGCCCTTACGCGCTCGCCGGCTGGCGGACCGAAAGCCTGGTTGCGCTGGAAATGGCCCGTCTGCTCGAAGAAGAAGGCGAAAGGGTGGTGTTCGTCGCCCTGCTCGACGCATCCGCCCTGTTCCAACCGCCCATCGGCCGCGCTCGCCGCGCGCTTGTCTCCCTCAAAGGATTATTTCGAAAGAAATCCCAGCCTTCCTGCGAGTTTATGGCGGAGGCCCTGCGCCAGTATCTCCCCCATCCCTGGTACGGAAGAATTCTCCATATCCGCCCCCTCGCCGAGCCCCCTGAACGCCACGCCTGGTTCGAATGGCGCGACATCGCCCCGCACGGTCTCGCGCAGTTCCAGGCACCCGCTGAGATGTTCGCCGAACCGAACGTCCAAACCGTCGCCGAGATCCTCGCCTCCGAACTCGACCGGACGCCCAAAGAATCCGCACCCCATATCTGATCGCGCGATAATAGCCGGAACGTGCCCTGGCCCAAGCTTCTCTATTGTTTTGAGAACCCCCGGCTCACCGCGCAAAAATGGAACAATCTCGCCTATCTGCTGGCTGGAAAAACCATGGTCGGCGGTCTGCTCGGAGGCACCATCGCCGTGGAATTCGTCAAACGCCGCACCGGAGACCTCTTCGCCATCCCATGGCCGTAGGCGTCGCCATCGGCCGCATCGGCTGTTTTCTCTCCGGCATTCAGGACGATACCTACGGCATCCCCTCGGCGATGGCATCCGCCGCCATCCCGTCCAACTCTACGAAGTAGCCGCCATGCTCCTCGTCCTGGCCTACTATTCCTGGCGCCTCCTGGTCGATTTCCTAAAACCCGGCATCCGTTTCGAAGGCTTCACGATTCTCCATTGGACCTGCGCCGCTGCAATCATCTGGTACACCCCCGATCTCCGGCGCATTTTTTCGCATTACAAACAGGAGGTATTCAGTGCGCAAAAAGGGGACGCACCCGCCGTCTTGTAGGGCGGCCAATATTGGCTGCAGCCGCCTTTCGAGGCGGCTCCGTCTTTGTGGAGCACGCATTTGTGCGTGCCACGTCGACACTCGTGTCGCCGCCGGGACCACCGCGATCCCCGCACCGACTTCCGCCTTCCCACCTAAATGACAAACCCCAATATCCCCGACAAAAAGGCCCTCCCTAATGGCTGACCGCGTCCGCCCCTATCTCTTCTACGACACCGCCATCTCCATCTGCTCCACCTGTTACCGCCGCGCCGAAGGTAAAATCGTCCCAATCGCGGCGACCATGATGAAGAACAGCAAATACTCCGGCATCCCGTAGTCATGTGGGGCATCCTGCAGTGGATCGTGCTAGTGCCGTTGATCGCGCGTGAGCGAGCGATCGGCCATCCCAAAACCGTGCAGGGCCTCTTCCTAATCTCCGCCTGCGCCTCCATGATGCTGGTCCCCGCAATCTTCATATCGCGATGAAAACCATGTGGTGCAGGCTGGCAGCCTGCGACCGATTGGCAATCGGCCTGCGCCAACCTGCCGCGTGTCACCGCCCGGAACCGCGACCGTCAGGGAGCGGACAGACGATCGAACATGCCCAAATTCTTCTAGTGAATCTCCAACCCATCACCCTCGAAGGCAATCACGTTCGGCTCGAGCCACTCTCCGAATCCCATCACGACGCCCTGTGCGCCATCGGCCTCGACCCCGAATTGTGGAAGTTAATTCCCATCCAGGTCCTCGACCGCGATCAAATGATGAACTACATCCGCCGCGAGCTCGCCGATCAGCAGCAAGGAACCTCCACCCTTTGGCCACCGTCGAACGCTCGTCGTCGAAAGTCGTCGGCGCAACCAGATTCATGAATATAGACGTCACCAACAAGCGCGTCGAAATCGGCAGCACCTGGATCGCGGGCCCCTGGCAGCGCACCGCGATCAACACCGAAGCAAAATACCTGATGATGCGCTACGCCTTCGAAACCCTCGGCTGCAACCGCGTCGAGCTCAAGACCGATTCCCTCAACACCAAATCGCGCAACGCGATTTTGCGAATCGGAGCGAAGCAGGAAGGAATTTTGCGCAGCCATATGACCACCTGGAGCGGACGCCTACGCGACACCGTCTACTTCAGCGTCATCGCGCCGGAATGGCCTGAAGTGAAAGCTGATCTGGAAGCGAAACTTAAGGTCAACTAAGGGACAATAGAAGCATGCCCAGCTTCCGCGTCCAGACCCCGCAGCGCTCTTACGACGCCATTGTCGAGCGCGGCCTAGTCCGGCGCATCCAGGAATTTCTTCCCGCCAATTGCGGCAAAGTTTTCGTCGTCACCACTCTGGACGTCTGGGACCTGCACAGCGATTCCTTCGCGCAAATCCCTCATAACACAATCTTTTTCCCCGGTGGCGAAGCTAGAAAACGCCTTTCCGAAGTGGAAGCCATGGCCGAGCAGATGCTAGCCGCGGGCGCCGACCGGTCCAGCGTCGTGGTGGCGTTTGGAGGCGGTATCGTCAACGATACAGGGGGTTTCCTGGCCGCAATTTTCATGCGCGGCATCCCCGTGCTGCAGATTCCGACCACCCTGCTGGCGCAGGTGGACGCGGCGGTGGGCGGAAAAACCGGCGTAAACCTGGTTTCCGGCAAAAATCTGCTGGGCAGTTTTCATCAGCCGCTGGAAGTGCTGATCGATCCCGACATATTGCGAACTTTGCCCGAAAGAGAATACCGCGCAGGCCTCTACGAAATCATTAAATGCGGCATCATCCGAGATGCGAACCTGTTTCGTTTGTTGGACGAAGCGATGGCAAGCGTACTGGCGCAGGAGCCTTCGATTGTCGAAAAAATCATCTCCGACGCAGTGCGCATCAAAGCCGAAGTCGTCTCCAATGACGAGCGCGAAGGCGGACTCCGCCGCATCCTGAACTTCGGCCATACCGTGGGACACGCTTTGGAAGCGGAAACGCAGTATTCACGGTTTTTGCATGGCGAAGCCGTCGCATTTGGAATGCGCGTGGCAACCGGTTTGGCGGAGCGTGTTACCGGTTTGAAAGAGGCTACGGAGATCGACCGCGTGATCGCGAAATATGGTCCGATTCCACCGCTAAATGGCATTGCCGCCGCGAACTTAGCGAAACGCCTCGTGAGCGACAAGAAGACCATTCAGGGCAACGTGCATTTCGTATTGCCTACCAAGATCGGCGAAGTAACGGTGGTTTCCGGCATCGACTACACGCAAGTGCTGGAAGCGATCGAGGCGGTTTTGGGTGGAGGATAAAGCGCGCTGGGTGCAAGGCATGTTCGGCCGCATTGCCGGCCGTTATGACCTTTTAAATCATCTGCTTTCCTTCAATCTCGACAAGCGCTGGCGGGCCCGCGCCGTGAAGCGGATTTCGAATGTTCTGGTGCCCGGCGCTCGTGCGCTCGACCTGTGCTGCGGAACAGGCGATGTTTTGCTGGCACTGGAAAATCACGGAGCCTGGATTGCCGGCAGCGATTTCTGCCATCCGATGCTGCTGGAAGCGCGGCGCAAGTGCAGAAGCCCTTTATTTGAAGCGGATGCGTTGAACCTGCCGCTCTCCAACAATTCGCTCGATTTGATCACCTGCGCGTTCGGATTCCGCAATCTGGCGAATTACGAAAAAGGTCTGGAAGAATTTTTGCGCGTGCTGAAGCCCGGCGGAGTGGCCGCGATTCTGGAATTTTCGCAGCCGACAAATCGTGTATTTGGCGCGCTTTACGGCTTCTTCTCGGCCCGCGTGCTGCCCTGGATTGGAGGCATGGTTTCCGGCTCACGCGATGCGTATTTGTATTTACCGGAATCGATAAAAACATTTCCCGCCGCGGAAGACCTGGCGTCGCAAATGAAGTCAGCGGGATTTGAGCGCGTCGAATTCGAGCGAATGACCGGCGGCGCGGTGGCGCTGCATTTGGGATATAAATAGGTTCATTATAGATTATAATTTTTATTAAATATTTATTTAA
>OCZT010007367.1_pt1 | contig 10799 bp, 11 predicted proteins | sample 1539031 | NCBI WGS metagenome assembly OCZT01 (sample SAMEA3539308, study PRJEB22396) | soil metagenome | biome: tundra; feature: field; material: soil | place: USA | collected 2010-05 | depth 0.15 m
GGGGCGCCCCGCCCGCGGCTCCTCCCGCGGCGGGCGTGCCCGCGCTGCGCGCGAGCGCCGTGAGGTGCTCGCGCAGCGCCACCCCGTTGGGATCCAGCGGCGTGCCCGAGTAGTCGCTGATCAGCGCCAGCGATTTGCACGTCGGGCCGGCGAGCACGAACCATCCCCACGCCGTGTAGCCGATCCCGTGCGCATCCGCCCAGCTCATGTAGCGGTTGTCGAAGTTGGCGGGGTTCTCCCCGGGCAGGCCGCCCGCGGCCGGCGGGCAGTCGTCCTCGCCGAACTCTCCCGTCACGAGCGGAACCTGGGCGGCGACGGGCGCGATCGTTTCCTGCCAGCACGCTTCGCTCGCGCAGGCCTCGCCGGTGTAGTTGTGGAAGGAGGCGATGAGCTGGCCGAGCGGGTCGTGCGGCTCGGCGGCGAGCCAGCCGCTGAGGTCGTTGGCGTACGCGAGGCCTCCGAGCATGATCGGCTGGGTGGCGCCGGTGGCGCGGATCGCATCGACGATCGCCTGCATGCCCACAGCCGTGTACGTCGCCATCCCCGAGGTCGGGGCGGTCCGGTCGTTGGCGACGGGCACCTGGCAGCCGCCGTCGCGCCAGCAGCTCCAGCTCACCGGGAAGACGCTCGAGCCGAACGGCTCGTTGAACGCGTCGAATACGACGCCGGGGTCGCCGAGGAAGGTCTCTGCCACCGACGTCCAGAAGGCGACGGAGTGATCGTCGGGCAGCGAGCGCTGGCCGTCGGCGGGCGTTTCGCCCGGGGCGCTCCAGTGCAGGTCCAGGATCGCGTAGAGGCCGTCGGCGTGGAGCGCTGCGACGTAGGCCGCGATCGCCTGCCGGTAGCCGACGGCGGTCAGCCCGCTCGGGTGCCCGCCGGTGATCGCCGGCGGTGACCCGTTGAGGCCCAGCCAGCAGTCCTCGTTGATCGGGATGCGCACCGCGGTCGCGTGCCAGGAGGCGATCGCGGCGGCGTCGGCCGCTTCGAGGGGGTCCTGGACTTCGCCCGCGCCGTCCGCGTAGGCGTAGCCGTAGAAGCACGCGTACTCCGTGCTCGATCGGTTCACGCCGAGCAGCCGCACGGTCGCACCCGTCCCGTCGAGGAGTCGATTGCCCACGACCGAGATCGACAGGGGAGCGCCCGTCGCCACGGCGTCCGGCAGCGCCACGGGCGAGATCAGCGACAGCGCCGCTGTCGCGCCCGCCAGCAGGCCCGCCACACCCGCACGCCGGCCACGCACGGGGCGCAGGGGCCGCCCACCGGCGCTCACATCGCCTCCTTGATCGCCCGCGCGAGCGCGACGCGCCCGTCGCGCAGCACCGGCTCGCCGTGGGAGACGAGGACGCGCTCGATCGGGAGCTCGAGCAGCGGGCGCATGATCTCCGCGAGCCCGGCCCGGTCCACGCGCACGTCCGCCAGCCAGCTCTCGGGGCACAGCCGCAGGCCACCTCGCCCGTCTGCGATCACGCGGTCGCCGGCGACGAGCGCGGCGACGCCCTCCAGCCAGTAGAGCGTCTCCCCCGCTCCCCGCAGCGGCCGCGGCGAAACGCCCGGCGGCACCGCGTTCCACGCCCGCGGCGTGTCCTGCCTGTAGCGCTCGGCGAGCTCATCGCGGTCGCGGCGATGCCAGCGGATGGTCGTGAGGATGCTCACCGGGCGGCCCGCCACCCGCGCGTCCAGCCACGCCAGGAATTCCTCGCGGCCCTCCTCGGGAAGCAGCGGATCGATCAGCACGACGACGCCGGGAAGCTCATACAGGACCGAGCCGACCATCCGCTCCCAGTCCGCCGAGCTACCCGCCTCCGCCCCGGCTTTCCATTCGGGGTGCGGCGCGGTCCAGCGCAGCAGTCCGGGTGCGATCTCCTCTGCGAGCACTCAGAACAGACGGTACTGCTGCACGCTCAGCGTGAAGCCGTGACCGCTCACCCGGTTGGTGCACGTCATGCCGCTCGAGCGGCTCACGCACACGAACTCGCCGACCTGTGACCCCGTGCCGTAGGCGAGCTTCGCGCTCGCGGGGTCGCGGGCGGTGTCGCCGGCGCACACGAAGCGCCCGGCGCCGCTCGCGCCCACCTCGAGGCCCTGCCCGAAGTCGACGATCTGCGGGCAGCTCGCGGGACGCGGCGGCAGCACCCACGTGTGGTGCACGATGTCGCAGCGGGCGACTCCGCCGAGGAGCATGCAGCCGATGTTCCCCGTAGGGCTCTGGAAGCCTTCGAGGTGCAGGACGCGGGTGGGCGCCCGCCCGGTCGTGGTCGTCGCCGAGGTGGACGTCGCGGCGCTCGACGTGCGCGTCTCGGTTCCCGTGTTGGCGCCCGCGGCGGTGCTGCCCTGCGCGGGCGGGCCCTGGACGACGACGGTCCTCGTCGCGCCGCCGCAGCCCGCGAGCAGCACGACGGCCGCGAGCAGCGCAGCCGCCACGAGCGCGGTCGGCCTCCTGCTCGCACGTCCCGACGCGGACCCGCGTGATCCCCTCATGGTCTCCCGTCTTCCGACTTCCCCGGTACCGGTCGCTCGCAGCGTATACGAGGGGTCGCGGAAACGGCGAGGACCTTCGCCGCGCCGCGCACGGCGGGCCCTGGCTTCCTCCTCGACCCGCTCGGCGTGGCGCGGCGGCGGTAGTGTCCCCGCCGTGCCGGAGACGTTCGTCCACGAGCTGCGCGTGCGCTACGGCGAGTGCGACCCGCAGGGCATCGTCTTCAACGCCAACTACCTCCTCTACTTCGACGTGGCGTTCACGGAGATGTGGCGCGAGGCGGTGGGGCCCTGGCAGGCGATGGTCGAGCGGGGCGTCGACGCTGTCGTGGCGGAGACCAACCTCCGCTTCCACGAGCCCGCGCGCTTCGACGACGAGCTGCAGCTGCGGGTGCGGATCGCGAGCCTGGGGCGCACGGCGCTGACGACCGAGATCGAGGTGCGCCGCGACGAGGAGCTGCTGCTGGCAGGTTGGCTGCGTCACGTGTGCGTGGCGACGGACACGTGGAGCAAGACCGAGATCCCCGGCTGGGTGCGCAGCGGGCTCAGGCGCTTCGCCCGCGTCTCCGAGCAGCCGCAGGACGGCGTCGCGTGAGCGCCGTCGCGGGTCCGCGGGCGCCCGCCTCCACGCTCCCGCGCCGGATTTCCCCGGAAGGTGCGAGATCTCGCTCGCGAGAGCCTTGCAATCGCCGCGAGCGCCGGCTACCTTGAATCCAGACGCGGCTCCGAGTCGCAAGAGCGAGGCCACCGAGGTGTGAGGCCGCGCCGCCTGAACCGTCGGGCCCTAGGGCCGGGCGGGAATGGTTCCTCAAACGGCTCGGGTCCGCGTCGCTTTCGTTCTGCGCCGCGCCGCGCAGAGCCCCCACGGGTGCCCCGTACCTCGCCTCGCTCCCCGGGTCGCCGCCCTCGCCGTCGTCGCAGCGACGGCGCGCGTGCTCTCAGGAAGCTCCCAGGAAAGGCTAAGGTGACCCACAGTCCGGCCCGGCAGGGTTGACGGGTGCCGTCCCCTCACGCGAGCCAAGGGCCAACCCCGGCCGCCCGCCGTCTGCCGCCCCTCGATAGGAGAGGATCCGTTCATGGCCGATAGCTCCGAGGGTCTTCGCGTCCTCGTCGTCGACGACGAGCCGAACATCGTGGAGGTCGTCTCGATGGCGCTGCGCTTCCAGGGCTTCGCGGTGGAGACAGCGGGGACGGGGCGCGAGGCGATCACTGCGGTCACGCGCTTCAAACCCCACCTGATCGTCCTCGACGTGATGCTCCCCGACATGGAGGGCTTCGACGTCGCCGAGCGCCTCGGTGCGCAGCGAGCGGGCGTGCCCATCATCTTCCTGACCGCGCGCGACGCCACCGAGGACAAGATCCGCGGCCTGACGGGTGGCGGCGACGACTACATGACCAAGCCCTTCAGCCTCGAGGAGCTCGTCGCGCGGATCAGGACGATCCTGCGCCGCACCGGCCAGGCCGCCGCCGAGTCCGGGCGGCTCGTCTTCGAGGACCTCGAGCTCGACGAGGAGTCCCACGAGGTCACCCGCGGGGGCGGGCCGATCGAGCTGACCGCGACCGAATACCGGCTGCTGCGCTACCTGCTGCTGAACCCGCGGCGGGTGATGACGCGCGCGCAGATCCTCGACCACGTCTGGGACTACGACTTCGGCGGCGACGGCCGCGTCCTGGAGACCTACATCAGCTACCTGCGCAAGAAGCTCGATGCGCACGGTCCGCCGTTGATCCGCACGGTGCGCGGCGTCGGCTACGCCCTGCAGGTCCCGCGCCAGAAATGAGCTCGCTGCGCACCCGCCTGCTGGCCGGCGTGCTCCTGCTCTCCGCCGCGGGCCTCGTGCTGCTCGGGGCGGTCACCTACGCCGAGCAGCGCTCCTTCCTGCAGGGGCGCGTCGACACCGAGGCGCGCGCCGCGGTCAACGCCCTCTCGATGGTGCTGGACCGAGAGCTCGGCAAATCGCCCGCCGGTGCGGGTGCCGTCAAAGCCACGACCGGGTCGTCCACCCAACCGGTCGGCGGCGGTGAGCCCGTGGACCGCGGCGCGGGCGCCGGCGTGAACCTGCCGCCGGGCACCTACGGGCAGCGCAGGACCACCTCCGGGACTGTCCTGCACCACGCGATCATCAAATACAGCGTTGGCGAACGGGTGCCCGCAGCGCCCAGGATCCCCGCGGTGATCCCCCTCAGGACGCTCTTCTCCGTCGGCTCCGTCGGCTCCTCCGGGCTGCGCTACCGGGTCTATGCCCAGCGCGACCCCGAGGACTCCGGCGTGACGGTCGTGGCCGTGCCCCTCACCGAGGTCGACCAGACCCTGCACCGCCTCCTGCTCGTCGAGGGGCTCGTGATCGCCAGCGTCCTGCTGGCGCTCGGCCTGACCGCGTTCTTCGTCGTGCGCCTGGGGCTGCGGCCACTCAGCCGCATGGAGGTGACCGCGGGCGAGATCGCCGCGGGCGAGCTCTCGCGCCGCGTCAGCCCCGCGACCGCCAGGACCGAGGTCGGGCGGCTCGGGCTCGCGCTCAACGCGATGCTCGAGCGCCTGGAGCAGGCGTTCGCCGAACGGCAGGCCAGCGAAGAGCGTCTGCGCCAGTTCCTGGCCGACGCCTCGCACGAGCTGCGAACGCCGCTGGCTTCGATCCGCGGCTACGCGGAGCTCTTCCGGATGGGCGCCACGCGCGACGAGGAGGGGACCGAGATGGCGATGCGGCGGATCGAGGACGAGTCCAAGCGCATGGGCGTCCTCGTCGAGGACCTGCTCACGCTCGCGCGCCTCGACGAGGCCCCCGAACTCCGGCGCCAGCCCGTGGACATCGCGCAGATGGCGCGTCACGTTGTCGAAGACGCACGCGCGACCGCGCCGGAGCGCGCCATCGGCGTCGAGGGCCCTGCCTCGGCGATGGTCTCCGGCGACCCCCACCAGCTCCACCAGGTGCTCGCCAACCTGATGGGCAACGCGCTCGTGCACACGCCTCCCGGCAGCGCGATCGAGGTCGGCGTCGAGGACAACGGCGAGACCGTCGCGATGAGCGTGCGCGACCACGGCCCGGGGTTGCCCGAGGACGCGCGCGAGCACCTATTCGATCGCTTCTGGCGCGCGGAGGGCGGGCGCGAGCGGGGCAAGGCGGGAGCAGGCCTCGGGCTCGCGATCGTGCAGGGGATCGTCGAAGCCCACCACGGCCGGATCAGCGCGAGCAACGCCCCCGGCGGCGGCGCCGTGTTCCTCATCAGCCTCCCGCTCACCCAGCGCTCCCCCGCCGCGCCGCGTGCCCTCTGAGCGCGCCGACTGCGCCTGGCTAGGCGACCGCGTTTCCGCAATCGCCGACGAAAGCGAGCGTGATCCCCGGGATCGCGCCGCAACTCGAGGTGGGCGACGCCGCGCGCGCGGCGATGCCGCGCGCGAAGGAGGGCCCCGCCGATGGCGGGGCCCTCTTCACTGTCAGACGGGTGGCTCGGATGCCCGGTCGCTCACCCGCTGGAGTGCCCCTACTTCACGGTCAGCTCGAACACGGGCTGGAATCCGGTCCAGCCACCTTCGTTGAGCGTTCCCCCCGTGTATGCGTCACCCGGCAGCGGATCGCTTCCGACCGCGGGAACCCCGCCGTTGGCCGCAGGTTCTTCGATGAAGTTGCCTCCCGCGAATTCTTTGTAGGACGCCTGCAGGCCGACGTTGACCGGCACGCCCGAGCAGCCGCCGCACGAGTTGGTCAAAAGGATTATCACCTTTGCCGGCAGCGCCGTCGCAGGGGAGAATTTCTTGAACGTGACCGTGTTCAGAAGGCCACCCACGTCGCAGTTCGCGCCAAAGCCCTTGCCTTCGCTGGTGCTCGGGCACAACACGTTGGTGGTCGGACGGTAGTGAAGCTTGAACGTTGCGGTCGCCGATGTGATCAGGGCGCCCACGCTGTTGCCCGCCCCCACTGCATAGATGCTCGCCGTCCACTGCATCGAGAGCTTCTTGTTCGGCTTGAGCGTGTAGCAGTTTTCGAGCGAGTAGACCCCGTGTTCGCACGCGAACACGTCGAGCTGGGCGGTCAGCGAAGTGGCCGGGTGGCCGCTGCTCGCGAGTTCGGCCTGACCCCCGGTCGCGAAGTAGGTATCGAGCCGGCACGGCACGGCACGGCACGGCACGGCACGGCAGATGTACCCCGTGCCTCCCCCGTCCCTTGTCTTCCTCCGCGCGTCAAGGTATCCGGTGGCCTGGCTCCGTGTCAAGCGTCCGATTACGGGGCCACGCAGATGAAGTCAGCAGCGCCTACCACTGCAGAGCCCGCCTGCCGGCCTCGGAGTACCTGATCCGGAGTGCCCTGCCGCGGCAGCTGCCACGAATGAAGAGTCAGCGAAGCACGACGCGCTCGCACTCCCGTTCTCCAAGATCGCCACGGTGAGCGGTCCCGCCCTTGTCGGCGAGAGCCGAGCGCTCGGCAACACATGACGAAAGGCCCTCTTAGCAGCCGCTTAGGCGCATGTTACTCGCCCTTCAGCAGCAGCGGACACACTGGCACCACACCCCGAACCGGAGGCCGCGAATGCGCCATCTGAAGGCAACCCCGATCATCTCCGCCGTCACCGGCGGCGCCGCAGCGGCGCTCATCCTCGTCTTCGCCCACCCGTTCGCCACCCACACGCAGACCCGCGTCGTGATCCCCGCCACGGGCGCCACCGCATTCGCCTCCCACCTCAGCGGCTCGGCGTCGCTCACGCCACGCCAGGTCTATGAACGCGACGCGCGCGGCGTGGTCGCCATTCGCGCGAGCTCCGCCGCGGCGAGCTCGCCGGGGGCGGGCACTCCGTTCAACGGCGGACAGGGCGCCACGCGGACCGACACGGGCACGGGCATCGTGCTCACGAGCACCGGGCTGATCCTCACCAACGAGCACGTGATCGACGGCGCCAGCTCGATCACCGTCTCCCTCGAAGGCCACAGCGGGCGCACGGCCACCGCGCACGTCGTCGGCGCCGACCGCTCCAAGGATCTCGCGCTGCTCAGGATCGATCCCGCGGGCGCGACCCTCCATCCCCTCAAGCTGGCCTCCTCGTCCGGCATCGAGGTGGGCGATCCCGCCTACGCGATCGGCAACCCCTTCGGGCTGAACTGGACGCTCACGACGGGCATCGTCTCGGCGCTGCACCGCGAGATCAAGGCCCCCGACGGCACAGCCATCGCCAACGTCATCCAGACCGACGCCGCGCTGAACCCCGGCAACTCGGGCGGTCCGCTGCTCGACGCCTCCGGCGAGGTAATCGGCGTGAACTCCCAGATCCTCTCCAGCTCGAGCTCGACCGGCGCCCAGGGCGGCTCGGAGGGCGTCGGCTTCGCGATCTCCACCACGACCATCAGGGCATTCCTGGCCGCGCTCAACGCCGGCGTCTGAGCGGCCGCGCGGATCCCCGGCGAGAGCCCAGGCGATCCACAGCAGGCTCTCAGGTTCCTCCGGTTTGATGAGTCACATGATCAATCACGCCTCCCTCATCGCCACGGCCACCGGGCCGCACCTCTTCTGGATCACCAGCCGCGCGGCTGGCACCGCGGCGCTGCTGCTCTCGAGCATCTCGGTGTGCGTCGGCCTGACGATGGGCGGGCGCATGCTGAAGGGCCGCGGACCGGACCTGCGCGTGACCCACGAGGCGCTCTCGCTGGCCACGCTCGGCGCGCTGCTCGTCCACGGCCTGACGCTGATCGGCGACAGCTACCTCCACCCCACCCTCGGCGAAGTCGCCGTGCCGTTCCTCGGCGGCTACAAGACGCTGTGGACCTCCACCGGGATCATCGCGTTCTGGGCGATGGCGATCCTCGGCGTCTCCTACTACGCCCGCGCCCGCATCGGCGCGCAGCGCTGGCGCAAGCTCCACCGGCTCACCGCCGTCGCCTGGGTGCTCGGCCTCGTGCACTCCCTCGGGATGGGCACTGACGCGGGCAAGACCTGGTTCCTCGTGATGACCGGCATCGTCGCGATCCCGGCGATCGTGCTGCTGATCGTCCGCCACCTCCCCTCCCAGGCGCAGGAGCCGGCCGCGAGGGCGGTGACCGCCCAATGAGCGCGGGCGTCGTCATCGCCGGCGGCGGGCTGGCCGGCCAGCGCTGCGCCGAGGCGCTGCGCCGCAGCGGCCACGAGGGGCGGATCGTGATGGTCTGCGGCGAGCCCCTGCGACCCTATGACCGGCCGCCGCTCTCCAAGGAGGTCCTGCACGACGCGGCCGCCGAGGAGCGTCTCTCCTTCCGGCCCGAGCGCTGGTATGAGGAGCAGGCGGTCGAGCTGCTGCTCGGCACCGAGGCGATCGGCCTCGACGCCGGGAGGCGCGCGGTCGCGTTGAGCGACGGCACGAGCCTCCCCTACACCAGTCTGCTGATCGCGACCGGCGGGCGACCGCGGCGCCTTGGAGCGTTCGAGGGCTTCGAGAACGTCAGCACGCTGCGCACACTGGATGACGCGCGGGGCCTGCGCGCGGCGATGGTGGCGGGCGATCGCCTGCTCGTGATCGGAGCCGGGTTCATCGGCCAGGAGGCCGCTGCGGCGGCCTGCAAGGCGCGGATGCACACGACGATCATCGAGACCGCCCCGGCGCCGCTGGCGGCGCTCCTCGGAGCCGAGCTGGGCGGCTGGTTCGCCGACCTTCACCGTGCCAGCGGCGTCGAGCTGCTGCTCTCCGAGCAGGTCGAGGGCGTCCACGGCGACAGGCGCGTGGAGTCCGTCACCCTGCGCAGCGGGCGGACCGTCGCGTGCGATCACGTGCTCGTCGGCGTGGGCATCGAACCGAGCCTCGACTGGCTGGGTGGCAGCGCCCTCGGCGAGGGCATCGTGCGCACGGACGTCGACGGGCGCAGCGAGGTCCCGGGCGTCTACGCCGCCGGCGACGCCGCCGCCCTGTTCGACCCCCTGCTCGGGCGCCACGTGCTCGGCAGCCACTGGGAGACCGCGGGGCGCCAGGGCGCCCGCGCCGCCAAGGCGATGCTCGGACTGGACCCCGGCCCGGCGGACGTCTCGAGCTTCTGGAGCGACCTCTACGGCACGCGCGTGCAGTACCTCGGGCATGCGCCGCTCGCCGACGGGCTGAGCTTCGACGGCGACCCCCGCTCGCGCGACTTCATGGCCACCTTCACCACCGCCGGGCGCCCAGTAGCGGTGCTCCTAGCGGGGCGGCCGCAGATGCTCCCGCACGCGCGGGAGCTGCTCACGACAAGCAACGAAAGGAACCTGGGATGACGTATGTGGCTCGCATAGACGAGGGCGCCTGCGCCGCGCACGGCGACTGCGAGGCGATCGCGCCGGAGATCTTCCGCGTCGACGACGTCGCTGTCGTGATCGGCGAGGGCCCCGACGAGCTGATGCTCGAGGCGGCACGGGTGTGCCCCTCAGTGGCGATCGTGATCACCGACCAGGACACCGGCGAGCAGATCTACCCGTGAGTGGCCGATCCGTGCTCAGCAACCTCTCAGGGTCGCGCCAGCGAACTCCCGCAGACGCGGTCCACAATCGAATGACAGTCAACCAGTAGACCCCCCGACAGGAGCGACCATGGAGCCAGACGACACGACCCCGAAGAAGCCGAGCATCGACCGCGGCGCTGCGCGCGCGCTCGCCGGCAGCAGGCGCGAGGCGATGCGCAGGCGTGCCCGGCGCATCCGGCGCTCGGTGGCGGGCCTGGCCGTGGCGCTCTTCATGGCGGCCTTCATGGCCGTCTACGTGCAGGTCTCCGCGGGCACCTTGTCCTCGAGCAGCAGCGCCTCCCTGTCGGCCTCGAGCGCGTCCGCCGGCGGCGGCGAAACCGTCGTCACCAAAGCGTCCGGCGCGGCCGCGCCCGCGAGCGCCACCGAAGCCTCGACCGCCACGCCGGGCGCCACCGCCTCCGAATCGGCGAGCGGCTCCGGCGAATCCTCCTCGACCGAATCGAGCGGGACAGCCTCGGCCGTAACGACCTCGCAGTCGTGAGCGCGCCAGCAGAGCCCGGCGCGAGCTTCGACTGCTTCGGATCGAGCTGTGGCGCCCTCGTCACGGGCGCGGGCGCCGCGGGCTCGGCCGAGAACGCGGTCACCCTCGTCAGAGAGCGCCTGCTCGCCTGGCACGAGCGGTTCTCCCGCTTCCTCCCCGACAGCGAGCTCTCCCGGCTGAACGCCGACCCGCGCCCGGAGGTGCCCGTCAGCCCGCTGATGGCGCGGCTCGCGTACGCGGTCCACACCGCCGGCGCGCTCACCGGCGGCCTGGTGGACGCGACGCTGATCGACGAGATCGAGAGCGCCGGCTACGGGAGCGACCTGGGCGAGCCGCTTCCGCTGCCGAGCGCGCTCGCGCTCGCACCCGCCCGCGCGCCCGCGCGCCCAGCGGCCGGCA
>OCZT010007368.1_pt1 | contig 10798 bp, 10 predicted proteins | sample 1539031 | NCBI WGS metagenome assembly OCZT01 (sample SAMEA3539308, study PRJEB22396) | soil metagenome | biome: tundra; feature: field; material: soil | place: USA | collected 2010-05 | depth 0.15 m
CTATATTGAGGGGCGGGGGGTAAAAAAGGTAGGAGAGAACCGCCTTTGTGGCAATTTATTGAATAGTCAACTTCCCTGAAGTTGCCCTGATCCTTATAAGAGATTTTGTCTCCTTATCAGGTCCCGCAGTTCCAAGAAGAGTAGTTGAAAAATTGCTTTCAGTTTTTTTGATCCCCGGGTATTTTACTGCAGTAAAATCTACCATTGCATCCGCTGCAATAATATCGGCCATAAATGATATACCATGCCCGGTTTTTAAGGTTACCTGGGCCTGCCCTGCAACAATGTCGATGCTGCTGAACCCTTTATTCAAATCTGAGATACTTATTGAGCCATATATTACCTTAGACTTTAATTGTCCGTTAAGCCTTCCAATTTCATATTCAGAGTAGGTACTTTCTGACACAATATTATTTATTGATTTGATATTATAACTGTCAGATTTAGAATTGCTGACTACTGAACTGATATCTCCCATCGATATTTTTGAGATAACTGAAGTCATCATAAGCGCCTGTGCTTTTTCGATATTGACCGATGGACAATTTTGAAGGGTTAAAGTCATCCAGTTCAATTCATCGATATTTACATTACTATGGTCAGCATAAATAGTGCTGATCGGCTTTACATTTCCTTTTGTCAGTCTCTTCGCACTTAGATTGCCCTGGGAAAGCCTGACATTTAATGTTCCTGAAAGCTCTTCTACTGAGACATTGCCAAACTCATTGGTAATAGTAAGATCCATATAAGAAGGCATTTTGATAAAGTAGTCAACACTGAAGCTTTTCCTTCCTTGCCTTAATGCCTCAGAAAAAAATTTCTTATCATATAATGTTGAAACGAAAACTGTGTCTTTTAATTTGTTGGTGCTGATAGTGACGAGTTTCATACTTTTCTGGACCAGGTCATTATTATCCTGTACTATTGTAATCGTTGCACAAACAAAGAGCGAATCATTTTTGTCTGTGATCACATTTACATCTCCATATTTATTTGAAAGTCTGAGGGTTGCTCCCTTATTGACTGGGAAAGTTTTTTTGATATTGCAATTATTATTTTGCGCTGAAAGGGTGGTTGTAATAAGTACTAAAATTAACAGACCTGATATTTTTTTGTCAATTTTCATTTTCCTGCATCTTAAAATTTAAAGAACTTTCTGACTCTTCGTTTTCTTCATATTAAAGACTGCATTTAAATGATATTGCTGCAAAAAAAGGCGGAAATGTTGTAACATTCCCGCCTTGAAAAATATGTTGTAAGGTAGTTATTAATTGAGCTTTACATTCCCATATGATGCAAGTACATTAACTCTTGATGAAGGGTTTTCTTCATTTCCGACTGTTCCGGATACCTCATGTGAGTTGTTCTCAACAATGCGTCTTTGATTTTTAAAATTGTCTTCATTGTATTTCAATCCGCCATACGTGACTTTTGCTTCGAGTTTATAGCTTGCTGATTCTTCGATTCCAAGTTTAACTCCCATATAATGTGTTTCCACATCCAAGGATTCAAATCCGGCCGGGATGCGATCTATTGAAAATGAGCCATAACTTCCATTATAAGTGAGCTTTTTTGTCAGTTCACCGATGTTGACTTCTGTATATCCATTCTCAAGGACCAGGTTATTTATGTTTTCAATCTTAATATTGTCATACTTACTTTCACCTACAATTGAACTGGTTTCACCTATCATTATCTTGGAATACTTACTATCAAGAAGTAGTGCCTGGCTTTTTGCTATCTCCATGCTTCCGACATATCTTTCATTAAGATCGAGCCAACCTGTTTCATCAATTGTTCCTTTTCCGTAAGCCAGGACAAGTTTGCTCAGAGGTTTAATATTTCCTCTGGTAAGTTTTCCGGCAGTAAGATTGCCATACTTGATCTCAATATCCATTAATCCGTGAAGCTCATCGATATCTGTATTCCCATATTTGTTTGTAAGAGTCAGATCAGTTCCAACAGGCATTTTTATGTTATAATCTATTCTGAATTTTTTTGAATCGCCCCATCCTGAAAAATTAAAACTGTCATCAATCACAGTTTTTGCCGAGATCACATTGGTACCTTCTGAAAATTGAATATCTATTTGGTCAAGGAATCTCTGGGCTTTTTCTTTATTCGACATATCAACAGTTACTTTAACATTGATAATTATCTGGTCCTTATCCCAACTCTGAATTTCCACATCTCCGTACTTGTTGCTTATATCAAGTGTTTTTGTCCCTGCAGTATACTCCTTATGGAATTCCTTTGTTACCTCCTGTGCAGATAATGTGAAAGAAATTAAAAAGAGTGATATGAAGAAGAACATTCCTGGTTTATAATCTGACTTTTTCATTTTCCTTCTTATTATGGTTATCATTCCTGATTGTTTTAAGCTGATTTACTATATAAGTCATGACTTCTAGTTTAGTCTGATAATGCTCTATCATTGCATTTATTATCCTTTCATCGGTTGGATTTGCTTTGAGTTCTTTCTGCAAAGAGACATATGTTGAATCCATGCTTTTCATCTCTTTCATAAGCATCGTTTTTTGTGCCGGATTATTTTTCAGATCTACATTTACGATTTCCCCTTCCATAAGGTTTACCTGGTGAACGTAATAGTTTTCAACCTCTTTGTATTGAGGAGAGACCTGTCCGAGTGTCATCCTGCTGCTGCCGGTACGGATAAAATGGTCCCATGTCCATAGTGAAGAGAGAGTGATCAGAAGGGTTACTACAGCTGCCTTTAGCAGGTAAGGGACAATACTTCTTTTAATTGCATTGACCTGAAACCTTTTTTCAAGCTTCCTGTTAAATCTTTCCAAGTGACCTGTCGAAGGTTCTGCGTCATCGAAAAAATCCTTATTGTTCCTGATTATGTCCTCTATGCTTTTCATATCCGTTGAATTTTTCATTTTCCTTTTAATTCTCCAATGAGTTTTTGTTTTGCTCTTGAAAGTTGTGATCGTGATGTACTGCTGTTGATTGAAAGTATTTCTGCTATTTCATCGTGATCGTACCCTTCAAGAAGGTAGAGAGATAATATAACTCTGTATCCATCGGGTAGTCTTTCAATAGCCTCTTTTACCTCTTCAACCCTGACATCAATCTCCTCATATCTGGCTGTATCTTCGCCGCTTTCATCTCTTATACCAACATGTGCCTCAATATCTTCAAAGACCGCTTTTCTTTTATTCAGGGCATCAAGTGACCGGTTAACTACTATTTTTTTGAGCCATGCACCGAAACTTACAGTTCCTGAATAAGTATCAATTTTTTCAAAGGCCGACAGGAATGATTCCTGCATTATATCTTCAGCTTCCATTGTGTCACTTACAATCCTCAGACTTGTATTGTACATAGCTTTGTAGTACAACTTGTAGATCTGAAACTGTGCCTTCTGGTCGCCATTTTTACACCCGTCCAAAAGATCCTGGTGTAGGTTTCTGAATGCCGCTTCTACATTTGCCATCTTTACGTAAAGACTAGTTTTTATATGTGTTGCTGCACCCACCTTCTATTAAATTTCTAATCAATAGACGGGGTAAATTTTTTAATGTTGCACTCAATTTAAGAAATTTTAAAAGAAATTTCAGAAAAAGTTAAGAATTATTCCCTGAGTTACAGTACCGCTGGAGTAATTTAACTCTGAACCAAACAGACTGTGAGGTATAGAAAATACCAGCAGAAGTACTAATGCAGCCAGGACAGTATAGAGTGGTCTCTCACTTTTTCTGTTCATGACAACAGCTAAAATCCAGAATATTAATGCAATAAGTGTTTTATTATCAGTCAGATCCCATCCAAATGGAATCCCGCTCCAGAAATCGCTAAATGCATAATACTGAACAATAGGACCTAGCACCATACCCCCTGCAATAAAAAAGATTAAGGTCCATAAGGCATATTTCTTATACAGAGGATATTTTATTAATGCCATTAATCCGGCAAGTGTAGAGAAAAGCATAGCAATAAACATTAATAGTATATGAGGAATCAAGACAAAAGCTGGTACATCACCTTTGAATCTTATAACTACCGGACTTTCTTTGAGATATGGATGAGATCCATTCAAATCGGTAATCTCAATATAATATTGCAATTTACCGGCAACAGGTTGCTGTGGAATATCTGCGAAGAATCCTGCATGTTTTGGATCAGCTCTGTAAGAAAATTCTTCAACCTGATATTCGTTAGCAGATTTGTACTGTTTAAAGAAAAGCCTGGCCCTGATATTCGAATCGTTCAGATCGAGTCTTACTTCAGCTTTTTCACTAAGACTAAGGCTGCGCAATAGCTTTAGTTCATGGACAGTATTATTAACTGAAACCTTTATTCGCTTCGGATAGGTAGGTCCGGTCATGCGCTGATAGATTGCAGCACTAAACGTTATCAGGAATGCCAGAAACCATAGAATAAATTTTTTCATTTGGGAATTTTTTAAGTTCAGATAGGCCTTAGACGCATATTCCTTTATAATTGTATCACTAAAACCACTTTTTTATCGTTACGTAAAACTTCAACGCTGATTGTCTGACCATGTTTAAGCTGACCCATTCTGAACATATAATCCTGGATATTATTAACCTGTTTTCCGTTAATAAAAGTAATTATGTCTCCTTTTTGCATTCCTCCCAGGGCTGCAGGTTTTCCCGGAGTGATAAAATCAGCGCGCAAACCGTTTTTAATAACTCCTGCGAAATCGGGCATAATACCCAGTGTAACTCCTTTTCTCCTGGGATACCTGTTAATCTCTGCTTTCGGACCTGCTTCTTTAAATTGTAACCTTGAATTCTCTGATGCAAGCTCTTTTGCTACATTGAAAATCAAACCGGAGACTTCAACCATACCTTTGAAGTTTATTTTTTCCCACGTATCGGTTGGTGTATGATAATCCATATGAGCCCCAGTAAAATAGAACAAAACCGGAATATTCTTGCCATAGAATGAGGAATGATCCGATGGACCGTAACCTTCTTCTGAAAGGGTAAGTTTAATTATTGAAGTGTCGCTATGAGCATAAACAATATCTTTCAGACCTGTCGCAGTTCCAACTCCGGAGATATCCAGATTATTTGTTGCATTTAATCTGCCAACCATATCCATATTTATCATCACATTCACTTTGGAAAGCTTTATCCCGGGATCATCAACAAAATGTTTTGACCCCAGGAGCCCTTCCTCCTCACCGCTAAAGGATAGGCATATAATGCTTCTTTTATGACTTCCTTTTGTTCCGGCAAATTTTTCAGCAAGCTCAAGCATCATGGCTACGCCGGATGCATTATCATCTGCACCATGATGAATGCCGATTGTGTCTAATGCCCTGCTTCCGGAACCTGGTCCACCCATACCAAGATGATCAAAATGGGCGCCGAGAATTATATATTCGTCTTTAAACTTTGGGTCCTGCCCTGGAAGCAACATTACAACATTCCTTGTATTTGCCAACTCCCTGACAATTTCAGCTTTCCCATTCAAAGTAACCCTGGTAGAAAATGACAACGGTTTTTTCGCGTCATTAAGTTTTTTCTCAAGAGAGGCAATCGTATTCTTTGATTTTGCTAAAATGATATCAGCTACCTCTTTTTTAATTCTCAAAACAGGGATATCAACCGAATAACCTTCTAAGTTGAGCGATTCAAAAGCATCCTGTGGATCGAATACAGGACCTGAAACCATCAGGACACCGGCTGCTCCCATATCTTTTGCTAAAAGTGCTTTATCCCTGTCTGCACTGAAAGGAATAAACGGACTTTTATTATTTTCAGGTTCCGGGTCACCGCGAAGCATCATTACCCATTTCCCTTTTACATCTATTCCATTATAGTCATTCCATTTTAAACTGTCGCCTTTAATGTTGAATCCGTATCCGGCAAAAATAACCTCTGTTTCCAATCCGGAGTTTGAACTGAAAGCAAATGGTGTAAAATCTTTATCAATAGTGTAGTTTATTCCGTTGACCGACAGAGAATTGGATTTACCTGCCAGAACTCTTTTTGTAACTTTATACCTTTGCAACCCATCTCCTGAAAGAGGGATCAGTCCATAGGATATAAGTTTGTTTTTTATATACTCTGCAGCCAGACTATCACCTGCTGATCCTGTCAGTCTTCCCCTGAGGGAATCTGATGAAAGATATTTAATATGTCCCTGAAGCTCTTTGACAGTGACTTCACGATTCCCTTTACATGAAAAAATAAAAAGGATTGTTAGAACAGGAAGGATTCGTATGAGATATTTCAATGCAACATTTATTTTCATAATGAGTTATTATTCAAAGAGTTTAAATGCTTCTTTAATTAATTCTATTGCTTCCATGAGTTGCTTTTCTGTGATAACGAGAGGAGGAGCAAATCTGATAATATGATTATGCGTAGGTTTTGCAATCAGCCCTTTATCTTTCATCGCCAGACAAACATCCCAGGCTTCTTTCCCATTCTTTGGTTTAATAACTACAGCATTTAAAAGCCCTTTTCCACGGACAAGTTCAACCATGTCTGACTTGATACTACTGAATTCATGACGAAATATCTTACCGAGACGATCAGCGTTTTCAGCGAGTTTTTCATTCTTAACAACTTCGAGTGCTGCAACAGCAACTTTAGCAGCAAGAGGATTACCTCCGAAGGTTGAACCATGTTCTCCTGGTTTGATAGTTAGCATTATCTCATCATCAGCAAGTACGGCGGATACTGGCAGAACTCCTCCCGACAAGGCTTTTCCAAGAATCAGAATATCGGGACGAACACCTTCGTGATCGCATGCAAGCAATTTACCTGTTCGGGCGATCCCTGTCTGTACCTCGTCAGCAATAAATAGTACATTTTTTGATTTGCAGAGCTCATACGACTTTCTCAGATAGCCTTCATCGGGAACAAAAACACCAGCTTCACCCTGGATAGGTTCAACAAGAAAACCTGCGACATCGGGATCTCTGAGAGCATTTTCCAGGGCCTTTAAATCATTATAAGGTATGATGATAAAGCCGGGAGTAAATGGTCCGTAATCATCCCTGGCATCGGGATCAGTAGACATTGAAATTATTGAAATTGTCCGGCCATGAAAGTTACCTTCGCAGGCAATGATCTTGGCATTGTTTGATTTAATACCTTTCTTCTTATAAGCCCATTTACGGCAAAGCTTCAGAGCGGTTTCATCAGCTTCTGCTCCCGAATTCATTGGTAGAACCTTGTCGTATTTAAAATATTTTGTAACATATTCTTCGTATTCACCAAGTACCGAATTATAAAATGCCCTGGAAGTCAGTGTGAGCCTTTTTGCCTGATCTGTTAATGCTTTAACAATTGCCGGGTGGCAATGGCCCTGATTCACTGCTGAATAGGCTGACAGAAAATCGAAGTATCTTTTACCTTCAACATCCCAAACAAATGGTCCTTCTCCTCTTTCGAGAACTACCGGAAGAGGATGATAATTATGAGCGCCAAATTTGTCTTCCCGGTTAATATAATCCTGAGTATTCATGTTGTTGATTATTAAATATATAAGAAATGATTAAATATGCATACAATCTTACAAAAGCTTTTTGTATTTTCAAAATCAACTATGGTGAAGAAGTTGAAGAGGTTGAAGAGGTTGAAGGAGTTTAATAGTTGAATAAGTTGAAATTGCATTAATGCAATTCTATACGATTGTATGACTTCAAGACTGCACGACAATACTACTCCTCCACTGATAGATCAGGCCTTAGTCTCCTTGTTCTTTCTTCCGACTGTTCATGTCTCCAGTTTTCGATTTTTGCCGTGTGGCCCGAAAGAAGTATTTCTGGTACTTTCCATCCATTAAAATCAGCTGGTCTTGTATAAACGGGAGGTGCAAGAAGATCATCCTGAAAGGAGTCGGAGAGTGCAGACTGTTCATCGGAGATAGCACCAGGAATAAGTCTCACTATCGCATCGGTAATGACAGCGGCAGGTAATTCACCTCCTGATAATACATAGTCTCCTATGGATATTTCCCTGGTTATCAGATAATCGCGAATTCTTTGATCTACACCCTTATAGTGACCGGCAAGAATTATAATATTGTTTTTAAGTGAAAGATGGTTAGCTAATTTCTGATTAAATTTTTCTCCGTCAGGCGAGGTATAGATTATTTCATCATATTCTCTCTCACTTTTAAGTTTTTCAAGAGCTTTATAGACTGGTTCAATCATCATAATCATTCCTGCTCCTCCGCCGAATGCATAATCATCTACACTTTTGTATTTGTCATTAGTAAAATCGCGAAGATTAATAATATTTATCTCAACCAGTTTTTTCTCCTTAGCCCTTTTAACTATTGAATGATTAAACGGGCTCTCAAGCAATTCCGGCAAGACTGTAATAATATCAATTCTCATGTGAATTATTTTTCGTAAAAATACTAAGAAAATAATTACGCACAAAGGCGTAACCGTTTAATGGCACAACGGCACAATGGTACAACGGCTTAGTTTTTTCTTTATGCCGATTTTAATACCTTTGTATTCATAAAAATTTGATTTGGATTTTTTTATTAAGCCCTTTATGCCTTATTCTACATCACCTATGGAATGTCGTTTTAATTGTGGAGCATGCTGCATTGCATTGTCTATTTCTTCATATATACCGGGGTTGCCTGGCGGCAAGCTGGCAGGAGTGAGGTGCATCCATCTGATGGATGATTATAAGTGTTCAATCTATAGTGACCCAGACAAACCAAAAGTTTGTTCTGATTTTAATGCTGAACCGGAGTTTTGCGGGTCAAGCAGGGAAGAGGCGATGAAGATCTTGTATTCCCTATCTTCCTGAATTAAACACGACTTTCCCTCCGGTAATTGTATAATCCACCTTCGTCTTCATGATCTCATTCTCAGGAATTGTTAAGAGGTCCTTGTCTACGATTACAATATCTGCCAGATAGCCAGGTTTAATCATGCCTTTTCTGTTTTCCATAAACTGTGAATAAGCTGAACCGAGAGTATAGTATTTTATTGCATCCTGCATTTTTATCTTCTGCTCGGGGTGCCAGCCTTCACCTTCTTCGCCAAGCCTGTCTTTACGTGTAACTGAAGCATAAAGTCCTTCCATCGGATTAAGTGGTTCAACCTGATAATCTGTCCCAAAAGCAAGGATTGCTCCGGCGTTTGCAAGACCTTTCCATGCATATGCACCTTTAGATCGTTCAGCGCCAATACGTTTTTCGCAGAATTTCTTGTCGGAGATACAATGTGTCGGTTGCATTGATGCAATTACTCCAAGCCTGGCAAAACGTTGAATATCCGAAGGTTGAAGTGTTTGTGCATGTTCAATTCTATGACGGCTGTCTCGTTTCCCATTCACATTTTCAGCTTTCTCATAAGCGTTTAATACCCAATTATTCCCTTTATCACCAATTGCATGAACGCCTATCTGGAATCCTAACTTATCGGCTGTTATAATCATTTTCTCCATCTCTTCATATGGCATCAGGGCGAGTCCCGATGTGGATGGATTATCGGAAAATGGTTCAAACATTAGTGCGGTTCCTGAACCTAAAGTGCCATCCATAAAAGCTTTCAGGTACCCGAATCTGATCCAGTTACCCTCTTTTGGATAATGTTTTTCAAGTTCAAGATAGTTTTTAAGAAGAAGTGTATCTGCAGTAAGTGCTTTTCCAATATCTATCCGGCAGGTGAGTTCACCTGCTTTCTGAAGTTTTTCATAAGCCTCAAAATCTGCATCTCCCGGGATCTGTACGCTGGTAACTCCAAATTCACGGGCTTCTTTCAATGCAAGAAGGTACCCCTGCCATAATCTTGTGTTTTCTTCTTCAGCAGTTCGCACCGGCTTTATTTCTCCGGTTTTAATCAGCTCCTGAGCATTTTCCTTAATAATACCTGTAGGTTCACCGGTTACAGGATCCTTTTGTATCACTCCACCAAATGGATCGGGAGTATTTTTCGTTATACCTGATGCTTTAAGTACATAAGAGTTAACGAGAACAGAGTGTCCGTCGGCCCTGCTGAGCATTACAGGGTTGTCGGGAGAGACCTTATCTATAAGTTCTTTCGTGGGCCATTTTTTGTCATAAAACATCTCATGTTCCCAGTGGCCTCCTCTGATAAGTTCCCCTGGCCTGGACTTTGCAACCTGCTCCTTAACCTTCCATGTTACGACTGAAGGGTCAGTGGTATAACGGAGTTCAATATAGTCAGGATCAAGAGGGCCGAAATGCACATGAGCATCATTAAAACCAGGAATCACAAACCTTCCTCCGGCATCAATAACTTTTGTTGACCCCTTTTCTATCAGGGCTGATACTTCAGACGTGGTACCTACGGCAATTATGTTTTCACCTTTAATTGCTATCGACTGAGCTGTAGGATTGTCTTTATCAATGGTAAGAACCTTTGCGTTGATGATTACGAGGTCAGCTTTTTCTTTTTGTGTAAATGAGCCGGTTATTATCATAATTATTATTGATAATGAGAGGATTGAGATTTTCATAGTTGGTTTTTTCTTAAAAGGAAATATATTGAAATAAATTGAAACATATAGAATTCAGTATGAAATGTAATTATATAAGGCAATATCTCAACAATCATTGAAATAAATATTCATTAATAGCACCATTTTACCGGTAAGTTTCTATTATTAATAATAGTATCAGTTGGTTATTAATCAAAACCTGTTTACGACATATTTAATTATTTCTATCTATTTCAATTGGCAGCGCAGTAAGTTCTTAAAAATTTAACGAGTTATTAGATAATAATTTAACTTCTCTTTAAGAATTTTGTTGATTTTTAATGATGTATGCTATTACAAAACAGGTAATTTCGCAAAAA
>OCZT010007369.1_pt1 | contig 10798 bp, 8 predicted proteins | sample 1539031 | NCBI WGS metagenome assembly OCZT01 (sample SAMEA3539308, study PRJEB22396) | soil metagenome | biome: tundra; feature: field; material: soil | place: USA | collected 2010-05 | depth 0.15 m
ATTCCATTACTAATTGCTGGAGGTATTTTGAAAACAGCTCTAAACGGTCTTTATAGGGCAAAACAACCATATTTTTTGTTCCTTTACCGTTACCTGACTCAAAACAAGCCAGTGCCAGCAGTGCTGAAAAATTGTTTTTGGAAGATTTATTCCGGGTAGCCGTATCGCTTGCTTTGGCTCCAGCTAAAATTCCGTCAATGTCAATCCCTTGAAGTGCTGCCGGCAGCAGTCCGACTGCCGAAAGTTCGCTGGTTCGGCCACCAACCCAATCCCACATTGGAAACCGTTCCAGCCATTGATTGGCAATGGAGAATTTCTCCAATTCACTGCCCGACATCGTTACCGCAACCGCATAATTGCCAAATTTAAGCCCGTTTTTCTCGTAAGCGGCCTGCGCAATCAACATTCCGTTCCGCGTTTCTTTGGTGCCGCCGGATTTGGAAATCACGATGCACAGCGTCCGGTTCAATTCTGTCCCGATTGTTGCGAGCACTCGATCCATGCCGTCTGGGTCGGTGTTGTCAAAAAAGAACGGCTTCATTTTGTCCATGCGCGGATCACCCAGCGCATTGGCGACAAACTGCGGACCAAGCGCGGAACCGCCAATGCCAATGAGCAGAAAGTTTTTGAACGCACCGCCCGCGCCGTGAATGGCTCCGGCATGAATTTTGGCGGTGAAATCCTTGATTTTCACGAGCGCGTCTTCGATTTCCCGGCGAATCTCCGGGGTCGGCGCGAGTGCGGCATTGCGCAGCCAATAATGGCCGACCATGCGGTTCTCGTCTGGATTGGCAATGGCTCCGCGTTCCAAGGCGTCCATGTCGGCGAACGCCTTTTGGATTTTCGGTTCCATCGCCGCAAAAAACGCGTCGTCCACGTTCATCCGGCTCAAGTCAATCGCCAGACCCAGTTCGGGAAACCCGGTGTAATACTTTTGAAACCGTTCCCACCATTGCAATTTTGTGAGGTTCATAAAAATCGTCAGGTTGCATTGAATAATTTTAGCCGGAGCGCGGCAAGACAAATTGCGCCGTGGTTTCTCCCAGTGGGAACTGGCGGATTCCATGAGCATATCTGCTTCGTATCTTTCCGACCTGGAACGTGGCCGGCGGAACTGGACGGCGGAAAGATTTCATCTGGCGTCCAAAACGATCCGGGAATTGTTCAAAAGGCGCGAGCGCGAGGAATATGAGCGCCAGATGGGATACTGCTGAAAGGGCGTGGATTTGCGCGAGAGCGCGGCGTCCAGAAGCGGAGCACACATTTCAGCATCAGCGCGGCGTAGCCTCCTAAAAGCGGTTTTTGAATTGAACTATCAGGCCGAAGAAATTTACTTCTAAACAGCGGGCGCATTTGAAATCACTTGCGATGGGTCACTCGCCGGTTGGACTTCGTTCAATACATCCGTGAAACTGAGGGTGGGCAGCATTAGCGCACCGTGAGGCGAGCGACCAGTCAAATTGATAACCATTTCTCGCAATGCTCCGTAAAGGATGCTTAGGCCGTTTACGACAGCAAGTTGTTGTCTGCGGTCTGCCGGCACTTCGGCAACCAATTCGACGACGCCAATTACCTGAATTTCAAACTCGTAAATAAAAGGGTTGGTTTTTTCAACGCTTGCGAGCTTGATCGTTAATTCCAGTTGCCACTCGTTCGGTTTATTGGGAAGAGGTGAAAATGCCACCTCCCGATTAAAGGTTGTCTTGCCATCATTTTTCCCCCCCGGCATGGCTTGCAACCGAATTAAGGGAAAAAAATGAGTTTTAAGCTGCAGCGGCGAAATCGGGATTGGTGTCATATTCTGTGTTTGAATCTTCGGCAAAACATTTTCTGCCCAAATAGCCTCCGGGCGTGAATTGCTGGCAATCCAGCAAAGAAAATTCTTTTTTGAATCCTTGGCGTTCGGTCAGGAATTGAGCCGGAGAAAATTCTTTGCTGGAGGAACTCTTCACCCTGACGGTCGCGGAAAAATGGCCGGCAAACAAGGTTTGCTGAACCACAAGCAGTGCGTGCTGCTGGAGTTGGGCAAGGAAGTCACTCTTGACGCGAATCAACTCGTCGCTGCTGGCATCCTGCACCTGCCATGTCTCCCAACGTTTGACGCTCGCTTCACCAACGCGAAGGAAAGCGGCGAATTCGCGCTGACTCATACCAAGGCGTGTCCGCCGACTCACAATTTCCGCCGATTTCAGCAAACCGTGTTTTTCACGGTAGGCGTCTGCCGTGAGGCGGCGCAGTTCGTCGGTCTGGCCGAGAGCCAAGGTTTGCCAGCCACATTGGGTGCAAGCCGATGCCGTCACTTTTACTTGCAATCGTTGGCCGCGAAACTCCTGCTCAATTATGGCGTTTGGTTTATCGGCAAACACCTCGTTGTCGCATTTGATGCAAATCATATTCTTAAGCTCCGCGTGGCCTGTCCCGATGACAGTCCACATAAATATACCACTCTTTCCTCATCGCAAACTTCAGATACATTGCTCTGCCCAAGCGCTCACTATGCCAACTGTAAGGCCAAAGCTCCAAACCGTTTAGCTCCGGTTCGTAAGACCGTTGTGGCGGCTTGCCGCCACGATAGCATTCGACTGGCCCAATGGTTTGAATTTCTTCAAGTAATTCTATTAGCAGGCCGGGAAGATCGCTGGCCGAATCCAACTCCAAGTCTGCCAAATCACCATAAATGTGCTTGGTAACAACCTGTGTGAACTTACCACTGCGCAAGGCCGCCAACGCATCTGCAATTTTCTTGCACATTTCGCGGGTTGACGGTCTTGGAGGACTCATGGAGTTTCGCGTTCACGTCTGGTATCATATGATACCGTTATCGGCTTGGCAACGTGTTTCTTGAGTTTTTTTAGCTCTTTAGCATTGCTTATTTTTGTCAGGTTTTGCTTATTTTGCACTTCAAATCTTAAAAATCTTCATCGCTTCGTCACCGGCTGGCCGCGCAACATTTCGTAGAGGCCGGCGTGATTGAGCAGGATGTCTTTCATGCCGTTTTGCACCGTGGGCGAATTTAGCGCCTGCGTGCTCATGGCGGTGTGGGCGTCCAGCGCGCCCATGATGGCGTTCAACAATTCGGTTTTCAGGTCGGGCGAATTGGCGAACTGCTCCTTGCTGTTGTTCGCCGCCTGTTGCCGCAAGGTTTCCGATTCCAAAAGTTTGCCTTTAATCACGTTGTTCACATAGACCAGTTTGTCCTGGTCGGTCAACTCGCCTTGGAAAAGTTCATTCACCTTTTGGATGATCTCATTCAGCATGGCTTTTTCCTTGTCATGCAACTCGCCGCTGCCCGCTTCGGTGATCGGCTCAAGGAGCGGCGTTTTCCCGGCATACAACGACATTGGCTGACGGCCAATGTTTTTCAGGTTGTGATGCGTGAGAATAACTTTCGAGAGGTCAATGCCCTCGCGTTCGCGGCCAAACTCCAGCAACGGCAGCAGGCGTTTGTAAAAAATGGCGCGTTTCTCCAGCGCGGTGTTGGCGTAGTCAAAAATCTGCGACAGGAATGTGTAGAGCCGGATGAATGCGCCCAAGTCGGTTTTGAAAAGGATGAGCGCGTTCAACTCGTCCTGGGCGGTCTTGGCGGCGGCTTCGTCATTTTTTTCCTTCGCCAATTTCAATGCCGCCTGCGCCGCCTTGTAATCCTTCATCAGCCGGTCAACCACCGGCTCAAGCGCCTTCAATAGTTCGCCCTGCGTCGCGTCCGGTTTCAACTCGACGGCCACGACGCGATCCACCTCGAAATCGTCGTAATGCCCGGCGGCATCCAGTTTGGAACGTAAATTATACACGAGATCCGGGTCAGTAGTCGCCGAAAGTTCCGCCGTGGTGTGGTAGGTCTTGAACGCCGCAAGGACTTCCGCCGAGTCGTTCACGAAATCCAGCACATAGGTTTCTTTGCCCGGATAAAAGCGGTTGAGCCGGGAAAGCGTCTGCACGGCCTGAATCCCCGCCAGCCGTTTGTCCACATACATTCCGCACAGCAACGGCTGATCAAAGCCGGTCTGAAATTTGTTGGCGACCAGCAAAATCTGATACTCGCCGCCCTTGAACGCTTCGCGGATGTCGCGGCCTTTGAGGTTCGGATTCAAAACCTTGCTGTTCTCCGTAAAACCATCCGGCCCGGATTCCTTGTCGTTCACCTCGCCGGAAAAGGCGACGAGCGTGCCGATTTTGTAGCCGTGTTCCTTGATGTATTTGTCCATCGCAAGCTGCCAGCGCACGGCCTCCACGCGACTGCCCACCACCACCATTGCCTTGGCCTGCCCGGACAGCAGCGGGGCAATAAACTCGCGGAAATGCTCCACCACGATTTCAACCTTTTGCGCGATGTTGTAGGGATGCAATCGCACCCAGCCCATGATGCCCTTCATGGCGGCGGCGCGTTCGACGGTTTTCTCGTCGTAGTCCTTGCCGTTGTGCGCCAGCTTGAACGCCAGCTTGTAGGGCGTGTAATTTTTCAGGACGTCGAGGATGAATTTTTCCTCAATGGCCTGCCGCATGGAATACACATGGAACGGGAACGGCACGTTATCCTTGGCCGGCTTGCGCTTCGGGTCTGGCCGTGTGCCAAAAATTTCAATCGTCTTGTTCTTGGGCGTGGCTGTGAACGCGACGAACGTAATCCCGCCATCCTCGGCGCGGGCCGTCATCTGCGCCGCGAGCACGTCATCCATGCTCACTTCGCCGCCGTCGTTCAACTCCGCCAATTCTTCGGGACTCAACACCGCCTTTAATTTCGCCGCCGCCTCGCCCGTCTGCGAGCTGTGGGCTTCATCGGCAATCACGGCAAAGCGTTTGCCCTGCGTGGCGGCCAGCTTGCGCACGGCTTCCAAGGCAAACGGGAAAGTTTGGATGGTGCAAACTACAATTTTCTTATCGCCGGACAATGCCGCCGCCAATTCGCCGCTCTTGCTGCCGTCGTTGCCGGTGATTGACGCCACGACGCCGCTCGTGCGCTGGAAATCAAACAGTGCTTCCTGAAGCTGTGAATCAATCACCGTGCGATCCGATACCACCAGCACGGTGTCGAAAACTTTCTGGTTCTGGGCGTCGTGCAATTCCGCGAGAAAATGCGCCGTCCAGGCAATCGAGTTGGTCTTGCCTGAACCGGCCGAGTGCTGGACGAGATACTTGCCGCCCGGCCCGTCGTGCAGCACGGCCACCTGGAGCTTGCGCGTCACGTCGAGCTGGTGAAAGCGGGGGAAAATGATTTCCGTGATCTGCTTCTTTTTGTCGCGGCGGGCGATGAGGTAACGGCCCAAAATTTCCAGCCAGCTTTCCCGCGCCCAAACTTTTTCCCAAAGATACGCCGTGCGGTGTCCGCCCGACGGGTTCACCGGGTTGCCTGCGCCGCCGTCGTTGCCCAGGTTGAACGGCAAGAAATCCGTGGCCGGCCCGACGAGTTTCGTCACCATCTTCACCTCGCTGTTGCTGACGGCGAAATGCACCAGCGCGCCGTTGGGAAACGACAGCAGCGGTTCAGGTGCCTGTCCCTTGGGCCTTGGGTTGCGGTCAAACCGATACTGGTCAACGGCGTCGGTTATGCACTGGGTAAAATCCGTTTTCAGTTCCGTCGTGGCGACGGGAATACCATTGAGGAACAGCACGACATCAAGGCTGTTTTCGTTGTGCAATGAATACTTCACCTGTCGCACCACGCGCAGCCGGTTCGCGGCGTAGCGAGCGAGAATGTCGGGATTGATGGCGAGTGCCGGTTTGAACTGCGCCACCGGCAACGGCTGTTTCAAGCCGAGCAATTCAATTCCATGCCGCAGCACGTCCAGCGTGCCGCGCTGGTCTAGCTGGTCGCGCAGGCGGGCCAGCAAGGTTTCACCGGCCTTTGGGCCGTGGTTTTTTACCAGAATTTCCCACGCCTGCGGCTGGGTGGCCTGCACCCATGCCAGCACGTCGGCGGGATACAATGCGAGCGCCCGGTCGTAGTTGGCCGCGTCGCCCTCGGCGTATAACCAGCCATTGGCCACAAGGTGCTGGCAAATCTCCGTCTCAAAATTGATTTCTTTGTGCAAGCTCATGCGGTTGGGACTGATTTGGCTTCAACGTAGATTTGTTCGAGCAAAGCAAAATATTTCCGTATTTTTTCACAAATTCTAGATGCGGTTTTATGAATAGGTTCCAGCATGAGGTCTGCAAGGCTTTCGTCGGTAATGTCTTTTATTAAATAAGCCCAGCCCGTTGGCCAATTACCGTTGGCATCTGGTTTTTCAATCCCGTTGGCTCCAGCATCAGCTATTAACAATTCATCCATTCTCTTGAACAGCTTTGATTGGTCATCTGAAAGTGGGTTTGTGTCAAAGTGCCCAGCAATCCCAAACGCCACAAAAGTCTCGGACATAGCGTATTCAATCCAGATTTCAAACGGAAATCTTTCCGTTGTGAGTATAATGGTTCCATATTTATGAACGCCAAATCTTTGATGCGGATGTGGACGCACGTTAAACTCTCCTTGAAGTTCTTTTTGAATACCGTTCGCTAATCGGTCAAAGAAATTGGCGCAAGCCATGTCTGTGGCTTTTTGAATCTGTTTGCGATAACGGAAGAGGTCGGGGTATTGGGTGATGATTTCGGCAATTGGTTTCATAGCGGTGGATTGAAGCGTTTTTCCGGTGATTTGACGCACGACTTCTAGATACTGTAAAAGCCCCTGATTGATGGGAACCATTCTGTATGACTCACGAAGACATTCTTCCAACCATGGAAGAATGTGATTGGCGTAGCTAATTCTGACGTATGGAGCGCCCTCATGTGTAACGCTTTTTTTTCCGTCCTTGGTCAAGTAAAACAGCCATGCCGTATCAGCTGGGCGCTTGCGCAGGAATTCGTAATATCCAGCTAATTGCCTATTTTGTTCGCCGGCGTTGATCTTGTTTTCAATGGCGATTTTGAACCTTGCTCGCTTTATCAGAAGGTCAATCTGACCGTGCGGCGGACAGGGCACTTCTTTTCCGATACTCCATTCCTCATCCACCTCCGGGATTTCGACAGGGATAAGTTCGTCTGAATCATTCAAACCTGGATTCTCTTTGAGCATCGCCAAAAATATATCAAGGAAGAGCGAACCGCAGTCGTGGCAACCCTTCGGGTCAAGCAGGCAGTGCAGAAAGCGCGTGTGAAGTCGCACCTCATCGTTTTCACCGAGCAGTGTGGTGAAGACATTAAACCTCTCATGTGCGGCTTTGGCACGCTCTTCGGCGCGGATGTGCGCCTCGGCAATCATCTTGGTAACCGTGAGCAATTTTTGCTCAAGGTCACTTTGATGATTGGTGGTTGGAAGCATGGCCGGTTACGTTTTGCGCACGTCAATCTGACCGGTGACGGCAGCGGAAATCAGGGCGGTCCGGCGTTCTTGCAATAGGTCAATGGCGCGCTGGGTTTCGGTGGTGAGCGTGTCGAATTTTCCAATCTCGCGATCAAGGTATTCCACGATCTCTTTCTGTTCAGAAGTTGGTGGTATCGGAATTGGAAGAGCTTTCAAGATCGGCACACTAATGTTCACTTGAGCCGTGCCCCATCCTTCGAGACTGAAATAGCACTGCGCCGAGACACTGTTCATCCAATAGCAGTAATATTCGCTCGACGAACCGTGGTTCAGCGTCGTAATGAGCATCGTGAAGCACTGGCAACCATCGAAATCAGGTGGGATGACGGCGGTGACGCCTGCATTTCCAGTTCTCACCGTAACCAAGTCGCCAGTATTCAACTGTTTCGATCCCCGGTCCCCAGCAAACTCTGGATCGATAAACAAGATGTCGCCTCTTATCCTTCCGGCGCGAATATTCGTTGATCTCAAAATGGGAATACCTTCATCGGCATAAGCGTGTGTCGCTGCTTCCGCGATGCCGACGACAATCCGGCTTGCGATACGAGTGAGGCAGGCACATTCCCAATTCTCCGGCACGTCGCCGAGCCATTCGATGCCGGATGGCTTCATCGGTGCTTTGGGATCCAGTCCCTTGGTGACGGCATGGGAGATGACGGCCTGGCGTTTTTCTTTCAGCAGTTCCATCAGCCGCTGTTGTTCCGCCACCAACTCATCAATCTTCGCCGTCTCCTGATCCAGAAATGCGGCGATGGCTGTTTGCTCGGCGAGTGGAGGAACAATCGTTTCGAGCCGGCTCACTTGATCCACCGATAGGCCCGGTTGTGCGGCTGTCGCAGAATACTGATTGAGATTCATTGCCTGCATCATCTCGCCAAGCCAAATGGTTTCGACCTGCTTGATCGGCGCTACAACGACTGCGTGCTCAGAAGCCCAAAATTTACCCTGTCCATAGTTTATATTTCCACAAAGCGCGCCCTGCCTACCAATCAGGACATAGTGCCCGTCATGCGTGAACGAAGAAGTATAGCCACGCAGCCCATTACCACCGAAGACTGGATACTCACCAGACTCTCCGATGCCTTCTGCCGTGATTGATTCACCGCTCTGCATTCGGACAATTCGCTTCAAAGCGCAAACCTGCCAATGCTCCGGCACCTGGCCAAGCCATTCCACGCCGCTGTCCTTGTATTTGGGATAGCGCGGGAAGCTCATTGCGTCAGACCTCCAATCATTTTCAAGATGCGGTCGGTCACGCCTTTCAACTCGGCATCAATCTCGTTCAACGGGCGCGGCGGTTGGAAAACGTAGAAGTGCCGATTGAACGGAATTTCGTAGCCGACCTGCGTTTTCTCGTGGTCAATCCACGCATCCGGCGCGTGCGGCAACACTTCGCGCTTGAAATACGTTTCCACGTCCTCGCTCAACGGCACGTTCTCGGTATCGCGCAAATTTGAATCCGGCAGCGGCTTGTCCTTGCCCTTGCCCTTGGTGCCGAGAACGATTTTGCCCTTGGCGTCATGTTCCGGCCGCTCGACGGTGATGGTGCGGTAGCCGAAATCTTCATTCTTGAAAATGCGGCTGATGGGGACGCCGTCCTTCGTCACCTTTTTGAAATTGCCGAAAATCCGGGTGATTTCCTCAATGTGTTCGGGACTCAATTCCTTGCGTTTGCTGCCGAGACTTTTCCGCATCTTCTGCCAGAAGCCGCTGGCGTCAATCAACTGCACGTTGCCCCGGCGCGCTTCCGGCTTCCGGTTGCTGACAATCCAGACGTAGGTGCTGATGCCGGTGTTGTAAAACATATCGGTCGGCAGGCCGATGATGGCCTCGACCAAGTCGTTTTCCAGAACGTAGCGGCGGATTTCGCTCTCGCCGCTGCCCGCGCCACCGGTGAACAACGGCGAACCATTGAGCACAATGCCGAACCGGCTGCCGCCATCCTTGGCCGGGCGCATCTTGGAAATCAGATGCAGCAGAAACAACAACGAGCCGTCGCTGATACGCGGCAGGCCGGGACCGAACCGGCCATTGAAACCCTGCTCCGCAAATTCCTTGCGGATTTCCTTTTCGATTTTTTTCCATTCAACGCCGAACGGCGGATTGGACAGCATGTAATCGAAAAGTTTTCCGATCAGGCCGTCGGCGGAAAGCGTGTTGCCGAAAATGATGTTGGCAATGTCCTGCCCCTTGATGAGCATGTCGGCCTTGCAAATGGCGTAGGATTCGGGATTCAACTCCTGCCCATACATGACGAGCCGGGCACCGGGATTCAGGCTGGCCAGATGTTCGCCCGCGACGCTCAACATTCCGCCCGTGCCGGCGGTGGGATCGTAGAGCGACCGCACGACGCCGGGCTTGGTCAAGGCGTCGTCGTCCTCAATGAAAAGCAGATTCACCATGAGCCGAATGGCGTCGCGCGGGGTGAAATGTTCCCCGGCGGTTTCGTTGGAAAGCTCGGCGAATTTGCGAATCAATTCCTCGAACACCGCGCCCATTTGGTTATTGCTGACGGCGGCGGGATGAAGATCAATGTTGGCAAATTTTTCCGTGACGAGATACAGCAGGCCAGACTTGGCGAGCTTGTCAATCTGGGTGTGGAACTCGAAACTTTCAAAAATGTCGCGCACGGCGGGCGAGAACGCCTGAAGATAGGCGCGCAGATTTTCGCCGATGTGATCCTGGTCGCCCATGAGCTTTTTCAAGTCGAGCGGCGACGTGTTGTAAAAGAGCGTGCCGCTCTTGCGCAATAAAAACGGTTCGGGGTTCACCTTGGCGGCGGTGCGCTTGGCGAGTTCGGCGAGCACGGCGGGCTTGGTTTCCTCCAGCACGCAATCCAGTCGGCGCAACACGGTGAACGGCAGGATGACCTTGCCATATTCCGACTGCTTGTAATCGCCGCGCAGAAGATCGGCAACCGACCAGATGAACGATGACAGATTGGGGTCGCTCATGCGGGTTGGTGATTCAGATAAAACGACAACGGCGTGAGTCTGGGCGTTGAAAGGCTGTGAGAAAACATATTAGGCGCGAAAATGATGCGCCTGTTTGCGCAACGCGGCGAGAGGAAAATTCATCACCACCGTTCACGCGGCGAAAGCGATGACAGAATTGCGCCGGGGTGTCGTGCTGGTGAAGACCACTTCCGGCGCAAACAGCGAACACCGACTGCGTGAATGGCTGGGCGGAAATTTTGCAGCGGTTCGGCGATGTCGAGGGCGGCGTGAAGCCGACACTTTTCATTCACAAGCGATGCGGTCGCCTGCTGGAAACTTTGCCGGCGTTGCAACATGATCCGAACCGGCCAGAGGACGTTTTGAAAATTGACGCCGACGAGGACGGCATCGGCGGCGATGATTGCGCCGATGCGCTGCGTTATCTGGTGGCGACAAAGTCGCGGACGGTCACGCAACGGAAGTTAAGGGGGTTCTAATTATTATCCATCCATTTATAGTCATA
>OCZT010007371.1_pt1 | contig 10795 bp, 8 predicted proteins | sample 1539031 | NCBI WGS metagenome assembly OCZT01 (sample SAMEA3539308, study PRJEB22396) | soil metagenome | biome: tundra; feature: field; material: soil | place: USA | collected 2010-05 | depth 0.15 m
TTCCGGTCCCCTCACACCAGCCAATGGAAAATCACCGGGTAATTCCAGAAGAACCGATAAAAGGGACGTCGAGCAATGGCCGCGCGTCAGCCACGTTCTTGGACCAGTTCGCGTCCGCCATCCCATCCCCGCCCGTGAAGTACGCCAGATCGTGCTTGTCGAGCCTGGCCATGGTCGCACGAGAAATGCGGGCCAGATAGTTGCCCTTCGATTCGCGAAACTGGGCGCGTCCACCGAGGCCGTCGTAGCTGGTGAGATAGACGTACTTGTCGGCATTGTCCACCGCCGGCGCGCTGCCACCTTTGCCATAGTGCACAAACGCCGGCCAGGACATCTTCGGATCTGGGAACATGCTCCCCTCGCGGGTGTTGGCCGGCGCGGTATTGAGCTGTCCGAGATGGTTGACCCAGTTCCTCCCCCCGTCCGTGGATTTCATCAGACTGGCGTTGAAGAAGTCAAAGTAACCGGAGAAGGGCTTGATCCGCTGATTGGAGTACATCTTGACGGCGTAGAGAACGCCATCGACTTCATAGATGTCCCGGGAATAAGTAGCCGGGAGCGTGTAGCTGTAGAGGCCGGGGTTAAGGTTAATGCCCCGCACGCTCTCCGTCGCAGTGTTGGGGTTGCCCTCCACCCGGCACAAGCCGTGATTGGCGTATGGCACGCTCCCGGCTGAGTCCGGCGTGATGGGTCCGGGGACAAAAGGCGAAATTCCCGGCACCCCATTGCCGAATCCTCTGCCGTCATCATGGACCACAAAGAGAGTATCATCCGCCCCCCAGCAACTATCCCAGTTGTCCCCACTCGAAGGGCCCTCGCCAGTCCCGGGTGGCACCTCGCGCCCCTGCAGGCTGTTGTAATTGTAGATGTTGCCCATCGCCGCCGCGGTTATGTCCCTGCTCAGGGCAAAAGCCGTAGCCGGGCTGAGCATAGCCACCAGCAGCAGTAGTTTGGAAGTTACCATTGAGTGACAGGCAATCTATCTCTTCTCCTTCGTGTTCATTTTGTGACCTGTTTTGACATAAACCGCCAGCTTGTAGAGCGCCAAATCGGCGGATGCATTGGCGTTATACCAATTCTTGCGCCGGGGATTCGTATCACTGAGCGACGCGCCGGTTTGGTAATCCCGGCCCCAGGTCGAAAGCTCGCCGTTTTCATACTGCTCATGGCAAATCGCATTCGCGGCGGCTTGGGCTTTGTCCAGATAGTTCTGTTTGCCGGTGGCTTTGTGGAGCTCGATCAGCGCCAGGATCCAATGAGCCGTGTGGCCTTCCATCGGCCACCAGCACATAAACTGCTCAAAGACGAGCGGCCCTTTAACGCGAACTGGTGAAGCCACATCATCGGGGCCGAAGGTGAAGAACTGGTCTTCGACCCAGCGGTTCAGGCGGATCGCGATGGGCAAATATTCCGGCTCCTCGTCTTTATGCCGGCAGAGATAACGAACCAGCGGCAGGCAGGCCATCTGTGAGAGATTGGCGTAGAAGGATTGCGCGGGAATATCTTCATAAGCCGCTTTCCAGTTGTTGCTCGCGCAGACATAAGCGAGCATCCACTCCACAGCCCGATGTGCCGCCAGAGCACGCTTGGCCTCGAACCCAAAGGGCTCGAGCGCTTCGACCAGTTCCACGAACTCCATGGCGCTGCAACTGTATTGCTCGACCACAGCGCCGGTCTTGGGGTTCACGCGATAGGGAAAACTGCCATCCGCGTTCTGGAACCTAGCCGTTGTATCGGCGATATGGCGGGCATAAGCCAGGTAGGGTTCGTGCCGAGTCACCTTGTAAAGGTTTACGAAACTGATTGCGAGTCGTGAGGCGCGCAGGAGGTTGACCGCGGCGCCATCGACGCTGCCGCCAAACTTACCCATCGTAACCGTGGAGTAAGGGAAAAGTGGAAGCGCCCCGCTATTGGGCTGGCGATGCTCCAGCGCCCAGTCAGCGCCAATCTTGGCCAAACGGAGCGCCTCGGCGCTTTGCGGTCCGTTTTTCTCGATATGCGCCAGGAAGGCCCAGGTGAGATGGTTGATGGTGATACAGGGATAGCTAAGGTTGTAACCGGGGGAGGCAGACCAGATCCAGACTGGCACGCCCGGCTCGCGATAAGGGGCGGGGGCATGTTCGGCCGCATCGATCAGATAGGCGATATTGCGGTCGGCAGCCGCGGCCCAGTCAACAGCGGGCTCCTTGAATCCCTCAAAGTCCGGCGCCTTGACGCGCTGGCTGGTCTCGAACTCAATCATTTTGCCATCAGGGCCTGCCCAAGCGAGGGTGAGTGAGAATTTCTTCGTTTCCAGTCGGCGCCAGATCTTCGCCAGGCTGAGGATGGGCGTTTTAGAATGAACCATCCACTTCTTGTCGCCCTGTTGCAGTACCGCGCGGTATTCGGTGGTTCCGGGGAGGGGCAAGAGCCGAAAAACCGGCGCATCAATAAACTGTTTGCTGTGCGCATTCCAACTCGTGATGTGGCTCTGGGTCCCACTTTTCGCGTTAACGCAGATAGCGGCCAGGATCAATGCGGTGAGAACAGCCCTAAAGGCGATATTCCTGAGTTTCTTTTGATGCATGGATCGCTCGATTGTTCATTTAGCGGAGGTGATAGACCTCGAACTCGGCCAGACCGCTGTCGCTGGAATCGGACCCGTCGATGGTAAACCTGACCCATTTAACCTTCCGGGTCGGGAAAGTGATTGCGGTTCCGGCTTTGCCATCATTCTGCAGGTTCCCGACCTTTACGGGGGTGCTCCCATTGCTGAAGGTCAACGTCCCCGAGGTCACGCGATGGGCCGGATCGGGCCTGTCGTACAGACAATCTTATGTATGGTAACCGGCTTCTTCCAGTCCAGTTGCACCCAGCACCCGGACGCTTCATGCTTGCTGATCCACTCGTTAGCCCCACCCCCTGCGCAGCCGTCGTTGACGGCGCCGGCTGTGGAACCGGGAGCTACGAAACTCGCAGTCGCCGCGGCATTCAGGGCAATGTTCTCCCCTTCGTCATAGGTCGCTTCTCGGGACGCGTAGAGCCTGCGGATACACAGGCCAGTTGCGGCGTCACCCTCATCCTGGCGGATTTCGAAGGTGTTCGCGCCGTCGTTAAGGTAGTAAATGCCGCTGTAGTCCAGCCATCGTTGAGGCTGGGTAATCGCTGGGCCAGTGTGGGACAGCTTATCGATGCGTCTCACTTTCCTGCCGTTCACGAAAACACTGACGCTGTTCCCGCCTTGGTTGGTCGAGGCATACTGGAATCTCACAATATGCCACCCTTTGCCGTGAATCTTCCGGATGGTGAAGCCCAGGCCGTCGCCCACCCTGCCAAAACCGCTCACGTATTGCTCTCCCGGGGAAGGGTCACCCGCAACAGTGAGGGGTCCGGCCCTTTCTGCGCTTGCTGCTTCGTAGGCGTCCACCTCTCCGTGAGAAAGGTAAAGGGCGTTGAACAGGAATCCATAAGGATAGAGCTTTCCACGGTAGGCGCCGGTGGCGATATACCACATCTTCTTTCCGTCCGCGCTCGTCCATTTGTTGCAGGCGAGACTTCCCCAATACGCTCCCGGGGTCGAGTGGTCCAGGAGCTTCGTCCATGGCCCCCACGGGTGGCGCGCGGTCCAAAGTTGCACGCCGGCCGTAAACTCGTTGCACATCACATAGCGTTGGGAACCATAGTTGTAAACGATCTTGGGGCTGACATGAGGGACTTCGAGCATGGGCCGCGCGTCCTCCACGCTCTTGGACCAGCCCGCGTCTTTCATCCCGTCTCCGCCCTTGAAGTACTGGACATCGTTCTTGTCGAGATTGACCAATGTCGCACGCGGAATACGGGCCAGATAGACGCCACGCGGCTCGCGGTCCCCGGCCCGTCTGCCGAAGCGGTCATAACTAGTGACATAGACGTATTTCTGGGCATTGTCGATGGCAGGCGCATTCCCGCCCTTCCCGTAGTGGACAAACGCAGGCCAGGACATCCTGGGATCTGGGAACATGCACTGCGCGCGGTTGTTGGGCGGTGGGGCATTGGTTTGTCCGAGGTGGTTGTACCAGTTTCTGCCCCCGTCTGGGGATTTCATCAGACTAACATTGAAGAAGTCAAAATGAACACGGTCAAAGCCCTTATCGCGCTGGTTGGAATAAAGCTTTACTGCGTACAGGACACCATCCACCTCATAGACGTCCCGGGAATATGTGGTCGGGAGAGTGTAGCTGTAGATGCCGGGGTTAAGGTTAATGCCCCGCACGCTCTCCGTCGCGGCGTTGGGGTCGCCATCGACCCGGCACAAACCGTGATTGACGTTTGGTGCAATCCCGCCCTGGTCGGGCTTGATGGGCCCGGGGACAAAAGGCGCAGTTCCGGGCACGCCATGGCCGAATCCGCGACCGTCATCGTGGACGACGAAGAGGGTATTATCCGCTCCCCAGCAGCTTTCCCAATTGTCGCCGCTGGAAGGACCGTTTGCAACCCCTGGAGGGACCTCGCGACCCTGAAGGCTGTTGTAATTATAGATACCGCCCACCGCAGCCGCGGTTATGTCCCCGCTCGAGGCGAAACCCGTTGCCGGGCTGAGCGCAAGTGTCAGCAGCGTGGAAGTCGCAAGCCGGGAACACAGCCAACGACGAGACCAGAATCGCGCAGGGTGGTTCATCTCACCTTTTTCAGATAGTGGGCAAACTCAAGCAACCACTGCCCGGTGTAGGCAACGTTGTTTGGCCATATTCCGTGCCATTCGATGCGTTGGCCGCTGTCGGCGTTCGCCTGGGAGGAAACGGCAAACGTCCCGTCCGGCCCAGGCCCATAGACCGGAAACGTGGGATAGAAACCATTCGGCAACTGATACCTTGTCAATGCGTTGGCAATGAGTTTCGCCTTCTCCAGATAGAGGGGATTGCCCGTTCCCTCATGCATGTCCTGGTACATGCGCAACAACGGTCCGCATACATCTAACTTGGGGAAGGAGTATTTCTCCTTGGCTCCCGGCCCCATCCACATCGGCAGGCCAGAGGTCTCCCAAATTACGAACTGGCCCTCGACATACCGGCACAACTTTTCCGCGATCTCCTTATAGCCATTGGCCGGCGTGGCGTGCCGCATCAGGTAGCGAATGAAATATTCCGTGTCCCAGTGTTGTTGGTTTGCGTAAGGCCCCTTCAAAGTGCCGGTGTCCTCGTACGAATTTGGCCATAACATGGTCTTGGCCGGGTTCTCCAACATCCATTGCACTGCCTTGTCCCGGCAGGCAGCGAAATCCTGGCGTCCATGTTCATTCACAAGCCGGTCGAGAAACAGGATCTGCTCGGTATGATCGGAGGTGTAGTCATCCGTGACCATTCCCGTCTTCGCGTTTACCCGGTAAACCCATCGGCCGTCGGGCAACTGTGTGGACTTGAACGCTTCGGCTATCTCCACGGCAGCGTTAAGGAACCTGGCTTCTTTGGTAACCGCGTAGAGCTTGAGCAGGGACGTGCCCGCCATGCCGCCGCGATCCGGCTGCAGCATATTCTTGCTCCCCCAGCTCTCTGTGTGACTTTGAGTCAGGCCGCGATACGGGCCTTCCTTGATCTGGATTGCGAGCAACTGCTGACCAAAATCCCTGGCGTAGGATATCGCCTCTTGCTTCTCCTGCTCGTTTTCCGCAGCAAGTTCGGCGTACGCAAGGAAGGCATCAATGATCTGCGTGTAAACGCGTGTTGGGAACTGGATGGTCATTCGGTAGCCGCTGAGCGGAGGCCGCCCGTTCTGCGCGTCCAGCCGACATTCCGTGATCAGGGGCCGGAAGTTCCTTCGCACGGATTGCAGGTAGTCGCAGCCCGTTTCGAAAACCACGCCCTGGAACATTTCCGGCTTGTGGAAAGCGAAGACCCGCGTTTGGTCCAGCGGCTTGCCCTCGGCGCCCAAGGCATCAATCCACGCCACGTAGCCTTCGGCCGCGGGCAATTGATCCCAAATCTCGGCAACATCAATGGCCACGGCCTGCGCTTGGATTCGCTCATAGCGATGTGGAGCGCCTTTGGTTTCTCTTACGGTGCAGATACTTTCCGTGCGAAAGCGCGTCGCGCTGCGGCAGATTCTCCCGGTTCGGTTTTGAAGGGTAAGGGCGTAGGCCTGCGCGCCCTGAACGGGCGCGACCCAGAACGTGGGTGCGAACATGAACTGCTGCGCGCGGATATTCCATCCCAACCGCTGCATTTGGCCGCCACGGGGCAGACCGGGAGGGAGGTTGCCGCGGAAGTCCACCTCGAAAATGGGCGCTTCGCCGACAATTCGCAACGTCTGTGAGCGTGCCGCGACGAACATGGCTGCGCTGATCCGCCCATGGAAGCGCGACCAGCCTTGGCCTCTTACCACTTCATTCTTTTGCTGCGGTTCCACGGCTAGTTCGTGCTCATTGAAATAAACCTTCCCGTCGAAACGACCCTTCGGATCGAACGGCACGTAAATCATCACATAGTAATCTTCCGGCGGGAGCGGGAATCGGATGACGCCCCCTTCCTTATTCTCGGCTTTGCCAAGCGGAAGGTACATGCCGGAGATTTGCGTCCATCCCTTGAGCAGGACCTCGGGCTGCGCCTGGCCCATCTTGATATCCAGATTGACGTGCGTCGCGTTGGTGGTAATGGCGTGTTGCGTGGCATCCTTGTTGGCTGAAGCCGCGGAAGAGTCCGCAGCTTGAGCCATAAGCGGCAATACGAGCATCGACCAGGTGATGACAGCGGTCATTGCGAGGTTCGGTAACGAGTTTTTCATGGTTTCTGATCACAACCCTGCGCTGCGGCAGATCGGTAATACGCTACAACTCGGCCAGCGAGGCTCGTGATTGATTATCCAGGTTGGAGGCCGAGAGCTTCCGGGGGCGAAGGTCTATCCGTCGCGTATCGGGCCACGGCCTCGGTGCGGGAGCGAACCTGCATCTTCTCGTAAGCGTGTTTCAGATAGCTGCGAACCGTGTCAACGCTCAACTCCAGGCGATCGGCGATTTCCTTGTTGGAGTAGCCCTTGGACAGAAGCTCAAGGACCTCCTCTTCGCGGCAGGAAAGGTGCGCGGCATCGTCGCAGACATGGGCCCGACGTCGAAAGGACTCGACCACCCGGCGCGCGATTTCGCTGCTCATGGGCGTTCCGCCCGCGAACACGTCCAGCAGCGCGGTTCGTAACTCGTCCGGTTTGATTCGTTTCAAAAGGTAGCCATCCGCCCCGGCCTCCAGGGCGAGATACACCAGCTCCTCGTCATCAATCCCCGTAAGGATCACAATCTGCAGCTTGGGGAGCAGCGCCTTGAGCCGCGCCGTGCATTCGATGCCCGACATGCGGGGCAGATAGATGTCCATCAAGACCAAGTCCGGTTGGGCCGAGGGAATCGCATGCAGGGCTTCTTCAGCCGACGAGCAGGCGCAGACGAACTCGAAGTCCCGAAACGATCCGATCAGCCGCTCCCAATTCTGGCGGATTTCCGGCTGATCCTCCACGAGCGCGATCCGCAGCGGAGGCTTGACCGAAGGTTCTATGGCCTGGCAGGCAATCATACAATAGCTATTTCTTACTCATCCCTTTTAGCAAACCAACGCTCTTCCCGTCTATCCCCCAAACCGGTGGTTGGGCATCACTCAAAGCGGTGATGCCGCCGGCCAGGATTCTGGCTTAATCGCCAGGTTGGAGGCCGCCTGCTTCCGGCGTTGAAGGCTTGCCCGCCACGTGTCGGGCCACGGCCTCGGTGCGGGAGCGCACGTGCATCTTCTCGTAAATGTGCTTCAGGTGGCTGCGGACGGTATCAATGCTTAACGCCAGGCGATCGGCGATTTCCTTATTGGCGTAGCCTTTGGACAGAAGCTCAAGAACTTCCTCTTCGCGGGTTGAAAGGTGAGTCCCATCGTCGTGGGGATGGGGCCGGCGCCGAAAGAACTCGACCACCCGGCGCGCGATTTCGCTGCTCATGGGCACCCCGCCGGTGGACACGTTGAGCAGCGCGATTCGCAAATCGTCAGGTTTGGTGCGCTTCAACAGGTAGCCATCCGCCCCGGCCTCCAGGGCGGGGAACACCAACTCATCGTCATCGATCGCCGTAAGAATCACAATCTGTGTCTTGGGCAGCAGCGCCTTAAGTCGCGCCGTACATTCGATGCCCGACATGCGGGGCAGAAAGATGTCCGTCAAAACCACGTCCGGCCGGGCCGGGGGGACCGCCTGCAAGGCTTCTTCGGCTGACGAGCAGGCGCAAACGAATTCGAAGCCCCGAAACGATTCGATCAGCCGCTTCCAATTCTTGCGGATTTCCGGCTGATCCTCCACAAGCGCGACCCGCAGCGGAGCCTTGACGGAATGTCCTGTGGCGTGGCGGGAAGTCTCGGGCTTCATGTGGAGGAGGGTTTGAGCGTGCCGCCGGCGGCCCCGGCGGTGCTGGTCGGAGCGGTTTGAACCCGGCCATCGCGACGCCGCCACCACCTCAGCCGCCATCCACGCCACGGGGAAGGCCGTTGGGCTTGAAGGCAGGGAAGGATAAACTCGACCCGGCAGCCGGCGCCTGGCTTGCTCGAGACGCGGCAGAGGCCGCCCACCTCGCCCATGCGCTGAACCATGTTGGTCAATCCGTTCCGATCCGGGCTGGCGTGGGCCGGATCAAAGCCCTTGCCATTGTCTTCCACCACGACGACCAGCCCTTCGCCACGGCGATGAATGCGGAGAAAGAGCTTGCTGGCCTGGGAATGTTTGGCGGCGTTATTGATGGCCTCTTTGACCGCCAGGAACAGATTGCGCCGAATGGGCAGGTCAAAGGCCATAGGGGGCAGCTCCGGTTCCACGTCCAGCCGGCAGCGAATGGGAGTGGAGCCGAGGAAGGTCTGCGCATGCTTGACACGTAGGTGGCAAAGTCGCGCAAGGTGTCCCGGCGGGAATTAATCGCCCAGACGACCCCGTCCACTACGTGAGACAGGTCGCGGGCTCGCTCGCAGAGCTGGCCGATCTGATTGCGAGTCTCCGAATCAGGCGGGAGGTCGTTTTGGGCCACCTCGCCCGAGAGCACCAGCTTCGTAAGCCCGGCCCCAAGGTCGTCGTGAATGTCCCGGGCAATGCGAGCCCGTTCGAGCTGGAGGAGTTGCTGGGCTTTTGATTGCATCGTCACTTGGGCCATCAGGCGCAGGCAGATCAGGACCACTATCCCGCACACACTGAGCAGCGTAATCTGGGACCAGCCGGTCTGCCAGAAGTGCAGGAAGATTGGCTGTTCCGGCGGGACCCTTTCGATCCTCAGCGGTGTGCGCCACCAGGGGTGGGTGCCCACGGGCCCAACCACCGTGGCCTTAGGCCAACCTGGCGGAGCGTGCTTCATGGTTTGCCAATGCCGCGCGGTTTCAGGAACCACGCGCCAGCTCTTGTCTGAGCGGACTTCTTTCACGCTTCCATCGGCAAATTCGATGCGCAGGCCAAGGATTACGCCCGCTGCATTCGCCCCAACTGAGACTGCATCAGCGCTATTGAACGCGTCCACAGCCAGCAGGTGCGTGCCACGGCTCAACACCCACGTCAAATCATACTCGGTCAGTATTCTCCAATCGCTGCCCCTTCCCACCTGCCGTCCGTCGAGGAACAGAGTGTATTCATTGTCCACCGTCATCAGGAGTAGCGCCCGCACGACCGGGGCTGAGTTCGTGATCTCGAACGATTTCCAGAACCGGCAGGTCTGCCGGGGATGCGTCTCTGCGTCCCAAATCCAGGCACCGAGACCGCTGGTCGGGTCCGGGCTCGCCTTGGGGAAAGCAGGCGCGGGTGCCGGGTCGCTGGACTCCTCAGCTATGCCCTGCGTTGGTCCGCCGAGCATAGCCGCCAGACACAGGACCAGCAGCACCCTGGCGCCGACCGCCCAGAAAGTGGCCATCGCCCACGAAGTCCCCGCGCATTGGCAGAGCACTGCCGGCCCATGTAAGGAGTTTCGCCGGCGCAAGAAAAGGAACTGTCGGTTCAGCCGCATCGCTGTAATGAATCGCAGGCACGCCCCGCCAATCTCGTCGGTGCGCATCGCAGTTCAGGCAGTATATCCGCCGCCCCCAGTGTTGCAAGCAATTCCGGCCACGTCAGTTCCATTGCGGAAACACAGTGTCTCATTCACGGGCCGGAGAACAACAAAAACCTTAGGTTCATCGCGGAATTCCGGGGAATAGCGAGGTGCGCCACAGAACGCCAACGGCGTTCCGTCATTCAGCCCGGGGTTGCGGGGTGCCCCGCCTTAGATTGTCCGTAGGGGGAACGCGGAAGATCAAAGGATTCTCTATTAACCTCTTGGCCGTCTTTACGGGCGCATTCGAGGTGCGTGTTGGAGGTTGGCACCGGCCCGCCGGAACAGGAAATGCTAGCAGCATAACAGGCCCGGTGCCGACCGTGTTCAACACCCGTCCAATGGCGGGCGGGGTGATCCACGGCCTCAGAACCCCGGCCTGGCAGTTAATATGAGCAAAATATCCTCGCCCCCACACTCAGGCCGAGTAGGCCCCGTGGTTTACGTCAACAGCCGCTACGGCCAGATCGTGCGTCAGTATGTCACCCCGCGAAACCCTCAAACGCCGGACCAGCAGCGCAATCGCAGCCACTTTGGCGCGGTCTCAAGCGGCTGGCGCGCATTGGCCCCAGCGCAGCGAATCGCATGGTGCATTGCCGCGGCCGATAGCTACACCGTCAGCCGCTCGGGCCGCCGGATCGCGCTGAATGGCTACAACTACTTTGTTCGCGTGAATGCCGCGCGCGCTCATCTTGGGCTAAGCCAGCTCGACCTGCCGCCCACCGTGCCCAGCTTCAGCCCGAACCCGGTGGCGGAGCTGGC
>OCZT010007373.1_pt1 | contig 10793 bp, 11 predicted proteins | sample 1539031 | NCBI WGS metagenome assembly OCZT01 (sample SAMEA3539308, study PRJEB22396) | soil metagenome | biome: tundra; feature: field; material: soil | place: USA | collected 2010-05 | depth 0.15 m
GCTCGTCAATCTCCCCCCAAAACGAATCAATATCGTATTGTCTGAGCGGAAGGATCAATGAGTTCTGACCCTAGATGAGGTCCAGGGCCTGTCTAGCGGCCGGCTATTTCTCGCAGCCCAAGGTCTTCTACCTCTCCAAAACCTTCTTCATACAGCTCCCGCCGATCACCAGCACCTCAACGCCGTCCCGCATTCGATCGCTCACGAAGCCCTCCCCGCTTCGAGCTCGATCAGCGCTGCGCGCAGCACGTTCTTACGGATCTTGCTGGCACCCGTCAGCGGCATCGGCTCGTTGCGAAACGTCACGCCGCGCGGGCATTTGTAGCCGCCGAGATGCTTGCGGCAGTGTTCGACGATCTCCGGGGCGGACAGCGTCGAGCCCGGGACGCAACGCACGACGGCGTGAACGCGCTCGCCCCATTTCTCGTCGGGCAGACCGATCACCGCGCATTCCAACACGTCGGGCAATCGATGCACGACCTGCTCGACCTCCGCCGGGTAGACGTTTTCACCCCCCGTGATGATCATGTCCTTGAGCCGCTCGACGATAAAGATGTAGCCGTCCTCGTCGATATGGGCGAGATCGCCGGTATGCATCCAGCCGTCTTTGAGTGTTGCGGCGGTTTCCTCTGGCCGTTGCCAATAGCCCAGCATGACATTGTCGCCGCGCACGATCAATTCGCCGACCTGGCCGGGTGGCAATATGTTTCCACGGTCGTCGACGATCCGCGCCTCACAACCGACCGCCCCGCGCCCGCAGGACAGCAGCAGGCGCGAATGCGGCTCGAGCAGCATCTCGGGTGTGATTTCAAGCGCCGTCGCAAAGGGCGACAACTCGGTCATGCCGTAGCTGTGGATGAACTTCCAGCTCGGCAGCACTTTCATTGCCTGGCGCAGCACGGATTCCGGCATCGGCGAGCCGCCGAACTGGCACCGCATCGGCGACGACAGATCGTAATCGGCCAGCGCCGGATGATTGACCAGCATGTTGATCATGGTCGGTATGAACAGACTGAAATTGATCTTGTTGTTCTGGATCAGCACCATCGCTTCCTCGGGTTTAAACGAGGGCAGGAAGCTGTGGGTTCCTCCGACCATTGTCGCGGTGAGAATGCCGTTAGCGTCCGCGATGTGAAACATCGGCGCGAGGTGCAGCCAGTGGGTGTCGGTGCCGAAACCGACCGTCGCCGCGTAGTTGACGGCGTTGTAGACGAAATTGCGGTGCGACAGCATCACGCCCTTCGACCGGCCGGTCGTGCCGCCGGTGTAGTAGATGCCGGCAAGGTCATCTCCTCCGGCGCCCGCGTCGACTGCCGGGCTGGCGGCGTCGATCATCTCCTCGTAGTCGCGCAGAGTTCCGCGGCGATTGCCTTCACCCATGTGGACGACATCGCGCACGGCGGGGCTCGCGGCAGTCAACTGCTCGCACAGGTGCAGGAAGGCATCGTCGATGAAAAGCAGGCGCGCCCCGGAATCCTGTAGCGCCATGATCAGTTCTTCAGCCGCCCATCGGATATTGAGCGGTACGACGACGGCGCCGATGGTCCAGCAGGCGAAGAAATACTCGAGATAGCGGTCGCTGTTCAGCGCTAGAATCGCGACCCGATCGCCTGCCGAAATGCCGAGACCGCACAGCGCGCCCGCAAGCTTCGCGGTTCGAGCGGCAAAAGTCCGGTAATCGTGCCGGCGGTCGCCGAAGATCGTCGCGACGCCACCGGCGTTGATCTGAAGAGCTCGACGTAGTCCTTGGGTTATCTGCATCGTGTTATCGGCGTCATGGTTGTCCGGCGATCCCGGGCTAAATCGGCAGCTGTCAAGGTGATAGGCGCTCGTCAGTCATTTAGCGTATCGCGGCGCGCGGACGATGGCGAGCGATCCGGGATCGATATCGCGGAGGAGCTAAAGGCTCGCTTTGCGGCGTCGGCGGCGCGTTCCACGAGTTCGCGATCCGCAACATGCGCTTCGGCGACGTCCTTGCGCGTGTATTCGTCGATGACCGGGACAAGCGTCTGGCGCGCGAGCCATTCTCCGCCGATGAAGAGCCGCGCATCCTTCACTGAACCCGCTTCCGCACGCCACGATCCGCGCAATATGCGACCCGGTTGCTTACTGTACACAAAAAAATTCAATTGCATGCAAACCCAACGGCCGTTAGTTGTGGATGTGAAACCGGCGCATGTCGCCGGGCATTCATCACCGCGGGGCAGGCGGTCGTCGAGCAGGCCAGCTCTGTGGGAGCCTCGCCGCTGTCGTAGCGAGGATACATGGCCAGATATCTCATCACCGGAGGTGCGGGCTTCGTCGGAGCCGAGCTTGCCGCAGCGCTTGCGGCTCGCGGCGATGAGGTGCTGGCGTTCGACCTTCGTAGCAGCAGCAGGCTCGACGCCCTCAGGGCGCGAGAGCAGAAGATTTCCTTTGTCACCGGCGAGATCGTCGAATGGCCGGGCATCGCATCCGTGTTGCAGCAATTTCGGCCCGACGCCGTGATTCATTGCGCGGCGATCGTCGGCGTGCGTGCCTCGCTCGACATGCCGATGCAGACCATGCGGGTGAACGTCGAGGGCAGTCTCAACGTCCTCGAAGCGATGCGGCTGTTCGGCGTGCGCCGCATGATCCACATGTCGTCGGAAGAAACCTATGGTGATTTCCAGTCCGATCTCATCACGGAGGACCACCCGCAGAATCCGCTGATGGCTTACGGTGTTTCCAAGGTTGCAGTGGAGCACCTGGGAAGAAGCTACGCGCAGCGTTACGGGCTGGAATGCCTGAACTTGCGCACCAGCTGGGTTTACGGACCGGGCTTGCCGCGTCCGCGGGTGCCGAAAACCCTGATCGATGCCGCCGTTGCGGGCCAGCCTCTCAAGATGGTCAACGGTGCCGACTTCCGGGTCGATCACACCTACATCGACGATCTCGTCGACGGAACGCTCCTGGTGCTGGATCGCGCCGAGCATCCGTTCGACGTCTACCATATCGCCTCCGGTGTCGCGCCGAGCCTCGCGGAAATCGCCGCGATCATTAAAGATCTCGTGCCCGATGCCGATCTCTCGCTCGGCCCCGGCACGATTGAGTTCATGCCGGGCGTATTGGCGTGGAAGAAAGGAGCGCTGGACATTACCCGCGCCACGAAGACGCTGGGTTATCGTCCGCGCTTCAACATCCGCGCCGGGATTGCCGCCACCATCGAAGCGCAGCGGGCGCAACGTTCCGAAGCGTAGGGGGAAGCTCCCGACTCCATCGCAGATCCCGGCCACCGCGCCGATGCGCGGCAGCCGAGGGTGGCGGTGGTCGTCAAAACGGCGTCCGCACAATGCCGCCGTCGCAACGCAGGGCCGCCCCGTTGGTACCGCTGGCGGCCGGGCTGCACGCGTAGCAGATCATGTTCGCGATCTCCTCGGCGGTTTCGAAGCGCTGCAGCAGCGAGGTCGTCCTGCGCAGCGAGAACATCTGCTTCTGGAGCTCCTCGATCGTCGTGCCCTTCGCTTTGGCGCGCCTGGTGAAGTTCGCCTCCAGCTCTTCGACCCAGGTTGGGCCCGGCATCACCGAGTTCACGGTGACATTGGTTCCCTTGGTCAATTCGGCGCAGCCGCGCGCCACCGCAAGCTGCGCGGATTTCGAGAAACCGTAGTGGATCATTTCTTCGGGGATGAAGACGGCCGATTCGCTGGCGACGAAGATCACGCGTCCCCAGTTGCGCTTGAGCATCCCTGGCAGATAGTGCCGGGTCATGCGGACGCCGCTCATGACGTTCACGTCAAACATCTTCTGCCATTCGGCATCGCTGATCTTGGCGAACTCGCAGACGTCATAGATGCCGGTGTTGTTGACGAGAATGTCGACCTCACCGATGGCGGCGATCACAGCGTTGCTGCCTTCCGCGGTGCCGAGGTCGCCCGGCGCGCCTTCGATGCGCGCCTTCGGCCGTTCGGCGCGCAGCTTGGCGATCGCCGCGTCCACCGAGTTCTGGGTGCGGCCATTGACAACCACGGTGGCGCCCATTTCCGCAAGGCCACGCGCGGTCGCGTAACCGATGCCACGCGTCGATCCCGTGACCAGCGCGCGTTTTCCAGTCAGATCCAAATTCATCAATTAACTCCCAGGGGTTTAACCTTGGCCGTTACGGCACAAGAATGTCATGGCCCGTCACTCGGCGACGGAGCACCAGCTTATCGATCGTTCGAGCAGGAAAGGCTCCGACGATGCCTTGTAGGCCGCCAACCCCTCCGACGCGTTGTGCGCATCGAAGATGGTCTCGTCGGCATAGACCTCATGGAGGCGCACCGTGTCGGCCTCGCGGTGTGGAATCAGGATATCGAACTGGAGGCAGCCGGGATCGGTCGCCTTGGTCCATTTAACGTGCGCCTGGAGGATCGGGAGAAATGCTTCCATCTGTCCCGGCCGCACCCGATATTTGACGACCACCGCCTGCTTCGCCATTCGCTCGATCCTCAACTGCCTCGCCGGCGGCGGGCAGGAGATTGCATATCTCCGGCCCCCGCTGCATCTGCTGTTTCAGGCGATCGCCGTTTCCCGGCTCGCCGGCTCAGGGGCGCTTCATCTGGCAGGTGGTGGGGAGGACGGCTTCCTCGCGCGAAACCTTCGCAACGGTTCGGAAGCCGATCCCGAAATCCTGGCCGTTGTAGATGAACTTCTTCGGCGCATTCTTATCCATTTCAGAGACGACCATCGGGGACTGAATCTGATGGTCGTCGGCGCGCATCTGGATCTCGCCGACCGGACCATCGAGTGTGAGGCCTTCGAGCGCCAACGCGACTTTCTTGGGGTCGGCATTTCCGGCCTTTGTCATGGCTTTGGCCAGTAGAAGGAACATCGTGCGGGTATGATCGGCATACCAGGTCTTGCCCGTCTTTTCGCGGAACAGCTCGGAGAAGGCGGCAGCGTCTTTCGCTTGCTCCATGTTCTCGTGGGTTTCCGTCACCTGCTTCAGATGCACGGCGAGGCCGGCATCCTTGCCATAGCCGGAAATCGATGACGCCTGTCCCGCGAAGAAGGTGAAGAACTGGATGTTCAGTCCGCTGTCGGCAACAGCCTTGACGAGGCGAATGACATCCGGGCCCCAGTTGGAGGTCAGAACGGTATCCGCGTTGGCCGCCTTGAGTTTTGCGACCAGCGGCGTGAAGTCCTGAACCTTTCCGAACGGCACAATCAATTCGTCGCCGACGATCTCGGCCTTGGGCACCCGCTTGGCAAACATCTGGTTCGCCGATGCCTGCACCGATCGGCCGAGTTCGTAGTTCTGGTTGATCAGAAAGACCCGCTTGACCTTTTCATCCTGGGCCATCGCCGACAGCAGGCCGACGAGCTTCTGGTCGACGTTGGAGTCAAAGCGGAAATGCCAGAACGAGCACTGCTCGTTGGTGAACGAGGTGGTGACCGCCGAGTGATTGAGGAACAGCACCTGATGGTCTGGATTGCGCTCGTTATGCTTGTTCAATTGCTCGATGATGGCGAGCGCGTTGTTGGAGCTGGTGCCTTCGGACACGAAGGCGATGCCATCGTCGATCGCCTTGCGAAGTTGCTCGGTTGTCTTCTCGACGCTGTTGGCGCTGTCGAGCGGCACGATCTCGAGTTTCTTGCCCAGCACGCCGCCGGATTTGTTGATGCCGTCGACGATCAACTGCATGCCCTGCAGAAAATCGCTGCCGACCGCGGCCAGCGGCCCGGAATAAGGCTCGATCAGCGCGATCCTGATGGAATCCTCTGCGCGCGCGGCGATTGGGCCACCGATCGAAAGCGCCGCCAAAAGCAAGGCGGGCACAACTTTGCCATACGTCATTTTGGATTTCTCCCTGGCGAGGGTCGTCCAGCGTGATTGCGCGGGATCGCCTGCTTGTTCTTGATTTAGGCCTTGCAAAGTAGGGGGAAATAATTTTGCATACAAGTGTATTTCGGCACACCAACAAGCATCGGCGCGTCACCCGGATGCAACTCCGCAAGTCGTCTGCCTTGCAGGCGTGCGGATGCAGCGGTTGGTGCGACTGGACCCGGTCGGCTCGAATCGAGGGGAATGACGGTACAACGAAGGGAGTGGGGCCGCCGGTCGGCAATGCCGAGGGCAGGCGGTTGAGGGTGCGCGTCCGGCCTGACGCAGAATTGCGCTGAGGATGCGCCACACGCCGGCACAGAACCGGCAGCGACCACCCGGCTGCAGCGGGCCGGCCGTCACGGGAAATACGCGGGGAGGGAAGACTTGGAAGTTCTGGTGTTCGCCGTATTCAATGGGCTGCTCTACGGCGCGCTTCTCTTTATGCTGTCGAGCGGATTGACGCTGATCTTCTCCATGATGGGCGTGCTGAATTTCGCTCATGCCAGCTTCTTCATGCTCGGCGCGTATTTCGCCTATTCGCTCACTCGCTTCTTTGGTTTCTTTACGGCGCTGCTGGTCGCGCCCGTCATCGTCGGCGTGATCGGCGCGCTGGTCGAGCGTTACGGCCTGCGCCGCGTGCATCGCTACGGTCACGTTGCGGAGCTGCTCTTCACCTTCGGCCTGGCGGCGCTGATTGGCGAACTGGTGCAGCTCATCTGGGGGCGGGTCAACGTGCCCTACGAGATACCGGAAGCGATGCGCGCCACGGCGTTTACGCTGCAGGGGCTGGATTATTCAATCTACCGCGTCTTTATGTTGCTGGTTTCGGTCGCGATCTTCTTGGCGCTGGCCTTGCTGCTGACGCGCACCCGTGTCGGCCTGATCATCCAGGCCGCGCTCACCCACCCGGAAATGGTAGGCGCCCTCGGCCACAATCTTGATCGTATCTTCATGCTCACTTTCGGTTTCGGCTGCGGACTCGCCGGCCTTGCCGGCGTCATCGGCGGCAACGTGCTGGGGACCGAGCCTGCGATGGCGATCCAGCTCGGATCGATCATCTTCGTGGTCATCGTGATCGGCGGGCTTGGCTCGCTCAGCGGCGCGCTCGCGGCCTCGCTGATCATCGGCGTTCTCGACAACATCGCCAACACTTTCAGCATTCCGTTCGCACCGTTTTTTCGCCTGTTCGGAATCACCGCGGGCATGGGCGGCATCTGGAACGATTTGGCCCGCATCACCGGCAGCAGCATCGCGCCGGTGCTGCCTTATCTGCTTCTCGTCGTTATGCTGATCGTGCGGCCGCGCGGATTGCTTGGGAAACGCGACGTATGAGCAGTCTTGCGCGCCGGCTGGGGCCATGGGTCCTGTTTGCAGTCCTGATGATCGCTTTGCCGCGGATGTTGGGATCGTCGTTTTCGCTGACGGTGCTCAACTATGTCGGCGTCTTCATCATATTCTCCTGTGCTTACAACATGCTTCTCGGCCAGGGAGGGATGCTGTCGTTCGGTCACGCCGTGTATTTCGGAATGGCCGGATATTTCAGCATCCATCTCATCAACTATTTCCATGCTCACACCGATCGGGCCATTCCGCTCGTCTTTGTGCCCCTGTTCGGTGGCCTGACCGGTCTCATTCTCGGCATTCTGATCGGCTACGTCTCGACCCGCAGGTCCGGAACGACATTCGCCATGATCAGTCTCGGTTTCGGGGAGATGGCGACAGCCCTCACCATGGTCCTGCTGTCGTTCTTCAACGGCGAGGACGGCGTTCAAGCCGACCGGGTCTATATGCCGCAGTTGATGAGGCTGAGCTTCGGGCCGCAGATTCAAATCTATTATCTGATCGCGGCCTGGTGCTTCATCGCGGTCGCCGCGATGTTCGCGCTGACGTTGACGCCGTTCGGCCAGGCCTCGAATGCCGTCCGCGACAATCCGGAGCGGGCCGAGTTCACCGGTTATGACCCGCAGCGCGTCCGCTGGCTGGCGTTCTCGCTGTCATCATTCTTCGCCGGCCTCGCGGGTTCGCTGCACGCCATCAGCTATGAGCAGGTCGGTCTCGCCGCGGTCGGCGGACAGACCTCGGCGATGGTGCTGTTCATGACCTACATCGGCGGCATCGGAAGCTTCTTCGGGCCGATCATCGGCGCCACGTTGCTCGGCGTGCTCAACGCGAACCTCTCGAACTACACCAGCGCGTGGGGGCTCTATCTCGGGCTGGTTTTCGTTCTGACCGTGATGTTCGCGCCGAACGGCCTCGCCGGTCTGATCACCATGCATAAGCCGCTGGCGATCGCTGGTCCCCGTCTGCTTTGGCGGTTGCTGCCGTCCTACGCGGCCGCGCTCGGTTCGACGCTTTTGATGTGCCTGGGCGTGATCGGGATTGTCGAAATGGTCTATTACCTGAACTCGGATCGGACGCACGAGTCTGTAATGAACCTGTTCCGCGTCCCGGTAGACACCCAGGCGGCGCTTCCCTGGATCGGGTTTTCCTGCGCCGTCGCCGCTGGCGCTCTGCTCTCGCGCCGCAGCTATCCTTGGGTGCGCGCGAGCTGGCACGCCACCATCGAGCAGGCCGGGCGGAGCCTTTGGTAATGAGCGCCGTTCTCAACATCAGCGGTTTGCGCAAGACCTTCGGCAACGCCCACATCATCCGCGGTCTCGACCTCGCCGTTGAACAGGGCGAGCGTCATGCCATCATCGGTCCGAATGGCGCCGGCAAGTCGACCTTGTTCCATCTGATCAGCGGCCGGCTGTCGGTCACGGCTGGCGCTATCCGGCTGCGCGGGCGGGACATCGCGAACCGGCCGCCGTTTGAGATCGTCCGCATGGGGCTCGGTCGCAGCTTTCAGGTGACCAATATCTTTCCCAGGATGACGGTGTATCAGAACATTCAGGTCAGCGTTCTCTGGTCGATGGGCGCCCGGCTGTCGTTCCTGCGCCTGGTCTCGCAATGCCACGGCGTGCGCGAACGGTCCGAGGAGATTCTGGAGCTGATCGATCTTGCGCGAAGCCGCGATATCCCCGCCGGACTGTTGTCCTATGCGGATCAGCGCGCGCTGGAGATCGGAATCACGCTTGGTTCGGATCCCGATGTGATCCTGCTGGATGAGCCCACCGCAGGCATGAGCAACACGGAAACCGCCCGCGCTACCGCACTGATCCGTCAGGTCAGCGAAAACAAAACGCTGCTCATGGTGGAGCACGATATGAGCGTCGTCTTCGGTCTCGCCGACCGGATTTCGGTGCTGGTCTACGGGCAAATCGTCGCCACCGACACTCCCGACCGTATCCGCAACAACAAGGCGGTTCAGGAAGCCTATCTGGGGACGATGGAGGAATGAGATGCTCCAGGTAAGGAATCTGCACGCCTATTACGATCGCAGCCATATCGTTCAGGGGGTCGATTTGGAGATCGGACGGGGCGAAATCGTGAGTCTGCTCGGGCGCAATGGTGTCGGCCGCTCGACCATGATCAAGGCGATCATGGGTCTCGTGCAGCGCGAAGGCTCGATCAACTTCAAAGGCCGGGACATCGGCCGGGCCAAGAGCTTCGAGATCGCCAAGGCCGGCCTCGGTTACGTGCCGGAGAGCCGCGATATATTCCCGACGCTGACGGTGCGGCAAAACCTGCTGCTGGGCGAGAAGCGGGGGCAGACCAAGACCCGCTGGTCGGTCGAGGAGATGCTGGGCCTGTTTCCCAACCTGCGCGAGCGCGCCGATATCGCCGCCGGGGTGCTGTCGGGCGGCGAAAAGCAGATGCTGACGATGTGCCGGACGCTGATGGGCGATCCGGACCTGATCATGATCGATGAACCGACTGAAGGCCTTGCACCGCGCATCGTCGATCAGGTGGGCGAGTTGCTTCAGGAAATGTTGCGGCGAGGAGTTTCGGTGCTGCTCGTCGAACAGAAACTCACGATCGCCTTGAAGGTTTCCAGCCGCGTCCTGGTCATGGGGCACGGCCGAATCGTGTTCGAGGGCGCACCTGATGACCTTGACAAGAATCCTGCCATTCGTTCCGAATGGCTCGAAGTGTGACGAACAAATCCCGAGCGTACTCGCGCTGACGACGCGGGAATTGCTGATTTTAGCGATGAGAAGGAGCTTTCATGCCGACCGTTTTGATCACCGGCGCCAATCGGGGCATCGGTCTTGAGTTCACGCGACAATACGCGGCCGCCGGCTGGCGGATATTGGCGGGCTGCCGCTCTCCTGGGAGCGCCGACGACCTGGGCGGGCTCAAGGGCGACATTGCGATCCATGCGCTCGACGTCGCAGACACCGGGTCGGTCAGCGCCGCCAAAGCCGCGATCGGTAGCGAACCGATCGACCTGCTGATCAACAATGCCGGCGTTATCGGGCAGCGCGCGGGCAAGCTCGGCAATGTCGATTACGCAGATTGGAACGACACGCTGAATATCAATCTGCTCGGACCGGCGCGGGTGGCGGGCGCGTTTGTCGACAACGTTCTGGCAAGTCAGCAGAAGAAATTCGCCACGGTTTCGACGCGCATGTCGTCGATGACCGAGTGCAAGGCGATCGACTTCATGGCCTACCGCACCTCCAAGGCGGCGGTGAACATGATGATGACGCTTGCCGCCAACGAGCTCGGGCCGAAAGGTGCGACCGTCGTCCTCCTGCATCCCGGCTGGGTGCAGACCGCGCTGGGCGGACCGAATGCGGTAATAACACCGAAGGATAGCGTGACAGGGATGCGCTCGGTGCTCGACGGGCTGACGCCGGCCGACAACGGACGCTTCATCAATTTCGACGGCACGCCGATTCCCTGGTGACGGGGGACCTGACGCAGGCGCTCGCGCGGTTCGCTATGCTTGGCGTGTGAATCGGCGCGGCGCTTGACCGTCGTCAATGTTGGACGCCGAAAAGGGTCAATATTAGGAGCCGAAACACAATGAAACGAACGTTCGGTGCCGCTGCGCTCGGCCTCTGTTTGTTCGCCGTGACGG
>OCZT010007374.1_pt1 | contig 10793 bp, 9 predicted proteins | sample 1539031 | NCBI WGS metagenome assembly OCZT01 (sample SAMEA3539308, study PRJEB22396) | soil metagenome | biome: tundra; feature: field; material: soil | place: USA | collected 2010-05 | depth 0.15 m
AAGACCGGACATATCGACGCCTTTGTCGCGGCCGCCCGCGATCAGGATCAGCGGCTTGGGGAAGGAGCGCAGAGCCGCGATGACGGCGTCCGGCTGCGTTCCCTGGGAGTCGTTGATGAAGCGGACGCCGTCGACTACGGCGACCTGCTCGAGGCGATGCTCGACGCCGGTGAAGGCCCGCACCGCGCTCCGGATCGCATCCGGCGCCACGCCAAAGAGTAGAGCCGTGGCCACTGCCGCCATAACGTTTGAGATGTTGTGATCGCCGGGGATGGCCAACTCATCGACCGGCATGATGCGACCGCCCGAACCCACATCGGCGGCCCCACCGCCCGCAGCCGCCAGCCGCCGTACGCCCCGTGCCACAATCCAGCCTTCTTCGACGCCTATGCCGACCGGTTCCGCGGGCCCACGGCGGTACGTCACGACGGGCGCGGTTCGCAGCTGAGCGTAGCCGCCCACGATCGGGTCATCGGCGTTCAGCACGAGTGCACCGTCCGGGTCCACCAGCTCGGCCAGGCGGCGCTTCACCGCGCGGTACGTCTCGAGGGAGCCGTGGCGGTCGAGGTGATCGGCCGTGACGTTTGTATAGACCGCGACCGTGGTTCCACGCAATAGCGTCGGCAATTGCAGCTCGGATAGCTCGATGACCACTCGATGCTCGGGCGTCAGCTCGGGCAATCGCTCCACGAGAGGCAGGCCGATGTTCCCGCCCAGGATCGCCGGATGCGCACGGTCGGTCGAAAGCAACGCGGCCGTCAGCGACGACGTCGTGGTCTTGCCCTTCGTGCCCGTTACCCCGATGGTGGGACAGGGGCACAACCGCAGGAAGAGATCCGTCTCGCTGACCAGGGCTGGTGCCCTGAGCGGATCGGCTTTGTGCGCATCCACGACAGCCCTCAGGGCGACGCGCAGGCGCGGCTCGGCCGTAGGGAAATCGGGGTTGATGCTTGGCGACGTCGCGAGCAGATCGGCTTCGGTCCATGTGGCCGCGGGATCGATCTCCGGGCCGAGGCGTAGGCAGATCGATCGACCGCCGAGCGCATCGATCGCCCCCGCCAGCTCGCCGGCCGGGCGGCCGTCGTAGACCGTGACGCGAGCCCCGGCATCGGCGAAGAATCGGGCAAGGGCGACGCCGCTCCGAGCCAACCCCAGGACCGTGACTGACCGGCCATCCAGAGCGCCGTCGCGAACGCCGGCAGCCGACAACCGATCGAGGTCGACGACTCGCCGTCCCACGGCTACTTGGAAGCTACTATGGAGGCTATGGAGGCGGCGAAGAGCGTCACCCCCATCATGCCGGCCAGCGCACCGAGGATCCAAAAGCGCATCGTGATCTTTTCCTCGTCCCAGCCGCCCAGTTCAAAGTGGTGGTGCAGCGGGGCCATCCGGAAGACGCGCTTGTGGCGCAGTTTGTAGCTGCCCACCTGGATGATGTCCGACGCCGCCTCGAGGACGAAGATGATGCCGATCAGCGGCAGAATGAGAACCTGCCCGGTGATCAACGCCGTAACTGCCAGCATCCCGCCGAGCGATAACGCCCCTGAGTCGCCCATGAACACCTGGGCTGGGTGAACGTTGAACCATAGGAAGCCCATCAGGGCTCCGATCACGATTGCGTTCACCATGGCCAGGTTTGGCTGAGGGGGCTGGTTCATCAAGGCGATGATGAGGAAGCTAATGAAGGCGAAAACGAGCGTGCCGCCGGCCAGGCCGTCGAGGCCATCGGTCAGGTTGACGCCGTTGCTGCAGCCGACGATCGCAATAACGGCCACAACGATGAAGACGATCGCCCCGAGTTCCACGCTGTGGCCTACGAACGGGATGGGGATCTGCGTCGTGTTGACGACGTCGCCGAGGAAGGGAACGCGGATGCCGTTGAAGCCGAAGTGGTTCTGGACATAGATTGCAACTGCGATGGCTACGACCAGCTGCCACAGGATCTTGTGGCGGCCGCGGATGCCGATGCCCGTCCGGGCGTTGAGGTAGTCATCGACCGCGCCCAGGGCGCCCACGATCGCCAGAACGAAGAGCGGCGAGTAGGTCGATACGTCATAGGCGTTGAATACGGTGGCCAGGGCCAGGGTGACGAACACGATCAAGACGCCGCCCATCGTCGGCGTTCCCTGTTTCACGAGGTGGGTACCAGGTCCGTCCTCGCGTATCTGCTTGCCCATGCCGAGCCAGCGCAGAAGGCGCAGGAATGGGGGCATGAGAATGACCATGCAGGCGAACGCGAGCAGCAGCCCCTGGATGAACTCGACGCCGTGTTCCTTCACCAGACCTCCTCACCGGTTGGGCGCGCCCCTCCCTGCACGTCGGCACCGGCAGTCCAGCCCCCAAAACCTACCTGCAGCGCTTCGACAATCGATTCGAGCGCCGCGCCACGCGACGCCTTGACCAGGACGGCGTCCCCGCGGCGGAGACGCTCGCGGAGGACGGCCATGGCGGTCATCTTGTCGGGCACCAATACCACCCGATCGCCGAGCGCCGCCGCTCCCGCAGCAATACCGCCGGCTTCGGCGCCGACGATGACGAGCTCGTCGACGAGCTCGGCGGCTGCCAAGCCCACCTCACGGTGAGCCCGCTCGTGCGCCTCTCCCAGCTCCCGCATCTCACCCAGAACCGCGACATGGCGGCCGGGTAGACTCGAGAGCAGGGTCAGCGCCGCCAACATCGAGGCCGGCGAAGCATTGTACGTGTCATCGAGGATGGTCAGACCGGGGATTCGGACGATCTGATCGCGGTGCGGCGCCTGCCAGCCTTGCCGGATGCCGGCCGCAATCAGATCGAGATCCAGCCCGGCCGCAATCCCCACGGCCGCAGCGGCCAGCCCATTGTGGACGCCGTGGCGGCCCAGGGCCGGGGTCGTGAGGCGGATGGCGGAACCCGGCACCACAAGCGTGAAGGCCATGCCGTCCAGCCCAGCCGAGGCCACATCCTCGGCTCGGACGTCCGCCGCGGGTGAGAAGCCGTACGTGATGGTCCGGGCAGCGGTCCGTGCCCGCATCCGCTCGACGCGGGGATCGTCGGCGTTGAGGACTGCCGTGCCGTCGGCCGGAAGAGCCTCGACGAGTTCCGCCTTGGCCTCTTCCACGGCGTCAATGCTGCCGATGCGCGACAGGTGGACCCCGAGCACGGTCGTGACAACGCCAACGCGCGGCCTGGCGATGGCGGCGAGTTGAGCGATCTCACCGCCAACGTACATGCCCATCTCAAGGACCGCTGCTTCGTACTGCGGACCCAAGCGCAGCACGGTCAGCGGCAGTCCGACTTCGTTGTTGGCGTTGCCTTCGCTTTTGAGCGTGACAAAGCGCTGCGACAAGACCGCCGCGATGGCTTCCTTGGTCGAGGTCTTGGCAACGCTGCCGGTCACACCCACAACGAGCGGCGAGAAGTGGTTTCGCCAGGCTGCGGCCACGGCCTGAAGGCCCAACAACGTATCGGGCACGGCCACGATCGCCACATCGGCGCTAGCCGCGGCAGCCGCCACTGCCAAGAGGCCTGCCTCGGCCTCCCTGCCCTCCCCCACCAGAAGCGCCGCGGCTCCGGCAGCCACGGCCGCATCGAGGAAGCGGTGGCCATCGGTCGAGTCGCCGGGCAGGGCAACGAAGAGCCCGTCAGGTTGGAGGAGGCGCGAGTCGACGGCGGCGCCTCTGACGGGGCGCCGGGACGAGCGAAGGACGCGCCCGTGGGTCGCGGAGGCTATCTCGGCGGCGGTCAGGGCAAGCCGCCCCGCGCCGGGTCGAGGCTCCCTCTGGCGGGTGTCGGTCACGGTCTCAGTGTCGCACAGCCGGCGGCGCGCGGTGCTGGACTGAGCCAACGCGTCACCCCAGCGACTTGGCTTTCTTCCCGCTGGGAGGGATCGGACCGTCAGGGTTGGGCGGGATCTTGAGCGTTACGGCAGCATCGGTGGCCACCCTACGGAACAGTTCCGTCGATTGAACCGACAAAGGCAGGACGCCCTGGCCGATCTTTGTTGGCTTGCCCTCGTAGATCACCACTCCGATCGTAAGGTCTGGCTTGTCGTGGCCAACCCAGCCATAGAAGCTGTAGTTGTAGACGTTCGGGATCCAGCCACCCTGGCCGCGGTCCAGTGACGGGTCCCAGATCTGAGCGGTGCCGGTCTTGCCGCCAACGAAGTAGTCCGGGATGTAGGTGGCCTGGTCATACGACTTAACGGCCGTGACGACGTGCTGCATCAGCCCGGTCAGGGAGGTGGACAGGCTTGAGCTTATGACTTGTGTGCATGGCGGTACAGACTGCACCGCCCCTACGCTGGGATCGAGGTCGGCGACGTGTGGTGTTATCTGACAGCCGCCGTTGGCCATCTCGGAGTAGGCCTTCACGATCTGGATCGGCGGGACGGCGACGCCCTGGCCGAACGATCGGTTGGCCAGGTCTATCTGGTACCAGGGCGTCTGGGCCGGGTCCGGGACGATGCCGGTCACCTCGCCTGCGAGGTCGATGCCGGTCTTCTGGCCGATGCCGTACGTGCGCCACGTCTGGTACAGGTTCGCTGCCGCGGCGTCGGTGGTCTTGCCCAGACGGAAGGCGACCTGTGAGACGCCGACGTTTCGAGACCAGGCGACAATGTCCGCGAAGGTCATCCAGCCCATGGCCTTGCGGTCGGCGTCCGCGACTTCCTGCCCGCCTTGAAGCTTCAGAATGCCGGAGTCGTTGATCTTGGTCGTCAAAGACGTCGTCTTGGTCTGTAGCGCGGCCGAGGCGGTGAGCATCTTGAAGACGGAACCCGGTTCGTAGACCTGGCTGATGACCGGGTCCATGAAGAGCGACGGGTTCTGATTGGCAACCATCTGGTAGAGGTTGGCGTCATACGATGGGTAACTTCCCTCGGCCAGAACCGCACCCGTCTTGGGATCCATGACGATGGCCGAGACCGTTCTTGCCTTGTCTGCCGCCCACGTGGAAAAGACCTCCTGCTCGACCTGGAGCTGGAGGCCGACGTCGATCGTCGTCCGGATGTCCTCGCCAGCGGCGCCCGGATCGACAACGTGGATGCCCGTCGGTCCCGGCTTGTTCGGATCGATCTCAAGTTGCTGAGGCCTTCCCGCGAGCAGCGAGTCGTACTGCTGCTCCAGGCCGTACTGCCCCTTGCCGTTGTCGTTGACGAATCCGAGGAGCTGGGCCGCCAGGGACGTGCGCGGCGCTCCGCCTGCCTGCGGGTAGACGCGGACCGGAGTTGGCTCCAGCGTCATCGCGCCCAGAGCGCCGTTGGTTTGGGCATCGGCGATCTCCTTGCCCACGTCCGCATCGACGTTCGCCGCCAGGACGACGTAGTAGCCGGTGCCTGTCATTGCCTTGCGGAAGGCGGCTTCCACGTCGCTGCTCAGTCCCAGGAAGTCGACGAGGGCCGTCGTGTCGCGCTTGCGCTCGGTGTCGCTGATGTCGTGCAGGTCCGCGACGATGCGGTACCGGTTGACCGTTTGCGCAAGAACAATGGTGCCGGTCCGGTCGTATATGGTGCCGCGTCTGGCCGGCACGGACCGGTGGGTCATTTGAGTCTGGTTGGCGAGAGCCGCCAACTGCTGGCGCTGGTTGACCTGCCAATAGGCAAGACGCGTGGTCATGCCGCCGGCCAACACGACCAGCACCATGAACAAGAGCAGGAGACGGCCCTTGGAGTCTGTCCGGCCAAGCATGGAAGCCGCTGGCCTCAGCGGGCCGGGATGACGATCGGGGCGGGCAGTTGCGTGAGACCACCGGAGATGGCCTGACGGCGAATGCTGGATTCCCTGCCAAGCCGGCCGATGTCAGAAAGATCCTGTTGGCTTTGGTTTTGGAGTTGTCCCCACTCGGCGTTGAGCTGGTCTATGTCGTACCCGGAAGTGGACACGCGCACCGTTTGCACGAGCGAGAAGAAGCTCAGCAGGAAGGCCACGACGATCAGGCCGATGGCCACACCGAAGATGCGCGGCCGCTTTCGAGCCCGCAGCCTCACCCTCGACGACCGGCGCGGCAGCGCCGGCGCGTGCGTCAGCGGAGCTTGGCGACGGACGAGAGGGGCATCCAGGCGCCGGCGCGGGAAGAGCGAGGAACGCGGGCGTGCGCCCTCGTAGACGGCCATCAGTCGGCACTCTGCGCAACGAATCGGTCGCGAGCGTCGGTAAGGTCGAACCGGTCCGACCCGAATCGATCCGCTGCTTCACCCACTCCGCGAACTTCGAGCCAGCCAAGGAACCTGACCGGACGCTCCGTCCGCTGGTGCAGTTCGTGCTGGCGGCGACCGTAGGTGTGGCGACGGCTGGCTTGATGTTGCTTGCTCATCGGTTCCTCCTTTCTCGTTGGGCTAGGCGGCGACGCGCTCAGCTGCCCGGAGCCGGGCGCTTCGACAACGCGGATTCGTCGATATCTCTTCGAGACTCGGCGTCCGCGACTTGCCCAGCGAACGCAGACGGGGCTGGTGCCCGCAGATGCAGACAGGTACTTCAACCGGACAGACGCAGCCGCGCTGCTCGCCGGCCATGAACCGCTTGACGATGCGATCCTCAAGCGAGTGGTAGCTCAGTACCACGAGACGCCCGCCCGGCCGGAGCAACACGAGAGAGGCAACAAGGCCGGCCTCGAGGTTCGTAAGCTCGTCATTGACGGCAATACGAAGGGCCTGGAAGACACGCGTGGCCGGATGAATCCGGCGCCCCTTGCGTGTCGGTACGGCCCGCTCAATTAGGGCTGCGAGCTTCTCGGCCGTGTCCACCGGCGTGTGTCGCCGAGTTTCGACGATCGTCCGCGCGATCCGTCCGGCGAACGGCTCCTCGCCATGGCTTCGGAAGAGCGCCGCAAGTTCGCCTGCTTCCATCGTCGCCAGCAGGTCGGCAGCCGGACGACCTCGGGAGGTGTCGAAGCGCATGTCGAGACGCCCGCCCGCCCGGAACCCGAAGCCACGCTCCACATCGGCCAGTTGGTAGCTCGACAGTCCAAGATCCATGAATAGACCGTCAACCTGGCCGAAGCCCGCCTCCGGCGCAACGTCCGTCAATTGGCCAAAGTTGGCCTGGCGCAGGACTACGCGATCGCCGAAACGAGCCAAACGCCGGGCGCTCCTGGCTATGGCCGCTCCGTCGGCATCCAGGCCGAGGAGGCGGCCCGCAGGAGAGGACGCTTCAAGGATCCGCTCGGCGTGGCCTGCTCCACCGAGGGTGGCGTCGATCTGGAGGCTGCCGGAACGCGGGGCGAGAATCTCAACGACCTCGCCTGCCATTACCGGCAGGTGCCTTACCTCCTGTTCGGCGCCCCCCTCGAGAGAGCCGCCGACGGTGATGCCGCCAGCCGCCGCGTCGAGCGGGTCCTTGAAACTCATCAGTACCACCTACAGCCCCAGACCGGTGAGCTGGCTGGCCAGCGCATCGGCCGAATCGAAGCCCTTCTGGAATGAGGACCACCGATCGGGAGCCCAGACTTCGACGTGATCCCATGCCCCAACCACGACCGCGTCGCCGGCCAGACCGGCCCAATCGCGAATCGCGGCCGGCAGGACGATGCGACCCTGGCTGTCGCGCTCGACCTCGAATGCACTGGAAGCGAGGAAACGCGAAACGGCCCTGGCCTTCTCGTCGGCCAACGGCAGAACGGAAACCTTTGCCGCAAGGGCCTCGAAAGCGGGCCGCGGGAACAGCGCGGCGCAGCCATCGACCCATCGAATGACTACGGCTCCCTCTTCGAGCTGCAGGCGGAAACGGGCCGGAATGGCTACCCGACCTTTGGCGTCCACCGAATGCCTGTACTCGCCGGTGAACATGGCCTGTCGCCTGTCTGCTCATGCCGCGGATATGGCCGCGGGTCCCTGGCTGCGGCTGGTGGTAAGTGGCCTTCGCCGGGTCTATCCCCACCGGAGGCTTCTGGGCTGGGGCGGTATCGCCGCTTACACCCACTTATCACCACTTATCGCCACTTCGCAGGATCATACACCCACTTCAGGCGTCGTCAACAGGCGTATCAAGGTGGCTCGGTCGGCGGTCCGGGTGAGGCTGACGCCACGGCTCCGGGCCGCGGCAGTGCTCGTGCTCGAATGCGTGGACGTCGCCGAGGCGGAGACGGTTCTAGCGTCTCTACCGATCGTGGCCGCCGGACTGTTCAGTTTCGACGGTGTGCCGCCGCGGGCCTACGCCGGGTTCGCGCGACTGTTCGAGCCTACAGATCCGGCGTGACGCAGGGCAGTACGCCGATGGGACCCGGGATGTAGCGCGACACCCAGCCGGACAACTCGCAGCTGAGGTCGTCGGCCAGTTGGCGGCTTGCGCCACTGCGCTCGAATGACTGCCGAAAGACGGTCACGATTTTGATCAGTTCCGCCCTGGCTTCACCATTCCACCCGAGAGCGGGGCACACGCCGCGGAGGTGGCAGTCCTCCTCCTGCGAGAAATGCCGCACGGAATAGTCGCCGAAGTCGCGCAGGGCGCGCTCCACGACAGATCGGTCGCTTCCAGTTGCGATCGTCGCCACCAGCGCGTCCGCTCGTTCCACAAGGGCGCGATGCTGGGCATCGAGCAGCGGGGCGCCTGTCTCCATACTGGGCTGCCACCCGATCGACATCCGAGAACTCCTTGCTCAAGTCACTTGTCGCGCCCGAACGGCGCACCGCTATGAGGCCCTATTGCGACTTTCCTGCGTCAGTGCCATTGGACCCGCGTGACGATGACTTGACCACTCCGCATGGCTCCGACCGGGTAGGCCACCGATCGCGGGTCGCACTTTTCGGCCGGTCAGGTTGCACCTGGGACTGTTAGCGCGTCGGCGGCGGGATCTTGAGCTTGTCGCCGGAGTGGATGCCGGAGCTTGCCGACGGGTTCATGGCGTTGATTTCGTTGACGCTGACTCCGAAGAACGTCGCGATGTTTGCGAGAGTGTCCGGCACCGAGGATCCATTCCCACCGGGAGGCGGCCCCGAACCTCTAACCGTGTAGACCCAGCAATTTGCCTGGCCGGTGCACGGAACGAGGAGGTTCATACGCGAAGCTGTCGCACCTGGAGGCCAAGAGGACGCGACCGGGGTGGGCGCCAACGTCGGACCGAGTGACGCCGTCGGCTCGACGGTCGGCGATGGCAGAACCGACGCCAGAACCGACGGCAAGGCGGACGGCTCAAGGGACGCTGTGGTCGCAACGGTTGCCGTCGCTGATGGACTGGCCGGTGGCTGCGTTACGACGTAGGGCGGGGTTAGGCCTGTGGTTCCGCCCCCGAAAGGAGGCAGACCCAGCATCGACGCTGCGACGACCACGAGAGCCAGGACGACGAGTCCAACTCCGACAATCGAGAGGACCGGAAGGCGCGTGCGTGGCCCTTCATTAATCTGACTGGACGGACTCTCACTGGCAAGAAGAGTCCCTCGAACGTACCGCGGACAGCTGACGTGGACTCGCTGGAGACAAACTAGCTCCTGCTGACGCAGTGACAGCGGCAGTGGGTCCCCAAAGGCGGCGCACCGATGTGTAGGCACGGCCGCCATCTGGGCCTCGATCAGACGCCCATCCGGGCCAACACTTCGGAGGAAGTGGCAGCGCAGTGGACCGGCGCTAGCGGTCGCAGGCTCGGACCACGACCGGAACCGCGGCGCGAGATCGATGGCCCCACCGCCGGCCGATGGTCCTCCGGCAGGGCTGGCCATAGGGATTGCCGTGTGCGCGCCGCCGATCACGCCCGAGGCGGCAGAGCCGGGATCGTTTTCCTGCGCACGTGGCGGGCTTGCGCCTATCAGACCACCTGACGAGCCGCTCTGATCGCCGAAGAGATCGTCACCTCGCGCGATCCGGGCTCGACCCAGGCGAATCTGCTGTTCGTCAGGCGGCGTCCTGTCGCCGCGGCCGTCCTGGTTGTCTGAGCCTTCGCCAGCGTCCACGATCTCTCCTGCCCTCGTGATCTCGCCCGGCAGGTAGAGCCAGGCAGCCGACGCCCGGCAGTCTAGTACCTTTCGAGGCCCAGCGTCCCGTCAACTCCGATTCGCGAGCACTAAGAGGCATCGGGGACTGTTCTCGGTGTCAAGGAAGGCGGCGAGCCGGCCTGTAAGCCGAGTTCTGTACCGCGACTTGCGTCACGGCGACGATCATCCATCTACGACCACCGGTTGCCCGGCAGCTCAAGCGGCCGACCCGAGGACTGGGCAGCGCGACCTCTTCCGTTCGAACCTCCGGTCGCCCGAAAGCTCGAACTGCGTCCTCCTATTTGGCCTTGCTCCGAGCAGAGTTTGCCGCGTTTCACCTCCCGGTCCGAGCTAGGCCCGGCCCGGGCTACGTCTCTGTGGCACTGGTCCTCGCCTCACGGCGGACGGGCGTTACCCGCTACCCTGCGCTGAGGAGCTCGGACTTTCCTCGAGTTCCACGTTGGCGGGCTCCTGAGAGCTGCCACCGTGGAACACGCGATCGTCCAGCCGACTCACCGTGACGGATTCTAGTCCACCCTGAAGGGCGAGCCAAGTCGGTCTCGCTACGGACCGGGAGGCAACGCTGGACGCTGGACGAGAGAATGGGATAGAGACGGCGGGCCTCCTGGTCCGTCGCGCCGGCCCCGACGACGCCCGCGCCATCGCCGAGGTCGTGGTCACAGGCTGGCAGACTGCGTATCGGGGCATTCTCCCCGACGAATTCCTGGACTCGCTACGCGTTGATGCGCGCGAGGCGGCGTGGCGCGAGCTGCTCGGCCGCGATGTTGACGGCGGCACTCCGGCATGGGTCGCCGAGCGCAGCGGACGGGTCGCCGGCGTCGTGAGCAGCGGTCCGCCGCGGGACGAGAATGTGCCGCGCTCCGCTGCCGAGATATACGCGATATACGTGCTTCCG
>OCZT010007376.1_pt1 | contig 10791 bp, 12 predicted proteins | sample 1539031 | NCBI WGS metagenome assembly OCZT01 (sample SAMEA3539308, study PRJEB22396) | soil metagenome | biome: tundra; feature: field; material: soil | place: USA | collected 2010-05 | depth 0.15 m
GCTGGCGGCCCGCACCGGGGCGGCCGGCCCGGATGGCGAGCTCGCGCGGCGGGCAGCCGGCCTGTCCTTCGATGACCCGATCAACATCCAGTACACCAGCGGGACGACCGGCTTCCCCAAGGGCGCGACCCTGTCCCACCACAACATCCTGAACAACGGCTTCTTCATCGGCGAAGGGTGCCGGTACTCCCCGGCCGACCGGGTGTGCATCCCGGTGCCCTTCTACCACTGCTTCGGGATGGTGCTCGGCAACCTGGCCTGCACGACGCACGGCGCCTGCATCGTCATCCCCGCGCCGGGGTTCGAGGCCGCCGCGACGCTGCGCGCCGTGCAGGCGGAACGATGCACCTCGCTGTACGGCGTGCCGACGATGTTCATCGCCGAGCTGGGCCTGCCTGACTTCGCCAGCTACGACCTCTCGACGCTGCGGACCGGCATCATGGCCGGCTCGCCGTGCCCGGTCGAGGTGATGAAGCGGGTGGTCAGCGAGATGCACATGTCGGAGGTCACGATCTGCTACGGGATGACGGAGACGTCGCCGGTGTCCGCGCAGACCACGGCGGACGACGACATGGAGCGCCGCGTCTCGACGGTCGGCCGGGTGCATCCGTACGTCGAGGTGAAGATCATCGACCCGGAGACCGGCCTGGTGCTGCCGCGGGGGGTGCCGGGCGAGATGTGCACTCGCGGCTACTCGGTGATGCTCGGCTACTGGGACGAGCCGGAGAAAACCGCCGACGCGATCGACGCGGCCCGCTGGATGCACACCGGTGACCTGGCCGAGATGGACGACGCCGGCTACCTGAACATCGTCGGGCGGATCAAGGACATGGTCATCCGCGGCGGCGAGAACGTCTATCCCCGCGAGGTCGAGGAGTTCCTGTACGGGCATCCGGCGATCGAGGACGTTCAGGTCATCGGGGTGCCCGACGAGAAGTACGGCGAGGAACTCTGCGCGTGGGTGAAGCTGCGCCCGGGCGGCGAGCTGACCGGCGACGAGGTGAGGGCCTACTGCACCGGCAGGATCGCGCATTACAAGGTGCCGAGATACGTCCGGTTCACGGGCGAGTTCCCGATGACCGTCACTGGCAAGGTGCAGAAGTTCAAGATGCGCGAGACCTCGGTTTCCGAGCTGGGGCTGGAGGCCGCCAGCCAGACCCGGACCGCCTGACGCCAGCCAGCCCCGCCTGACGCCAGCGAGCCCCGCCTGACGCCAGCGAGCCCCGCGTGACGTCAGCCAGGCCGACCTGAGGAAGCCAGGGCTTTCACGGCCGAGGTCAATGCCAAGACCAGTGAGGCCCGCTTCGATCCCAGCGCCGGGAATTTCAGGGCCGGTTCCGTCCGCGATGCCATGAAGCTGGCCGAGCAGATCCGGCAAGCGCAGCGGGCCGGCGGCGGGGCCACGGCTGCCGCCGCCGCGCTCTCCGGGCTCCCCCAGGGGATGCACATTCAGCCGGGGGCACCCGGCCAGCCGGGGGCACCCGGCATGCGCGTCGTGGGCGGAGGCGAGGCAGCGGAGCTGGTGCAGGAGCTATTCTCCGGGAACGCCACTGACCGTGCCGCCGCGATCGAGAGGCTGAAGAGCCTCAGGTCCCCGGCGGCGGGTCAGGCCAGTGTCCCGGCGGGCCCGGCCGATCCCTTCACCCCGCCGGGCGGCTTCAACCCGCCGCCCGCCTTCGATCAGGCCGGCGCCTTCACTACGCCGCCGGCTCCCAGTACCTTCGACCCGGTCGGCAGCTTTAACACGCCGCCGGCGCCGAGCACGTTCGACCCTGCCGGCGGCTTCGGCACGACCGGCTCCTTCGGTCAGGCCGGCTAGGCCGGTCAGGCCTCGGCCGCCGATCGCATCGCCAGGCTGCAGGAGCTGCGGGACAAGGGCCTGATCACCGGGCCGGAGTTCGAGGCCCAACGGCAGCGGATCCTCGGCGAGATCTGAGCTGCCAGGCCGGCCTGCCCGTGACGGCGTGCCTGCGCGCGCAGCGGGATCAGCGGCCAAGGTAGGCCAGGACCGCGAGCATGCGGCGGTTGTCGTCATCGGAGGGCTGCAGGTCGAGCTTGGTGAAAATGGTCGAGGTGTGCTTGGCGATGGCCCGCTCGGTGACGACTAGCTGCTGCGCTACAGCCGCGTTGGAACGGCCTTCCGCTACCAGCTCCAGCACCTGGCGCTCTCGCGGGCTAAGCCTGGCCGGCGCGTGATGCCGCCTCCCAGCGGGCGCTGACGGCCCTGCGCCGGGAGGTGATCCCGCAGACGCTCGGCCGGGTCCCTGGCACGCAGGCGCTGGTGGGCGGCGATCTCGCGTCCTCGGTGGATTACAACAATCAGCTGCGGCATGCCATCGTCGCGGTCGGCGCGTTCGTGATGATCGCCGCCTTCGCGCTGATGCTCATGTCGCTCGGCTCGGTGGTGATCGCGGCCACCGCGATCCTGCTCGACCTGCTGTCCGTGGCTGCTGCCTATGGCGTCATGACGGCAGTGTTCGTGCACGGCTGGGGCGCCGGCCTGGCCGGCACGCATCCGGTAGGAGCGATCGAGTCCTGGATACCGCTGTTCGTCTTCGTCATCCTGTTCGGCCTGTCCATGGACTACCACGTGTTCGTCGTCTCCAGGATCAGGGAAGCGCATGATGCGGGCATGCCGGCGGCGCGGGCGGTATCACACGGCATCGCCGCCACGGCCGGCGTCGTGACGAGCGCCGCCGCCATCATGGTCGCCGTGTTCGCCGTGTTCGGGATGCTCTCCATACAGGACTTCAAGCAGCTCGGCGTGGGCCTGGCCGCCGCAATCCTGCTGGACGCCACCGTCATCAGGGTGCTGCTGCTGCCGTCGGTGATGACCCTGCTCGGCGAGCGGAACTGGTATCTGCCCCGGTGGCTGTCCTGGCTGTCCCGGATCTCCCCGGATGGCATCCCAGGCAGCGCAGAGGCCGGCCAGGCCGTCGCGGATCCCGTGCACGCGGGCACGCCGTAGCCCTGCTCCGGCACCGTCTTTGATCACCGGGGGCTGCCCGTCAGGGTGACGGGCAGCCCCCTGGATCACGAACTCATGCCGGCGAGCCCGCGGGCCGGACCTCGAGCTGGCCGAGCAGGGCGCTGGTGGCGGCCGCGATCGCCTCAACCGCCTGGCCGAACGCCTCGGCGTTGTGCTTCGCCGGGCTCCGGAAGCCGCTCACCTTCCTGACGTACTGAAGGGCGGCAGCCCGCACGTCCTCGTTCGTCACGTTCTCGGCATAGGGCTCACGCAAGGTCTTGATGCTTCGGCACATAAGTCGACGGTATGCCAGGTCCCGCGCCAGCGGCGCATGAACTACCGCTGTCGGCCCGCGAAAGACACCTGGGTAACCGTGCCGCCCGCCCTCGCATCGCGTTCTTGAGCAGGAGTGTCCTGCCACTGCCCAGGCTCGGTGCTGGATGCTCACCGCGGGCTGGGTGGTCAGGACGTTATTGGCGGATACTTGGTCGGGATACCGGGATGGCCTGGCATGGGGAGGGTTCTGGATGTTAACGGAAGCGCTGGCCGCGCTGGCCTCGGCTGGAGGCACGGCGATGGTGACGGCGATGGTGACCGATGGGTGGGAGGACGTGAAGGCTCGCTGCGCCCGCCTGCTCGGGCGGGGACGGGCGAGAGAGACCGAGGATGCGGCGACGCGGCTGGAGCAGTCCCGGGCGGTGCTGGCGGGGCTGTCGGGAGCGGGCCTGGAGCGGGCCTGGAGCGGGCACGGGCCGAGCAGGAGATTGCCTGGCGGACCCGGCTGGGCGACCTGCTAGAACAGCATCCGGGCGCTGAGCCGGAACTGCGGGCGCTGGTCGCCGAAGTGCAGGCAGGCGTGATCGGATCGGCGGGCCGCGTGGAGCAGCACGCGGTGGCGGTCGATCAGGCGCAGCAGGCTGTCCTAGTGTCCCGGTCTTGAGTTCCTCTTTCACCACGTGAGTCGTGTTTCGTCTCAGGCCCTAGCCAGGTGGTGACGGGGGCCTCGGTCCGCGTTCTGCTGGTGGCATGGGTGATACGAGGCTAGAGCCGCTGGTGCTGTCTGAGGCCGAGCGGCGGATGCTGGAGAACTGGGCGAAGCGCCGCAAGACCGCGCAGGGGCTGGCGCTGCGGGCACGGATCGTGCTGGCCTGCGCGGACGGCGGGCCCAATATAGCCGTGGCCGCGCGGCTGGGCGTCAGCCGGACCACCGTCAGGAAGTGGCGGACCCGTTTCCTGGCCCGGCGGCTGGACGGGCTGGGCGATGAGCCTCGTCCGGGAGTGCCGCGCACCATCAGTGACGCCCAGGTGGAGGAGGTGGTGGTGCGCACCCTGGAAGAGGTGCCCGAGGGCGCCACGCACTGGTCCAAGCGGGAGCTGGCCCGGCGGGTGGGGATCTCGCCGACCAGCGTGCACCGGATCTGGCGGGCGTTCGGGCTGCAGCCCTGGCGCACGGAAGACTTCAAGATCTCCCCGGACCCGCTGCTGATCGACAAGATCCGCGACGTGATCGGCCTGTACCTGGCGCCGCCGGCCAATGCGGCGGTCTTCGTGGTGGACGAGAAGCCGCAGATCCAGGCGCTGGAGCGGACCGCCCCGGTGCTGCCGATGATGCCCGGGGTGCCCGAGCGGCGCAGCCATGACTACGTCCGGCACGGCACCATCGACCTGTTCGCCGCGCTGAACACCGCCACCGGCAAGGTGATCGGCAAGCTGTCCGCCCAGCACCGGGCGGTGGACTTCCGCGACTTCCTCGATGAGATCGACCGTCAGACCGAGCCCAGCCTGGCCATTCACGTGATCTGCGACAACCTGTCCGCCCATAAGGCGCCCGCGGTGCATAAATGGCTGCTGGCTCACCCCCGCGTCCAGCTGCACTTCACCCCGACCTACTCCTCATGGATAAGCCAGGTCGAGCGGTGGTTCGCCGAACTGCAACGGCGCTGCCTGGACCGCGGCGTGTTCTGCTCCCTCGACGAGCTCACCACCGCACTGGAAGACTGGATCACGATCTGGAACGCCACCGCCCGGCCCTTCAAGTGGACCAAGACCGCCGACCAGATCATCGACCGCATCTGCCGCTACTGCGCACGCATCTCCGGACCGGGACACTAGGTCATGGCGTGCAGAACGTTAATTTCGGCGGGCGGCAGCGTGGATCCGGCGCCGGCGGGTGATGACCGGGGCGTCCCCGTTCGCGATGATGGCGTGTTGCCCGCTGGCGTGCGGCAGGAGTTCTCCGGGTCCGGTGCGGCGCAGCAGGCGGTCCTGGGGGCTGGTGTCCAGCATGTGTATCTCGGGGACCGTGCGCCGGGGCCAGAGCCGGAGCCTGCGGTGTCGATCGCGGCGCCGGCCGGACAGCGGGATGAGAGCCTGCCGTTGCGCGGCCGGGACGCGCTGCTGGCCGAGCTCGCTGACACGGGGCCGCGGGTGCGGGTGGTGCACGGGCTGGGCGGCTGCGGGAAAACCCGGCTGGCGCTGGAAGCGGCGTTCGAGGCGCATACACGCTGGCCACTCGGCCGCGGAGATAGCAGAGCGGGGAGACCACGCCGCAGCCGAAGCCGAGTACCGGGACGTCCTCGCCGCCCGGCTGCGGGTACAAGGCCCCGACCACCCATCCACGCTGATAACCTCCCGGTGGATTGATCATCTTGAACGGCTGAGGCTGGCATGAACGGCGCAATCGGAGCGGCACGTGAGGCAGTTGTCGTCGGCATTCCGATCGACTGCACCGGCGCGCATGGAACCGCAGATGCGCCCTTTGGCACCGAGCTGGCGCCTGCGGCGCTGCGGTCGGCCGGGCTGGTGGCGGCAGTCGCTGCGACGGACGACGGGAATCTCGGGGTGCGGATCGTCGGCCGTGACCGGGATACGGTGACCGGAGTGCTGGGGTGGCCTTCGGTGGCGGGGGTGACCAGCGAGGTCCGTGCCAGGACCAGGGACCTGGTCGAGGCCGGCAAATTGCCTGTGCTGGTAGGCGGATGCTGCACTCTGCTGCCCGGGGCGCTTGCCGGGACGCGGGACGCACTTGAGCCGGCCGGCCCGGTCGGGCTGGCCTACCTTGATGGGCACCTTGATCTCTATGACGGCCAGACCTCACCGACCGGCGAGGCCGCTGACATGCCGATCGCCGCTATCGCCGGTCATGGCCCCGCGCCCTGGTCGGCGCAGATCGGCGCGCCATTGGTCCCACTGGCCAGGCTCGTGCTGCTTGGCCCGCGGGACCGTGAGGAGGCCACCGCGCTACGGTCGGTGCTGCCCGAGGATCTTGGCATCGGTACTGAGCTGACCCCGGCTGATATCCGGTCGCAGGGCGCAGCCGAGGCCGGCCGGCGTACGCATGCCCAGCTTTCGGACACGGGCGGACGCTACTGGGTGCACCTGGACGTCGATGTCCTCGACGAGCATGACTTCCCGGCGACCGACTACCTGATGCCGGGAGGCCTGACCCTGACGGAACTCACCAGCCTTCTCATGCCGCTGACCCGGTCGGCAGGCATCGCCGGCTTCTCCCTGGCCGGCTACAACCCGCAGAAGGATCCCCGGAGCCACTCGGCACGGGCACTCACCGGCCTGCTCGGCGCAATCCTCGGCTGAGTCCGGCCGACTAGACCGCCCGCCGCCGACGGCTCCGTCGGCTCACACGTAGCTGTACTCGGTCCCCGGATACCTCACGTCCGCGACGTCGCTGACGAAGCTGCTCGCTGCCTCGGCGAGCACCTCGGCAAGCTGCGCGTATCGCCGGACGAAACGTGGCGCCCGGCCGGTCGTGAGCCCGGCAAAGTCCTGCCACACCATGCCCTGGGCGTCGCACGAGGGCCCGCCGCCGACGCCGACGGTCGGGATGGCCAGCGCATCAGATACCCGCGCGCCGAGGCTGGCCGGGATAGCCTCGAGCACGACCGCGAACGCCCCGGCCCGCTCCAGCGCGAGCGCGTCTTCCAGCAGCACGTCGCCTTCGCTGCCGCGGCCCCTGGCCTGGTAGCTGCCGAGAACGTTGATGCTCTGCGGGGTCAGGCCCAGATGTCCCATCACCGGGATCCCGGCCGCGGTCATCGCCTCGACCTGCGGCAGCACCCGGCGGCCGCCTTCCAGCTTGACCGCCTGCGCGCCGCCCTCCTTGAGGTAGCGGATGGCGCTCTGCAGCGCCTGCGGCACGCCTGACTGATAGGAGCCGAAGGGCAGGTCGGCGACGACCAAGGCGGTCCTGGTGCCGCGCACGACTGCCTGGACCAGCGGGATCAGCAGGTCCATGGTCGCCGGGAGGGTCGAGGAGTAGCCGAACACCGTCTGGGCGGACGTGTCACCGACCAGCAGGACACGCACCCCGGCGCGCTCGAAGATGCCCGCAGTCAGGGCGTCATAGCTGGTCAGCAGCGTCCACCGGTCGCCTCTGTCCGTTGCTTCCCGCAGATCCCGCACGGTAATGCGGCGATCCTGCGGCCATGGTGATGCCGTTTCGCTCATGCCGAAGTCCTCTGCTCAGGTCGCCACGGATGTTGGCGCCGGAATCGCCAGGATAGACGGCCGCAGGCTGGGGCTCAGGTGAGGTGCGCCTGGCTGGCCCCGTCGCAGTCAGTCCACGTCAAGGAGCGATTCCAGGCCGAAGGTCAGCCCGGCAGGCAGCGAAGCCAGGCCACGGATCGCGAGCAGCACCCCGGGCATGAACGACTCGCGGTCCAGCGAGTCGTGCCTGATGGTCAGCAGCTCCCCGTGCCCGCCGAGCAGGACCTCCTGGTGCGCCACCAGTCCCGCCAGCCGGACCGAGTGCACGCGCACTCCGTCGGTCAGCGCGCCCCGCGCGCCCTCAGCGGCCGTGACCGTGGCATCGGGGGACGGGCCAAGGTCCGCCGCCTTGCGCGCCGCCGCGATCAGGGACGCGGTGCGGGATGCCGTCCCCGACGGCGCGTCTGCCTTGCCCGCATGATGCAGCTCGATGATCTCGGCCGACTCGAAGAACCGCGCTGCCTGCTGAGCGAAGCGCATCATCAGCACCGCGCCGACGGAGAAGTTGGCCGCGATCAGCACCCGGACGCCGGGCGACTCCGCCAGCCACTCCCGCACCGCGGCCAGCCGCCCGTCATCGAACCCGGACGTGCCAACGACGACGTTGCGCCCGGCGGCGATGCACCATCGGAGGTTGTCCATGACCGCACCGGGATGGGTGAAGTCCACGATCACGTCGCAGTCCGCCAGCGGCCCGCGATCATCGCCGACGTCGACGGCGACGGCCATGTCCAGGTCCCCGGCCATCGTGATCGTCCGGCACATCTCGGAACCCATCCGCCCCTTGGCGCCGAGCACCCCGACCTTGATCATCGCCCTACCTCGCTGGCTGTGAAGGTTTGTCCTGCGGGCAGGCAGCCCGCAAGCGGCCCGATCTTAATGCGGCCCAGCCCTCAGGAGCCGGGCCGGCGCTCGCGCGAAGGATCCGGGGATCCTCGCGGAGTACTCTAATGCCCCCAATCTTGCAGGACCTGCGGACCGGGCGCGACGTTGGCAGGATGGCGAGACAACGATGCAAGCCTGGTGCCAGCGCAACGGAGGCCGGCCGGGCCGGATACTCACACAGAACTCACGCTTTACTCCAGCGGCGCCTTCAGGGGCGCCCACCATGATGTCGGCTAGCCCAGTTATCCGCCCGAGCCCTAAGGACGACGAGATGAAGGACAGCACCGGCACCGGCGCCGGCGGCCGGGCCAGTGCCTGGCGGGAGCGCAGCTGAGTGGACATGGAAGCAGACGCGGGGCCAGGCTACGCACGACTGCGCCGTCGCAGGATGGTCGTGCTCGCCATCGTGATCGTCGCGCTGATCGGATCGATCGGCGGCCTGCTGATCTCGACATCCATCAAGTCACCCGCCGACGTCGCCGCGCAGTCACAGCCGCCGGGGCTGACCCAGCTGACCGCGACCGTGCACCGTCAGGTCATCAGCACCACGGTGCTGGCCCAGGGCAAGGTCAGCAAGCCCACGGAGGTGTCCGGCCCGGCGGCCTCCGGCGGCGGGGGCGGGGGCTCGTCCGGCGCGCAGCCGATCGTTACCCGGATCTTCCTGCATCCCGGGGCCGACGTGGCGCCGGGACGCGTGATCCTTGAGGTCGCCGGACGGCCGGTGTTCGTGTTCGCCGGGGTGATACCCGCCTACCGGAACCTGGTCCTCGGCGAGACCGGCGAGGACGTGGCCGAGCTCCAGCTGGGGCTGGAGGAACTCGGGCTCGGGGTCGGCGATGACACGAGCGGCGTCTACGGGCCGGGCACGGCAGCGGCCGTCGCCGCGTTCTATCAGAGCATCGGGTACTCGGCGCCGACGATCTCCACCGGCCGGAAGGCGGACCGGGGGGCGATGATGCCGTTGTCGGAGTTCATGTTCATCCCCCGGTTCCCCGCACACGTGGCCAGCCTCGGGGCCAAGGTCGGCGGCACGGCGAGCGGGAAGCTGGTGACGCTGTCGATGGGCAATCCCGCCGTGGCCGGCCAGCTCAACCCGAACGACCGCGGCCTGGTCCGGCCGGGCATGAAGGTCAAGATCACGGACACGGTGACGGGAAAGTCCTTCCACGGCAGGATGACGTCGCTCAAGAGCCGGACGGAGACCAAGGGCAGCATCTCCGGGGGGATCTTCCTGCCCATGCGGATCAGGCCGAGCAGGCCGCTGCCAGGCTCGCTGATCGGCCAGAACGTCACCCTCACGATCACCGCGGCGCATAGCAGCGGGGCAGTACTCGCGGTGCCCGAGGCAGCGGTCTTCGCCAGCGTCAACGGCAGCACTTACGTCACCAAGGTGACCGGCGCCCACTCGCAGGTCAGGGTGCCGGTCCGGACCGGCCTCACGGGTGATGGGCTGGTTCAGATCACGCCAGTCGGCGGCGGGACGCTCGCGGCCGGCAACGCGGTGCTCACCGGCCAGAACTATCTGCAGCCGGGTGCTGGCATACGGCGGGGCAACGTGATCAGGCGCAAGCTCACCGTGGTGCCGCCGGGATGACCATGACCGCGGTAGCCCCGCCGGTCATCCGGCTGTCGGCCGTCGCCTTCACCTATGCGGGCCCGCCGCCGGTCCGGGCGCTACTCCCGACGGACCTCGTCATCCGGCGCGGTGAGCACGTTGCCATCACCGGGCCGTCCGGTTCGGGAAAGTCAACCCTGCTGAACCTGCTGGGCCTGCTGGACAGGCCGACGGAGGGCGTACTGGAGATCGACGGCATCGACGTCGGCTCGGCGTCCGAGCGGGACCGCGCGGCGGTGCGCGCGCACCGCATCGGGTTCGTCTTCCAGTCCTTCCACCTGCTGCCGCACCGGACGTCCGCCGAGAATGTGATGCTGGCGCAGGTTTATGCGGACATGCCGCGGCGGCGCAGGATGGGCGCGGCGCTGGCCGCCCTCGCCCAGGTCGGCCTGGAGCACCGGGCGCACGCGCTGCCCACGGCGCTGTCCGGCGGCGAGCGGCAGCGGGTCGCGATCGCCCGCGCCCTGGTCAACCATCCGTCGCTGCTGCTGTGCGACGAGCCGACGGGAAACCTGGACACGGCGACAACCAGAGAGCTGACCGACCTGCTCGTGTCGCTGCATGAGGGCGGCACGACGCTGGTCATCATCACGCACAACCCGGCGGTCGCCGGCCGTGCCGGGCGCCGGGTCACGATCCGCGACGGCCAGCTGGCCGAGTCGCCGGACGACGGGCCGGGCGGGCAAGACGACAGGCCCGGCGGGCAAGACGACAGGCCCGGCCGGCAAGACGACAGGCTCGGCGGGCAAGACGACAGGCCCGGCGGGCAAGATGGCGGACCCGGCGGGCAGGGCGAGGCGGCTGGCGGGCAGGACACCTG
>OCZT010007377.1_pt1 | contig 10791 bp, 11 predicted proteins | sample 1539031 | NCBI WGS metagenome assembly OCZT01 (sample SAMEA3539308, study PRJEB22396) | soil metagenome | biome: tundra; feature: field; material: soil | place: USA | collected 2010-05 | depth 0.15 m
TTCTCCAGGTGCGCGTCGATGCCCCGATCCCGGAGAGCGTCGGCGACCCGCCGGGCCCGGTTCTCGTCCATCCACCTAACTTACCTTCGCGGATAGGGTGACACTTCTCTGACTATAGTCAGAGAATGGATGAGAGCATGATCGGCCAGGTCCGGAGGTTCAACCGGACCGTCACGCAGCGGATCGGCGCGCTCAACGACGCGTTCCTGTCGCGCGACCGCCCACTCGGGCAGGCGCGCCTACTGTGGGAGATAGGCCCGGACGGCAGCGATGTCCGGCGGCTGCGCTCGCGGCTTGACCTGGATTCTGGCTATCTGAGCCGGCTGCTGCGGTCGTTGGAGAATGACGGGCTCATCGTCGTCGAGCAGAGCGGCACCGACGGGCGGGTACGTACGGCGCACCTCACCGGCCCCGGGCGGGCCGAGCGGGCGGTGCTTGACCAGCGCTCCGACGATGTGGCCAGGTCAATCCTCGGTCCGCTGAGCGCACGGCAGCGCACCCGGCTCGTCGCGGCGATGGCCGAGGTCGAGCGGCTGCTGGCCGCCTCGGCGGCCCAGGTCACCGTGCGCGGCCCCCGGCAGCCAGATGCCCGCTACTGCCTCCGGGCCTATTTCAGCGAGCTGTCACGCCGCTTCGACGGCGGCTTCGACCCGGCCAGGAGCATCTCCGCCGACGACAGCGAGCTGACTCCGCCCGCGGGCCTCCTCCTGGTCGCCAGCCTCCACGGCGAGCCCGTCGGCTGCGGCGCGCTCAAGTTCCACGACAACGCGCCGGCCGAGATCAAGCGGATGTGGGTCGCCCCGGCGGTCCGGGGACTCGGGCTCGGCCGCCGGCTGCTCACCGACCTCGAGGCGCACGCGGCCGCCAACCGGGTCCGCACCCTCCGGCTGGAAACCAACCGGGCCCTCGACGAAGCGATCGGCTTGTACCGGGCGGCCGGCTACCGCGAGGTAGCCGCGTTCAACGACGAGCCCTACGCCGACCACTGGTTCGAAAAGCCCGTTGACCAGGGTTCAGCTGAACTGCGGGTACAGCGCGGTGACGCCGCCGGATAGACCGGCCCCGGTGCAAGGCGAGGCGGGCCAGTCGCACATCGGCATCCCGCAGCACGCCTCCGACACCGCCGCACTGGGCGTTGACGCCTACGTCGCGGCCACGCTGAAGTCCGCCGATGAGGCCGCCCTCCAGGATGAGCGCAGCCGTTGCGTCGCCACCGGCCATCACCCCCCGGTGACCACCGCGCCTTTGCCGTCCAGCACACCCATCGCGACTCCCGCACGCCCGAACATCGTCGGGCCACAACCTATCGCCGGGACGTGTCCGCGCCGGCCAGCTGAGGCTCGCGCACCCGGGTTTCGGGCGGTCCGGAAGGTGCCTGAGCGCCGTACAGTTCGTCGATGCGCACGAGCGTGACTCCCGCGAGGATGAATGCGCCGCCCACGAACTGCACGGCGGACGGCAGCTGACCGAGCAGCAGCCAGGCGAACAGGATCGCGAACAGCACCTCGGCCATGCCGATGAACGAGGCGAGCTTGGCCCCGAGCCGGCGGGCCGCGCCGATGCCCGCGACGTAGGCGATCACCGCGGCCACGAGCGATAGCCCCAGCACCGGCACGACCCAGCTGACCCGGTAATGGAGGAAATTGACGTCGGTGGCCGTGGCGGTCATGGACAGCACGCCGATCCATCCCAGCGCGGCGAGGAGGGACGCGCCAATGCACATCCCGGCCCACGCCATAACGATAGGTGGCAGCGGCTCCTCATCGGCGGCCGCCGAGAGCAGGAAGTAGATCGCCAGGCCCACCGCGGCCAGCAGCCCCCACATCACCCCGATCGGGTCCAGCCGCGCAGATCCGGCCAGGTTGAGCACCATGACCAGCCCGGCGATCGCGGTGACCGCGCCGGCGACGGTGAGCCGCCGGGGGCGCTGACCGTGCCGCAGCCACAGCCAGCCGACCACCAGCACCGCGCCGAGGTACTCCAGCAGCAGGGCCACGCCGACCGGCATCCGCTCGATGGCGTTGAAGTAAAAGAGCTGGCAGCCGGCCACCGCGACCAGGCCGTAGGCGGCCACCCGGCCCGCTGCCCGGCGCAGCAGTGCCCACCGGCCGCGCAACTGCACCAGGGCGGGCACAGTGAGGATGAGCGCCGACGCGGCGATCCGGGTGAGCACGGCGGCGGCCGGGCTCCATCCGGCGTCTATCAGCGACGAGGCGAATGTTCCCGACGTCCCGAAGGTCGCTGCCGACAGCACGGCGAGGCCCGTGCCCGTGCCTGTGCCCGAGCCGGACCGGGCGGCGCGGGTTGCGGCGATGCTCACTGCGGTACTCTCCTGTAAGTGGTAAAAATGATTTACGCTAGTGACAGTAGCTGGCGGGCCCGAAAGGAGTCAAGGTGCTTTTTGCCCATGACACCGAGGTGGCGCTGACCGTTGCCGCCGCCCTGGTCAATACCGGGCGCGGCGGTACCGAGCAGCTGCCTGATCTGGCCGCCCTCGACCGCTTCGTGGCGGCGTGGCGATGGACCGGGAAGCGCGCGCACGACCAGGCCGAGCTCGACGCTGTGCGCCGGCTGCGTCCCCGGCTAGAGCGACTGTGGGAGATGAACGAGGACGACGCCGCCAGTCTCGTCAACACCCTGCTGCGAGAGGCGAGTGCCCTGCCGCAGCTGGTCAAGCACGACGGCTGGGACTACCACCTGCACGCAACCCCCTCTGACGCACCGCTCGCCGACCGGATGGCCGTCGAGGCGGCGATGGCGTTCACCGACGTCATCCGCTCCCGGCAGCTGGAGCGGCTGCGGCTGTGCGCCGCGGACGACTGCAACAACGTCCACATTGACCTGTCCAAGAACCGGTCCCGGCGGTTCTGCGGCACCTCGTGCGCGAACCGCACCAACGTCGCCGCCTACCGGACACGGCAGGCCAGCCTCGTCACAGGCACCGGCGGCGGCACGGGGCGAGCGTAGGCTGCGCTCAGGAGGAGGCCGCCATGGGGTTCGAGCACATCCTGGTGGAGCGGTCCGGTGCGTTCGCCACCGTCACCATGAACCGGCCGCAGCGGCGCAACGCCCTGTCGCTGGAGCACATGCGCGAGTTGATCACAGCGTTCCGTGACATCGGGGACAGCGACGCCCTGGGCGTCGTCCTGGCCGGCAACGGGCCGGTGTTCAGCGCGGGTCATGACTTCGCCGACATCGCTGATGCTGACCTGTCGGCGGTCCGCTCGTTGCTGGTGACCTGCACCGAGCTGATGACTCTCATCCAGCAGGTGCCGCAGCCGGTCGTGGCGCGGGTGCACGGCCTCGCCACGGCAGCCGGCTGTCAGCTGGTAGCCAGTGCCGATCTCGCCGTGGCCAGCCAGGACGCGGGCTTCGCCGCTCCCGGTGGCAAGGGCGGCTGGTTCTGTCACACCCCGATGGTGGCGGTCGCCCGGAACGTCGGCCGGAAACGGGCCATGGAGATGGCTCTGTCGGGTGACGTCATCGACGCGGCGACCGCGCTCGACTGGGGACTGGTCAACCAGGTGGTGCCCGCGGGGCAACTCGACTCCTCCGTCCAGGACCTGCTCGACCGCGTTACCCGGGGATCCGCCGAGAGCAAGGGCATCGGCAAGCAGGCCCTCTATGCGCAGATCGACCTCGACCAGCCGAAGGCGTACGCCTACGCCATCGAGGTGATGGCGGCGACCAGCCAGTTGCCGGACGCACGTGAGGGGATACGGGCCTTCCTCGACAAGCGCAAGCCACACTGGCGCCGCCGGCGATTGTAAAGGCCGCCAGGCTCAGCGGCTATTCGTGGCCCAGGATGCTTGAGTCACCGGCAACTCAGTTGAGGGTGCGGAAACCCGCGATCAGTTGCATCCGCTGCGGGAAGTGCCGAGCTGGCAATGGCCTGCGACCGCAGGCGAGTAGCCAGCTGCCGTAGCGTGCGGGTAACTGCCGGCCGGACACGGCCAGATCCGGAGGAAGCGATGACTCAGCCCAGCGGGCCACTGCCCGAAGTCCCTGGCGACAGCATCTTCGAGACTCAGCTGCGCGGCTACAACAGGGGGCAGGTCGATGAGTATGTCGCACGCTCCAGCAGACAGACCCGCATCTTGGAGGAGCAGCTCACGCGGTTGGCCGAGGAGAATGAGCAACTCCATCAGCAACTTGCCGCCGCCGGTCCGTCCGGGACGACGCCGGAACCCACCAAGCCAGGGACGACAGCGCCCGCGGGATAGCCCGCGTTGAATCAGAAGGGCTCATATCGGGAACCTGCCCCAAGTGCAGCATGTCACATGATCTGACGACTAATAATGATCTATCCGAAGTCCAAAGGGCTGACCAAGAACTCGGGGCAATACGGCAAAGCTAACTAACCTCACTTGTTATGACAGGCGTGCGCTCCGACCTTGAAGGCAGTAACGGTCATCCGGGCGCCGCGGCCCAGGTCTCGGCGGAAGCCGGGACCACGGGCGCTGTAGGGCAGCGCTCCGGCCTAGCTGATGCGCCGCATGACAAGCACGGGGGGCGGACCTGGGGACTTAGGCGTCGGTGGTGGGTGGCCGCAGCGTGGACGGTCGCACCGGTAGCTCTGTTTTTCTGCTATCTGCGGGTGTCGCAGACGGAGCCGGGCGACTCATACGGGGCCGTCTTCACGCTGCAGGCATGGGACATGCTGCACGGCAACCTGCTGCTACACGGATGGTGGCTGTCAGATGTCTCCTTCTACACCACCGAACTGCCCGAATACATGCTGGTCGACCTGGTCCGCGGGCTGAACCCTGACGTGGTCCACGTGGCCGCCGCGATAACGTTCACGCTCCTCCTGCTGCTGGCCGTCCTGCTGGCGGCCGGGCATACGAGGGGCAAAGAGGCCGCGGTCAGAATGCTCATCGCGGCCGGGATCATGTTTTCCCCGCAGCTTGGCAACGGCATCTTCGTGCTGCTCCTCGCGCCGGATCACCTAGGCACCTGCGTGCCAGTACTCCTGGCGTGGCTGATTCTGGACCGCGCGCATCCCCGCTGGTACGTGCCGGTGGCGGTAGGAGCGCTGCTGGCCTGGGCGCTCATCGCCGACCCGGTGGTACTCCTGACCGGGGTTCTGCCCCTGGTGACGGTGTGCGGCGTCCGCATCTATCAGCGAGCCGTCCAGGAACGCCTGCCCCTGCTGTCGCAGCGGTACGAGGCGTCGCTCATCGCGGCGGGGCTGATCGCGGTGGGCACCGCGTCCGGGGTACTGGCCATCATCAGGGCCTTCGGCGGGTTCCACGTCAATCCGGTCTCGCCATTTCTCGCGAGCATTTCCGCGCTGCCTCATCACCTCCTTCTTATGCTGGAGGGACTCTCGCTCCTTTTCGGCGCCGATTTCTTCCACCAGAAGCTGGGGCTGACGACCGGGCTCCTGCTGCTGCACCTGGTCGGCCTGGCCCTGGCCGGGTGGGCCGTGTGCGTCGCCGTGCGGCGATTCACCCGGAACCTTGACCTGGTGTCGCAGGTCCTGGTCGCGGCGATTCTGATCAATCTGGCCGCGTTCGTGCTGTGGGCCAAAGTCGGCGACGTCACCGCGACGCGGGAGATGGCCGCGGTGCTGCCGTTCGGCGCCGTGCTCGCGGCCCGCCTGCTGGCTGGCCGGCTGGCTGCGGCCCGGCTGCTTCCGGTGCTGTCGGTGGTGTTGTGCGGGTACCTGGTGAGCCTGGGGCTTGTCGCCGCGCACCATCCCCGGTCACCTGACAATCAGCAGCTCACCGACTGGCTGATCGCGCGCCACTTCCACTACGGCATAGGCACCTCCTGGCTGGGCAGCGTGGTTACCGTGTCCAGCGGAGAACGCGTTGAGCTCCGCCCGGTGACGATAAAGAATCATGTTCTGGCTCATAGCCAGTGGGAATCGCAGGCATCCTGGTTCGATCCGCGCAAGCACGACGCGAACTTCGTCGTGCTGCTCGGCCATCCGCCGTCTCCGCCGATGTCAACCGTGACAGCAGCCTTCGGGCCACCCGCGCATACCTACAACGTTGGCCCTTACACGGTGCTGACGTGGAACGAGAACCTGCTGACCAGGCTCCACTGAGCTGGCTTCACTGAGCTGGTCTAATTGGGGCGCCGATGGTCATGGCCGGCGTCCCCGCTGGCCTGCGCCGCGCTAGGGGTGAGCTGGCGGAAGCACCTCGATCATCCGCTGCCTTGCTGCCGCGGCCAGCCGCGCGGTGCTCGCCGGGAACTCCTGCCACTGCCGATGGTTGACCGCCTGTGCCCGCACGTCGTCGAGCAGCGCGCGGTCGACTCGGATCGATGCGCCGGTAGCCAATGCGAGGTTCACCGCATCGCTGGGCCTGGCGTCGATCTCGTGACGGCCAGCCGGCCCCTCGACCGCGACGACCGCGTAGAAGACCGTCCCGGCCAGCCGGGTGATCCTAACCTCGGTGACCCCGGACCCAGTGGCGTCGAGAAGGCTCGCGGCCATCTGGTAGGTCAGCGGGCGCGGTGTCTCCACTGACTCGAGGCTGACGGCCAGCGCCGTCGCCTCGGCCGGGCCGATCCAGATGGGAAGCCGCCGCTGCCCTCCGCGCTCCGTGAGCACCATGACATGTACGGGGCGGGGCGGGTCACCGGCCTCGCTGCGCCGGATCTCAGCCACTGAGACATCGATCCAGGCTGGGCTGCTGGTAGTTGCGGTCATCGTGGTTCCCTCCTGAGCAGTGATCAGCGGTGTGAGGCTGGGGATGAGTGCGGCCCGGGCCTGGTGCAGCCGTGCTTTGACCGCACCCACTGAGATCGAGAGTTCGGCGGCCACCTCGCGGTAGGTCAGGCCCTGCAGGTAGAACAGGAATACGGCCTCGCGCTGGCCATCTGCCAGGCGGCCGACCGCGGCGCGGACCGCCGCGCCGAGTTCGGCGAGTTCCGCATGCTCGTCGGGGCCTGGCTCGGCCGATATCCGGTCGCGGGGAATGACCGGCAGTTCGGTGCGAAGCTGGCGCAGCCAGCGCCGGGCTACGTTCAGTGCGATGCCGCAGAACCAGGCTCCGAACCGGTCCGGCGCGCGCAGCCGGTCCAGGTCGCCCAGGGCGGCTATGCAGGCTTCCTGTGCGGCGTCCCGGGCCAGGTCCGCCGACCCGAGCAGCCTGGCCGCGAGCGCGACCGCGGTGGCCCAGTGACGGCTGACCAGATCAGCGAAGGCATCCTTGTCGCCACATAGGGCAGCCTGCACGAGTTCCGCGTCAGACATCAGCGCACCGGATCCGCCGTCCACACCCCATAGTGCCGTGAGAGGGCAGCCGGGTTAGCCAACGCTCCGGGCTTTCTCATGGCGGCCTTTTTCATGGCGGCGAGCCGGTGCCACGGTTGCGATCTGGTGCCGCGGTTAACGGACTGCCAGACATCAGGCAGCATGGATGGGTGACTCTGGCCGTAGATGACGCCCGTGACGGCTCACCAGCCGAACACGCGGAGGGGCTCACCGGCCCGCTCGGGATGCTGGCTGATCTCGTCGCGGACGGAGACGTGGTGATCTTGAGCGGGGCCGGGCTGTCGACCGAGTCCGGCATCCCGGACTACCGGGGTCCGAGCGGGCAGGCCCGGCGGCCCGAGCCGATGACGTACCAGGCTTTCACCGGCGGTGCCGCGGCCCGGCAGCGGTACTGGGCGCGCAGCCATCGGGGGTGGCGGCATATCGCGGCCGCCATGCCGAACGCGGGTCATCACGCCGTCGCCGAGCTTGACCGCCGCGGGTTGCTGGCCGGGATAGTCACCCAGAACGTCGACGGCCTGCATCAGGCGGCCGGAGCGCAACGTGTGGTCGAACTGCACGGCAGCCTGGCCCGCGTTCTCTGCCTTGGCTGCGGCCAGCGAACCTCCCGCGAGGAACTCGACGGCCGGCTGCGCGCGGCGAACCCCGGCTGGGACGCGCGGGTGAGCCAGATCAACCCGGACGGAGACGCCATCCTCGCGGACGACGAGGTGGCGCGGTTCCGCGTGGTGGATTGCCAGAGCTGCGGCGGCCTGCTCAAGCCCGACGTGGTGTTCTTCGGCGAGAACGTGCCCCGGCCCCGGGTGGACGCGTGCTTCGCGCTGGTCGAGCGGGCCGGCGCGCTGGTCGTGCTCGGGTCATCGCTCACCGTGATGTCCGGCTACCGGTTCGTCCGGCACGCGGCGAAGCTCGCCGTGCCGGTCGTGATCGTCAATCACGGGCCGACCCGCGGCGATGCCCAGGCCCGCCTGGTCATCGACGCCCCGCTGGGCCGGACGCTGACCGCACTCGTCGCGCAATGCCGCCCGGTGCGGTGAATTCCGTCGCGGCAGGACCGCAGGCCGAAATGCGAACCGCCGCTCCGCTGGGCCACGGAATCGCGCTTGACCCTCACGTGGCGTGAGGCTGCACAGTGGTCCCATGAAGGCAGTGGTCCCCATGAAGGAATACACCGTCGGTGACGTGGCCGGCCTGTCGCACGTATCAGTGCGGACACTGCACCACTACGACGACATCGGGTTGCTGACCCCGAGCGGGCGGAGCGCGGCTGGCTACCGCCTGTACTCCGCCGCGGACCTTCGGCGCCTGCAACAGGTCCTGCTCTACCGCGAGCTGGATTTCGGATTGGACGAGATAGCGCAGATCCTCGCCGATCCAGACGCCGGGGCCGACGATCACCTGCGCCGGCAGCACCGGATGCTGCGCCAGCGGCAGGCCAGGAACCAGGCGCTGCTGGACGGGATCGAGAAAGAGATGGAGGCACGGCAGATGGGAATCTCGCTGACTCCCGAGGAGCAGTTCGAGATCTTCGGCACGGACAAGCTCGATGCGTACACGGAGGAGGCCAAGCAGCGCTGGGGTGACACGGACGCATGGAAGCAGTCCCAGCGGCGGACGGCGGCCTACACCAAGGCCGACTGGATCACCATCAAGAGTGAGGCCGACGCGAACATCCGGGGATTCGCCGAGGCCCTGCGGGCCGGTGAGCCGGCCTCTGGCACCGTGGCGATGGACCTCGCCGAGGCGCACCGCCAGCACCTTTCGCGCTGGTTCTTCGACTGTGGGTACAGCAGGCACCGTGGCCTGGCCGAGATGTACACCGCCGACCCGCGGTATACGGCGACCTATGACGAAATAGCGCCAGGGTTCTCGAGCTATGTCCACGACGCCATGATCGCCAACGCCGATCGAGCGCAACACTAGGCTGCCCGGGCGCGCCCCTGGACGAGGTCGGCCTGGAGACCTGGGGAGCCACCGCGATCGAGTACCGCCAGGGCGGCCAGTGGGAACCGGCTGGGGCGTGTTCGAGGAGTGGTTCTTGATACGCCACGATCTGTAGGTGTCCGACGCTTGCCGTTTGGAGGGGGTGTGCGTGTCGGTGCCGTCTGCCATGAGCAGCTCGGAAATGGTGGGGCGCCTGCAGGAGAGAGCGGCCCGGGCTCTTCCGGCGGAGCACGTTGAGGATGTTGAAGGGTGGTGGCTCCGCCATGCCCCCAGCTGTGCCTGGTGGGTGGGAACGGTGCTGCCACATGGTGATGCCAGGCCGGGCGAATTGGTGCGCAGGGTCGTTGGGGCTGAGGAGTTCTATGCCCGTCACGGCGCAGCCGCGCGGTTTCAGATCAGCCCGCCAGCGTGTCCGGAGGGGCTCGACACAGTCTTGGCAGAGCGTAGCTACCGCAGTCAGAGCTTGGTGTCGTTGCAGGTGGCGTCGACCGCACGTGTCCTGGAACAGGTGCTGGCAGGCTCGCCGCGGGTTCGATTGGACGACCGTCCGACACGCGCATGGTTCGAGGTCTGGCACGCTGTGCACGGTCATGGTGGCGCCTGGAGTGCCGAGTGGGACATGCTCGGCCGTGTGGAGCGACCGTGTGCCTACGCCTGCGCGATGATCGGGGATGATGTCGTGGCGGTGGGCCGCGCGGTCGCCGACACAGGCTGGGCGGGAGTGTTCGGTATGGCCACACTTCCCCAGGCACGCGGGAAAGGCGCGGCCCGCAATGTGCTCGCCGCGCTGGCCGACTGGGCTGGTGCACACGAAGCTGACCGCATGTATCTCCAGGTGGAGCGCGACAACATCCCGGCTCTCCGGCTGTACGAGCGGACGGGTTTCAGCGAAATATGCGGTTACCATTACCGCACCGCAGGATGAGCCTCAGCCTCTACTCAGGAGAACTCAGAGCTCAAATCTCCTGCCAGTCGCCATCTATAGCTGCGGTCGCAGCGACGGTTGCGGCCCATAGTCGATTGCTATGGCCAGGTTGTCGGTGTGGAGTGGCGCTCAGGCGGACTTGGTGCCCGCCAGCCAGTCGCCATGCTCGAGGATCTCGGCGGCCCCCCGTACGACGCACCGGAGCGGGTCGTCCACGACGAGGGCGGGGATGCCCGTTGCCGCCTCGATCCTGCTCGCCAGGCCGGGCAGCAGGGCTCCGCCCCCGGCGAGCCGGATTTTTCCGCGGACCACGTCTTCGGCGAGGTTCGGCGGGATATCGGACAGCATCTCCTGCACCGACTCGACGATCGCCGCGACCGTGGGCTCGAGCGCCTCGGCGACGAGCCGCCCGTGCACGTGCTCCACCCGGGGTGTCCGGCGTCCGGCGTCGACGCCGACCGTCTCCACCCAGCCGGCCGCGCTTTCGGCGAGCCCGAGCGTCATCTTCAGGTTTCGCGCGGCGTTGCGGCCGAGGAGCAGGCCGAGTTCGGCCTTGACGGCACGCACGATCGCCTCGTCCATGGTGTTGCCGCCGGTACGCAGTGACTGGGCGCGCACCACGTGACCGCCCGCGACCACCGCGGCTTCGGTGGTCCCGCCTCCGACGTCCACGATGAAGGCGCCGGCCCCG